>Ga0116169_1003652_pt1 | contig 10068 bp, 9 predicted proteins | sample AD_UKC130_MetaG_FD_89796 | JGI IMG/M metagenome (GOLD analysis project Ga0116169, IMG submission 89796) | Active sludge microbial communities of municipal wastewater-treating anaerobic digesters from Canada - AD_UKC130_MetaG | ecosystem: Engineered > Bioreactor > Anaerobic > Digestate | place... | reverse complement strand
GGGAGAGGAACAGCCTCTGGACACGCGCTCATCGGCCCACCTCCTGCGCCGGCGAGTCGGCCAGCTCGATGATGATGTCCAGGCCACCAACTTTTGCTACCAAGATCCCGCGCGCCACCAGCCGGTCCACTGCGCTAAGGAGCAAGCCGCTATTGGTGGGCAGTAACATTCGTCTCAGCGTGGACAGCGCGGTACGCTTCACCGGCCTGGTACGGATGTAATCAAGAACCACATCCTCTGCAGCTCTTAGGAGTGCCGGCTGCGGATGGCGTCGCGAATCGGAGGTTTGCTGCAAAACAGGCATTGCATTTCCCTTTCCTGCCGCCGCCCCCGCGCAGCGGTCCTTGGTTTGGTTTGGGAAAGGCGAGGCCTGCCGGATACGCTCAGAACGCTTTTGTGCCAGAATTGTGCCAGAAGTCTGCAATTCTGGCCGGTATGGCAGATATAGCGGAACGAAGGATCAATAAGTTGCGCGGAATCAAAGACGGTGGGTGGACCGATTCCGTCCCTGGCCACCACATTCTAAAAGGCTTAGTAGAAGCCACTGATCCGCAAGTTCCACCGCAGGAACAACACGTGGAAGCCCCCGGTGATTCCGTTGTTCCGGGTAAAGCGCACCCAGTGCTGGCCCGTTATATCAGCGACCTCGTTCACAAGAAACTCGATTCCGTGGAACAGCTTGCCCAGAGGGTTTGCTGACGCCGAGTTGGCGAGATCAATATCAGCCGCAGGGCTGCTCTGGTTGAAGGAAAACTGGATATTTCCCTAAGAGCCTGCTCGGTTCTTGAAGCTGAGAGCGTTATATCGTTGGCTGCGGCCACCTGAGCGAATGCTGGGGAACCAGCCAAGGAATCAGCTAGCCCAGGTCGACATACGCGTATAGGCGATCCGGCGTCACGTCAATCAGCCCGAAATCAGATTTGGCGCTGGGGCTCGGCTCGACACCGGCTCCTGCATGATGCAATGCGGCTACTGCGGCTCAGTTTCGAGCGCACCAGCCGGATCACCTCGAAGTGGCCGGAGCGTATTCGAGTGCCGCGGCAACATCCTCGCCGGGCAGAGGCAGCTTGCTGTCGCAACCGCGCAGGCCGTGTGCTTCGGCGCGGGCACTTGTGTTCGGCACGACAACGATTCCGTCAGCGGGCAGCGCCTGGCTTGCTCGGCCGGGCTCGGCGGGCGATTTTCCGTGAGACCGATCAGACCGCCGCCGCGGCCGCAGCGCCCTTGAACACGACAACCTCGCTGTACTCGGCCTTGGCGGTTCCGTTCTGTTCTTCTTTTTTCTTTCGCGACTTCAGCTCACAGCGGTGGTCCCGATTCCTGAAGAGCTGCCCCAACTCTTGGAGGATGGACGCCTGGTGCTGTATTGTGGAGCTGGCGTATCGTACCCCGCTGGTCCGCCGGGCTTTCGTGAGTCTAGTCGAACGCGTGTACCAGCAGGCCCACCAAAGCACAGACAGAGCTGGAACAAACGGAATGTTATGCCTCCCACCTGCTCCCAGTCCTCGCGGCGATGAAGGAAGCTGGAGAACCCCATTAGTAGACGCAGGCGAGCGGACCACTTCAGCGCCCGAACTAAACCGTACAAAGCTCTTGGCAAGTGGCTTACAAGACATCTTGACAAGCCAGCTGTGTTTAAGTGGTCCGAGAGATCTTCCCCGACAAGCCGCAAGACGACGAGGCGATATCGCACTTCGCCGAAGTTGACGTCGTACAATACGCGAACAGCTCAGGGAATCAATTTTTCAGCGAAATGGGGACTGAGAATTCTGAGCATCCGAAACCCTGCCGCCGGATGCGTTCCTTCAACGCGTGCCAGGCCAGCCGTACTTACTTCATGCTGTCTGGCAACCCGAGGGACATCTCCACCCAGAAAGCGAAGTAAGCACCGAGGGTGGCGCATTGTCCTAATACCCCGTAGACTAGTCCCGCTCGCAAGGTTGCGAACCCTGGTAACCTGCCGCGGATTGTCGTAGACTTTGGTTTACAATTCAAACGGCACTACGAGGCACATACATGCGCGGAACTTCTGTTGACGCCAGGGCGCCTGTTCTTCCGGACCTTGCAATCAGCCACATACGAATGTTATTCACCCTGCCGGGGAACTCCCAGAACCGCCGGTATCTGGGATCAGCCTGGCGTGGAGTCCTGGGACACGCGCTCAAGAAACTGGTCTGCATTGCGCGCTGCGAGCGGTGCGAAGACTGCCTCATTTACCGCTCCTGCGTGTACACCTACGTGTTTGACACCCCCCGGCCGGAAAGCGCCGGCAAACTGCGGCTTTATAAGACCGTTCCGCATCCCTTTGTCCTGGCGCCGCCGTGGCCCGGAGAACAGCTGGAAACCGGCGCCACCACGCTCGACCTCACCCTCTTCGGCCGCGGCAACCAGTACATCGCTTATGTCGTCTGCGCCCTCAAGGAAGCCGCGCAGAATGGCCTGCGCGGACTGGAACCCCTGACGCTCGAGTCAGTGACGCAGGAAAACCTCACGGCTCCTGGGACCTGGCAGTCCATCTACGATCAGACGCGGCTCTCGCCCCTGCCTGCCGCAACCCCGCAGGCACCTCCGCTCCCCGAAAGCTTGCGAATCCGTCTGCTGACGCCCTTGCGCCTGCGCCACGGGGAACAATATGTGGGGCCGGAGGAGTTCACCTTCGCGGACCTCTTCCGCAGCTTGCTGCGCCGCATTTCGTCCCTGACCTATTTCCACACTGAGCGCCCGCTCGAGACCGATTTCGCGGGGCTCAAGGAGGCGGCCCGCCAGGTCGCCATCAAGCAGCCCGACCTCCGCTGGCGCGAGTGGACCCGCTATTCGTCCCGGCAAGCGACGGAGTTGCAGATGGGCGGCCTGATGGGCTCGTTCACCGTCAACCTCGGACAGCAGCCGGAGCTATGGCCCTTCATCTGGCTGGGCCAGTGGACCCACGCCGGAAAGGGCACCAGCATGGGCCTCGGCCGCTACATCGTTGAACTGCCTGACCGCTCATGATCGCTGAACAGTCCCAGTTTCCACACCGCATTCTGCTGGCCGTGTCCGGTCTGTCGCCGCAGGTCGTTACCGAAACGCTTTACGCACTCTCGGTGGCCCGGCGCCCGCCCTTCGTTCCCACAGAGGTGCACCTCCTGACCACCGTCGAGGGTGCGGAGCGCGCACGCCTGAGCCTGCTGAGCGATGATCCGGGATGGTTCGCGCGCTTGTGCCGCGAGTACGAGCTGCCGCCCATCCAGTTCTCTCCGGAGTCGATCCACGTGCTCGAAACGGCCTCCCGCAAGCGCCTGAGCGACATCCGGACTCAAGAGGAAAACGAAGCCGCAGCCGACGCCATCACGGAGTGGGTCCGGCGCTTCACCGCCGACCCCAGCACGGCGCTCCACGTCTCCATCGCCGGCGGCCGCAAGACCATGGGATTCTTTGCCGGCTATGCCCTGTCCTTATTGGGAAGGCCGCAGGACCGCCTGTCTCACGTGCTGGTATCGGCGCCGTTCGAATCGCACCCGGAGTTCTTCTATCCCACCCGGGAGAGCCGGATCATCTACACACCGCCGCCGGACAGCCGTCCGCTGGACACCTCCACCGCCCAAGTCGTTCTTGCCGACATCCCGTTTGTGCGCCTGCGCGAATGGCTGCCTCCCTCCATACGGGAGGATGTGGTCTCGTACTCCCGTGCCGTAAGCGCTGCCCGGTTGACGATTGAAGGCGCAGACCTGGTACTGGATGCACACTGCGGCATGGTGAGCTTTGGACCGGTCCGGTTTCACCTGGCGCCCGCCGAGTTCGCTTTCCTGGCCTGGATGGCCCGCCGCAGGAAGCAAGGGCTGCCTCCCGTCAGTTGCCCCAATGAAGGCGCCCCCGAGGCCGAGTACGCACGCGAGTACGCGCGGGAATACAAATCCATTTGCGGGGTCGCCCCCGACCGCACACTCCGTGCGCTTTCGGCCGGAATGGAAAAGAGTTTCTTTCTGGAGCACAAGGCACGGCTTTCTCGCGAGCTGCGGCGCCACCTTGGCCCTCAGGCGGCGCTGTTGGATCTCAGGACGGCCGGCCGCCGCCCCAACACACTGTACGGTTTGAATCTGGACCCACGCCGCATCGTATTCGCGGGTCCTGGCGATAAGGAGTCAAACGCATGAGCGAAACCCCGACGACCTTGACCGAAGTTGCCTTAGGCGTCTTCCTGCACGACATCGGCAAACTCCTGCAGCGCGCTCACACCGCCGGGCCGGGATTTGATCCCGCCGTCAAGGCGCGGGAGAGCGTCATCCTCCCGGTGAAAGACGGCCGCTACACGCACTGGCACGCGCTGTGGACCGAGCAGTTCTTCGAGTCCCGCTATCTCCCGTTTCCCCCGGGGGTGAACGAGGCCCACGTCCGCAATGTTGCCGTATTTCATCATCGCCCCGACTCGCCAGCCGCGTGGATTGGAGCGGAGGCCGATCGCCTCGCGGCCGGCATGGACCGCAAGCCCAGGGATGAAGAATCCGAAGCGGCCGGCGAGGACCGGTCGCGGCGGCAGTATGCCCGAATCCCCCTGGAGTGCCCCTTCCACAGGGTACGGCTCGGCCGGGGTGACGCGCCCCGCACCTTCATGCCCATGCGGGAACTGACGCCCGCCGCCGATCTGTTCCCTTCCCGAACGCAGGACGGCGACCGGCTGCCCAGCGCCTACGCCGCCCTCTGGCAAGGACTGCGGCAAGAACTGGCCGCACTCGACAAGCTGCGGGATCCCGAACTGTTCTGCGAAAGCCTGGCATCTCTTTCCGAACGGTTCCTCTCTACCGTGCCCTCCTCGACGACGGATCAGCCCGATGTCTCGCTGCACGACCACAGCCGGGCGGCGGCGGCTATCGCGGCGGCCCTGTATGCCTGGCATAAGGCCCAAGACAACCTGGAAGACACAGCCGCAATCCGCGACCGCAGCGAACACAAGTTTCGCCTCCTGGCCGGTGACCTTTCGGGCATCCAGTCCACGCTGTTCCGGCTCTCCAATCAGCGGGTGCGCGGATTAAACAAAATCCTTCGCGCGCGTTCTTTTCTGTTCGGCATGCTGACTGAGGCGGCCGCGCTGCTGGCGCGCCGCGAGTTGTCTCTTCCCGTATTCAACGTCCTGGAGAACGCGGGCGGCCGCTTTCTGCTTTTGGTGCCCGCCCTTCGCGATATCGAGGACAAGGTCGCGGGCCTCCGGCGGCAGATCGAGGACTGGATGTTCCGCCGGTACGCCGGGGAGCTGTCACTCAACCTGGCGTTGTCGCCGGCGTTTGCCGCCGAACGGTTCATGAACGGACAGTTCGCTGCGGTGCGCGACGAGGCGGCCGTTGCCGTCGAGGAAGCCAAGCAGCGGGCGTTTTCGACATGCCTGCGCCCGGTGCTGGACGACGCCGGATACGAACACGGCGTCTGCCAGGCTTGCGGCGTACGGCCGGCCCAGCACGTCCACCACGAGGAAGATGGCCGCGAGATCTACCGCTGCTCCGCCTGCGAGGATGAGGCGCGGCTTGGAGGCGATCTCCCCCGCGTGACACACCTCTCCTGGAAATGCGGCGAAACCTCGCGGGAACGCGGCATCTCCCTGTTCGGTGGGTTGCGCCTGGAGTGGCACTTCGAGGCGCCCCACCCGTCCACGGGATGCCTGTCCGTACTGCGCGTTCCGCGTCCGGGCCAGCCCAGCGCAGAAGGGCCCTATGCCGTGCGCTGGATCAGCGGTTACGTGCCTCGCCTGGAAGAGGCCGACCTGGAGGACCCCCGCTACGCCGGACTCAAGAAAGAAGAGGGCGAGACCTTCCGCGCCGGAGACATCAAGACCTTCGGCCACCTTGCCGCGGATGCCGCCGAACGGGACGGCGAGCGCTGGCGCGGCGAGCAGTTCCTGGCTGTGCTCAAGGCCGACGTGGACCATCTCGGCTCCATCTTCTCGTGGGGCGTGGAGGGCGCCAGCCTGGGGCTGGTCGCCGGCATCTCCCGTCTGACCGATTTCTTCCTCTCCGCGTGCCTGCCGGAGATGCTCTCGCGCCACCCGGAGTTTCGCAGCACCTACACGGTTTACGCAGGCGGCGATGATCTGCTTCTGATCGGCCCCTGGCGACAGACGGCGGAGCTGGCCGTACACCTGCGCGAGGCGTTCGCCCGTTGGACCGGAGGCAACCCCAACATCACGATCTCCGCGGCGCTGGAGCTGCTGAAGCCGAACCACCCGGTGAACCGCGCCGTCAGCGCCGCCGAACAAAGACTGAAAGGGGCGAAGGACGAGGGCCCCGACAGTATCTGCGCCTTCGACGAAAAGCCCCTGCGGTGGCCTGACTACGAAGCCCAGTTGCGGACGTCCAGGCGGCTGCTCGAGCTGCTTCGCGAGGGATTGGTCTCCCAGGCGCTCGCACACCAAATCCTGTACTTCGCCGGGGAGCGCTCGCGCGCGGAAATGCCGCGGCCGGATCGACCGGGCGCTTCCCTCGATCTCTCCGCCGCTTCCTGGCGAGCCCGCTGGGGCTACCAGCTTGCCCGGCACCTGCGGCAGGTCAAACCCGAATGGAAACGGCCGCAAGTGGCGGAAGTTTTGAACGGGCTCCTGGGACTGAACGACAAGCTGGAGAAGTCAAGTTCCGTGTCCTGCTCGCCGCGCCCAGCGGTGACGGTGGCGCTGTACCGGTATCGAACCACTTCAGAAAGGAGATGATTTGACGATGGCGACTCAGACCTTTCGCCGCGGCGGCCCCCCGCCCCGGCGTGAAGATGATACCAACAAGCTTCCCCAGGCCCAGCCGGTGAAATACTTCGACGCCGACGGGCGCCTCAGGCCCGCCCTGGTGGACGAAGAGGCTGAAGCGTGGGCCAAAAAGTTTACCGAAATCAAAGCCTCGCAGTTGCGCCGCTTCTACGAAACCGTTCTGAACCTGAAGCGGCGGCTGGAACTGGCGGCCGAGAGCGGCCTCAACCGCGACGCCGCTTTCGAACGCCTGCGGGCCGAGTTCAAAATGCTGCGCGCGAAAGCCGTGTACACCCGGGGGCGCGCGGTATCCCGCGAAAAGAATGCCTTTACGAACTTGTTGCAGTTCTTCACCAATCACACGGCTGCGGTGCAGAACGCCCGGGACTTTGCGGCGTTCTACCAGCATTTTCAGGCCGTGATGGCATTTCACAAGTTCTATGCGCCAAAGGAAGGATAAGCCATGCCCATCAAGCTGATGAAGATCCACACCATCACGGGTGAGTTGGAAGTGAAGACCGGCCTGCGCATTGGCGCCGGCCGCGATACGGTCGAGATCGGCGGAATTGACAACCCGGTCGTGAAGCACCCCCACACGCAGCAGCCCTACATACCCGGCTCCAGCCTCAAAGGCAAACTGCGCTCGCTGCTGGAGTGGTTCCTGGAAAAGGTGGAAGAGGACGGCAAGGTCTGGGGCAGCTCGGGCAAGTTCCCGCCGGGCGATGAAGTGCTGAGGATCTTCGGCACGACGTCGGACAAGTGGAAGGAAGGTCCCACGCGCGTCATCGTGCGGGATGCCCTGCTCTGCCCCGACTGGTCCCAGTCGGTTGTCGGGAACGGCCTCACTTTCACCGAAGAAAAGACCGAGGTGGCGATTGACCGGATTAAGGGGAAGGCCGCCGACATGGGCCCCCGCACGATGGAGCGCGTCCCCGCCGGAGCGCGGTTCTCCCTGGAGATTCTTTTCAAGGAATACTCGGTGAACGATGACGGCGGCGCGCACGACCGCCGCTGCCTGGAGCGTCTCATTGACAGCCTCCGGCTTCTGGAGCAGGACGCTCTGGGTGGCTCCGGTTCGCGAGGGTACGGAAAAGTTGAGGTCCGCTCCCTGTGCTTAGACGGCAAGGATATCCTGCCGCAATTCCGCGCCGTCAGCCAGTTGAAGCGGGAAGCGCCCACCCGCTACCTGGAGAACTGAAGCCATGCCGGAATACCGCGTTGAGATCCGGTTGGAGGGTCCCATCGCCACGCCGCTGCACAGCGGAACCCTCTTCGGCCATCTCTGCTGGGCGCTGAGAAACGACTCCGAGGACGCGCTGGAAGCGTGGCTGCGCCGGCTCGAGGAGAGCCCTTTCCTCATCTCGGATGCGTTTCCGTGCGGCTGGCTTCCGGCGCCTCTGCTGGCCCCCACCCGGCGCGCCAGGCCGGCCACACTCCAGCAGATGGAGGAAGCGAAGAAACTCCGCAAGGCCAGCTGGCTGCGGGTGGAGGATTTCCTGGAGATCCGCGGCGCTCTCAGCCGGCCCGTTTTGGAGAAGCGCCTGGCCGCCGGCAAGCCTCCATCCCCCGAGATCGTCCGCACGGCCCGGAACACCATCAATCGGCTCACCGGCACGACGCCCGAGAGCGGCGGCCTCTTCTTCGTCGACGAGATGTGGCCGGCGAACGGCGAATGCCGCGAAATCTGGGTCAGCACCGCGGAGTCCGCCGAGTGGCTGGCCGCACGCTTCCAGGAGATCGGGACCCTGGGCTATGGCGCCGATGCGGGCATCGGGCGGGGCCGGTTCACGGTCCGGGTGGGACCGGCTCCGGCAGCGTTGTTCCAGGCGCCTGGGAATCGCTGCATGTCGCTTTCCCACGGGAGCCTCACGGCCAATATGGGTGAACCCCGCTACCGCATCCACACGCATTTCGGAAAGCTGGGCTCGATGTACGCAACCGGGGGAGATCCGTTTAAATACCCGCTGGTGTTGCTGCGGCCCGGCGCCACGTTCCGGCCGGAGAATGGCGGCCCCTTCGGCGCGCTGCTCCGCCCCGTGCACCGCCACCGGCCTGAAATCTGCCACAATGCCTGGCACCTCGTGGTGCCATTTACGGAGGTGAACGAATGACCCGGCGTTTCCGGCTGCGTCCCTTAACGCCTGTGCACATCGGAGGCAAGGAACGGCTGGCGCCTGAGGACTATGTTCTGGACGGCGACGTTCTGGTCCGCTTGAAGGTGTCCAGCATTCTCTCGGCCCTGTCGCCGGAGCTCCGCCGCAGTTTCGAGCGGGAGATCGATGCGGGCAGGCTCCGCCCGGCTCAAGAGATCGTGGGCAATTTCTGGCGGAGGCTCCCGCCCTCGGAGCGGCCGAAGTTCGAGCAGTATCGGACCCGCGTGGGGGAAGGCGCTCGTGAGGAGCTGCGGCAACTGGTCGCCCGGCCGGAGCGCAGCGGCGAGGTCGCGGCGCTTCCGCGCAATCCCTATACCGGCGACGTCGTCATTCCGGGCTCGGCGATCAAAGGGGCCATTCGCACCGCTCTCGTCAGCATGCGCGTCAATGGGGAGGCCAAAGAGGCCTTCGAGCGCGCCGCGAGCAACCAGCCGAACAAGAGGGCCCGAGTCCTGGAGGAGACCGCCTTTGGCTACCGCTCTTCGGCAACCGAATCCGACCCGTTGCGCCTGCTGAAGGTAAGCGACGCTTCCTGGCCGGCGGCGGCGGTACGAGTGGACCGGGCGACCCTGCATAAGCTTGGGAACGGCGGCAGGGAGAACGTCCCGATCTACCTGGAACGCCTGGAGTGCCGGGCGGATGGCGTCTCCCCGCCTGAGTGCGAGGTGACGATCTCGCTCAGGGAGGAGGCCGCCCTCACTCCGGCGGAGCGCTGCCTGTTCCGGGTGCTGTTCGACTGGGATAAGCTGTTCCTCGCCTGCGGAGCGTTCTTCGTCGGGCGGCTGCAGGCAGAAGGGCATCGTTTCGAGGAAGTGCGCCGGTTTGCCGGGGAGTGGTGGCCCAGCCAGCAGGAGGTCAACACCGGTCTGCTGCTGCGCGTGGGGCGCTACTGTCACTTCGACTCGCTCTCGGTCGACGGTTTTCGGGAAGGGTGGAATGCGCAGCGGCGAGAGCCGATCCGGGAGATCGGTTCGACGCGGACGCTGTGCGAGACCGCGGGCGGCAAGCGTCTCCCGTTCGGGTGGGTTCTGCTGGAGCCTGTATGAAAGCGCGCTGCACCCGGATCAACTTTTGGACAGACGAAAAAATTGGCAACCGCGGCTGCAGGTATCTGAAAAGAGGGTAGTTGCGAGCGCGAGCAGTTTTGAAGGAGACCTGAAGGAGAAGGGATTGAAACATATCTTCGCGCACGATACCACCGTGCGCTATTGTTTT
>Ga0116169_1003650_pt1 | contig 10073 bp, 10 predicted proteins | sample AD_UKC130_MetaG_FD_89796 | JGI IMG/M metagenome (GOLD analysis project Ga0116169, IMG submission 89796) | Active sludge microbial communities of municipal wastewater-treating anaerobic digesters from Canada - AD_UKC130_MetaG | ecosystem: Engineered > Bioreactor > Anaerobic > Digestate | place... | reverse complement strand
CTGAACAATGATTTGGTTTTGCACCCTTACATTGTATCAGAGAGCCGTGAGCTTTTCTTTCACTTAATTCTACAAGTTGCCTACAATCTGTTTTTTTGCGTTCCCAAGGCGCCTGGCCGAATTCTGCAGAAAAACTGCGCGGAAGCAATAAACTTTTTGCCCCCTCGAAGGATATATAAGGTGAAAGCAAGATAACCAAGCCAAGAAAGGAAGATCACTATGCGTAAAGCTTTGTTCTCCCAGGTTCTTCTGACCCTGCTTCTCCTGGCTGTCCTCGGCACTGCCCTGCCCGCCCAGGCCAGTCCAGAGCCGGGGCGCCTGCAGGTTACAGGCACCGCGGTGGTTACCGCCTCCCCTGACATTGCCTACATCACCTTAGGTGTGGAGACCCAGGATCCTTCCGCCCACCTGGCAGCCCAGGCCAACGCCGAAATCATGGCCCGGGTGCTCGCAGCCCTGGCGGAGCTGGGGCTGACCAAAAAGGAAGTGTCCACCAGCGGCTACAACATCTACGGCTCCACCCAGGTGATCAACCGGGGATCGGATCGGGAAGAGACGATTACCACCTACTACGTGCAGAACCGCATCAACATCACCACCCAGGACCTGGACAACCTGGGCGAGATCATCGACCGGGCGGTAAAGGCAGGAGCCAACCAGGTACAGGGTATCAGGTTTGATGTCCAGGACAAGCAGGCCCTCCAGTTGGAAGCCCTGCGCCTTGCGGTTCGGCAGGGGCGGGCTAAGGCCGAGGCCATGGCGGAAGCCGCAGGTCTGGTCTTGGGCGATCTGCTCACCATGAACGAAAGCTACAGCACCTACGCCCCCATGGTAACCGCAGTGGCCTATAGGGCCGATGCAGCTGTGGGCACGGCCATCAACCCGGGGGATGTGGAAGTAAGCGCCACAGTCCAAATGGAATTCGCCTTCTAATCACCTACAAATCAGAGGAGAGCCCACCGGCTCTCCTTCTCCATTGTTGCCAATGCCTTAAGCTCCCCCTCCCCTGGCGGCCAGGCGCCGTTCCAAAAGCTCGGAAGCGGCCAGCATAATGAGGACCGCGGCCAGAAGATAGTAGGGTAAAAGCTTGAGGGAGGTGAGGGCGGCCAAAGCCCCAAAAAGGGGCGAACCGAAGGTGCCTCCGGTGTAAGCCACGGCCATCTGCAGGCCCATGATGGCACCGGAAACCTTCGCCCCAAAGCGCCGGGGCGTCTCGTGCAGCATCGCCGGGAAGATGGGCGCGGTGCCAAAACCCAAGAGCACAAAGCCCAGAGCGGAGATACTTGCGGGCAGCGGCAGCATAAGCAGCACCGCCCCCAGCACACAGACCAGCTGTCCTCCGCGAATTAGGGCCGGGTTGGAAAGCCTAAGGGAGAGGAACCCCGAAAGCAGGCGCCCCAGGGTGATCCCTCCGTAAAAGGCTGCGCTCCAGCGGGCTGCCGCAGCGGGGGACATCCCTTCTACCCCCACTAGGTAGGTGCTGCTCCACAGCCCAGCGGTGATCTCTGTAACGCTGAAGCAGATAAACGCCACCAAGGCCAGCGGCACATTGGGCAGCCTCAGAGCTTCCCGATTAGATAGGGCCCGGGTGTGCCCTCTAGTCGCACCGGCCCCGTCCTTCCCCCGCCACAGACCCCGGGAAGCCCAGAGGGCCGCAACCAAGGCAAACTGCAGGGCGGCGATCACCCCGTATCCCATCCGCCAGCTGCGTCCGCTGGCGAGGAAGAACGACATGATCATGGGCCCTGCTGTGGCCCCCACTCCCCAGAAGCAGTGCAGCCAGTTCATGTGCATGGACTGGTAGTGTAGGGCCACGAAGTTGTTCAAGGCTGCGTCCACGCTGCCTGCCCCCAACCCCAGGGGAAGGGCCAACAGGAAGAGGAAGGCCGTTCGCCTGGCCCAGGCAAAACCCAAGAGGGCTGCGGCGGTCATGAACACGCTGATGATGGTTACCTTGGCCGTACCCAACCGGGCAACCAAACGGCTGCTCAGAAGGCTGGAAACCACTGTCCCCGCGCTCAGCGCCATGGCCAGGTAGCCCACTAGGCTAACCGGCGCCCCCAGATCCAGCCTCATTACCGGCCAGGCGCTGCCCAAAAGCGAATCGGGCAGCCCCAGGCTGATAAAAGCTGCATAGATCAGTACCAGAAGTGCTGTCACATCCATCTCCTTATCTACGCTGTGCTTGTAACCTTTCCGCTCATCTCCTAGGATGGTGCCCCCAGCAGCTTTTTGATGGTTCTGTAGGTGATGTTGGGGATCAGCTCAAAGGTGTGGCGCATGTGCACCCGCTCCGTGAACTTATGGCCGTCTTTGCCGAAGGTGCCGATGTTGACTACGGGAACATTTACCGCGGCAATGTCCTCGATGGGATGCGTGTACTTAACACCCCAGGCAGGGGTGTTCTTCTCCAAGGCCTCCAGCTCTTCCCGCTCATCACCCAGGGCCATGAAGCTGGAATCGGAGATGTAGGGGTAGAACATCTTGGTTACAAGGGGACGGTCAGAATGCTGCTCCAGCTCAGCCACTGCCTCCCGCACGCTGTCCAAAAGCCTGCGCTCCGCTTCGGTTTTGCCCGTCATCTCGATCCTGGCAAAGAAAGTGGAGGAGTTGAACACAATAATGGCCGGGCTCTTATCCGGGGCCCACTGCCAGGCCTCTTCCACCAGGCGCAGGTTGAACTCCCGCAAATCCAGGGCTGGATTGCTAGCCTGGAGCCTCTGGCTGTACTCCCTGAGGTGCTGTGTGAACTTGTCCCCGTGCAGCTGCTCGAGCTCACGGCAAAACTCCTCCCAGGTATACACCCGCCTTTTCCAGGGCAGTTGGGTGTAGATATGGCCGCTGCGGCGGCAAAACTCCTGGTAGGCCTGGTTCAGATACCGGATCACGTTGTCGAAGGCCTCCGCCGCCTTCTCCTTCATCTTGTCCATGATTTCCCTCGGGCTCATGCTGTGGGTGAAGACGTTGTAGTAAGCATAGGCGGCAATGGGGGTCTGCACGGTGTAGGTATCCTTCAAGTCCGCCTGTTTGAGGGATGTGGGCGGAACGGTCACTTCCCCTTGGGCCTCGTCACACAACTCCGGGTTAAGTTCGATCAGCCGGGTGAGCTCGGCCACGAGCAGGTTAGGGTTCAACCCGCCGAAGGCTTGGCCCACATGGGTCTCCTTGCCCACCACGTAGAACGTGGGCAGGAGCTTGCCAATGGTACCGAAATACACATACCGGTTCTCATCCAACTCGTGATAGGGCGTGGAATAATCCGCATTGATGGCCGCGGCGTACTCCAGGCCGTGTTCTTCTTTCCACTGCCTCAAAACCCGCAGGGCAGAGATGATGCCCCGGGAGTTGTCTTCTTCATCGCACTCGGCAATGGCGATCAGATTGCCGCTGAGCTCTTCGGGATGCTCGGAGAAGTAGCGCATGAGCCACATCTGGCCAGCCACGCCCGACTTCATATCCAAAGCGCCCCGGCCTAACATGTACTCCCCCGACTCCAAGTCCCTGCGCACAGCATCATCTAGTTCCATCTGCCTAAGCAGCTCCGGAAGCTTTTCCGGATCGAAAGCGTACTCCTTGAGGCTGCCAAAATCATCAACACCCACCGTGTCAATGTGGCCCATGAGAATGACGGTGCGCCGCGCATCCCCCTTGGCCCCCTTAACCATGGCAATCACGTTGTAGCGCTCAAGCTCATCATCTATGGTCCTTTGGAGCACGAGGTGTTGGGGGTGTTTTTGGAAATAGGGGAGGCTCTGGTAGAACGCGTGGATTTTCCGAGCACAGGCCGCCTCACCGCTTGTTTTTACGATGCTGGGGATCTGCACCAACTCCGCGGTGAGCCTTTTCACATCCTCGAAGCAGTGTAAGTACATGCACATCCTCCTTAGAACAAAATGATCTCAAAGCCCTCGCGGGTGAACACCTCCAGATCGGAATGACCCGAAAGGGCGGCATCAACGGGCAGTCCCTGGGCCTCCGCTTCCTGCAGGGTTCCCATCTGGGCGGCACAGGCTTTGCACACCGAGCGGACCAGGCCCGCTGCTTTGATCTTCTCCCACAGCCCCGCTTGGGGCGCGCGGGTAATATCGGCCAGGCGGGCCGTGGATGCCCCCTCCACAATTAGGGCCACGGTATAGCCCCGCTCATGATAGTTCCAGGCATTGAGGAGTGCATGGAGGAAGCAGGGCATCTCTCCTTGGAAGCTAACGACGGCGATCTTTTTCACTTTCTTCCCACTCCCATCATCATTTTCCCATTAACTTCTCTGCCCAGCCCCTGCTTCCTGCCCAACACAACTTCTGCTTGACAACACTCCCCCGGGGCAGTATACTCACCTTGACCGTTTTACTGATTTACTACTTTACTGAATTACTAAGAAGAAAGGGAGCATGCCCATGAAAATCCCCACTACCCTCAAACACAAACCGGTAATTGTCGCGGAAGATTACAGCAACATCGACGGGCGCGGTGCCTACACTTCAGATGCCAAGGGCCTCTCCCTGGGCTTGGCCCAGTGGAATGATCGGGGCCGGGTGGACATCTCGGCCAAAGTGTGGCGCCACACCGGCGAACGCTGGTCTAGGCAGTCTGAGGAACTGCCCCTGCACAGGGTGTTGGATCTGGCCATCCTGATCTGCCGGGCCAATCTGCACTTCGCCGATGCCTACCGCTACGAGAACTTCTACGATCCCGAAAACCCGGTGATCGATCGGGTGGGCCTCCAGGGCGATGCCATGACCGTGGCTATCTGCACGGAGAATGAGAATATCAACGAAGACATCCGCCTGTTCGTGGATGCCCTGGCCCGGGATGGTGAGCTCATCGGCGAACGGCTGCGCACCCTGTCCCGCATGCTCAAGGAACTCGGCTACTAACAGCAAAAACGGCGGCCAACGGCCGCCGTGTCGAGTTTGTCCACAAACTCCAGGCTTAGGAGGTTCAGGCTATGAATCTGTCCACCAATCCGCAGAACGCCTGCACCACGTGGGCATCAAACTGCTTGCCCGCGCCGCGCAGCAGCTCCTGCAGGGCTTGGCTGTGACTATAGGCATGGCGATAGGGGCGGGCACTGACCATGGCATCGTAGGCATCCGCCACAGCTACGATCCTAGCCATCATGGGGATCTGGTTCCCGCTCCGTCCATAAGGGTAACCGGTTCCATCCATCCGCTCGTGGTGAGCTAACGTAGCTTCGGCAATTTCTGCCATACCCACCACGGCACTCAAAAACCGATGGCCGTTCACGGGATGGGAGTGTATTTCCTTCCATTCCCAAGGCAGGAGCGGGTCGGGCTTGTTCAGAATCTCACTGGGGATGGAAATCTTGCCAATGTCGTGCAGCAGGCCGACTTTGGCCAGTTCGATCTTCTGCCCGTGCTCCATGCCCAGCTGCTCGCCGATGGCAAAGCAGATCTGGCTCACTCTCCGTGAATGTCCCTCTTCGCGTGGGCTTTTCTCGTACAAAACCTGCATCAGTGCATTGATGGTCCGATCCTCGATTCTGAAATCTGGGGCTACAAGACCTGCTAGTTTGAGTTCATGCCTAGTTACAGCCGCCACCCCCTAAGGACATCTATTCAGTTTGGTGAAAACACACACAATTGACAGATTCGACGGATATATAATAAACCCTGCTAGTTACATTACGTCCGCAGTTTTTTCTCGCATTAACTTACCAGCGCTTGGGGAAGACTGCCAGGAAATGGGGGAGCTTTGCTTCAAACTTTTCAGCCCCCGGGGGGATAGATCAAGTGAAGGCTGGAGAGAGGAGGATCGCCGTGGAGTATAGCGAACAAGAGCTGATTCGCCGGGCTAAGCAGGGGGAACATGCGGCCATGGAGCAGATTTTCCGGATGCATCTGGACAGCGCCATCCGCCTTGCTTACCTGGTTACCCGCAACTGGGCCACGGCGGAAGATGCCGTTCAGGAAGCCTTTGTGCAGGCCTTCCGGTCGCTGCCCGGTTTTCAGGCCAACAGGCCCTTTAAGCCCTGGTTTACCCGCATCGTGATCAACAAGGCCAAGCGCACCAAAAGCAGGCTGGACCGGGAGCATCTCCCCTATGAGCTGGAGGAGGAAAACCCCCATGCCTCCTTCAACCCTGAGGGCAGCGCCTTGGAAAGGGAAAGCTTAGACCAGCTCTTTGCCGCCATCAACGAGCTGGACGACAAACACCGCCTGCCCCTGCTGCTCAAGTACGTTTCAGAATTTACAGAGGCAGAGATCGCCGAGGCGCTCCGCCTCCCCCTTTCCACAGTAAAGTCTCGGCTCTATACAGCCAGGCAGCGTTTGAAGCGGAACCTGGCGGCCCGTGAAGGAGGTGGCAGCGATGACCCTAGATGAGCGCATTAAGCAAGCACTGCGGAAAAACAGCCAGTGGGAAGGATCTGCCGAGGCGCTTTGGGCCCAGATTGCTTCCCAGCTAGAAGAAAAACCCAAACCGAAAAGGCAGCCCCTGTGGCTGGGCACCGCGGCTGCGGCGGTGCTGGTTATGGCCTTGGTGCTGCAGGCCGTCTGGAGCCCCCATCCCCCTGAGCCCCAGCTCCCACAGGCGGACAAATCCGCGGAGCTGCGCCTGTTCAGTACGGCGCTGCCTCCCATCCCCCGGGAAGCGGTGCCGGGAGGAGGAACAGTGGAGCTGGTTTTGGAGGTCCACTTGACCCCAGCAGGCACACCATCCCCTCCCCAACTGGAGATCTGGCAGGAAGGCACAGAACCGGCCCTGGTAATCCAAGAAGAATTGGACGGAGCACAGCTGCTGCGGGAAGGGGTTCTGATCGTGCAGGCTCCATCTGAACCCGGTTCCTACCGCCTGGTGGTGCACGGCAGCGTACCAGGTGAAGGCCAGCTTTACGCCATTTACGGCGAAAAGCTGGTAGAGGTGGCAGAACCAGAAAACTAGCCTTTTCAGACAGCAAAGCCGGACATTCATCCGGCTTTGTTTCTTTTGGAAATCCTACCTGCGCCATTCTGTGCTATAATTTTCCTAACGCTCAAGTAAGGGAGGGCAACCATGGACGGTCTTTATGTTGAAGGCATAACCAAAACCTACGGTTCTGTCACTGTAGTAAATGGCGTTTCCTTTCATGCTGCCCAAGGCAAGATCCTGGGCCTTTTGGGCCCCAACGGAGCCGGCAAGACCACCATCCTGCGCATGATTATGGGCATTACCGCCCCGGATCGGGGCTCGGTGGTTTTCCGCCAGGGCAGCAGTCAGATGGAGGGCATTCCCTTCCGGGACATCGGTTATCTACCCGAAGAGCGGGGGTTGTACCGCGAAGCCAGAGTGCTGAACATCCTGCTCTTCCTCGCTGGTCTCAAGGATGTGCCCAAGCAGGAGGCAAAAGAGCGCGCCTTAATGTGGCTGCGCAAGTTCGGCCTGGAGGAGTACGCCCAGAAAAAGGTGGAACAGCTCTCCAAGGGTATGGCCCAAAAGGTGCAGTTTGCCGCGGCAGTGCTCCACAAGCCCAAGTTCGTAGTGCTGGATGAGCCCTTTTCGGGACTGGATCCCGTAAGCCAGGAGCAGTTCAAGGCTGAAATCAGGGCTCTGGCCAGCTCCGGTGCAGCTGTCTTGCTCTCCAGCCACCAGATGAACATTGTGGAAGAACTCTGCGACGAGATCTTCCTGATCTACAAAGGCCGGGAAGTGGTGAAAGGCGATTTGCAGTCCATCAAGGCCCGTTACGGAAGTTTCAGGATTGACATCTCCTGTGCCGGGGACTCTAATCTGCCCATAGATACCGAGCAGGTGGAAGCCTTGGAAAAGCTGGATCAGGGCCGCTACCGCTACATCCTGCGGGAAGGGGTGCCGCCCCTGGAGTTTGTGCGCACCCTGCCCGCAGATCTGGAGATCCACGCGCTGAGCATCAGCCGTCCTTCGCTTCATGACATTTTCGTGCGCGTCGCCCAAGGAGGTGCCAGTCATGCGGAACACCTGGAAGATCGCCCGCTGGGAAATCTTGCGTAACCTTACCAACAAGCAGTTTCTGATCGGCTTGCTCATCACCCCACTGATCATGGGGCTGTTTATAGTGGTGCCTGCGCTGCTGGAGCGCCTGAACCAGCCTGTGGCCACCACCTATTACCTAGTAGATGATCTGGGGGTCAAGGATACCCTCCAGGCCCTGCTTCCGGAAAACATCATCTTGGAGCAGGCCGAAAGCGGCGCAGACCTAGAAAGACTGGTGCAGGACACTAAAGCCAGCGGCTATTTCGTGCTCACCAGTGACTTCATCACAAGCGGCCAGGTAGATCTGGTGTACAGCGACCGCAACAGCCAGAGCATGAACGCGGTGAGCCGGGGTCTTACCGCCCTGCTGCAGCAGCTGCGCCTGAACCTGTCCGGGGTAAGCCCGCAGGAGCTGGCTTTTGTTACCGCTCCCGCGCAGGTGCGGCAGGTGCCCCTCAAAGAGGAACTGGAACCCCAGGTCATGCACCTGGCCGTGGCCGGGGTGTTTACCATGCTCATCTTCTTCCTGATCTTTACTTCAGGCACCATGCTCATGCAAAGTGCCCTCCAGGAAAAAAGGGACCGCATGGCGGAGGTGGTGCTCTCCTCCGTCACCCCCAATGCCCTCATGCAGGGCAAAATCTTAGGTCACTTTCTCTTAGGCCTGATTCAGCTGGGCTTTTGGCTGGCCCTGGGCCTACCCATTGCCATCGCTTTCCTGGATTTTCCTATTCTGGAAGCGCTTAAGGCCGTGAACCTGCCTGTGATCCTCCTCTTCGGTTTGGGAGGCTACCTGCTCTTCAGCGCCCTGTTTGTGGGCCTAGGCGCTACCATGGAAGACCTGCAGAGCGCGGGTAACGCGCAGGGGCTGGTGATTATGCTGCCCATGCTGGCCTTTCTCTTCCTAGGGCCGGTAATGACCAACCCCGATGGGTCCATCGCCGTCTTTGCCAGCATCTTCCCTTTCACCAGCTCGGTGATTATGATGCTGCGCAGCGGTTTAGGGGCGGTGCCCCTCTGGCAGATGCTCCTTTCGGCAGGACTGCTCTTGATCACCGCCTTCATCACCATGCGCATCTCCGCCAAGATCTTCCGCGTCGGCATGCTCATGTACGGCAAAAACGCCACCCCCAAGGAGATCATGAGGTGGCTGCGCTACAAGGAAAACTAACGAGCAAAACAGAAACCCCACCGCGAGGTGGGGTTTCCTTTCACTTTTCATAACAGGGCGTCAATGAGCCCCACTCGGTAGGGCTCACGTCTTTAGCCTTGCTTCAAGCCGCTTGCTTCAAGCCGATGGTAACTTTGATATCCTTCTTGCCAGGCTCGGGGATGATCACTTTGAAACCTACAACAGTTTCATCTTCTTTCAAGGGCTCAATTGTGGCTTCAACAGTGTCAGGCTCGACCGTTAACCCTAACTGGCCGACATCAACATCTTCACCTTCAACGATGTAGAACTTCGCTTCGTATTTTGCCTTCTTCTGGGCCTTATCCTTATTCGCCTCGTCCGGTTCAAAAGCGCCTTCCAGTCCGTCAGCGAACTCAAATTTGACCTTTACGGTACCGAAAGGCCATCACGAGCAGCCGGCCAACAGAACAGCCACCAATGCAATGGCGGTGAGCATCAACAGGTTTCTTTTCATCTTGTGTGCACCTCCGAAATTTTTGTGCTATTTCCACAGCGAAACCCAGTACAACCATCGGCGGAGAATAAGACTCTAGTGTTCAGCTTGTGCTGTGCCCTCACCCCCTTTTCCAAGGCATCAGGCGGTGTGCACCCGCGACCTGTTATTGGGAACTTTGTTCGCCATGGGAGTGGGTTTTTCCTGTTAGGAGAAGTAAGCCTGTCCCTTTTGACTTAGGAAAAGGGGGCCTCCCGCCCCCCAAAGACTCTTTAAGATGTGCCTTCTTCTTTGGCCTGTGCTTTGGCAGCGGACCTGCTCTGCCAGGCGTGGAGGGCCAAGCTCACGGCGATGATACCGTAGGCCACAAACACCCGGAAGTACTCGCCCACTTGGGCGCTGCCGAAAATGGTCTGGCCAGCCCGGGGTGAAACGGCAAAGAGCAGGTGGAACAAGAACGTACCCATCAAAGCCTGGGTAATGGTGGCCTTAGTTACTGTG
>Ga0116169_1003649_pt1 | contig 10074 bp, 10 predicted proteins | sample AD_UKC130_MetaG_FD_89796 | JGI IMG/M metagenome (GOLD analysis project Ga0116169, IMG submission 89796) | Active sludge microbial communities of municipal wastewater-treating anaerobic digesters from Canada - AD_UKC130_MetaG | ecosystem: Engineered > Bioreactor > Anaerobic > Digestate | place... | reverse complement strand
GTTGGCATCGTTCTTAAAGTACAGCTTGCCGTTTATATAAATATATACGGTGTTATCATAGAATACATTGAGAGTGTAGTGAATGTCGTCCCCGAGGTCTGTGATGTTAAAAGTCTTGTAAACCATCAGACCGTTTACATTTGTCGGATCGTTAATAAAAGGTGTGTCGGCCGCCATCATAACGCCAATACGATCGCCGAACGGCGCATAGTCGGTATCCCAGCTCTCCATGAGCTTGGTATCCTTATACCACTCGGGATTTTCGGCGATGAAAGCAGCCATCTCATCGGTTTCCGGATCGAAATAACCATTCGGCTGGCTTCCTCCCACAACCCCGGCGCCGTCGGTATATGGGCAGACGAAAGTCGTATAATGGTATTCGGAGTATTCCTCGATTATGTAGCCGCTGGCGCTTACCTTGGTTTCGGTTTCGATTTTGGGCTCAACTACAGCGGCGGTTGTTTATTCACCTACGGTAGTTTCTTCTGCTGTGGTTTCGGCAGCGGTGGTCTCTGAAACTGTTGTGCTCGCTTCGGTCTCGGGGGTACCGGAGGATGAATCATCGCTTGAGCATGCTGATGCGATGAGTACACTGAATACCAAGAGCATGACGAGTAAGAGCGAAGTAACTTTGCGCGGCATCGATTAAACCTCCATTGTTTTATGGCTTTTAAATGAGGACATGCCTAATGTTGCCTATAATTATATAACTATATAACAAATCATGATTAATTACAAGTATAATCTTATTTTTTTCCAAAAAGCTGAGAGGTAAATAATCTGCATTTTGAGCCATGACATAGATCTCAATACAGAGCAAAAAACACTTGCGTATAATATAGCCGCGATCAGATAATCAAAGCTTTTTAGAAAAATAGACGGCGGCAAATAAAGCCGTCGGTATAAAAATGCTTGCTTCCGTATATTTATCACATAAAATGCAAGATAAAATTTCTACAATAACATTTTCGATATTATACCAAAAGATGTGAGCGAAATAATGCTAGACGGACGTAAATAACAGTTTATCTAATATATATATAATGCGACGGAATTATACATGTAGTCCGCATCATGGCAAAGTATACAAAAATTATGTCGACTTTTTGTACATCTTTTGAATTGAAGTTTTTTGTGCCGAATGCTACAATACATAGCGGCAATAAATTATATATAATTACGCAAACAATTATATGTAATTAATTAACGGAATTTAATTTTATGAAAGAGAGGTCACCAATATGAAAAAGCTCCCGGTTATTGTCTCGGCAATACTCCTTCTAACCTGCATTTTGGCGGCCCCGATCAATGCCGCCACATTTACCCCCGTCGGCGATACATATGAGAGCTCGGACCCGAACAGAGATTTCAATCCCGATGATATTATGGTCTGGTTTGAGGACGGAACCGCCTGCTCTCAGAACCCCAGCTTAGACACTAACGAGAACGATCTTCCCGAGAACAACCTTTCGAATATTGCCGGAAAATGGTACGAGTTCGTATACTGCGATATTGGCAGCACTCCCGAAATGTTCCCCCCCGAAGTAGCCGGTAAAATCGCGCTGATCAAACGCGGTGAATCCACTTTCACGGTTAAAACTGAGAACGCGAAAAATGCCGGTGCCGTCGGCGCTCTTATCTGCAACAACTTCCCGGACGGCGAGCTTGTCGACGATGACGGCACGATTCTCATATACAATGACGTTACCATGGCTATCGAGTATCCGACCATCCCCTGCGGCTCCATCAGCTCCGACATCGGCGCTAAGCTGATCGAACAGCGCACTGGTAAAGTATTTATCGGTACACTTGCTCAGTATCAGGCTTCTATCGCCGAGATGAAGGCAGCCGAGGAAGCGGCAGCAGCCGAAGCTTCCACCGCAACTACGACAGCTCCGCAGACAGCCGATGTTTCGTCGGTTATCGTTATGGCGGCAGTTGTTTCGCTGGCCGGCGTAGTTATCGCTCGCAAGAAAAGATAAGTTAATATAACAACAAACAGGTCGGTTTTAGTACCGGCCTGTTTGTTGTTTATGTTATATTTAATCAAAAACACCGTTGGAGTCGTTTCGGCTTAATTATTGCGCATTCACATAAACATATATATTGGTAAGCGTTTTTTGCCCTTTCTGCTTTAAGCTCCTGGAGTGCTTTAATTAAAACATCTGGATTGGCAAGCAGCTCGTCCACCGCATACACACCGTGTTTACGGATCGAGGGTAAAACTTCATGCGTTACCCAGCGCTTAAACTTCTTCGCCTCGGGTTTACGCGAAAGCAGGATTACGTTATATAACCCGCTCTCACTTATGATTGTTATCGGCTCATTGCTACGTGACCCTAAGTATTGTTTAGGGTCAACTTTTATCTGCTCGTCCTCATCCAGCCTTTCTGCGATCATACTTGGGTTTGTAAGATCAAGCACATCGCAAACATCTTTAAGAACCCACCATGTGTCACCGTCACGCTTAACAGTTCTGATATCCTTGCCTTCATAGTTGAATACTGTCAGATCGTTCAAGTTGAACCTCCAGATTTAATGGATTTGGAGCTATGATCTGCTCCTGTCCATATGCGAAAAACTGTAACTATTCGAACCCCCCAAGCTTAGTCTTTTTTATAAAACTGACATTCGAAGCCATCGGCACGGAGTAATAGCCCCTCCGCCCAAGGTGGTGTTTCACTCATTAAGCAGCAGACAACCTCCGGTGACACATCGCAGGATGCCTCTATGACTACCTCATCGTGGACATGCATCACAATGGCAAGCCCCATGCTGCTCAGTCGTTGCATTGCATAACAGAGAATATCCCTGCTTATCGCTTGCACGATGTTTTCGACAAATTTCGGGCCATAGCTTTCGATGCGCTCCCATTTCTTTGAGGTGCCGATACCTTCGTATGTAACCGATTCGGAACCCAGTCGGTTTACTTCAATACGCGGCTTAACATAAGACAACTTTCTGCCGGACGGAAGTGAGATAAAAAGAAAGCCACTGCGGTATTCAAAGATAATGTTGTGTGTTTGCGCTTCTGTTTTTTCCCGAACTGCTGTCTTAACAGCATCGTCAACATTCCACCACAGCCGCGTTATGTTAGGGTTTGCCGCACGCCATGCGGTTACAAGCGGCTGGAGCTCATCCTCAGAAAGCCCCATATCAAGCGCGCCCATTGCTTTGAGTGCTCCGACGGATCCGCCATAGCCGAGAGCTAGTTCGGCGATCTTCCCCTTTTGACGGAGTGGGCTGCCTTTCGTAATCTCCTCGATTGGGACACGGAACATCCGGCTCGCCGATGCTTCATAAATCTTCCCATGAGTGGCAAACACCTCGTTTCGCCACTGTTCTCCGGCAAGCCATGAAATGACGCGTGCTTCTATTGCGCTGAAGTCAGCTACGATGAACTTGTAGCCGGGTTTAGGTACAAATGCAGTGCGGATAAGCTCGGAAAGGACACTTGGTACCGAGTCGTATAAGGCTTCCAAGATATCAAAATTACCGGACTTTACAAGCTGCCGAGCTTGGACGAGATCTGGCAAATGGTTCTGCGGGAGGTTTTGTACTTGAATCAGCCTGCCGGCAAACCTTCCGGTACGATTTGCACCATAAAACTGCAGCAGCCCCCTGGCCCGACCGTCTGAACATACCGCGTTCTCCATAGCCGTGTATTTCTTGACACTGCTTTTCGCGAGGTCTTGCCTTAATGCAAGTACTTCTCGAAGACTCTCCGGCGCTGTATTTAGTAACTCCTTGACAGCCTGTTTACCCAGTGTTTCAGTTTCCAGTCCATTTTCGGCAAGCCACTCCTTCATCTGAGCAACCGAGTTGGGATTATCGAGGTCAGTGATCTCTTGTAATTCTTCGATAAGTGAAGCTCTTGTCTTCTTGTCACATGTGATGGCTTGTTTTATTAGATCCATGTCAAGGCAGATGCCCCGATCATTTATCTCCTGGTCAAGTATATAGTTCTTCCACTCATCTTCCGGCATAGGGAACTTAGCAAGCCGCTTCATTATTGCTATTTCTGTCTCAACGTCGCGAGCGTTATATTCCTTGAATCTCTCCCACTTCTCCGGAGCATGGAATGGCAGATTGCGTGTGCGGCCGCCGTTTGACTTAGTTGGCTTACATGGCGAGGAAAAATATCGAACCAGATCCTTTCCTTCGGTTAGTTTCTGCTTCTCCGCTCCGGTGACTAAAGCGGCACCCTCCAATGAAAGTGGTAAACCAAGGTAGGCAGCCCACACCATTGTGCAACGCCAAGATATCGGGTTAAGGAAATTGCTGGTTCCATTAAATATGCCTTTGCGTGAAAGCCATCGTGACAGGCAGATTCGTTCAAACTGCGCATTGTGCGCCCATTTCAAAACACTGTTGTCTGTCAGTGCTTCTACTATTTCGGGTGGTAGGGTTTCTCCCGAAGCCAGGTCAATAACTCGCACCTCACCGTCGTCAACACAGTACCCAAAGAGGAGAACCTCAAAGTCCGGGTCTTCAGAATAGCGGTAGACCCCGGATTTACCGAGGTCTGTACCGCTATATGTTTCGATATCTATGTAGAGTTCTCTCATGACAGGAAGTCGTCTTCACTGTCTGTGGCAAAATCATCTATTGCAGAGGAACGACTGCCAAGAGGCTCCCCGTCTCGTATTTTTTGAATGTTACCAAGTCCGCAGGCAATTCCCTTATTGCCGTTAGAATTGAATGCGTAGAAGTTTATTGATACCCTTGCATATACTCCGGAGTAGACCTCCGAATGATCGATGATGCGCTCAAGCTGGCGGTCAACGATCTCGGGCGCTGTTTTGGAGTTTGCGTTGATAAAGTAGCTGTTGGCATAAGCTTCGTCGTCAGGCCTGTCTATGTCACCATCGCGCAAGGGGAGCTTAAGGGCTGACCTGTTCGGCACTTTACCGCCGAATTTGCCCTTCCCCTCTTCAATTGCGGCATCGATCGCTTTATTTATTGCTTCAATTGTCTTTGTGTCCGACTTTGGAATGATAAGGCTGACGCTGTATTTTGCAGTACCTCCGTTTACCGACTTCGGCTCCCACACATTGGCGTAGGACAGGCGAACAACACCGGTTACAACTTTTGTCGGGTTCTTTCTGGTATCAGGGTTACGGTTATCAGTATTTGTCATGTTTTTATTCCTCCGTAAAATCAGTTTTCGCATTTGATATGTTCATGGGTGGACGTTTGTCCGATAGTGGAACGAGTGTCGGTTTACCCGGTGGTTTTACAATGTACTCACCGAGTATTTCATTGAACTTTGCTTTTCACATCAGCTTTTCCATCTCGGTAACCGTGATAAGACTTTGTTTATATATGTCTCTATATCCGGCTGCCTTGGCTGCTGCGGCGACGGCTTCTTCATCCGAATACTTACGATTTGAGCGTCCCTCGACTAATTTAAATCCGGGCCACTGTTTACCGTGATTCAATGCCGCGTCGGTCGCATACGCAACAATTTCATTCGCCCAGCTCGTCAAATCACCGATAGCGGCAAGTATTTCAGCTATCTCATCATCAGTCAGAAGCGGTGGCAGAGCAAACTCGAAAGCCGCAAGTTTCATTTTCGATTCTGCCCTTGCCCTGCATTTGACTGATGCCCTGCAAAACTGGCAGTGCTCTCCGGGAACATATTCGCCGCCACCTTCATAGGCAAGAGCAGCTGTAGGCTTTAGAACTTCTTCCGCCCATTTGTAAAGCAAGTCTTTTGAGATTGTGTAGGTACTCACATTTTCCCGTCTCGGTTGAAAGATGCTCATTGACACATTGTTGATGTCGTAAATACCGTCAAACAGCTCAAGTGCACCGAGGGCATAAAGTTTCATCTGAGGGTTGTCCTCTGCTTCAACCAAAACGCCTTGTCCATATTTAAAATCCACTATGTGGAGCGTACTATCGGCTATGATCACACAATCGACCGTGCCGAAACCATCTTTTACATATTTGGAGAAGTCAAGTTTCTGCTCGATAAGTACAATTGGATCGGAACAGCTCTGTTTTGCAAGCGCTATCTGCTCAAGCACAAAAGACACATAATCGTCCGTATGAGCGTCCATCTCATCGCTGTCGTACTTAGATACAGGCTTCTTAGAACGCATCTTCAGAGCTTTGCGGAGTTTATGTTCAGCAAGTGCGTGGGCAGCAGTCCCTTCATCTGCAGCTGCTCCGGAGTTATCGTCGAACTCAAGTTCCAAACGCGCTGATGGGGTGCACGCCAGCCATCGATGTGCGCTGGATGCGGAGAGGATTGCATGTTCGCTCATTTTAATGCCTCCGCTTCCGCAAGAAGGTCTGCATACTTGCTTGGGTCGATCTGGCTGAGTTTTGACGCACCATACTTTTCAAGAAGGGCTCGAACCTCGGCTGTAAAACCGTCGTGGGACTTCTCAGCCAACACTGCACGCACTTGCTCGAGTGTAACCGGCTTTTCTTCAGGTGTTGGTGCCTTGACGGATGCTTCAGTTTGTGAAACATCGACCGGCTCATTGCTTTCCATCTCACTGACCATTGCTTGCAGGCTGTCCGCCAGAGACCGTAGATTTACAGCTATATCAAGAATCAGTTTGTTTCGCTCCATTCTCTACACCTCCTTCTTTGATCTCCTTGATTTCGACTGTTTCAACCGAATCACCGGGCGTAACCACAAATACACCGACCTTCTCGCCAAACAGCCAGCTTAAGATCCTGCTGCGGATACTCCTTTTACCTCCTTTTATCACGGGATCACGAATACCGCCATTTTTAGCAACGTTGATTGTGACCTTGTGTTTTAAGCTCATCCTTATTCTCCTTTCCGGGTGCTGTTTCTTTTTCTCACCGATAAGCGAAAAAGGGAGTTCTTTCGAACCCCCACATAGGAAATTTTCCTTATGATTTTATGCCATTAGAGTCTTAAGCCGGCTATAGAGCTTTTTTAAGCGTCCGCGGATGGCCGCTTCAGTTACTCCTTCTGCGGCTGCTATTTCTGTTTTTGTACATTTTTCGAGGTATACTTTACTGTAAAGCTCTTTTTGTTGTGGTAACAGTCTTTCAAGTGCTTTTCTTAGCTTGTCCAGCTTATCTTGATGCTCGGCTTCTTCTTCGGCTTGAATCATGATATGTTCTGGATTTTCAGTTTCGTCGGCGAGATACTTGTTCCGATCAGCCGCGTCTTCGTCATCGCCGTCGCGGTAAGCATCAAGATGCGCTACGACCCGGTAGTCGTACCTGCGCTGCTCGTCCACTTCCTTGTCGTCCATGCTATGTAGAAGCTCGATGTCAGCCTCAGTAACACCGTTCTCGCCAGGTGTGATTACAAATCTTGTTCCATCAGCGCAGTAATAAATGTAGTTTGTCCTCTTCTTTTTGCTCGTTTTGTACCCTCTTGACATGTTTTTGCATCCTTTCCGCCGGACTGCATTGGCGGCAAAGGACACATAAAAAGCCGGTGCTAAGATGTACACCGGCTACAGTTACCTAAAATGGGCATAGTAAGGCACGGTGGGTACATCTGAGCTCCGCCATGGCTTCTGCCATTTTTAGAGCTTCCTATGTATCCCGCCGCCTTAATGCGCATCTCAGGCTTTGAGATTTATTAATTTAGTTTCTTTTAAAGTACTACGCTATTGACAACTGGTGGAAAAGGCAACAAGCTGTAGATGTAGGAACGTCCGGAGTTAACAACTCTATTTTACAGCCGTATATCTTTCCGCTACGGATTGTTGCGGACAGCTTCGGACTGATACGGACTTTTTACAATCTCTCCCCTATTCATATTGTAAAATATAAATGGACAAGCCGAGCGGACACTTCATGTCCATAAAAAGCCTTGAAAAACACAAAAAAGCCCTATATAAATCCCTTAAAAAGGATTCATATAAGGCTTTTTTCCACTAAAAAAGCGGACATCTCGTGTCCGCTCTCGTTAAAAAATCTATATATTTATAGAGGGTCTGCACCATGCTCCTGTAAGAAGTCTCTGATCTCATCCATTGATTTTGCATTTAGGTGAGTAAGGGCGAATTGATACCACATGTGGCTTGGGTTACTGAGATTTAAATCAAACGGTGATGTACGAATAATATGGCTGCTTATGATGGGAGGGAGGTTGAGCCCTAGGCAAATCAATATTATCGAGTTGATAGAACCGGGTTCTTCGCCATTAAATATCCGCCTTATAGTACGCTCGCTTAGCATTGTCTGTTCAGCTAAATCTTTATAAGTCATCTTTCTCCAATCACGTACTATTTTTAAAGAATCCAAGTAGCTGTTTGGCAGCTTGTTGTATATTTGCATTTCTTCTGCTAGAGTCTCAGCCAGGATCTTCGCTTTCACCTCTCGATTTGCAAAATCATATCCGTTGCAGTATTTAATATCAAAATCTATTTTCGATGACTTATCGCGATTGAGAAAACATTCAGTATAGTATTTTTCCCTGCAGCCTGACTTGACTGATAGCTCAAAGACCAAGCAGCACTCTTCCATATGCGTTCTTGCATAATCAGTTAGTACTGTCTGGCCAAAGATATCTTTTGCTAAATACTTAGGGTGATTTAATACGAAGTGAGAATCTACATATATGTAACCACCCTCTCCTACCAGCTCAGCCATTTGGGGATTGGTTATACTCTGAATAGCTGCATCTATTGCACCAATTGAAAATGTCTGGTTGCGTTTTAGCACACCTTTTTTAAACCTATGTGGTTTTACATAGCGCCCATCTATATATGTAAAGGTTCCAATCGCTTCTTCATATCCGGCATCAATCATACGAATTTTCGCGGCGGTGCGGGAAACGTTGAAGAACGCAGCAAGATCATCTATCACAAGTTCAATTACATCTATTAGCTCATCTGTTCCAAGTTCGTATCGATACTTCTCAATAAGTTCATTAGCTTTAAGCTTAAACATCTCATACGGCATTTGAATTCGAGGTGCTAAAGCATTGGCCTGCCATTCCATCCAGTCGGTAGCATCGCTGTTGATGCCTTTTATACCGCCTACAACCTGGCATTTAATTTTTGTAGCACTACTGTTATATAGCCGTTCAAGCTCAAACGCCTTCCTATGCAAATCCCAATGTACGCATTCATGTATTATTGTATTATTGACTGTTCCGAAATTATATTGAAAATACACTTTTGGGTCTACCACAATAGTACGAGCGCCTACATGAGTTAGTACCATTTCATCCTTGTCTTCGTCATAAAACTCTGTATCACAGTCATGAAAGAATATCTGACCGAAAACAGATAAATCTTTAGTTATCTGTCTTGTCTCTATAGTTAGGCCCATTTTTTCTGTTAATACGTATGGGTCAACAGCCATGGGCTCTATTAATGCCTCCGGGTAGTGCCTTCGTAGGAAGTCAGTAGCTACAGACTCCAACTGTTCTTTCTTGATTATCGGGACAAGGGCATCTGACATAGGCCGTGTATGCTTATACTTACCTGTGTATTCAGCTATAGATAAGATTTCAAAATCATCTAAATTGCAGTCTAAATCGCCTGAACATTTTAAGACTAACCATCGGCTATATGAATTTGTACATTCATAACGATAAACAGACTGGTAAACTTCTAATTCAGCTTCAACAGTAACATCGAACTCAATTCTTGTGCCGGGCAGATCATTTACATATACAAACTTTACATCGATATCTGATAAATCTATAACATTTTTAGATGGTTCTCTGTATCGGAGGGAGTTAGAGAACTCGGAACCTTGTTCTACACATTTTTGTATAGCAGCAAACATGTCATTGTAGAATCTATCCGCTATATAGTCTCTAAACGAACGATTGCCAGCCAATGTACTCCCCCTCCCCCATATGATTTAATATTTACAACGTCTTTTTCAGTTTTTGTTATTATGGTATATTATATCACAAAATCTGCTAACTTTAATGCCTATTTTGTAGTTTAAATATTTCTGTTAGCAGACTTGTGAACACATGCCTTTTCTGTGTCCGTACAGTGCCGGAGAGCTAAATAGAGCAGCTTGAAAACGCCAACCGTGATTAATAGCCGTCAGTGAAGAAGGAATTTCCCTCAAATGGGGCATTTTGATTTAAAAAGTGATATAATT
>Ga0116169_1003648_pt1 | contig 10074 bp, 8 predicted proteins | sample AD_UKC130_MetaG_FD_89796 | JGI IMG/M metagenome (GOLD analysis project Ga0116169, IMG submission 89796) | Active sludge microbial communities of municipal wastewater-treating anaerobic digesters from Canada - AD_UKC130_MetaG | ecosystem: Engineered > Bioreactor > Anaerobic > Digestate | place... | reverse complement strand
AGATCCCCAGCGCGCGGATCAGGGCGAGCTTCTCCGGGAGCGTGGTCAGGTAGGGCCTTGCCCGGTCGGGCCGCAGGACCTCATCCGGGTGCCGGTCGAGTGTGAGTACGAGAGGTACCAAACCCCGATCGCTGGCAATGGCCATCGCCCGGCGGATCAGCGCCTGGTGACCACAATGAACGCCATCAAACATTCCTATCGCGACCGCCGTGGGAGAAGGGATTCCCTCTGCCATGCGTCCACCTTGCAGTAAGTGCATCGGTTTGATTGCTCCATCCGCACTCCAGTTTCGCCGCGCTCTGTTCCAATGCCTGCCCCTGAAGCGCCTCGATCCTCTCTGGCATCGCTTGTGCAAACCCGGCCAAAATACCAGGAGGCTGGACGAGCAGGGGGGCGGTCAAGGGATGGTGACACCATGAGCCAAGCGCGACCATCAGACGTCGCTGAACGCATGCCGCAGAACACCATTCTGGCGGCAACCGCTGCGGGCCATCGCCTCTCGCTCCTGAGCGACCTGGTGTGTCCGGCATGCGGGCGCGAGATGCTGACGGAGGTTGCCTCCCAAGGGGCGAGCCCCACGAGCCTGGCGTGCAACCACTGCGGCCGGAGATGGCCGGTCCGCCAGCGGACGCCCGCGTTCCTGCCGCCCGTGGAGACGGCGATCCCTTCGGGTGCCGAGGCGCTCCTCCACGCGCCGGATGTGGAGCGTTGGGATGCCTTCTGCCACGCCGTTCGAGACGCGGACGCGGCGTTGGGCGCCGAGGTGTTCGATTTCAGCCGAGACGATTGGCGCTTCCTGCTGCCTCTCCCGCCCGATGCGCAGGTGCTTCTTCTGGGGTGCGGATGGGGGCGCCTGGCATCCTCGCTGGCCGATATCGCCGGGCGTGTCTATGCTGTGGACCAAGACGAGGCCAAGACACGCTTTGTCAATGCCCGCGCCTTTGCGGAGGGCCGGTCAAACCTTCTGGGAATCACCGCCGGGATCCACGCGCTTCCTTTCCGCCGCGCCAGCTTCCACCTGGTCGTTGTTGCCGACCCAACGGTCATCGAGCAGAAAGTGACCGGCCGGAGCGCAGTAACCAACCTGGTATGTCTGCGCGCCTTTCTGGCCCAAAACGGCGTGTTGTTGTTGCGGGCCAGCAGAGGGGTGCCGGCGGGCATGTTAGCGGTAGATGCCTGGCGGTGGGAACGCCGCTTGCGGCACGCGGGCTTCAAGCGGATCGAGGATCTCCTGGCGCTTCCCGATGCCGATACGTGCTCCTACATCGTGCGCACGTGCGCGGAAGTGCCGCCGGGCACGGCCGTGCGGGCGTTCGCGGGCCACTGCCTGGAGCCAAAGACTGCCTCCCGCAGGGCCATGCGCCGGCTCGCGAGCGTGCTGCCTGTCCCGAACGCGGTGCGCCTGGCCGTACCGGGCCATTGGCGTCTCGCCACGGGCGATAGCTCCTGCTGCCCCGCCGTCCTCGCCGATCCCGGGCTTCCGAGGGGCGAGTGGGGGATCGTGGCGGCACGCAGCCGGCCCTACCAGGGAGCGCGTGCCCACTTCGTCGCCATCGATCCCGGCACGGCACGCCCCCGGTTCCTCGTCAAGGTGGCGCGCGATGCCGCCGAGTCGGCGGTGATCGACCGAGAGTATCGGATGCTGGGGGCGTTGCGCGAAGCCCTCACCCCGGAGATACGCGCCACCATCCCGGAAGCACTGGCGCGCTTCACCGTGCATGGGCATCCGGCAGCCGCGCAATCCTACCTGGAGGGGCGCCACCTGGCGGCGCTTCTGGCGGAGACGCCTCGCCGGCATCGACCGGAAGCTGCGGTGGACCTCTTGGGCCACGCGGCCATCTGGTTGAGCCGTTTCCACCGCGAGACGGCGCGCGAAGTGATCCTGACTCGCGACCTCCTCGACGAGTTGCTGCTATCGGATCTGGCGCGCGCGCTCGAGACCTGCGCTTTCACCGATCAGGCGCGCTCCTTGCTGGCGTCGCTCAAGGAGGATGCGCTGCGATTGGTCGGCCAGCGGGTGCCGCTCGTGTGCGAGCATCGCGATTTCTGGGCAAAGAACATCCTCATGGATGGCACCACAATCCGCGTGGTGGACTGGGATCTGGCGGCGCCGGATCGCCTGCCCTTGGGGGACCTGTTCGATCTGATTCATTCACTGGCGTTCATCCTCACCGGAGACCAGGAGAAGCTGGAACGGCCGGGAGAGATGCTGACGACGGCCTATGGAGGGCACGGCACCTTCTCGCGCGCTGTGAGGCTGTCGCTGGATGCCTACTGCGCGCGCCTGCGCATTCCCAGAGAGTGGGGGCGGGTTCTGCTGCCGCTGCTGATGGTGCGCAAGGCGGTGCTGCATGTGGACCACTTCCGCTCGGGAATGGCGCCACGGTGGCTGACGATCGGGGTTCGTTTCCTGGAGGCGCCGACACGTTTCCCGGTGGTCCTCGGACTGGCTGGCTCCAGGATCGCGGAAGGAGGGAGTCGATGAAGGTATCCGTGGTCACCTGCACTCGCAATCGGCCGAACCTGGTGGATCGGGTGGTCCGCAGCGTGCTCGCCAACACCTATCCGCAGTTCGAGTACCTGATCGTCGATCAGAGCGACAGCGGCCTGACCGCGCGCGCCGTTCGGGGGGCGGCCGGGGGTGACTCACGGATCCGTTACTTCCGGCATTCGGGCCGGGGCAAGTCCAGAGCGCTCAACTTCGCCGCCCACGAGGCGGGAGGCGACGTCGTGGCGGTGATTGATGACGACTGCGAGGCCCGGCCGGATTGGATTGCGGCGCTGGTGGCCGAGCTGGAGAACGGCGGCGCGGATATTGTCTGCGGCCAGGTCGAGCCGGGGCCCCACAATCCAGCCGAGGGGTATGTGGTTAGCTTCCAGCCGAGGCAGCCTGCGCTGCTCAAGTCGCACTGGTGCAGCGTTCACCACCTGGGCCGGGGCAACAACATGGCGTTCCTGCGCAGTGTTCTCCGGCGAGTGGGGCCGTTCGACGAGCTACTTGGTCCTGGTGCTCCTATCCCGACTGGCGAAGACCGCGACTTCCTCTATCGGGCTTTGCGCAAGCGGTGTTTGGTGAAGCTATCGCCTGCTCCGGTGGTGGTACATCACGACTTCCGGCCGTGGGACCAGTCTGATGGCCCCAACGGAATGACCGCTTCATACGCGGCCGCATCCGCGTACTGGAAGCATATCCGCGGCGGCGATCTGGTGGCGTTACTCTGGTATCTGATCGATGTTGCCGACGACACGCGGTATGCCGCCGGGCGCGTGCTGCGCGGGCAACGCCCGCTGGGGTTGAATCGATTGCGGCATTTGCTCGCGGGCGCGGCACACAGCATGCGTCACCCCGTTAACCGGCAGATGGGCGTCTATCGCCAGGGCCCCGAGCGTGGAGAGGGAGGCCAGAGGAGGCAAGAGGCAGGAAGACCATGAAGGTATCGGTCATCACGTGCGCGCGCTACCGTCATGAGGGGATCGGCAGGCTGGTGCGGAGCATCCGCGAGAGCACCCATCCCGATTTTGAGCTCCTGATCGTGGATCAGAGCGGCGGCGAGATAGAGACCGAGGTGTTGGCCGCCGCCGAGGGCGACCGCCGGGTTCGCTTCCTTCGCCTGAATGAGCCGGTGAGGAGCAAGGCGATGAACCACGGCGTGCGCCAGAGCACCGGCGCGGTCCTGGCCTTCACGAATGATCTGTGCGAGCCACGGCCGGATTGGCTGGAGGTCCTCGCGCGTCTCTTTTGCCAGACGACCGCTGACATTATCTGTGGCAAAGTGAGTGCTCCCCCTTATGACGTATCCACGGGCTACATCTGCGAGTTCGATCCGGGCCGCCCCTACCTGGTGACGAACCAGTGGTGCAGCCTGCGTCAATTGGGAGTTGGCGCCAACATGGCGATGCGCCGGAGTGTTTTCGCGCGTGTCGGCTACTTCGATGAGTGCATTGGGCCCGGCGGAATCATCCCGTCTGGGGATGACCGTGACTTCCTCTACCGGGCGGTCCGGGTCGGCTGTCGGGTGCTGGTGACGCCGGATCCGGAGGTGATCCACCATGATTACCGCTCGTGGGAAGAGGACGGGCGGGATGCCGGGCGATCCCACAGCATCGGGCTGGCGGTTCCCTATGCGAAGTTCATGCGCCGCCGCGATCCCGCCGCCTTCTACCATTACCTGAGTGACTTTCTGGGCGATGCGCGCCATGCCGCCAGCCGGGTCGCGCGCATGCGCCGCCCGCTAGGGATCAACCGCCTCCGCTACTACCTGGAGGGTGCCGCGCAGGGCTTCAAGCCCCCGCTCGATCCGGGCACGATGGTCTTCCGCAAGCACTCGTAAGGGGCGCACGAGACTACCCGCGATGTACGTGCCCAGAAACCCGGGATTGCCGCCACGCGCGCTCTTCACGCCTCCGGGTGGGATGAGCGGCGCGCTCGATTGCGCCGGACTGCTCCTCTTTTCAAAGGCGCGCATGGGTATCCGGTATGCCCTATCTGCCCTTGGGATCGGGCTGGGGGAGACGGTTCTGGCGCCGGCCTACCTCACCGGGAGCGCTCTCGCGCCGTTCGATTGGGCGGGCGTGGTGTGCGCGCTGTATGACGTGGACCGGACCACCCTGGCGCCCGACTGGGGAAGCGTGGCCGGGGTGCAGACGCGCGTCAAGGCGCGCGCGCTCCTGCTCGTCCACTACTTCGGACTTCCGTGTGATGGTGGGATAGCTCGCGCCTTCTGCAGGGAGCATGGCCTGGCGCTCATCGAGGACTGCGCGCACGCGCTGCCCCCTGCGCCAGGGGAAGTGGGACCCGGCGCTCTGGGCGACGCCGCGATCTTCTCCCTGAGAAAGCTGCTCCCTCTCCCGGATGGCGGCGCCCTCCGCCTGGGTTCGGGCACAGGGGCGCCCGCGTGCCTGCCTCCGCGCAGCGATTCTCCGGTGTCGCTCGCTCCGCTTCTCGCCCGATACGTGGCACAGCGTCTGGGCATGCACCGGCCCTCGCGCGCCGCCCGGCCACCGCTCCCCGTTCCCGATACGCGCCCAGAGGAGCCGGCGGTGGGGATCAGCCGCTGGTCGCGCTGGCTGCTTTCCTGCCTGGACGCGAAGGCTGCCCGGCGCACCCGCCGCGAGAACTATCGGCTCCTGATGCAAAGGGTGGCTGGGATCCCGGGCCTCCTCCCGCTCTTTCCGGAGCTGCCCGATGGCGCGTGCCCTCAGGTGCTTCCCGTGCTGGTACCCGCGGCAGAGCAGGTCGCGGACTCGTTGGCGGCGATGGGAGTGGGCGCCTACCGCTGGCCGACGCTCCCGCCGCGATGCGCGCGCGCGTCTGAGACCGCGCGCTGGCTGGCCGGGCGGCTTCTCGCGCTCCCGGTGCACCAGGGCCTAGACCCCGTTCACCTGGAGTACACAGCCGATTGCCTGGAGCGCGTCCTCCACGCTCGGTGACCGCCTACCGGGCCGACCAATACTCCTTCAGGAAGCGTGCGCCGTTGGCGACTGCCGCTTCCAGGATCCGCCGGCCTGTCTCCGCCGTGGCTACCGTGGGGTCGCCGTAGGTGCCGGTCTCGCTCGGTTGCAGGTACCAGGTCGACCACGTCACGCGCTGCCGACCCAGGAAGTTATCTCCCGCGATGAACTCGGAGTGGTAGCGCATCGTGTCCACGTTGGTGGCGCGCGAGAGATCGACCACTTCAGGGGCGAGGTGCAGGATCAGCGACGTCTCCCATTCTCCGGCGTGGATCGCTCCCCCTTGCGGAGAGCGCCGGATGGCGTTGAACTCGTCGCGCGAGAGGGTAGCCGGGCTCAGGATGGCGATCGCCTTGTCGCACGCGTCGCACAGCTCGCGCGAGACGGCGTTGAGCAGGCCGCTGTGATGCCCGTGGCAATCGAGGATCGCGAGCTTCGAGAAGCCCATATCGAGCACCGACCGGCAGATGTCGAACACCATGTCCATGAAAACGCGCGTGCGCACGACGATGGTGCCCGGCCACTTTTTCATGATCTTCATCGAGTAGCCGTAGCGGATCGTGTCCATCAGGAGGACTGGCAGCTCGGGCTCTAGCGCCTCGGCCAGGCCCAGGCCATATGCTTCGGCGATCCGCGCGTCGGTATCGACCGGGAGATGAGGGCCATGCTCCTCAGTGGTGCCCACCGGCAGGATCAGGAGCGACTGCTTCTCCAGGTGCTCTTGAAGTTGAACCCAAGACTGATCGCGAAAGAGAAAGGACATCACCGGCTCCTAACGAGGCAGCTCTTGCCAGGTGCGAGTGGCGGCCGAGTGCGCCGCGGCGGCCAGCATCCGCTGGATCTGGATGCCGCGCTGCAGAGAGGGCTCTGCGGGCTCGCCAGTGGCGATGGCGCGCAAGAAGCTGTACAGGCAGTGCATATGCCCGCGGACCCACCCAATCCCCGATTTGGAGGAGGGGAAGAAGCCGGACGGCTTCTCGTAGCGCTGCACGGTGGCCAGTTTGCGCCAGCCGCGGTGCCCGCCCATCGGAGAATCGGGCTCACGCAGGTCATACGCCTCCAGGTAGTTCAGGTCCATCAGGTTGAAGCGGAGCGCCCCCCGGTCGCCGTGGATTTCGAAGCGGAGTTCATCCTCGGTGCCCGTAGCGATCTTCGTCGCTTCAATCGTTCCCGTGGCGCCATTGGCCAGCCGGGCGAGCATCACCACGTGGTCGTCAGCTTCCACGGGGACGAACTCGCCGCTCGGCAAGGGCCGCTCCGGATAGAGGATTCGCATGTCGCACATCACGCTGGTCACCGGTCCGATCAGGTGATCCATGAGGTCGAGCACGTGCGAGCCCAGGTCTTGCAGAACGCCGCCGCCCTCGGACTTGAGCTGCTTCCATCCCATCGGCCTGCTCGGGTCCACGCTTCCCGAATGGAGATAGGACGCCCGGAAGCAGATCACGTTGCCGACGAAGCCCTCATCGATGAGCTGCTTGGCGCGCAGGGTTGGGGGATAGAAGCGGTACTGGAGCGTGACCTGCCCGGTGCCCCGGTACTCGCGGAGCGCCGCCTCAACCTGCCGGGCCTCTTCCGCGGTGACGACCAGCGGCTTATCGCAGTAGATGTGCTTGCCAGCCGCTATGGCGGCAAGGAGCTGCTCCGCGTGCTGGCTGTTGGGCGAGCAGATGTTGATGATCTGAATATCATCGCGCGCGATCAACTCGCGCCAATCGGTGGTCGCGAACTCGAAGCCGCCTTGCTCCTTCGCCTTGCGCGCTGTCTCCTCGCGCGAAGTGGCTACGCCCACCAGGCGCGTGCGCACGGGAACCGGGTCGTAATAGAGCGGCATATTTAGGTAGCCGTAGGTGTGCGCCTTCCCGATGAAGCCGAAACCGATGATCCCAACACCCAGTGTCTCCATGAGTATCCCCCTATATCATGCGGGAGAGCAAAGGGCGGCGAGGCGTGTCTCTCTGCCGTGCCATGTTCCCGAGCCCGGTGCCTGGGCCTTCCCGTGGGGCAACTCCCGCAATCAGTTCTCATCCGTACAGCTGTTGATAGAGCGCGGTATACCGTTGGTAGACCTCCTGATACGCCGCGTGCCTGGACGCGTCTGGCTCGAAGGTGATCGCCGTCCGATACCACGCCTCGGCGGCCTCGCGGATGCTGCGGAAGGCGCCTGTTCCGGTGGCAGCGAGAATCGCCGCTCCGAGCGAGGCCGCGTCCGAGCACACCGGGCGCTCGACCGGGATTCCGAGGAGGTCTGCCTTGATCTGTAGCCACAGGTCGCTGCGCGCCGCGCCCCCAAGCGAGCGCACCCGAGTAATCGCCGTCCCCTGGTTCTCCACCTCGGCGATGCATTCCTGGAGGATGCAGGCGCACGCCTCCAGAATGGCCCTCGCCAGGTGGGCCCGGGTATGCGCCAGCGTGAGCCCCGAGATGGCGCCGCGCGCATCCGGGTTGAACGAGGGCGTCGCCGTGCCCGCGAAATGGGGTAGCAGCGTGAGGCCGTCGCATCCTGGCGGCACGGCGGCTGCCCCGGCCAGGAACGCCTCGTAGCTTTCGCCCGGCGCGGCCAGGTCGCGCAGCCACTTCAGAACGATACCGGAGGTGTTGGCGAACGCCATCGCGAAGGAGAGCCCGGGAACGGCATGGTGGCCGACGCAGAGACCACGCCCCTCTCGCAGTGTTTCCGTGGTGGCGACGAGCGCCAGTGCAGTGCCAGTCGTCTCGCTGGCGATTCCTGGGCGCACGTTCCCCGCGCCGACGGCCCCGACGATCTGGTCGTTGGCCCCGACGCAGACCGGCACTCCCGGTGGCACCCCGAGCTCCGCGGCCGGCCCGGGCAACAGCGCGCCGGCCACGCTGCCCGGCTCCTGGATGTGGGGGAGCTGCTCCTCCGTGATCCCCGCGGCAGCGAGAAGCCGTGGCTCCCAACGCCTCGTGCCAAGATCGAACAGGCCGCTGAACTGGGCGATGATGCGGTCTGTGGCAGTCTCCCCCGTGAGCCGGTAGATCAGGTAGTCCGGCAGGCAGAGGAACTTCCAGGCGAGGTGCGCATCGGGGGCATGGCGGGCGAGCCACGCCACCTTGAAGAGCGTCAGGCTGGCCGGGACCCAGGGATAGCCGCTGATCCGGCGGTACTCCTCGCGCGAGAGCCAAGTGGCCTGCCACTCGTCGGCGACCGACTGGGCACGGTTATCCACCCAGACGATGGCGTCGTGCAGCGGGCGGCCGGCACGGTCAATTGGGATGAAGCTCTGCCCTTGCGAGCTGAAGCCGATGGCTGCGAGCGCGCGCGGTTCCGCGCCAGACATGGCATAGACGGCGCGCGCCCCCTCGACAGCCGCGCGCCAGTAGGTCTCCGGGCTCATCTCCGCCCGGTCTGGAGCAGGGGCACGGAGGGTGTATTCGCTCGTGTGGAGGGCCAGCACGCGCCCCTCGGAGGAGATGAGCGCGCTCTTCAGCGCCGTTGTCCCGATATCGAAGGTGAGGTAATGAGACATCGCCGGGTACCTGCGTGTGTTCACGCGCGTTGCGTTCGGGTATCGAGCGCGGGTGTTGCACGCGGACCCACGAAGTCTGCGCTACTCCTGGGCGGAGGTTTTCCGTGCCAGTGCACCCGGCTGCGGGAACCACTCTGTGCTTCTATCGCTTCTCTCCTCGTCGTCCGCGCGATCACCGCGTGTGCGAAGCAGCCACGGGAGGGGGCAGGGGGGTGGCCCCGGATGGTTTCTGCCCTCTTGCTGCGACCGCCCAAGCGAGGAGCAGCCACAGGAAGAGGAGCACGGCAATACCTATCGTGTCGCGCTGGCGACGCACGAGCCACCCCCGGCGTTTCGCGACGAGCACGACACCCACGAGTATCGCGACCTGGATCGTGCGCAGGATGATCGACAGCAAGAGCACGCTCCCTTCCAGCCCGCGCTGGCAGCGATGCTCCATGACCAGCGCGTGGGGTTTGCTCGAGCAGCCTCTGCTCACGATTCGGCCTGCACACGCGCGGTTCCTCCCAACCCAGCTGTTTCCGCATCGGTGCCGGGCCCGCCCTGGTTCCCCCGGCGCCAGCCGTGGGATCGAGCGGGGTTCACGCGTGCCCAGCGAAACCGTTGAAAAAACAGGGTCCTGCATGAGCGAAAATTCCTTGACACTCGAAAAAGCTGTTGCTATCATATATGAGTGTGTGCTCACTCATTGAGCCGGCATGGGCATGGCGAGAACTCACAGCGAGCCCCGACACGGCATTCGAACTCTGCAGGCGTGTGCCGCTCGTCTGACCCCCATCCGTTGACTATCTCGCAGGGTGATGCCGTGCCTGGGGACTGCGGCGGGCAGTGAGCGAGCGCGTACTCATGAGGTGCGAGAGGGGCCTCTCGGGCCCTCTTGTGGAGCGGAGGGTCGCATGTGGAAGCGGTATGTTCTGGTAGTCGCAGTGGTTGGAGTGGCCGGCGTGGGGCTCAGCCTGCGCCCAGGTGATAAGGTGCGCGCGCGGCCTCCCGCCGAATCGGCCGCAGGAGCGGCAGTTGAGAAGGACGCGGAGCGACGGCCGGCCGTTTCAACGATGGCGGTGCAGGCCAGCACGATAGTGCACCGGGTGAACGTCTCGGGAACGCTGCGCGCGGCGGACGAGGCGGTGGT
>Ga0116169_1003645_pt1 | contig 10080 bp, 9 predicted proteins | sample AD_UKC130_MetaG_FD_89796 | JGI IMG/M metagenome (GOLD analysis project Ga0116169, IMG submission 89796) | Active sludge microbial communities of municipal wastewater-treating anaerobic digesters from Canada - AD_UKC130_MetaG | ecosystem: Engineered > Bioreactor > Anaerobic > Digestate | place... | reverse complement strand
CTCACGATATCCCACCGGATGTTCTGAGGCTGCTCAAGTTCGCCGGCTATGATGAACGGATCTACCTTGAAAACCCATTCAGAAAACCCACCTAATTCTCTGCCCAAGGGTGCGAAAAGCAGGATAAATGCTATGGGGATGGCAATAACGAATGAACGTCCTGCAGCCGGACTGATTTTCCATTCCGATCGTGGTTCCCAGTATGCTTCGTATGCCTTCCAGGATTTGCTGCGCGTCCACCAGATTAGGCAGAGCATGAGCGACACTGGTAACTGCTATGACAATGCCTGTGCCGAATCATTCTTTGCCACGATAAAGAAGGAGCTAATTCATCGTAGGCGCTTCTGTCAAGTAAAAACGAAAATGTCCCAAAAAACCCAAAACATTAGCACCGAAGTTTTGGTGCAGAGTGACTAATAGCTTGCTATGGTGTACCACAGGTCTTCGTAAGTCACCCCCTCTGGTATCTCCCTATGGGGTTGGGCCGCCACGTGTTTGCTGAACTCTTGTGCTTTCCACGGGTGAGACATCGGAGGGATGTAGCGTTTCTTGGGCTCTGTAACGGGCTCGGGCAAGTCAAAATTCTTGGATGTGGGTTCGTGTTCAGGGATTTCGTCCAAGGCGTGCACAGAGTCGTTGATCACGGCATACAGGTTGCCGTCAAAGGCTTGAATGACAAGGCATGATGTACCCTTGCGGTAATAGACGCTAGAGCCGTCATCCTTGACCGGGAAGTAGAACTTTTTGTTGAACTTGATGCTGTGGCCTTTATCCACGACACGGTGAGTGATGACGGCCAGAATCAAGTTGATCTGCTCGTTGCTGGGTTGTGCTTCGAACACAGAGTTGCTATGATTAGTGGTAAGAGCAAACTGGGCATTGAATTCTTCGATAAAGGTGGTCAGGAATTCATTTGCCTGCTCTAGTGTGGTCACGCCTGCTAATCGTAGCTCGATTGGTAGGCGTGATTGTAATGTACCGAACATTCTCTCGACTCGGCCTTTGGCCTCTGGCACGCTGGTGGTCTTGAGTTCTATGCCTAGCTGCTTGCAGGCGTACCCAAACTGCGTGAAAGTGTCGTTTTCCAGCTTGGGTGTACCTTTGCGCTTGTATTCGAAGATGGTTCTGTTATCCGTGTAGAAACAGGCCGGAATGCCGTAACTGACCAATATTTGGTGAAGCACGTTGTAATAGCCGTACAGAGTTTCTTGGCGGGCAAAGAATGCTCCGAGAATGCGGCCAGTGCAATCGTCAATGGCTAGGTGAAGATACACTGGGACATCACCGAACCATAGGTGGACAGATGCATCCATCTGGACCAGCTCACCAAAGTAGCGGGCTCTAGGCCTGCGAGGATGGCTGTCTTCGATGCTGACGATTAAGTCTTGAATGCGGTTCTTTTCCCTGGTGGAGGTAGCTTCCTTTTTCCTGTTTTCAAGGTATTCTTTGAGCCTCCGTTTGACCTTTCGGGTGGCCATCGGGCTTAGAATGCCGTTTTTGAGGAACAGTTCGCGAAGGAATGTCTTGGAGACTGTGATTCCCTCATGCCGCTCCAGCAGTTCAGAAAGGTGAGTGAAATTGGCGTCGTAATACTTGTTGTCGTAGAGAGTCAAGATTTCGCGTACTGTTCTTTCGTCGATGGAATTGACCGGCTTCCGCCCCTTGTTACCGTGTTGAAAGAAGGCCTTTCCTTCCTCGAGATAGCCTTTAATCAAGCGATTGACGTGACGTTGTGTACAGTTCAGCTTAAGAGCAGCAGCCTTCTTGTTGCCGTTGGTCTCCACTAGTTTCTTGATGATCTCATACTTGAGTTCTTCTGTCATGTTTAACTCGACCCTTCTCACTAGACTCACCTCGTTTTCTACTTCGAACAAACGAGGTTGTATTCCATAGTCGGGACATTTTCCCTCTTCTTCTAGTGAGACATTATCGCTTTTCCACTACGCTTAACTGTGGGTCTGAAAAACAAGGAATTGACAGAAAGATGTGTTATATTGTATAATACGTCCAGGGCCTATCGCACAAAGGAGGAAGCAAGCAGTGAAAAAGTCCTTTTTTGTGGCGCTTAGCCTGATGCTGATGCTGCTGGGGGCAGCCGCCGTTCAGGCCGCTGCCGTGATCACTGTTCAAGTAGAGATCCTGGGCGGTTTTAGCATCGATTGTTCCGACTTGTTCATCTTCGGCGCGGTTATGCCTGGGCAGAGCATCGAAGAAACCTTGGAACTCAAAGTCTGGTCCAATCGGGCATGGGACTTGTATGTATCCTGTATCGGCCCCGTGGAGGTGCCCGGTACACTGGAGGTGGAGGACCAGCGTGGTCTATGGCAAGATGTCGCTTCTAGTTCAAGACTGGTATTGTGGGATCAGACAGCGACCGGCTCCGAGGGTTCTGTTGTACACATTCCTTTCCGCTTGAGCACCAGCTATGCTGATGCTCCAGGGGAGTATGAGTTTCAAATTGAGTTTACGGTGGTGCCTTCCCTATGAAGGCAGTGATGTTGGGTTTGTTTCTGGCCCTCTTGTGGAGCTTGGCTCCGGTTAAGGCCCGCATTGCCGTTGCTCCCATGATCATTGAACCAGAACAGGTACAGGCCGGCCAGGTATTGGCCGTGCACTGCCAGAACCGGAGCGAAGAGCCTGTGGAAGTGGAGCTTGCCCTGGTCCTGTTCGACCAGGATGCAAGGGGTAAGGTAGTCCTCTTGGAGGATGGGGAGAGCGTAACCCTGGTGGAGCGTTTTCTGTCCGTGGAGCCGCGGTACTTCGTGCTTCCCCCTGGGGCGAGCCAGGAGATCCAGGTTCAGGTGCTGGAGAATGCTTTCCAGCACCTCTATGCGGCACTTCTGATCAAACCGCGGCAAAACGGGCTGCATTCGCGCCTTGCGGTTCTGCTCCTCCTTTCTGGGGCGGAAGAGGAGCCAGCCCTGGGTCTTTCCTCCTGGCGCCGCAGGGATGCGGGTGTGTCTCTCCGAGTGGAAAACAGGGGTGGGCGCCACGGATCCTGGGCGGGGGAACTGCTGCTCTACGATGGCCAGGGCCGGCTGGCCAGCACCATGCGGGTGCACAGCGGCCTGGTCCTGCCCGGGCGCAGCCGGGGGGTACGGGTATCCCTACCTGGTTGGGTGGAGCAGGTTGAGGTGCGTTCTTTGGCCCCTGGAGGTGAACGGTGAGGATCCTAGGCGCGGCCTTAGCCTTCTTTCTGCTCCTGGCTGCCCCCGCAGAAGGGGCAGGACCGCAGCTCATCTGCAGGGCAGAGCCCGGGCAGAAGGAAGCCGTGATGGAAGTGGGCTTAGATCTGTGGATCACGGGGCAGGGCGCCTGGCAGCTGCGGGTTGAGTGTTCTCCGGGCTTGGCCTTCTTGGATGAGCGGGGGGAGTTGACTTCAGCGGGACCGCTGCTAACAGGCAGTGGGGGCTTTCGAGGCTCCATTCCCCTCAAGCTCTTCTGCCAGCTTCCCTGGCGGGCAGGAGTGTATCAGAGTCAGCTGGAGCTCGCCTTAGAAGGGGCTTGGGGTGTGGTGGGCTTAGGGCTTGGAGATGAGTACTATATCGTTCCCCTCAACCAAAAGCTCCTCGTGGAGGAGGGAGGGGACATGGTCCAGGTCGCAGCCGACCAGTGGTTTCTGCTGGAGCGGGAAGCGCGGGTTTTCAGCGGCAGTGGCGAGATGCTTTTGGGCCAGCCTAATGTCCAGGCTGCAGCTTTCGGGGGACAGGCGGAGCCCAGGGAAAAGCTGCACTGGGTGCCGCCCAGCCTCAACCTGGAGGCGGGGGAACGGGCCTTGGTACACCTTCTCCTGGAAGGCCCGGCACCGCCCAGCATCCTTGTGGTGCAGAGTAGTCCCGGGCTGCAAGTGTCGGCCCTCTGGTCTTTGGCCGGAAAAGAGCTGACTGCCGCAACCGGGGCAGGGGGGCTGCGTCTGGAACTGCCGGCCCTGCCCGAGGGCCTCCATGAGCTGCGGGGTAGTGTGCAGGCTCTGCTGCCCTGGGAAGAAAAAACCGCTTCCCTTAAGGTCCTCTGGCGGGGAGGGGAGGCAGATTTGGCCGTGCACATTAACCGGGGATGGTTTGGCCAGGGGCTGCAGAGGATAAATGTGCAGGGCAGCGGCGCGCTGCTGCTCCCCCAAGGGCGCTTGGCCAGTGCAGGACGGCCCCTGGAGATGCCAGGAGGGAAGCTGGATGTGCTCCTGCCCTTAGACAGCCCGGGGCGCCCCATCTGGGTTGGCCTGCCCTTGGCGGAAGCGGAGGAGTGGACCGTGCTCCCATCCCGGGAGCAGTGGACAGGCGCGCTGCCTGTACTGCTGTGGGATGATGGCTTGACCTGGCGGGTTCTGGCCCGGGGAGAATCTTGGCTCTTCTACGGAGGCCACGGGGGCTTACGCTTCAGCTGGGGACCCTTTCACCTGGAGAGTTCCAGTGGGAGGGTGGCGGCTTCGTTTTCCACAGAGGATGCCGAAGCTGCGGGCAGCTGGAGGTGGCGGAGGAGCCCCTTGGCGTATCACGGCAGTGGACAGCAGGGGAGCTGGCGCTGGCACCTGGAGCTGCCCCTGGAAGCAGGGCAGGTTCCCACGGCTTTTGTACAGTACCGCCGGGGGAAGTGGAGCCTGGGCCTTGCCGCCGGTGATGTTCAGCTCCACTATGGCGGAGATACTTGGGTGTGGAGGGCATCTTGGCGGGAGAGGAGCGTGCAGTTAGCCAAGGGCGATGGATCTGTGCGCTTTCAGCTGAAGCCAGGCCGCCTCCAGGCGCGCTGGCGGCTGGGGACGGAAGGAACGCTCCGCGCCGTTTGGGACGCCGAGCGACTGGAGCTGAACTTCGCCCAGCCTCCTTGGGAAGGTTACCTGAAAGCAGGCGGCAGCGGGCCTGAGCTTGGGATCCGTTTCCGCAGGGCCCAAACCAAGGGGAACTGGCAGTGGATTACCTGGGGAACCGGTCAACTGAAAGAAGGGCGTGTTTTGCTGGAGGCGGGCCAGGCTTTGGGTTACAAGCTCACTTCTTGGTGCACGCTGTATGGGGAAGGGGTACTCAAGCTGGATGCCGCGCCGGCCTTTCGCGGGCAGCTCGGAGCTGTTTTCCGTCCCGCACCCGAACTGGCCGCGGCCTTGGGCTGGGACAGCCAGGGTGGGCTGTTCTGGAAGGCCGGCCTGGTCCTGCCCCTGAGGAGTAGGAGACCGCAGCAGTAGTACGAGTAGATGCAGTCTGATAGCGGTTACGAGAGGAGTGGGAAAAATGCTGAGGGAGGCGGTGCACCATGCTGCCTGGGGGAGCTATGCCTACCCGGTGGGACCGGATACGCTGCGCCTCACCCTCCGCGCGGCCCGGGGAGACCTTAAGCGGGCAGCTGTATTGTACTGGGACCGCTACGGAAGTTCACCTGTCCTGTGGGCAGAAATGCACTTGGCCGCCCAGGACGAGCTGTTCAGTTACTACCAAGCCCAGGTGCAGCTGGAGACGAAACGCTTCGCCTATGTGTTTCTGCTGGAAGACGGCAGAGAGACTTGGTTTTACACCGAGCAGGGCTTTTTCCAGGACCTGCGGCCAGACACCCACTTCCACTACCCCTATATCTCCCCAGGCGATCTGTGGGAACCTCCCCAGTGGGTTCAGGGGGCTGTGGTCTACCAGATCTTCCCGGAACGCTTCGCCAACGGCGACCCGGGAAACGACCCCCCGGGAGTGGAAGAGTGGGACCTGCCCCCTGGCCCCACCAGCTTCAAAGGCGGCGATCTCCAGGGGATCATTGACCGGTTCCAACACCTTGTGGACCTGGGAGTGGAGGTGCTGTATCTAACTCCCATCTTCAAGTCGCCCAGCAACCACAAGTACGATACCACTGACTACTATGCCGTCGACCCCCACTTGGGTGATGAAGCCGCTGTGCGGGAACTGGTGGGGCTCTGCCACAGGCACGGACTGAAGATCATCTGCGACGCCGTATTCAACCACTGCGGCAGCGGTTTTTTCGCCTTCCAGGATGTGCTCAAGCGCGGTGCCCAATCGCCCTACGCCCATTGGTTCAACATTGCCAGTTTTCCAGTAAAGACCGATCCCCCCAACTACGAAACCTTTGCCCACCAGATTGGCGCCATGCCCAAGTTAAGGACTCAGGAGCCCGATGTGCGGCGGTACTTATTGGACGTGGCCGTGTACTGGTTGCGGGAGATTGGCATTGATGGCTGGCGGTTGGATGTGGCCAACGAAGTTGATCATCAGTTTTGGCGGGAGTTCCGCCGCGTTGTAAAGGGGGAGAACCCGCAAGCGCTCATCGTAGGAGAGGTGTGGCATGAAGCCAGTGCTTGGCTGGGGGGCGATCAGTTTGACTGTGTGATGAACTATCCCCTGCAGAGCGCCTGCTACGACTTTTTTGCCAAGGGTGCCATCCGGGCCGGCTCCTTTGCCGGCCGCCTGGCTAAAGTCCAGATAAACCATACCCACCCGGTCAACCTGGCCATGTTCAATCTCCTGGGCAGCCATGATACGGAGCGGTTTCTAACGAGCTGCGGCGGGGATGAGCGCAAGTTCGCCCTGGCCGTTGCTTTCCAGCTCACCTACGAAGGGGCTCCCATGATCTACTACGGAGATGAAGTGGGAATGACCGGGCTTACCGATCCAGACTGCCGCCGGGGGATGGTTTGGGACGAAAAGCGGCAGAACCGCAAGCTCCTCAGCTGGTACAAACAGCTCATTTCCCTGCGCAAGAAGCATCCGGCGCTGCGTACAGGCAGCACCCGCACCGTGTGGGCGGACAGCATTACCAATGTGTACGGCTTTGCCCGCTTCCAGGATCGGGAGCAAGTGGTGGTGCTGCTCAACAACTCTCCCCAGGAGCAGCAGCTGGATCTGGCTGCACTGAAATGGCCCCTGGGCGCGCCCAAACAGGTGCGGGATCTGCTCACAGGGGAGAAGTTTAGGGCTGGTCAGGCAGTCCTGGAACCCTATGGAGCGAGAATTCTCAGTTAAAGCGCAAGGGGTCCCCCCGGGACCCCTTAGCTTATTCCCCCAGCCTAGAACACGGGCACTACCGCGCCTTGGTACTTGTCCAGGATAAACTGACGGATTTCCTCGGTGAGCAGGGCTTCCACCAACTGCTTCAGGTCAGCCCTGTCCACATCTTCCGCCCTCACCGCCAGCACGTTCACATAGGGTGATTCCGCACCCTCCAGGAAGATGGCATCCCGCACTGGGTTGAGGCCCGCCTGGAGGGCGTAGTTCCCGTTGATCACCGCGGCGGCCACATCGGGCAGGCTCCGCACCAGCTGTGCCGCCTCCAGTTCCACAAGACGCAGCTGTAGCTTGTTAGCGGTAACATCGAACACGGTGGGGGTGATCCCCGCTTCCGGATCCAGCTCGATGAGGCCGGCAGCCTGCAGTAAGAGCAGGGCCCTGCCTCCGTTAGTGGCATCGTTGGGGATGGCAATAGAGGCCCGGGCAGGCAGCTCATCCAAGGAGGCGTACTTCCCAGAGAAAATGCCCAGGGGTTCCACGTGGATCCCCGCGATGGCGGCCAGGTCAGTGCCCGCATCCTGGTTAAAGGCTTCTAAGTAGGGGACGTGCTGGAAGAAGTTGGCGTCCAGATCTCCGTCGTGCAGGGCCAGGTTGGGCCGAACGTAGTCGGTGAACTCCACCACTTCCAGGGTAATCCCCTGCTTGGCCAAGAGGGGGACGACCTGCTCTAAGATCTCCGCATGGGGTACGGGTGTGGCGCCCACCTTCAAGGCTGCAGCCCAGATCCCCTGGCTGCAGGCCAGGATGAGTACTATTACACCGATCAATGCAAGCTTTCTGTTCATGGTCAAACCTCCTGTTGAAATAGTGTCAGCTGCGCTGGAAAAGCCTTTGGGCGATCTTATCACCCACCATCTGCATGCCCTGTACCAGCAGAACCAAAACGGCTATGGTCTGTACCATCACATCACCGCGAAAGCGCTGGTAACCATAGCGAATGGCCAGATCCCCCAGGCCTCCTCCGCCGATGGCCCCCGCCATGGCCGAGTAACCAACCAGGTTCACCGCGGTCACCGTGACCGCCAGCACCAAACCGGGCAGCGCCTCGGGCAGAAGCACCTTGTAGATGATCTGGAGCGGCGTGGTGCCCATGCTCTGGGCTGCTTCGATCACTCCCGGATCCACTTCCCGCAGTGCCCCCTCCACTAGCCGGGCGAAAAAGGGAATGGCGGCAACGGTCAAGGGGACAATGGCGGCGGTGGTTCCGATGGATGTGCCCACCACTTTCCGGGTAAAGGGGATGATGGCCACCATCAGGATAATGAAGGGGATGGAGCGGCCCAGATTCACCACAGCGCCGAGCAAGCGGTTCAGCCAGCTGTTCTCCAGGATGCCCTCTGGAGCGGTGATGGCAAGGAGGATTCCTATGGGCAGGCCTCCCAAAACGGCTAAGACGGTGGCTGAGCCAACCATGAGCAGAGTCTCCTGGGTTGCTTGCCAGAGCAGGTTTAAGGCAGCAGCGTTCATTGGTGCAGCACCTCCACTTCCACTTCATTTTCCTGCAAAAAGCGCAGGGCAGCAGCTGTCTGTTCGGGGCTTCCCCGCAGCTCCACCAAGAGCATGCCGAAGGGGGAGCCCTGCATCTGGTCAATGCGCCCGAAGAGGATGTTAACTTCCACCTCGTGCTGGCGGATCATCCGGGAGATCAGGGGCTGGTTGGCCCGCTCCTGGAGGAAGGTGAGCCGCAGGAAGGTGCCATCGGGCTGGCGCTGGGGCAGGGAGAAGCGGGCTGCCAGAAAACCCTGCAGCAGGCGCTGGGTTGCTTGGGATTGGGGCCGGGTAAATACTTCGGTCACAGGCCCCGCCTCCTGCAGCCTCCCCTCTTCCAGGACCGCCACGGAATGGCAGATTTCCTGGATCACGGCCATCTCATGTGTGACCAGCACAATGGTGAGACCGAGCCGTTCGTTGATGGTCTGCAGCAGCCTGAGCACCGCAGCTGTGGTCTCCGGGTCCAGGGCAGAGGTAGGTTCATCACAGAGCAGCACCGCAGGCTGTGTGGCCAAGGCCCGGGCGATGCCGACCCTTTGTTTTTGGCCACCGCTGAGCTGCCTGGGGAAAGCCTCCAGCTTATCGGATAGTCCCACCAGCTCCGCGAGCTCTTCCACCCGTTTCCGGATGTCCTTTTTAGGCATCCCGTTCAGCTCCAGGGGAAAGGCAATATTGCCGAATACGGTCCGGGAGTTGAGCAGGTTGAACTGTTGAAACACCATGCCCATTTGGCGACGGGCCGCCCTCAGCTCCCGTGGGCCTAATGAGGTGATGGGGGTGCCTGCTACCCAAACTTCTCCTGCATCGGGCCTTTCCAGCATATTTATGCAGCGCAGCAGAGTAGATTTGCCCGCGCCGCTCTGCCCGATGATACCGTAGATCTGGCCGGCGGGAATGGTTAGATTTATGCCGGTGAGGGCATGTACTTCGTTTTTGCCGGGGAATGTTTTGCTTACGTTTTTCAGCTGGATCAACCTATCCCTCCTACGAAAAAACCTCTTCTCGAAAGAAGAGGTTTCTAGACTAGGTTATGCACCAGGTTAGCCTCTCCTCTCATCTTTCTGAACCAGGGGTTCAGCAGGAATTGGCACCGGGCTGCGCTGGACGCAGTGGTTGCCGGGCTTCATAGGGCCAGTCCCTCCGCCTCTCTTGATAAGAGTAGCTCTGGAAAGTATTAAATTGTTATCAGTATAGCGCACTGCTTTCCCCTTTGTCAATAGCAACCTGCGTTATGCATTTCTAGTCAAGCCTAGAAAAAAATGTTATATTAAATAAGGAGAACTCAGGGAGGAGTGGCCGTCCATGGCCAAAGAGCTCTTGAGCACGCAGACACTGGAAGATATCCTCAAAAGGACTAGGATGGCCTTAGAAGAGGGGCGTTCCCAGATTTTCGAGGTGGCCGAAGCTGCCCAGCAGGAATGCACCCGTACTGAAGTTGTGCTCCAGACGGTTCAATCCGAGATGGAGCAGGCCATTGCCGATGTGGAGGATCTGACCAGAAGGTTTGCCCGCATCCGGGTGGACTTGCTGAGGTCCAACCGGGATTTCCACGAATACAGTGAAGCCGAAAAGCGCCGCATCTACGAAGAGG
>Ga0116169_1003643_pt1 | contig 10087 bp, 7 predicted proteins | sample AD_UKC130_MetaG_FD_89796 | JGI IMG/M metagenome (GOLD analysis project Ga0116169, IMG submission 89796) | Active sludge microbial communities of municipal wastewater-treating anaerobic digesters from Canada - AD_UKC130_MetaG | ecosystem: Engineered > Bioreactor > Anaerobic > Digestate | place... | reverse complement strand
GTATACTCAAAAAAAGACCTAACGGTATAAAATATCATAATAAATGTAAATTTATTCATAAAGAAAACAAAAATGGCAAGTAGAAACTTTTTTAAAATTTACTTGCCGAATTCAAGTTAAATAAAGTTAATAAAAATGTAAGATTACAATAATAATAGCCTAATAATAACAAATCAAAAAATTCAATTTACTTTGCTTTCTTTTTAATGATAAGAAATATTTTCTGTTAACTTAAATTTATCATAGGTAATATTACAAATATTTTTAATTATTTTTATAAGATTTTATAAATTTATGAATTAAAACAAAAATGAATATTTTTTATCTATAATAATGACTGTATGCTTACACATTTCTAATAACTGATATACAGTCTTCTTTTCATTAATTTATATATCAAAGTATATATTAATAGAACATCTTATATAAATCTACGACAAAAGGAGCAATATGTTTATAATGTCAAGAAAAAGTAATGAAAAAGAAATAAACACCATAATTATAAATCAAATAATAATAAGTTTTTTTTAGTTTTTTTATAATGGATAAAAATACTAAATTAAATAAATAAAATAAAAAAATTTTTTTATTTGAGAAATATATGAGAAAATAAGCAAAAGCATTATAGCAGAAAGGCTTAAGGAAAGCTTAATGATTTAGGGATATCCTGCTAATCTGTTTGTAAATGACTGCAAGAATTCATTATAAGCTATCGTTAGGCCTCCAACAACTTGGATAATTCTTATAATCATTATGCTAACTGCAAGAATTGTATAATTCTTAGTAACTTTTTCTGATAGATCATTGGATTTCTCTTTATATTTTTTCGAATAAAACGATAGAAAATAACTGCATCCGTAAAAGCATTCAATATTGTAAAAGATATGAATGTTCTTTAAAATATTAAAGGAAAATTCTGACTTTAGCTATTTAAGCCTGAATAAGGAAAATAAATTAGCCATTGTAAATAATTAGTCAGAAAAAAATAAGTCAGGGTAATTTTCCACGTTTTTTGCTCTTTTGTAAATGTAAGCATTAGAATTGATATCTTCTATATTCTCCATTCTATTATTCCCCACATTATATATCATTCAAATTAGTCCATATTCTGTTTTATTCATAAAAATAATCCGTTATGGCAAAGTTCAGAGAACTATAAAATTCAAATTATCTAAATCTAATTATATTAAAGAAAAAAGATAATAATGAAATAATTCCAATAAAGCAGAGCCAAATAATAATATACTTTTCTTTTAAGCGTTTAATAATTTTTATGAAAATAAAATTAAATAAAGTAAAAATAACGTTTTTTGCAATAATAATTAATAAAAAAAATTATTATTGGAACGAGCAATCCATAAAAAAACAAGCTACCCAATGGATTAAATTATATGCAAGATCACCAGAACTATCTTTAAAATAATTATTAATTATCCAATTGTCATAGGGCTTTGCACACCAAAAAAACAATGCTATTTCTATAAGCATTAAAATTAACCTCAAAACTGTAAAAAAAGAATAATTTTTATTAATTTTTTTCCATATAAAATCAAAATTGTCTTCAAATTTTTTCTGGATAACGCTATATAAAATAAAAATAGCAAGACTGGCAAGAAATAAGTCAAATAAGATAAAACTTAAAACAGGAAAATTAAATAATTCTGCAAAAAAATCATATTCATTTGCAGTGAGAAGATTTTCAATAATATTAGACATGTATACTAGTAAAAAAATTATAAAATAAGGATAACTAATTAATCCAAAAAAGATATTGGATAAAATAATATATAACAAAGTTATTTTAATAGTTTTTGTTTTTTTGACATGAATAATATCAATATCATTATTCATATTTTCCTCCTAATATTTATATGCATAATTGCTTATAGGATTATAATATTATATTTTTCAACAATTATAAATTATTTTAATATTTTATAAAATATTAAACTCTGTAAATAAATATGTATTACAAAAAGTGACCGTATACTAATAGTAAGATTAGTATACGGTCACTTTTCATCAGGGTTCTATTCCCCATTTTAATTGATTAGACAAATAAACCGTTATCTTATCCCAATCCACATAATCACTGGCAGCAGAATTAAATGAATAATCGTTACTTTGATTAAAGTTGCTCCAGTCAGATTTTGCAATTCTGATTTGAATCTCCAGTTCTTCTCCAGGATTAAGGATTCCTGCTCCCTGATTAAAGCCTATTTCCAAGTAAGTATCTGTATTATTTTTTTGACTCTTCATGGAAATAAATGTCCCTTTAACATTTGAAGGACCAGCTGATGACCAATCACAAAAGAAAGACAGTTGTTTTTCATCATCCTTTGTAAAATAATAACGGATGGTTACTTTAGATAAATCGACAGCTTCTTTTCCACTATTTATTAATTTAATCTTTGGATACAAGGTATTGGAATTAGCATCTCTGATGGTATTAAAGGCCTGGACTTTTAATACGCCCCTGGCGATGCTTTGATCCTTATTGTCATTTTCTTTAAGGATATTTTTTTCTTTCTCTTTACTTTCATCAAAGAACTTTTTATTATTTTGATTTTCCTGTTCAGAAGATTTTTCTTCTGAATTGGATGAAGTCATATTGACACTTGAAAAAGGTTCTTTTCCATAGATTAATTTTCCCTTTTCATATACAGGGATATATTCCGTTTTGACTGGCGATCCGGTCGTCAGTCCATTAAAAGAAAAATCATTATTTGAATTCCACTGACTGCCTTCCGGGGCAGTAAGCCTGAATTGAACTTCTTTTTTATATGAGGATTGACCACCAGGATAAATTTTTGTTCCTGAAAAATCAATTTCTACGTAATAGATATTATCTTTTAAATGTTTTAACTGAGAAATGGAAGCCCCTTCATGATAATTGATATTTGTCTTAATATCTTCTGCACGCTTTCCAGCACTGATAAGTTCAGACAAATCCATATAATACCTGAAAGAGGCATTCTCTATAACTCTAGCCGGCCATCCAGACTGATTATTTAAAATAGCTTTTATTTCTATAAAATTAGTACCTGAAGCATTAACAGCTGCTTCCACAAAAATCTCATCTTCAGGGGTTTCGATTGCTTTAAAGTCAGGATCGGCTTCTCCTCCATAAAGTAGGTACATCTTGGCTAAGGCACCTACTAAACCAGCATTATAGTCACATGCCACTTCATTGGCTACATAATCTCCTATATTATCATTATAATTGTCATTTTGGTCTGGTCCACCCACTAAGGCACCATACAGGATATGGCGGTGTTTATTGGGAATGGTCTGACTGTCAGCCCAGGAACCATGTGCCGTACGATGATGCGGGGCCTGAGGAGGATTTTTGCCAAAACCAACCATATAGCTGCCATTTCTCGGATTGTCTCCTAAGGCATAATTAATCTGACTCTCAGCAAATTCCTGGTATGTCTTAACCTTTTCTTTACTGCAGCCTTCCCAGTCTGAATAGACAAAGGCCAAAAAGGCAGTAGTCGTAACATAACGTAAATTACCCCATTGATCCAGATAAGCCATGCCACCAGGACTATATGTAATTCTTTCTCCATTATATCCCACTGACCAGTAATCCAGATGCATTTCCATACATTCTTTATACAATGGCTTGTCTGTAATCCGGGCCAGCAACAAAGCTGCGCCATAGTGGACATCATCCCAGCAATGAGCCCATTTATAGGCAATCTTATCCGTTTGACCTTCTCTTCCCCAATAAGCTACATAAGATTCTGCCTTATTTAGATAAGTTTTGTCTCCTGTAGCCAGGTAAAGCCAGGTTGCGGCCCATGACAATTCATCATAGAAACCACTCCAGGAATTATAAAAACCATTTGAGGCCGTATAACCTGCATCACTTTTTGTACTGTCAGCAAACTCAAATAATTCTTTGGCGTGTTTTAAACATAACTTTGAATAATTCAAGTCTGTATCTTTAAAAACAATAGATGTTACCGCTAAAGCCGCAGCAGCTTCACCTGCTACGGTTGAACCCGGGTTATTTTTGTCAACTTTATAAGCAGGCCTTTGCATGGGGAGTACTTCTGCAGGACCCCACCAGGCATGATCCTGGTGCCCGTTACCAACTTGATAATAAAACTCATCTGGTGAGGGATGACATTTCATTAAATAATCTGAAGCCCATCGGATTTCATTTAATAAATAGTCTAATTGTCCAGTTTCCTCAAAAGCTTCTTCATATTCATAAATTGCCCATCCCAGCATGCTCACCGTATATGCCATTGGTAAATTGAATTTAACATGGTCACCAGCATCATACCAACCGCCGGTAAGATCCAGACCAACGTCTGCCCCGTCTTCCAGTCCGGAATCTCCACGCCAGTTATTTCTAAGAGTAGATGGATCCAATTTCCCAGAACGCTGAAATTCATAAAACAATATGGCCTTTTGTAAGGCTTCCCCGTAATTAAAAGGACCTTCCTGAGACCTCTGTTTTAGTTTTTTCTTTGAGGGTGTTTCTTTTTTCTCAAATTTTTCTTCAGCTATATCTGTATTTTGCTCTGTCACAGGTATTTGAACTTTTATGTTATTAAAATTAGTCATTCCCAAAAAAGCAATAACCATTAAAGCAAGAAGCAAAATGGAATGAATTATCTTTTGTTTCATCTACCTTCCCCCCAGAAAGATAAAGGTATTTTACTTATTTTAATCAATATCTTTATGATATTCCTGTAAAGATTTTACTTTGTGTTTAGGCTGATCATTTCTGTAAGCAGCTATACCTTTTGCACTGGCTAAGGCTGCCGTTGTCGTTGTAATATAGGGTACCTTATAGCGGATAGCAATTTTGCGGATATATGAATCATCAAATTCACTGCGCTTGGTCATCGGTGTATTAATAATCAGTTGAATTTCCTTATTTTTAATACTATCGGCTATATTGGGCGAACCCTGGTAGATTTTTTTGATAAACTGACAATCAATGCCGTGTTCTCTTAAAAATTTACAAGTACCTTCTGTTGCAACAATTTTAAAGCCCATATTGAAAAATTCTTTAGCAGCGGCTAAAATGTCATTTTTGTCTTCATCATTTACACTAATAAGTACTGTACCTTGTGTAGGCAAGACAGTTTGTGTGGCCTCTTGTGCTTTATAGAAAGCCAGTTCGAAGGAATCCGAAAGCCCTAATACTTCTCCTGTTGAACGCATTTCAGGTCCTAATACAGGGTCAACTTCAGGGAACATATTAAAGGGTAAAACCACCTCTTTAACACCATAATGAGGTATTTTCTTATTCTCAAAATTTTCTATTGGATAATTGTCATTATTATAATCTGCCATAATTATTTCCGTTGCAATTCGAGCCATAGGAATATTACAGACTTTAGAAACTAAAGGTACTGTCCTGGAAGCTCTTGGATTAGCTTCTAAGACATAAACTTTATCATCGGCTATGGCATATTGCATATTCATAAGACCTACAACATTCATTTCCTTTGCAATTCTTTTAGTATATTCTATAATCGTTTCAATGTGTTTCTTTTCAATACTTACCGGTGGGATCACACAAGCAGAATCTCCGGAATGGATACCTGCATATTCAATATGCTCCATAACTGTTGGTACAAATACATTTTTACCATCCGATAAAGCATCGGATTCAGCTTCTATTGCATGCTTTAAGAACCTGTCCACTAAGATTGGTCTTTCAGGTGTAACATCTACTGCTGCCGCCATATATTTTTTCAACATTTTTTCGTCATGCACAATTTCCATACCCCGACCACCAAGAACATATGAAGGTCGAACCATTAAAGGATAGCCAATACGGTTGGCAATTTCTAAGGCTTCTTCAACTGTTACAGCCATACCTGATTCAGGCATAGGGATATCCAGCTTTTTCATCATTTCGCGGAATCTATCCCTGTCTTCGGCCAAATCTATAGTTTTTTGAGAAGTTCCTAAAATTCGCACACCAGCATTTTCTAATTCTTTGGCAATATTTAAAGGTGTCTGGCCTCCAAATTGGCAAATAACGCCTAATGGTTTTTCTTTATTGTAAATGGCTAAAACGTCTTCAACAGTCAATGGTTCAAAATACAGCTTATCCGAGGTATCGTAATCTGTTGATACTGTTTCAGGATTACAATTAATCATGATGGTTTCGTATCCTAAATCTTTAAGGGCAAGAACAGCATGAACACAACAATAGTCAAATTCAATCCCTTGACCAATCCTGTTTGGTCCTCCTCCAAGAATCATAACTTTTTTCTGACTTGTTACCGGGATATTATCTTTTGCATTATACGTAGAAAAATAATAAGCTGCATTTTCAACACCGCTCACAGGCACTGCTTCAAATGCCTGTATAATGCCTAAATCCAGTCTTTGCTTACGAATTTCAGGCTCAGTAGCATTTAATAACTTAGCTAAATATGCATCTGAAAATCCGTCTTTTTTAGCTTTGATTAACAAGTCATCAGGTAATTTCTTTCCCTGATATTTTAAGATCTCTTCTTCTAAAAGAACGAGTTCTTTCATCTGGTCAATAAAATATTTATTAATATGGGTGATTTCATAGATTTCATCAACTGTTGCACCCTTGCGTAAAGCTTCATAAATAATAAAATGTCTTTCACTGCTAGCTTCATTAAGCATAATCATTAAATCTTCAAGCGCTTGGTCATGAAAATCTTTTGCAAATCCCCAGCCAAAACGGTTAATTTCAAGGGAACGTACAGCCTTTTGCATGGCTTCTTTATAATTTTTACCAATGCTCATGACTTCCCCAACGGCCCGCATTTGGGTACCTAATTTATCTTCTGCTCCATGGAATTTTTCAAAATTCCAGCGTGGAAATTTAACCACCACAAAATCTTCTGCAGGCGTATATTTATCCAGACTGCCGTCTCTCCAATAGGGGATTTCATCTAAAGTCACACCCACAGCCAGCATGGCAGAAATATAGGCAATAGGAAAACCAGTTGCTTTTGAAGCCAGGGCTGACGAACGGGAAGTCCTTGGATTAATTTCTATAATCACAATGCGGTCTGATTTAGGATCATAAGCAAATTGAACGTTACAACCTCCAATAATACCAATATGTTCAATAATCCTATAGGCATATTCTTGCAGTCTTCCCTGAACTTCTTTGGGAACAGTCAGCATTGGAGCAACGCAAAAAGAGTCCCCTGTATGAACCCCAACCGGGTCAACATTTTCAATACCGCAAACTGTAATCTTTTGATTTTTACTGTCTCTGACTACTTCGAGTTCAAGTTCTTCCCAGCCAAGAACAGATTCTTCTACGAGGATTTGTCCAATCATACTGGCAGCAATACCACGGTTAGCGACAACTCTTAGTTCTTCAATATTATAAACCAAACCTCCACCAGTTCCTCCCATGGTATAAGCTGGCCTAATTACAACCGGATATCCTAATTCTTTTGCAATCTTTTCGGCTTCTTCCACACTATAAGCAGCCTGGCTTCTTGGCATTTCAATATTAAGCTTATTCATAATTTCTTTAAATATAATGCGGTCTTCTCCCCGCTCAATCGCATCTATTTTAATACCAATAACCTCGACACCATATTCATCTAAAACACCATCTTTATATAGTTCTGAACAAAGATTAAGGGCTGTTTGTCCGCCTAAATTAGGTAAAAGAGCATCTGGTCTTTCTTTTGCTATAATTTCTGTTAAATTCTTTTTATTTAAAGGCTCAATATATGTATAATCCGCCAACCCAGGATCCGTCATAATGGTTGCTGGATTAGAATTGACCAGAACAATTTCATATCCAAGATTTTTTAATGCTTTACATGCTTGAGTCCCTGAATAGTCAAATTCACAAGCTTGTCCAATAATAATAGGCCCTGAACCAATAATCAGTATTTTTTTAATATCATTTCTTTTAGGCATCGTATTCCTCCTTAATGTCCAATCTAAACTTCTGATCAAAAAGTTAAATGGTTAAAATCTATTTTATTATAACACAATTGCAAATTCATTAAAAATAAAATTCATTTTTCTATAAAAAAAAACGTCTCAATAGAGACGTCATTTTTTATGAATTTTTCATGACAACACTTTCGATATCATCTGCTACATCTTCACACGCATCACAACAAATTTCTAATCTTTGAAGGACTTCTGTCCAAATCATCAGAGTAATGGGATCTTTGGAACTCCTGTACATTTTTCTTACAGCATTGACATACAAAGCATCGCCTTCTTCTTCTAAACTATTGACTTTGATAATTAATGAAGGCAACTCTTTTGATTTTTTGAAGTTTTGAAATTCTAATAAAGCTTTATGTATTGAATTACAGCATTCTACAATTAAATTTGTAAATTCCAATATTTCTGGTGGGATTGATTTTACATTATAGATATCAATACGGATTAAGACATCCTCAACGGCATCTGTGATATCGTCAATTTTTTGTGAAAGACTAATGATATCTTCTCGTTCAATAGGCGGCAAAAACTCTTTAAAAAGTCTGTTAATCACCTTGTGTTTTGCCAGGTCAGCAGAATGTTCAATCTCATGCATTTCTTTAATTTTGTCCGGTAAAAGCATGGTATTGAAATTATTTAAGGTATCATTTAATAATTTGGCAGCTTCTAAAGAATACTTGGATAAATCCACAAAAGCTTCAAAATAATTAAAGTCTTTTTTCTTCCCATTGTTCTCTCTCCTTATCCTATTAAAAAATTTTCATAAAGATATATGCCATTAAATATCCAACGGCTCCACAGCCGGGAAAAGTTAATATCCAAGCCAATACCATTTCTTTTACAATACTCCAGTTCACTGAAGAAATGCGTTTGGAGGCACCAACACCCATAATAGCGGTTGTTTTCGTATGGGTTGTACTTACGGGAATACCAAAAACCGATGATATCAAAAGGCATATGGCTGCAGCGCTATCAGCTGAGAAACCTTGATACTTTTCTAATTTTACCATACCCATTCCTACCGTTTTTATAATTCTGTAGCCTCCAATAGAGGTTCCTAAAGCCATCACAACAGAACAAAGCACCATTAACCAGACAGGTACAGTAAAAGTGGTTACATCTGTTTGTCCCATGGCAAGGAAAATGCCAAGCATAAATACACCCATAAATTTTTGCCCGTCTTGTGCCCCATGCATAAAGCCCATAGCAGCAGCACTTAAAACCTGGGCTTTCTGGAAGAAAGGAAGGGTTTTCCGTCTGTCAATTCCTTTACAGATAAACTCTGTGATACGAACAACAATAAAGCCTGCAAAAAAACCTAAAATAGTAGACAAAAACAAGCCATAAATAACTTTAATCCATTCTTGTCCATTAATCCCTGAGAAGCCTTTTTGAAGGGCTATGGCTGCACCTGACAAGCCAGCAATTAATGCATGACTTTCACTGGTAGGGATACCAAAAACCCATGCAGCAGTTGCCCACAAAACAATGGCAAACAGTGCGGCACAAAGAGCAACTAAGGATTGTTTAGAATCGCCTCTGAAATCAACCATTTTATAAATGGTTTGTGCAACGGTTGAATTAATCATGGTCATAATAAATACACCTAAAAAATTAAAAACTGCAGCCATAATGATCGCTTTTTTAGGCGTCATCGAACGGGTTGAAACGCACGTCGCAATTGCATTAGGTGCATCGGTCCAGCCATTAACCAGGATAACACCTAAAGTAAGAATAACAATAATCAGTAAGGTAGGATTATTCTGAAGTTGATTAAGAAAATCAAGCAAACTAATTGTCATAGCTTTTCCTCCAATATTATAGTCTTAAATGCAAACCAAAGATATTATAACATTTCAGTTTAAGCATAACAACCTAATAAAATTTATAAATTAAAAAACCTTTTCTGGTTCTGTCAGAAAAGGTTTTTAACTGTTATTGAACTGTTCTTGCCAGTTCAAATTCTTTTTCAATTTCTTCTGAAGGTTTTTTTGAAAGTAACGATACAACCACAATGGCTATACAAGAAATAACAAATGCCGGCAACAATTCATAAATAGCAAATACCCCTCCTAATGGACTTAAAAGCCTATCCCAAACAAAAACCATGATACCGGGTTGACCCCCTATAATTGGAGATTATCTG
>Ga0116169_1003642_pt1 | contig 10090 bp, 8 predicted proteins | sample AD_UKC130_MetaG_FD_89796 | JGI IMG/M metagenome (GOLD analysis project Ga0116169, IMG submission 89796) | Active sludge microbial communities of municipal wastewater-treating anaerobic digesters from Canada - AD_UKC130_MetaG | ecosystem: Engineered > Bioreactor > Anaerobic > Digestate | place... | reverse complement strand
TGGATCATGACCAGGACAAAGGCGAAGATGATCACCTTGACGAAGGAGTAGATCACGTCTTCCGGGGGCAGGAAGAGGTGGAAATAGTGGTCGAACGACCCGGTCGACTGGCCCTGCAACAGGGTGTTGACGCCGCGTGTCGCCAGGTACGAGGACAGTAGTCCCACCACGTACAGCGGGATCACGGCGATGAAGCCGGCGATGATCCGCGTGGTGACGAGGTAGGGCACGCTGGGGATGGCCATCACCTCGAGCGCGTCGATCTCCTCGGAGATCCGCATGGCGCCGAGCTGGGCGGTGAAGCCGCAGCCGACGGTCGCCGACAGCGCCAGGGCGGCCACGACCGGCGCCACCTCACGGGTGTTGACGTAGGCGGAGAGGAAGCCGGTGAGGACGGAGCTACCGATCTGGTCCAGCGCGGCGTAGCCCTGGAGCCCCACCACGACGCCCGTGAACCCGCTCATCATGACGATGACGCCGATGGTCCCGCCGAGGACCGCCAGCACGCCGACGCCGAAGGTCACCTCGGCGATCAGGCGCAGCACCTCGTGCCGGTAGTGGACGAGCGTCTGCGGAATCCAGCGGATCGCCCTCAGGTGGAACGCGAGCTGGTCCCCCAGGGAGTCGAACGACTGGATCGGACCGCGGACCAGGGCCCGGAGCTTGGCCCTGGTGGGGCCGACGTCGGTGTGGATCGCCATCTACGACCCCTTCGGCGGAACGATCTGCAGGTACATCGCCGTGAGGATGAGATTGGCGAAGAACAGCAGGAGGAATGTGAGGACCACGCCGAGGTTGACGGCGTCGCCGACACCCTTCGGGCCACCCTTGGGATTCATGCCGCAATACGAGGAGACGACCCCGGCGATGAGGCCAAAGACGAGGGCCTTGACCGAGGACATGATGAAGTCCGGCAACTGCGCGAGGGCACCGAAGGACATGAGGTACGCACCCGGGGTGCCCCCCTGCAGCATGATGTTGAAGACGTAGCCGCCGGAGATGCCGACGATCGAGACGAGACCGTTGAGCAGCACCGCGACGAGCATCATGCCGAGCACGCGGGGAACCACGAGCCTCTGGACCGGGTCGATCCCGAGGACCCGCATGGCGTCGAGTTCCTCGCGGATCGAGCGGGCGCCCAGGTCGGCCGCCACGGCGGAGCCGGCGGCCCCGGCGATGAGCAGCGAGGTGACCAGCGGTGCGCCCTGCTGGACCACGGCGAGGACACCGGTGGCCCCGGTGTAGGCCTCCGCCCCGAGCTGCTGGACGAGCGAGCCCGTCTGCATCGCCACGACCGCACCGAACGGGATCGCCACCAGCGCCGACGGCAGGATCGTCACCGAGGCGATGAACCACGACTGGCTGATGAACTCCCGGAACTGGAACGGTCGCTGGAAGATGCCGCGCAGCACCTCGAGGAAGAGGCGGAACACCTTCCCGGCCTCGCCGACGGCATCACGGACACCCCCGCCGACGTCGGCGGGTGACACGCCAGACCTTCTCGCGGGTTGCTGAGTCGCACCCTCCGCCATCCAATCCCCCGACCTCTCCCGCGTCTTCAGTTCTCGTCGGAACCGTAGTGGGCGTCCACGCCGGTCGTCGCGGCGCCGTCTCCGGGGCCCGTGGCGGTGGTCGCGGCGGAGCCACCGACCGGTGCGGCCGCGGGGACCTTCCCGTTGCCGTGACCGCGCGCCGCCCACTCGGCCCGGATCGCCTCCTGCGCGCCCTCGGGAAGGGTGTCGAGCATCTCCGCCACGCGCTTCTCGCGACGCAGCTCACCCTTCCGCTCGGGGCCGCCGGGCGTCGGCTGCATCTGCGACGGGACACCCGTGACCTCGTCCTCGCCCGGGGAGCCGTCGTTGTGGCCGGCGTCGGCCTGGGCCTGCTCCTCGCGCATCTGCGCGTCGTCCTTCTCCTCGGACATGCCGATCGGGCCCAGCTTGGAACCGCGGAGGAACTGCCGGACCGACGGCTCATCGCTGGTGAGCAGGACCTCGCGAGGGCCGAACATGACGAGCTTCTTGCGGTAGAGCATGCCCAGGTTGTCCGGGACGGTGCGGGCGAGGTTGATGTTGTGCGTCACGATGAGGATGGTCGCGTCGATCTGCGCGTTGATGTCGATGAGGAGCTGCGCGAGGTAGGTGGTGCGGACCGGGTCGAGTCCGGAGTCCGGCTCGTCGACCAGGATGATCTCGGGATCCAGCACGAGGGCGCGGGCCAGCCCGGCGCGCTTGCGCATCCCGCCGGAGATCTCGCCGGGGAGCTTGCCCTCCGCGCCGGTGAGCCCGGTGAGCTCGAGCTTCTCCATCACGATGTCGCGGATCTCGGACTCCGACTTGCGGGTGTGCTCGCGCAGCGGGAACGCCACGTTGTCGTAGAGGTCCATGGAACCGAAGAGCGCGCCGTCCTGGAACAGGACGCCGAACAGCTTGCGGATCTCGTAGAGCTCCTTGGCGGTGCACTGGAGGATGTCCGTGCCGTCGATGATGATCTTCCCGCGCTCCGGGCGCAACAGCCCGATGAGCGATTTGAGGAACACGGACTTACCGGTACCCGACGGCCCCAGGAGCGCGCTGACCTCGCCCTCGGGGAGGGTGAACGTGACGTCCTCCCAGATCTTCTGCGATCCGAACGACTTGGTCAGACCCTCGACGGAAACCTCGACACCCACGTCACCACTCCTCACGGCAGCCATCGTCTGTGGCCACGGTCACTGTAAACTACCGTTCGGTACGGGTGGTTCGTTACATGCCGATAATTTGTGGACCTAAGGATCCCTCACTGGGGTTGGCGTCCAAGGGAAATGCCGCCAGGGGCGGTCCGGCGAACATCGCCGGACCGCCCCTGGCGGTCACACTGGGTGAATCAGCTCACTTGAGCGAGACGGAGGCACCGGCCTCTTCGAGCTTGGCCTTGGCCGCCTCGGCGGTCTCCTTGTCGGCCTTCTCGATGATCGCCTTGGGGGCGGACTCGACGAGGTCCTTGGCCTCCTTGAGGCCCAGGCCCGAGACGAGCTCGCGGACGACCTTGATCACGCCGATCTTCTTCTCGCCGGCCGAGTCGAGCACGACGTCGAACTCGTCCTGCTCGGCGGCGGCCTCGCCACCGGCAGCCGGGGCACCGGCAGCGGCGACGGCGACCGGAGCGGCCGCGGTGACCTCGAAGGTGTCCTCGAACAGCTTCACGAACTCGGAGAGCTCGAGAAGAGTCATCTCCTTGAAGGCCTCGAGCAGCTCGTCGTTGCTGAGCTTCGCCATGGTGGCGTCCTTTCTGTTGGTCCCGGCACCGTCAGGCGGCCCGGAAGCATGTGGGGTGTGTCAGTTCTTCTTGTCCTGGAGCGCCGCGAACAGACGTGCCAGCTGCGAGGCGGGCGCGTTGAACAGGCCGGCGGCCTTGGCCTGGTTGCCCTTGAGGGCACCGGCCATCTTCGCGAGCAGGACCTCGCGGGATTCGAGCTCGGCGATCTTGTCGAGTTCGGCGGCGGACAGCGGGGAGCCGTCCATCACACCGCCCTTGATGACGAGCGCCTTGTTGTCCTTGGTGAAGGTCTTGAGTGCCTTGGCGGCCTCCACGACCTCACCGGTGACGAACGCGATGGCGGTGGGACCGGTCAGGAGGTCGTCGAGACCCTCTACGCCGGCTTCCTTCGCCGCACGCTTGACCAGGGTGTTCTTGGCCACGGTGTACGTGGCCGAGTCACCCAGGGCCTTCCGCAGCGCGGTGACCTGCGGAACGGAGAGGCCACGGTACTCGGTGACCACGGCGGTCGCGGAGTTCTGGAAGTGCTCCTTGATCTCCTCGACGGCCTGGACCTTTGCGGGCTTTGCCATGTTTCGCCTCCTTTCTGCTTCTCACTGCCGGAAAATGCACGAACGCCCCGGGCGCAGGCGGCACGGGGCGTGGAGGAGGCGGGCGCTGTGGCACGCTGGTTCCTGCACTGACCGGTGTTCTCCTGCGCGGGCCGTCCGGGCGCTCCCGGACACTTCGACCGTCCCCGGCGGGGACGGTGACCTGCGGTCTTCGGTGAAACTTGATCAGGTGCCCGGCGGACGGGGCCGTCGGGCGTTCAAACTTCAGCGTTCAGCGTATAGGCCGGGGCGGACCCGGGCCAAATCGCGGGCCCCGCCCGGGAATGGCGACCGCGCCCCGCATCTGTCACTGTTGTGCCGTGTCCTCCGCCCAGTCCCGTCTCGCCGTCGTCTACAACCCCACCAAGGGTGGTGTCGACGAGGTCCGCCGCCGGGCCGCCGAGAGGGCGGCCCAGCACGGGTGGACCGATCCGGTGTTCTACGAGACCACCGAGGAGGACCCCGGCACGGGCCAGGCCGCCGAGGCGGTCGAGGGCGGGGTGGGCCTCGTGATCGCCTGTGGCGGGGACGGCACCGTCCGATCGGTGGCCCAGGGCCTGATCGGCAAGGGGGTCCCGATGGGTGTGGTCCCCCTCGGCACCGGGAACCTCCTGGCCCGAAACCTGGACATCCCCCTGGACGACGTGGACCGGGCGCTCCGCGTGGCCATGAGCGGCCGGAGCCGGAGCATCGACCTCGGCGAGGTCCGGTACACCGACGGCGCGGGCGAGTCCCACGACGACGTCTTCCTCGTCATGCTCGGGGCCGGGATGGACGCCGACATGATCGCGGGCACCGACGACAGGCTGAAGGCTCGGGTGGGGTGGCTCGCCTACGTCGGCGCGTTCGCCAACACCCTGTTGCGCGGCCACCGGATCAAGGTCGAGTACTCGCTCGACGACGGCCCGGAGATACACACCCGCGCCCGCACCCTGTTGGTGGCCAACTGCGGGATGCTGCAGGCCGGAATGATCCTCCTCCCGGACGCCGTCGTCGACGACGGACTCCTGGACGTGCTCGCCCTCCGCGCCAAGGGCCCTCTCGGATGGGCCCAGGCGGGTGCCGTGCTGGCCCATCACACGTTCCAGCACCGCCTCAAGCCCGTTCTCAGGATGGACTCCACGCCGGGCACCGACACAGAAGGGCGCCGGACCAGGCCCCTGGACTTCCGCCAGGGGGTCGCGGTGACCGCCAGGGTCCTGGAGAAGCCCGCGTCGTTCCAGATCGACGGCGAGGAATGCGGAACCGTCACCGAGTTCGTGGCCCGGATCAAGCGGAGGGGACTCACCGTGCGGGTGTCGCACTGAGCTACTCCTCGCGGCGGTCCCGGCGCATCAGCAGGGCGAGCACGTCGTGGATCTCGTCCACCGACGGGATCGGCAGGGCCGAACGGCCGTAGACGAACCCGATGCCGGCGTACACCAGGACCCCCGCACGGATCCGGGCGTCGCGCTCGGAGAAGCCCAACTCGACAAACGCGTCGTGCACCACCCGCAGGATGCGCTGGTCGAGGTCGCCCACCGCTGCGGCGACCGTCTCGTCGGCGCGGGCCCACTCCCGGATCGCCGCCTCCCCCTCCCAGGCGCGGGACTCGACCAACATCGCACTCATCGTCTCGAGCCGGACGTCCGGGGGCATCTGCTCCATCGACACCAGACCCCGCGCGGCGTCCATCTCCTGCGAGAAGTACAGCGTCGCGATGGCCGCCATGAGGGCGTCGAAGTCGGCGAAGTGCCAGTAGAAGCTGCCCTTCGTCACCCCGAACTCGGCGCACAGGCGGCTGATCTTGACCGCCGCACGCCCCTCCGTCATGAGCAGATCGAGCCCCGCCCGCGCCCAGTCCTCGACCGACAGGCGCCCCGTCCGGGGCGCGTGGGGGCGAGCCGCCCACCCGGCACCCTGGGTCATGCGACCGCACCGCCGAATCGTGTCCTCACCCTGTCGACCCTACGTCGGGCCGAGCGCGGTGAGGACCAGTGCGCGCGAGGCGGGGTCACGCCCGAGCTCACCGTGCCACACCGGCGGGCCGCCGGGCCGTGGCGGCACGACCCGCCGATCTCCACCCGGTCACGGAAATCCCTTGCCGTCGTCGTCATCACCCCGGGCCTGTCCGCCCTGCGCCGGGAGCCACAACACCAAACCATACCGTAGGGCACTGTGACCCGCACCATAGAAAGATGGAGGTGGCGATGGGCGCGTTCGGTGTCGGCGGTCGCGGGCCGATCATGACGCGCCGGCGGCTACTCGGCAGCGCCGCCGGGGTCGCGGGCATCGGACTCGCCGGCGCGGCGGTGACCCGGGCGCAGGACGGACCCGGGTCGAGCGGGCGCTCTCCCCTGCTGTTCCACTCCCCGGACCTCGAGCCCTACGTCGACGAACTCCCGCGCCCACCGGTCCTCACCGGCGAAACCATCGACCTCGCCGCCCGGACCGGCTCCCACCGGTTCCACCGCGACCTGCCCACCGCGATGACCCTCGGGTACGGCGCGTCCGGATACCTGGGGCCGACCATCGAGGCGCGCAGCGGCGTGCGGACCACCCTGACCTTCCGCAACGAGATCACCGCGCACCCGCACGCGGCGGACATCGACACGAGCCTCCACGGGCCGACCGAGGAGACGCGGACGCGCGTGCCCACCTCGCTGCACCTCCACGGCGGCGTCACCGAACCCGCCAGCGACGGGCACCCGGAGCTGATCTCCCTTCCCTGCCAGGGTAACGTCCACCACTTCGACAACCGCCAGGACGCCACCGGGCTCTGGTACCACGACCACGCCATGCCCATCACACGCCTCAACGTTCACGGCGGGCTGGCGGGCGGATACCTCCTGCGCGATCGGTGGGACACCGGACGGGCCGACAACCCTCTCGGCCTGCCCGCGGGCGAGTACGAACTCCCGCTGATCCTGCAGGAGAAGATCATGAACGCCGACGGGTCGGCCTCCATGAGGTCGACGCCGATCGTCCCGCAAGGTCACTGGGAGGGCGGCGCCGTGGGGGACGTCGGCGTGGTCAACGGCAAGATCTGGCCGACCGCCGAGGTCGCGCGAGGCCTCTACCGGCTCCGCATGGTCAACGCCGCGTCCTTCAGTAACTGGATGCTCCACCTGTCCAAGCCACTGCCCATGTGGGTCATCGGCATGGAGGGCGGCCTCCTGCCCGGGCCGGCGAAGGTCGACAGGTTCCGCCTCGCCCCCGGTGAGCGGGCGGACGTCCTGGTCGACTTCTCCGCGCTCGCGCCGGGCGAGACCGTGGAACTCCTCAACACCGAACCGGCCGCACCCCAGGCGGCGCAGATCGGCGCCGTCCACCTGCCCACCCTCATGCGATTCCGCGCCACCTCCGCCCGCGGCCACACCGGCGCGGTCCCCGACACCCTGCGCGGCGGCAGCGGACAGCCCGCCGCGCTCGCCCCGCTCGCGCGGCCGTCGGCGGTCCGCACCGTCTCGCTCAGCCAGCCCGGCGACCTGCGGATCCCGCCGTCGATGATGAGCCTGAACAACCTGAGGTGGACCACGAGCCAGATCGAGATGCCGCGCCAGGGCTCGTTCGAGATGTGGAACATCGTCAACGCCACCCCGGACCCGCACGCGATCCACATCCACCTCGTGCACTTCCGGGTGCTGTCGCGCCAGGCCATCGACACCCTCGCGATGTGCCTGCACCAGCCCCAACCCCCGACCGGGATCAAGTGGACCCCCGATCCGGACCCCTTCGTGGTGGGCCCCGTGCGCTCGCCCGAGCCGTGGGAGTCGGGCATGAAGGACACGGTCATCTGCGACCCGAACTCGGTCACCCGGGTGCTCGTCCACTTCCCGACCGCCGACGAGCTCGGATTCGACCCGGACGCGACGTTCCCCTCCGCGGTCTCCCTCGCCGGGGATCTCGGCGGGACGGGCCACGCGGCGACGGGTCACGACGCCGGTGACGGCGGCGGACACGGGGTCGACGACGACGCCGCCGCGCACGGCACCGCCCCGGTCATCGACCGGATGGGTGGTGACCACGTGGGGTCGATCGCACCGCCCGGCGCGCACCACCGGAGCGACACGCTCCGGGGCTACGTGTGGCACTGCCACATCCTCGACCACGAGGACCACGACATGATGCTCCCCTACAGGACGGTGACCTGACATGCCCTCCGCACCCGAGACGACGGACGCCTACCAGCGGATCCCCTGCGAACCGGCACCGGGCTCGAGCCGCACGCGCGGCGTGGTGAGGTGCCACCCCGCCTCCGACTTCCCCGGACGAGGACTGTCATGACCACCCGCAAGCACCACTCGGCGACCATCGACGTGGACGGCGCGTTGACCCGCGACATCGACCGCCCCGCCCTGCCCGACGGGGTGCGCTGCCCGACCCGCTTCGCGTACTGGGAGGGCCGCCAGAACCCGAGGTTTCAGAGGCTCCGCGCGGCCGTCCTGAAGCTGACCGGCTTCGACCTGCTGCTCCCGGACGAGGACGCCGCCGCGGTGTGCGAGGACCTGTTCTCCGGCGACCCCGTCGCCGAGCGGTTCGTCGACGAGGTCTATCACGGCGAGACGGGCCCCGTTCAGACGCGGCGGATGCTGGAGCGGGCGCTGTCCGAGGGCATCGGCTCGCTCGAGGACGTCCCCGACTCCATGCGCGAGCTGTTCGCGGAGTTCGAGACGATCCCCGACTGGGTCGACCCGGAGCTCCTCGAGGAGGGCGCGGCGATCTGGCGGCGGTGGGGCACCATGCTCTTCAGCTTCGCCGGTGCCGAGACGCTCGAGATCTACACCGAGTCCGCCGTGGCGACCCCGCTGTCCCTGGCCGGCGGCTACGCGGGCGACAACGCGCTGCGCCGCTTCCTCGAGACGTGCCGTTTCTGGATGGACGTCTCCGAGCCCGGCGCCCTGCTGCGCCCCGGCTCGGCGGGCCGCGCCACCGCCATGAAGGTCCGCGTCATGCACGTCTCGGTCCGCTCGCGGGTGGCCTCCCACGACGAGTGGTACATCGAGAAGTGGGGCCTGCCCATCAGCCAGACCTACATGGCCCTGACCCTCATCGCCGGGTCGGTGACCCCGGGCCTGGCCCTGTGGGCGCTCGGCTACCAGACCAGCGCGCGGGAGATCCGCGCCCTCATCCACTTCCAGAAGTACATGGGCCACCTGCTCGGTGTGCGGATGAAGTGGTACCCGGAGACCATCGGCGACAGCATCCGGATGCTGCTCATGACGATCCTGTCCCGGTCCTTCGACTCCGGCGAGCACGGCCGTGAGCTCATCGAGTCCTACCCGCAGGCGTTCGCCGCCCGGGAGGGCCACACAGGGCTCCAGCGCCTGCGCGAGCACTACAACTTCCGGATCAACTCGGTGTATTCGGCGATGTTCATGGCACCGGGCACGCGGAAGAACTACCGGATGCCGGCGGCCCTGCCCTGGGCGCTCGTCCCCGTGCTCCGGTTCCCGCTCATCTCCGCCGTCGAGGTGGCCCGCCGCGTCCCGCCGATCGGCCGCATGCACGAGCGCGTCATGTGCCGGCACCGCGAGAACTGGTACCGGGCCCAGATGGCCGGCCGCGAGGCCGCCTTCGACGCCTCGGGCGCCCTGCGCCGCTGACCGCCACCCACGACTTCAGAAGGAGGATCCGATGACCCTGCTGCACGGACCGAAGCTCAACATCGTCGAGGCCTGGAACGGCCCCGGGCGCCGCGACGGCGAGATCACCGAGGTCCTCCCCGCGGACAACGCCGCCCACCTCGACTCCGACAGGCAGGCGTTCGAACACTGGTACTTCGACGCGCACCTCGACGACGGGCGCATCGTGGTGGTGATGCTCCAGAGCCGCGAGCTCGTGCGACGCAGGCCCGGGGTGGAGATCCACCTCTACACCCCGGACGGGCGGCGCCGCGAGTCCAACCGCCACCACACCGACGCCGAGCTGACCGTGTCGACCGAGAAGGTCGACGTCCGGATCGCCCATCACGGCGCGGTGCTCGTCGACGAGGTGGGCGGTCTGCCCGTCTACCACCTCACGGCGGAGCAGGACGGCATCGGCGTCGACCTGGTGTTCCACGCCGAGGTCCCGCCGTGGATGCCCGGCCGCGGCAAGACCAGATACACCGAACGCGAGTACTTTGCCTGGTGCGTCGGCGCCCCGCGCGCCCGCGTCGAGGGCACCGTCACCGTCGACGGGAACACCGACCGGGTGTCCGGCCGTGGCTACCACGACCACAACTGGGGCGTCGGCGACATGAAGCGCATCATCGCCAAGTG
>Ga0116169_1003637_pt1 | contig 10104 bp, 7 predicted proteins | sample AD_UKC130_MetaG_FD_89796 | JGI IMG/M metagenome (GOLD analysis project Ga0116169, IMG submission 89796) | Active sludge microbial communities of municipal wastewater-treating anaerobic digesters from Canada - AD_UKC130_MetaG | ecosystem: Engineered > Bioreactor > Anaerobic > Digestate | place... | reverse complement strand
GGGCCGCGGTGAGCTTCGTCGCCATGTTTGCTAGGTAGTGCCCGATCGCCTGATGCTTCCAGATCGGCTTGCCAAAGCTCTCGCGCTGCTGCGCATACTTGAGCGCGTCTTCGAGCGCCGCCGAGGCGACGCCGAGCGCGCGGGCGGCGACATTGATGCGGCCGGTCTCGAGGCCGCGCATCATCTGTGAGAAGCCCTTGCCGGGGACCGCGCCAAGAATCTGTGCGGCGGGGGTGCGGTAGTCGGTGAAGAGTAGCTCACAGGTCTCGACGCCCTTGTAGCCGAGCTTCGGCAGATCTTTCGACACCTCGAACCCGGGGCCGGGCTCGACCAGCACGATCGAGATGCCGCGGTGCCGAGGCTCGGCGGTGGGGTCGGTCTTGCAGAGCAGCGCGATGAGTCCCGAGCGGCGTGCGTTCGTGATCCACATCTTCGAGCCGTTGATCACGAGGTCTTCGCCTTCGGTGCGGGCGGTCGTGCTCATGGCCTGCAGGTCGGAGCCGCCGCCGGGCTCGGTGAGCGCCATGGTGGCGCGCAGCTCGCCGGTTGCCATCCGGGGGAGGTACTTCTGCTTCTGCTCCTCGGTGCCGTACTCGGTGAGCAGCTTCGCCACGACGGTGTGGCCACCCATTGCGCCGGTGAGGGTCATCCAGCCGCGGGCAAGCTCTTCGGAGACCTGTGCATAGCACGGCATCGAGACCGGCATTCCGCCGTACTCCTCGGGCACGGCCAGGCCGTAGATACCGATCTCTTTCATCTGCTCGATCCAGCGCTCGGGGTACTCATTCGCGTGCTCAACCTCGCGTACCGTCGGCTTGACTTCGCGATCGATGAAGGCGCGTACGGTTTCGACCAGGAAGCTCTCTTCTTCGTTGAGATGAGTCATTGCTGCGTCCTAACTATTGGATGAGGAGGGGAGGGCTGGTTTTTGGAACAGGCGCCCGACACCATTTCGGTATTTGCAATATAATATAGAAAGCACGATTCAACAAGAACTTCGTCGCCGCGCCAATAGAATATGGAGTGAACGGAATCGGTATTCCGATCCTGAGGGCGAAGCGCGCGTGGGTCGGTGCTTCGCAGGAGGAACATTATGCTTCGACGTCAGCTCAGCGACGAGGTCGCATCGCACCTGCGCCAATCGATCATGGCCGGTGAGTTTGCCCCCGGTGCATCGGTGCGCGCCGAGGCCGTTGGTGAGGCGCTCGACGTCTCTGCTACGCCGGTGCGCGAGGCGCTGCATGCGCTCAGGGCCGAAGGATTTCTCGACCTGATTCCGCGACGCGGTTTCACCGTGCGCCCGCTCGTGGCTGATGACATTCGCGATATCTTCGAGGCTCATGCGCTGGTCGCAGGCGAGCTTACTGCGCGCGCGGCGGCGAAGATTGACGATGTGGCGCTTGCCGCCCTGACTGAAAACCAGGCGCAGCTGATGCTCGCTGCCGAGCGGGGAGACACCGAGCGGCTCGATCGCCTGAACGATGAGTTTCACCGAATGGTCTATCTTGCATCGGGGTCAGAACGTCTGCGCTGGGCGCTCGGCAATTTCGTGAAGTACGTGCCGAGCTCTTTCTATGCACAAATCGCAGGCTGGCCAGAGACGACCGCCGCCGATCATTCAGTCGTGTGCGACGCGATCGTGCGGCGAGACGCCGAGGCAGCCCGTGCGGCGATGGCGCAGCACATCCGCAACGCGGGCGAGAAGCTCGCCGATTACTTCGAGGGTAGACAGCGCGCATAACGGCTAGTCATTCACCGCAGCCGACAATTCATAGCAGGAGGCATGCATGTCAGGGTTGACGTTGCTGCAGGGCATTCGGGTGGTCTCGCTTGAGCAGTTCATCGCGGGCCCCTATTGCACATCGATGCTGGCCGACGCCGGTGCCGAGGTTACGAAGATTGAGCGGCCAGGGGTGGGAGACCCGCGTCGCAGCTATGCTCCTGTGATCGGCGAGGGCGAAGATCGCCTCAGCGGGGGTTTTGCGTCCTACAACCGTGGCAAGCGATCGGTCGAGCTCGCACTGGACACACCCGAAGGTGTGTCGGCGCTTGAACGCCTGATCGGTGAGGCTGACGTGCTTGTCTGCAACCTGCGCCCGGGTGCCCTTGGCCGCATGGGGCTGGCACCGTCTGAGCTGCGCCGCAGATACCCCGGGTTGGTCATCTGCGAGATCACCGGGTTTGGCGGCACTGGTGGTGAGATCGCAGGCTGGCCGGCTTTCGACAGCGTGATCCAGGGCATGGCCGGTCTCGGGAGCCTCATTGGTGAGGCCGACGGCCCGCCCACGCTTGCGCCAATGGGAACAACCGACATGCTGACCGCCGTATATTCGACGGTCGGAATCCTCATGGCGCTCGTGCAGCGTGCGCGCACAGGCGAGGGCAGCCTGGTTGACGCCGCAATGCTCGATATCACCGCAGCATTTCTTGAGCGCCCCCTCACACTGCACGAGTTCACGGGGGCGACGCCGACTCGGGGTATCGACCGGTTCAGCCCGGTCGGTATGTTTCGCGCGGGCGATGGCCGGTGGCTCTCGATTGTGATTCCCACCGATGAGATGTGGCGTCGTTGTGCTGAGGCGATGGGTGACCCGGATCTGGTGCGGCACCCTGAACTCGACACTGTGCTCAAGCGGGCCGACCGTATGCACGACCTGGTGATCCCGATTTTCGAAGCCTGGGCGGCCGAGCTGACGCGCGACGAGGCGGCGGCGATATTGCGCCGCGCGGGGCAGCCTGTCGGGGCGGTGCATGACATCGCTGAGGTGCGGGCACACCCCCAGCTCGCGCACCGAGAAATGTTCGTGCCGGTGGAGAATTCGGTGGCCGTCTTGGAAGACGGGTCCAGGCTGTCGCTGCCGCGTCTGCCGCTGCTGTTCGATGGTGCCCATGCGAAGCCGGGGCGGGTGCCGCGCCTGGGGGAGCATAACCAAGCCGAGTGAGGGTGCTCCGCTGTGAGGGGCACGCTTGCTGTGGAGGGTTTGTTTGCTGCGGAGGGCCTGCTTGCAATGAGGGGCACGCTTGCCGTGGGTAACCCGTGGCAACGCCCACTTGTGGGACGCTCCACTATGATGTAGCGTATACGGTATCCCATAAAGGAGTGGTGGCATGAGCGACAACACAGTCGAATTGAGCGGAGCGGAGCGGCCTCTGCGTATCGCCGTTGTCGGCGCGGGCCCCAGCGGGTGCTTTATCGCCGGGGCGCTGCGGCGCTCCCTGCCCACCGCGCGCATCGTGGTCATCGACCGATTGCCATGCCCCTTCGGTCTTGTGCGCTACGGCGTGGCCTCTGACCATCAGAGCACGAAGAACATCACCCGCCAGTTCGACCGCATCTTCAGCCGTGAGGGTGTTGAGTTTGCTGGCAATGTGAGCGTAACCACGGCAGCAGTGAACGCCGAGATCCAGAGCGGCGCCGGCAGTGTGACTCTCGCCGAGCTTCGCGATCGTGTCGACGCAGTGGTTTTTGCCACGGGGCTCGCCGCCGATCGTGCGCTCGGTGTGCCTGGTGAAGGGCTGCCAGGGGTCATCGGGTCCGGTGCCCTCACTCGCGTGCTGAACAGCCACCCCGATGATGCCGATGCGATCGCGCTCACCGCGACGCTCGGTGATCGCGTGGCTATCGTTGGGCTCGGCAACGTGGCCGTAGATATCATTCGCTTTCTTGCCAAGGAGGCCGCTGATTTCGAAGGCAGCGACATCAACGACGCTGCACTCGCCGCCTACCATCGGGCACCCGTCACGCGCATCGATGTCTTCTCCCGTTCAGCAATTGAGCTGGCCAAATGCGACGCGCAGATGATTCGCGAGCTCGGTCAGATCTCGGGCCTCGTCGTGTCGCTGCATGGAGACACCGCGACCCCGCTCGAGCAGATCGAAGATCGCGTGCAAAAGTCACGGGTCGAGGCGCTGCGCGAGCTCGCTCAGCTCGCCGCAGATGCCGCCGGGCCACGTATCGAATTGCGCCTGCACTTCGGTGCCGCACCGCAAGAGGTGCTCGGCGAAGAGCGGGTTGTCGGGCTGCGGGTCGCGCTGAGCGCCGGCGGAACGCAAGACTACGCCGTCGATAGCGTTGTCTCTGCGATCGGCTTTGGCGCTGATGCGCACAGCCCAGACATTGGCGGTACCCGGGCAGACGGTGGATCATGCAGGGTCGAGCCCGGTCTGTACCGCGTCGGCTGGCTTCGCCGCGGCCCCCAGGGCACCATTCCTGAGAACCGCGCCGACGCCGTTGCTGTTGCCGCCGAGATTGTCGCCGATCTTGAGAGCGGAGCCATCCCGCGCGCAGACATTGCGGCAGAGGCACCGATTCTGCCCAGCCGCGCGCGCGCCCTCGCCGTCAGCTACGAAGACTGGCTGCGCGTTGACCGCCACGAATGCGAGCACGCGGCGACAGGCCGCACCCGCAGCAAGCTTCCCACTACCGTCCAGATGCTCGAGGTCGCCCGCCAGGGCGCGACGGCAGCCTAAACATCACCCCAGCACTTCGAAACGAGGTACCTTCATGAAATTCAGCGTTCTGTATGGCACAGAATCGGGCAACTCCGAGTTCATCGCGCAAGATCTCGTTGACTATCTGACGAGCGAACTGTACGAGGCCGAGCTCGGCGATCTCGCCAACACCGACCCGACAAACGTCGATCCCGATGTGCACGCCTACCTCATTATCTGTTCAACTCACGGCGAAGGTGAACTGCCCCAGACGGCGATCCCTTTTCTCGCCGAGCTCGAGGCGAAAGCACCCGATCTCTCGGGTGTACGCTACGCGATGTTCGGTCTCGGCGACTCGTTCTACGCTGAAACGTACAGCCAGGGCAGCGAGATCATCGACCGCAAGCTCACCGAGCTGGGCGCCACTCGCATAGGTGAGTACGGCCGCCACGATGCCTCGTCAATCGACGACGGCACCGAGCTCGCCCTGGCATGGGTGCCTGGCGTGCTCGCAGACCTCAAAGCCCAACTGGTCTGATACCGGGCGTCGCTCGCTCTTCCCGCGGCAGGGTTGCCGCGCAACACACATCGAAAGGATTCACCATGTCTGTAGGTCACGAGAATGACCACCTGCTCTCTTCGCTCGCGTTTGAGGGTTCGGTTCCCCACGAGTTCTTCAAAACTCTCCGCGATGAAGACCCCGCGCACTGGACGGAACCGGGGGACGGCAGCCGCGGTTTCTGGTCGTTTACGCGATACGAGGACGTCGTTGCGCTGAGCCGCGACACGGGCACCTTCTCATCAGAGAAGGGCGGCACCACCCTCGAGGACATTCCCGAGGCCGATCTGCAGGGACGCCGCACCATGATCGACACCGATCCACCCCTGCACACCGGGTATCGCAAGATCCTCGCGCCCAGCTTCAACCCGGGCATCGTGCGTCGCAACTGGGACGAGCGAGTCGAGACCATCGTGAGCGAGACATTCACGGCGGCCCTTGCCGAAGAAGGGGAGATCGAGTACGTCTCGAAGATCTCCTCTGAGATTCCCGTGCGCGTGCTCGCGGCGCTGCTCGATGTGCCCGACAGTGAGGCGCACTACATCATGGAGCTTGGCGACGAGATGATCGCAAGTTCTGACCCGGACCATGCCCCGCGCACTGCCCTCACCCCTGAGGTGCTCGCCGAGAACAGCAAGTACCAGTTCTCGAGTCCCGCCGGTCGAGAGCTGTGGGAGTACGGCGACAAGCTTCGCATCGGTCGTGAAAAGGATCTCGGCCACGACGTCTTCTCACTGTTGATCACGAGCGAGGTCGACGGACGCAAGCTCACCCCGCACGAGCTCGCGAACTTCTTCTCGCTGCTCGTGATCGCAGGCAATGAAACAACCCGCATGGCGTTCTCGCACGCGGCGAAGGCGTTCTGTGACTTTCCAGATCAGTGGACGAAGCTGCGCGAGAATCCGCAGCTCGTAGACAGCGCGGTCGAAGAGATTCTGCGCTGGGCCACGCCGATCCACCATTTCCGTCGCACGGTCACGCAGGATACCGAGATGCACGGTAAAAAACTCGAGGCCGGTGACAAAGTCGCAATTTGGTACGCCTCGGCGAACTACGATGAGCGCGTCTTCACGAATCCCCACACCTTTGACATTGAGCGTAAGCCCAATTTCCACCTCGCCTTCGGCGGTGGCGGCGCGCATCGTTGCCTCGGTAACTCGCTTGCGCGTCTCGAGCTGAAGGTGCTGCTGCAGCACCAGATCGAGCAGGTTGAGAGCTTCGAGCTTGCCGGTGAGGTGAAGCGCCTGCGTTCGAATCTGACGCACGGCCTAAAGCGTTTGCCCATTCGTATGAACAAGATCGCCGCGTAGGCGTCGAAGGCAATGGGAGAGCAGAACATGGCAGAGTCAGGCACCGGTGCCGACGCCTATCGCGGCCACTGCCGCCCGATTGGCGAACGCACGCTCGCCTTCATCGATCGGGTGCAGGGCCTGCGCATCGGCGGAGCCTGGGATCAGCAGGCGAAAAATGGGGCGACCTTCGAATCGATTGACCCGGCAACGGGGCGCGTGCTCGGCCGTATCGCCGCGGCGACGGTCGAAGATGTCGATGTTGCCGTGACCGCGGCCGCGGCAGCGCTCGAGAGCCCCGAGTGGCGCGACATCAGCCCGGCCAGGCGCGCGCAATATCTCTTTGACCTTGCCGATGCGGTCGATGAGCACCTCGAGACCCTCGCTGAGCTCGAATCGCTCGATATGGGTAAACCCATTGTGCAGGCGCGGGACGACATCGGGGGAGTCTCGCTCACCTTCCGCTACTACGGCGGCTGGCCCACGAAGATCGAGGGCGATATCAACCCGGTGCGCAGTCCCTTCTTTGGAATGACCCTGCGCCAGACGATCGGCGTCTGCGAGGCGATCAGAACATGGCATTTTCCCGTCGTGATGGCCGCGCAGACGCGCGGCCCGGCACTTGCCGCGGGTAACACCGTCGTAATGAAGCCGGCCGAGATCTCGTCGTACACCACTCTGTACCTTGCCGATCTCGCCCGTGAGGTCGGCCTGCCAGACGGCGTGCTGAACGTCGTGACCGGTGCCGGCCGGGTGGTCGGCGAGGCCCTGCTCAGTCATGAGCTGGTGCGAAAGGTCTCGTTCACCGGGTCATCGCCCGTGGGCAAGCGAATTCTCGAGGTCGCGAGCCCGCAGATGAAGAAAGTGAGTGTCGAGCTTGGCGGGAAGACGGCGAACATCGTCTTTCCTGACGCCGACCTGCGCAAAGCCGCGGCCGGGTCTGCCGACGCCATTTGGGAGAACGCCGGCCAGGTCTGCATAGCCCCCACGCGCCTGTTCGTGCACGAGAGTATTGAGCAAGAGATGCTGCAGTTGCTCGCAGAAGAGACCGCGAAGCTCACGCTCGGCGATCCGCTCGACGAAGCGACAACCCTGGGGCCGCTCGTCTCGGAGAAGCAACTCGACACGGTGCGCAGTTACGTCGATATCGCGCGAGAAGAGGGCGGAGAGATCGCCGTCGGCGGCGAGGCTGTTGGCACGGAGGGCTTCTATATGCAACCGACCATTGTCGCGGGAGTCGACAACGACATGCGGGTCGCGCGCGAGGAGATCTTCGGCCCGGTGCTGTCGGTCATCACCTTCCGCGACGAGGAGGAGGCGCTGCGGCTCGCGAACACCTCAGAGTATGATCTCGCGGCTGCGATCTGGACGCGCGATCTCTCGCGTGCTCACCGGCTCACCCAGCGACTGCGCGGCGGCCTCGTCTGGGTGAACACAGTGGGCAAGCTCGACCCCGGCATCAGCTTCGGTGGGCACCACCTCTCGGGCAACAGTCGCGAACTCGGGCGCGAGAGCGTGCTTGAGTACACGAAGAGCAAGTCGGTGCTCATCGACCCGAGTTGATGTTTGCGGTGGATCCGCACTAGCTGATCCACCCACCCCATTCGGCGCAGCGTAGCGCTGTCGTCATCTTAAAGAAGAAACGGAAGAGCAGTATGAGTGGAAGAACTGTCGTCATCACCGGCGGCGCATCTGGCATTGGCGACAAGGTAGTCGAGCGGTTTCTGGACGATGGTGACCGGGTGGTCGTGGTAGATCGAAACCCGTCGCCGCGCGATGTGCCGACCGTGATCGTAGATCTGATGGATCCGGCAGCCATCGACGCAGCAGTCAATGAGTTGCCCGAAACCATCGACGTGCTGGTGAATGCCGCCGGCATTTCGGGCAAGAGTGGCGTGGATGCGGCGCTGGCCGTCAACTTTCTCGGCATGCGTCGATTCGCCGAGCACGCGGTGAAGCGAATGCGGATGGAGTCGAATGTCGTGACCATCGCCTCGACGGTCGGCTTCGAATGGCGCAAGCGCATCGAGGGCGTCAAGGCGCTGCTGCGTTCGCAGACGCTCGAGGAAGCGCGAGTCAATGTCGCCCCCTTCTTGCCGGAGGGGCAGGAGTCGTTCGAGGCGTACAACCTTGCGAAGGCGACCGTGATCGTGTGGACCATGATTTCGTCGCGGCAGCTCGTGCAGGGCATACGCATGAACACGGTGAGCCCAGGGCCTACCGAGACGCCGCTGTTGCAAGATTTCTACGACTCGATCGGTGAAGATCAGCTCGACCCGCTGAAGGAGTTCGCGGGGCGTCACGGCCGCCCCGAAGAGATCGCCGCGGCCATCTCTTTTCTCGCTTCGGACGAGGCATCCTGGATCTCGGGTGAAGACCTGGTGGTCGACGGCGGTGCCGAGGGCGGACTGCTGCGACAGAAGCTCGAAGCCGAACTCGCGGGCTAGCGATCGCGCGGATAGGCGCCGATCACTTCGACGAGCTCAGTCGACGGCGCCTATCCGCGTGAGCTCAATCGAAACGCAGAGAACGGGCTGGCCGCGAGTAGCATCGCGTCCGATGTTCCTCTTTCGCAGAAATAATATTTGGTATACGGTATATGTTAACGAGTCGGACATTGAAGTACCGACACGGTTTGAACCAATCAAGGAGGATTTGGTGTCCGCAATAGAACTCCCCGAGGGAACCCGCATCGTCGAGATGATCTTCGCTGACGTTTTCGGCGTCTTGCGAGGAAAGAAAGTGCCAGCGGCACAGTGGCCTCGTGTTGCTCGCGAGGGATCGCACATTCCCGGTGCGCCCCTGTACTGGGGCGTGCGCTGCGAGTGCCCTGATGAATCACCCGCCGGTGGTATGGACCAGGGTTACCCTGACATGGTGATCAAGCCCATCGCGAGCACGCTGCGCCCGGTCCCTTGGCGGCCAGGCATCACTCAGGTCTTCTGCTCGCTCGAGAACCCTGACGGTACTCCGTCTGAGCTCTGCCCGCGAAACGCGTTGATCTCGATCTTGCAGGAGTACGAGAAAGACGGCGTCGATGCGATGATCGCGCTCGAGATGGAGTTCTATCTTCTCGACCCTGAGACGCACAAGCCGCTGATTCGGCAGATGAACACCTACGGCGTATACGACGGGTCGCGCTACGACGAGGTGCTCACCGACATTATCGATGGGCTCGTTGCCTACGGTCTTCCCGTCGAAGCAGGTATGCAGGAATACGGCACCGGGCAGCTCGAAATCACGCTGCGGTATGACAAGGCGCTGAAAGCGGCTGACGACGCTATCCTTATGCGCAACGCGGTCAAGGAGCTTGCCTCGAAGAACGGCCTGGTTGCGACGTACATGGCGAAGCCCTTTAACGAAGAGAGTGGCAGCGGCCTGCACATTCACCAGTCAATGTGGCGCGATGGCAAGAACCTCTTTGACGGCGTTGGCGAGGCCGCCGGTGGTCCATCGGAATATGCGATGCATTACCTCGGCGGCCTGCAGAAGCGCATTGCAGAGTTTTCGCTCTTCGGCTCTTGGAACGTCAATGATTACAAGAGGCGCCAGGACTTCACGCTCAGCCCCACCACCGACTCCTGGGGCGGCGATAACCGCACCGTTGCGATTCGCATGATCGACGCAGAGGGCAGCTATCGCTTTGAGCAGCGTGATCCCTGCTCGACCAGCAACCTCTACCTTGCGGTCGCGGGCCAGCTCGCAGCCGGCCTGGACGGGGTGCGCACGGGGGTAAAGCCTGGGCCGCGATGCGATCTCAACGCCTACACCGACCCCAACGCGAAGCCGCTGCCGCGTTCGGTGCCCGCCGCGATTGAGGCATTG
>Ga0116169_1003636_pt1 | contig 10109 bp, 11 predicted proteins | sample AD_UKC130_MetaG_FD_89796 | JGI IMG/M metagenome (GOLD analysis project Ga0116169, IMG submission 89796) | Active sludge microbial communities of municipal wastewater-treating anaerobic digesters from Canada - AD_UKC130_MetaG | ecosystem: Engineered > Bioreactor > Anaerobic > Digestate | place... | reverse complement strand
CCCTCTCCAACCAGCCGTAGTCTAAAGTGCAGTCCTCCTTATTAATGGGAGCCGACTTCACAACAAACCCCTGCTCCCGCAACTCCAGCCACGGACTCCTGTTGGCCTCATGCTCCAGGTCTGTGGTGATGATCTCATCCCCTGGCTGCAGGTCTCTGGCCAGCGCCCGAGATAGGGCAAAGTTCATCGTGGTCATGTTGGCGCCGAAGGCGATCTCATCCGGGGAGCTCGCATTGAGCAGCACAGCCGCAGCCTCCCGCGCATCCAGGATCAGCTGATCCGTAAGTTGGCTGGTGAGATAATGCCCGTGGATGTTGGCATTACCTTGGCAGATGTAAGAGACCATGGCGTCGATAACCCTTTGGGGAAACTGGGTACCACCCGCGCCGTCAAAATACGCAGCTGCATACTGGCCAACCTTCACTTTGAGTGCGGGGAACTCGCTTCTGCATTTGGATAGATCAATCACTGCGGGCAACTCCTTCCATAGTTGTATTTGTCGTCCGATTGTTTACATGCATACTCTTTCATCGAAACGTTTACGCAATCGTTTTCTTATCTTACATTACACAACTTATTGCTAAAATATGTCAAGGGAAAGTTAGCATTATCACAATTACCTTTAACAAAAAGATGAGCCCAGAGGGAAATCTTGAAATTTCCCTCCGGGCTCCTGTACCTATCCTTGGTTGACTTTTTGCAGCAGCTCTTCCACCTCTGCCCGCTGAGGACTGGCAGGGGAAGTACCCACTCTGGTGACGGAGAGGGCCGCCGCGGCGGCAGCAAAGCGGCAGGCCTCAAAAGTGGACATGCCTTCCGCGAGGGCAACGCCCAGGGCGCCGTTAAAGGCATCGCCTGCCCCGGTAGTATCCACAACATCCACCTGGAAAGCGGGAATATGCATGACTTCTCCCCGCTCCAGGGCCAGTACTCCCCCGCCGCCTAGGGTGATGATTACCGTTTCCGGCCCGCGGCTGCTCAAAGCCCGGGCCGCCTTTTCCGCACTGGCCAGGTCTGTTACCTTAATCCCGCTCACAATGCCGGCTTCGGTTTCGTTGGGAGTGAGCACATCCACGTTGGTCAAAAGCTCAGGGGGCAGCTTGCGCCCCGGCGCCGGATCCAAAATGACCCGCACACCCGCTGCACGGGCCAGCCGCGCGGTGTACTCCACCGTGGCCAGGGGAATCTCCAGCTGCATGAGCACACAATCTGCTGCGCAGATGGCCTGCCGCGCCCTTTCCACATCCTCTGTGCTTAAGAGATCATTGGAACCAGGCGCAACCACAATCATGTTTTCACCGCTGGTATCATCCACAATGATCAAGGCCGCACCGGTGGAGACTCCCTCCACCCGCTTCACAAAGTCCACGCCAACTCCCCAGTTGACCAGGGCGTTGTAGGCTAGATCGCCAAAGCTGTCTTGGCCCAAAGAGACCACCATCTGCACTTCCGCCCCCAGCTTGGCCGCGGCGATGGCTTGATTTGAGCCCTTGCCCCCAGGCCCCAGGAAAAAGGGGCCGCCCATCACTGTCTCGCCGGGGCTGGGCAGATGCGGGCTTTTGGACATGAGATCGGTCATGAAACTGCCAACTACCACAATTTTCGGTGACTTGTTCACTGCCATAGGACCACTCCCCTGGGAAAGATGGCCCCTGAAGCCCAGGAGCCACCCCAATCAACCTCTTAGTTATTTACCAGCAAGCCACTTGATCAACTGACCCCAGAACTTGGGGTAGTATTCCCAGTCAGTAAACTGCACGGTGCCCCAGTGGGGAGAGCAGTCGCTGGCAAAGGCAGCTACCCGCCCTTGGCCGTAATTACCCACCGTCAAGAAGGAATCGTTATCTACCTGCAGAAGCACCTGCGCCCCTGGCTTGGCCGCAATGCGGTTGTAACCCAAAAACAGGGGCCACTCAGCAGGAATGCCTTCCAGAATGGGATGTGCACTGACCACTTGGGGAGTGCAGCCTTCGGGACGCTCGACCCGATCATCATAGCCCAACAGCTCTACGGGCAGAACCTCGGCCAAAGCGGTGTTCTTGTAGTGGGCCCGGCCTTCAAAACCAGAGAAGGACATGTATCCCCCCACCATCAGAAAGCCGCCGCCTTGGCGTACGAATTCCCGGACCGAGACCAAGGGATTGGGGCGCACTTGGCCATCCAGCAAAACGGCTGGAGGCAGAAGCAAAGTATCAGCACCCATATCGCTGAACACCACTACGTCATACTCCTTGAGCTCCTCCACAGTGCGCGGAAACTGTTCAATCGCCTCATGGTTCCTGAGGTAAGTAACCTCGTGGCCCTCACTCTGCAGGGCATCGATGAGGGGCTTGCCGCCTTCGCCGTAACCTCCGATGTTGTACGCATTGAACCCCTTCACGTTGATGCTGTAACTCGACCACGACTCCCCAGCAAACAGAACCTTTGCCATGCCACATCCTCCTTTTGCAGTTGTTTGTAGTGCATCGTGTCCCGTATTGTTCTAGCAGTAGACACGCTGAGCCCAAGTTCGCTGTTTATGCTCTGGTAGCTGTATTTAGGAACTCTTCCACTTCTTGCGCCGTGGGCAGTGAAGGGATCGCGCCCGGCCTGGTGACGGCCAGAGCCCCAACGGCATTGGCGTAGACCACGGCCTCTTCCAGGGAAAAGCCTTGGGCGATCTTGGTCGCGAGGGCACCGTTAAAGGCATCACCCGCGGCCACTGTATCCACGGTCTGCACGGAGAAGCCGGGAACATGCTGCGTCCTCTCCCCTGTGGCCAGCAGCGCCCCCTTATCACCCAGGGTGATCACCACATGGCGGGGACCCCTCTGCAGAAGCTCGAGGGCAGCCCGGCGCGCCGAATCCACATCGTGCACCTCCACCCCCGTGAGCAGCTGGGCCTCGGTCTCATTGGGTGTCAAGAAGTCCACCGCAGCCAAAAACTCATCATCGAGATCCCGGGCGGGAGCGGGATTCAGGATCACCGGCACACCGTGTTTCCGGCCCATCTGCGCCGCTGCTTTTACCACTTCCACATCCATCTCCAGCTGCAGCATGACCAAGTCATGGGCGGCAACCACTGGTTCCAAAGCAGCCAGATCCGCTAAACTGTACTTCAAATTGGCTCCGGGCACCACCACAATCCGGTTCTTGCCCTGATCATCCAGGACGATGGAACCAATGCCTGTGGAGGCCTGCTCATCCCTGAGCACATGTTCTGTGGCCACCCCTTCCTGCTGCAGGGCAGCCAGCATCTGGTCGCCAAAGACATCCTGCCCCAGCTTACCTGCCATGGTCACCCTAGCCCCCAAACGGGCCGCGGCCACAGCTTGGTTAGCCCCTTTCCCACCGGGGAACCTGTTGAAGGAAGTGCCGATGATGGTCTCTCCCTCCTGGGGGGCCCGGGGTGTACGCACTACCAAATCCATCATGAAGCTGCCAATGACTAAAATGCGCGGTTGTTTCTGCATAGCTCTTACCTCGATTCCTTGTACAAGTTAGAAAGCTGCGCACCTAAGCTGCCGCCGGGGTGGTAGCGGTAAAAGTCTTTCTGCCCAAACCCCTTCAAAACAGAGAGGGTCACAGCCAGGGCATCTCCGATGATCAGCATCAACACTGCACTGGTGGTGGGCGCCAAGTTCAGATGATCCGCTTCCCGCTCATAGGTGTAGATCAGCGCCAAGTCACAAGCTCTGGCCAGTGTTGAGTCCCGCCCGCTGGTAATGGCGATCTTCTTGCAGCCGATCTGCTCCAAAACGGGCAGCAGGTTGAGCACTTCGCTGGTTTCCCCGCTGTTGGAAAGGAGAATGACCACATCCCGGGCTTCAATCATGCCCGAGTCCCCGTGCACCGCTTCCGAGGCGTGGACGAAAAAGGCGGGAGTCCCTGTACTGGCCAGGGAAGCCGCGATCTTGCGGCCGATCAGGCCGGACTTGCCCACTCCAGAAACCACAACCTTCCCCTCACACTGCTGGATCAACTGCACCGCATCCACAAAACTCTGATCCAGCTGATCCACCAAACGGGCCGCGGCCTCCGCTTCCACCTGCGCAGCCTCTTTGAGAAGCTTTAAGACATCCATCTCACCACTGCCTTTCCCAGTTATTCTCTGTAATACGGCTCATCTGCCTCCCGAGCCTGTAAACGATTACAAGCAGCCCAATAAAAAGTGCCTGCTGCTCTGCCCAAGACAGCAAATATTCGCGATTAATTATACATATTTTTCCCCAATGTTGTCAATGACGCCAAAGGCCCATGATCCTTAGATTCTCCGCCCCATGTCCCACCGGCGCCCCTTTCCGGGCACATGCAAAATGCCAGCCCTCTGCAGGCCGAACATGATCAGGGGAATGGCCAGGAGCTGGAAAACGATCCCGGGCAGGGCGTTGAGGAAGGCCCCGGCCGCGAACATCTGCCAGGTAAAGGAGGACCCAGAAAGCCCGTACAGAACCAAGCTCACCAAACCCCACACCAGGCGGCCTCCCAGCATGGCGCTGATTAAGGCAGGGTAGACCCAGCCCGTTTTCTTGTAGACCAGCCCGATGAACAGACCGTACGCGGCCAGTTCAAAGGCCATGGCCACGGCAGTGGGAAACATGGGCGGCATACCAAACAAAACGCTGCGCAGTAGCGGAGTGACTAAGCCCACCAAAAGGCCCAACGGGCCGCCGATCACCAAGCCCGCCAGCAAAACAGGAAGATGCATGGGCAAAAAGCGCGCCCCCAAAGCGGGAACCTGCGCGGTCAGGAAGGGCATGATCAGCCCTAAAGCCACAAACAAGCCGGCTAAAACCACTTGTCGCGTCGATGCTCGAACCATTATCTTCTCCCCTTACCCTAACTTCTGCTCCGTGGACAGCGCGAACCTTAGAAAAAAGGAAGTCGCGGCAGCAAAACCGCGGCTTAGGGTTTTAATCTTGATTCAACAATTAATCTTCAAATCCTGCTCAGCTTGCAAATCCCTTTCGGTTTAGGACCGGCTCCAGCTCTGCTTGATGTCTCTGCCCTGCAGGCGGTCCACGTACACCGCTTCCACCACGGTCACCTGAATCAGCTTCATCTCCCCGGAGTGCTCCCAGGGGCAGAGTTCTTCAGCCATTTCGTAGAGCCCGCTGCGGCAACCTTGGCCCGTCCAAAAAGCTGGACTCCTTTGATTTGGTGCAGATCATCCGCGAAGGGCGTGGACACCAGCAGGCAGACTTGATCATCGGCCGCCAGGTTTCTGAACTTAGTTCCGCCCCGGGAGTGGATGTAAATGTTCAGGTCAGCATCGGCAAAGTATTTGACCGGACTTACGTGTACACCGCCGGGGCCGTAGGTGCCCAGGTAGCCCGTATCCCGCTCCCAGACAAACTCCAGGATGGTGTTTTCCAGTTCCTGGGGAGAAAGATAGGCATCGATTACGCGCGACATATCAGACCTCCTTCCTACTCTCTACGGCTATTATGCCCAGGATCTAAAAGGGGAAAGCCCCGGTTTGAGCCGGGGCCTTTTCCCAAGAAATATGCCAGAGGAAGACAACTGTGATCTACCCGCAGACTCTCCCACCGCTGGCAGGCACTTCACTCTGCCCGCACCCTGTTATCCCCAAACAGGAAGGTCAGGCTGTAAAGGCCCGCCAAGCCAACCAGAGTGTACACAATCCGCGCCAGCATGGAGGACGCCCGCATGGTCTCTCCTCCAAACACGGCGGCAACCAAGTCCCATTGGAAAAGCCCCACCAACAGCCAGTTCAGTGCACCGATGATCATGAGGAGCAGAGCCAGCCTAGAAAGCCAATTCATTGGGTAACCCCCTTCTGCGTGTTTTGTCCTAATATTTCCCAAATACCCCTATCTGATACGCCAGGACACGATCTGCAGAAAAACAAGTTAACGGGAGTTAAGATCAGTTTCCTTCGGTGCAGAGTGAACCCCATTGGCTTCCAAGGGATTCCATTTTGCGTAGATGGTTTCGCCAATCCCCACATAGCGGGTAAGCGAACTATCCAGATCACACACCACATTGACCCCAGGATGCACATCCCACAGAGGGCACCTCTTTCTGAGCTCGTCCAAAAAATACGGTTCAAGCGCGCTGTATACTTCCGCGATATGTCCTCCTATGTAAAGTACTTCAGGATCAAACAGATTGACCAAGATTGAGCTAAGCCTACCTAAAAGCACGCCCTTTTGTCTAGCCACCTCTTTACCGTTACTTCCTTTGATGTAATCCACAAAAACCTTCCACTGTTCCCTCAAGTTTCGGCCCGAATGCGAGCGATCAGGAAGACTGCGCACCAAACCAGCAATGTGCAGCTCCGGTTCAACACATCCGTAACCTGGACAAGTCGGGCATTTTATCGAGGGATCGCCAATGGGAATATGTGCTATCTCCGCAGCATAGCCATTCTTACCTCGGAGGAGATGGCCTTCGGCTATTATGCCTACACCAACACCCTCAGAAATGTGCAGATAGACAGCATTTTGCAGGTCCTTGTCTCTACTAGATACCGCTAAGGCGCATAAGTTGGACTCATTGTCGACGTAAATAGGGCAATCAAAGTAGCGTGCTGCAATTGCTTTAATCTTCTGATCCTCAAACATAGGTATGGCCGAGTTAACTAGCTTGTGCTTCACCTTGTCGTAAATGGCGGAAACTGAAATGCCCAGCCCGCAAATACACTCATCCTCCAAACCCAACTCCGACTTTTTCTCCGTAAACACTGCTGCAGCAAAGCTGAGAATCTCATCCAGGTTCTCTAGATGAGTGATGTCGTAGTCCTCCTCCAAGACCACTTGACTACGCAAATCTAGAATGGCAAAACCCATGTATCCCTGCAGTTGCAGGTCGACACCCACTGAGTAGAACCGGTTATAGTTGAACACCAACCCTTTGGGTGTCCTGCCGATCCGAGATGTGGGGATATCCGTTTCACTGAGAATGCCGAGTTCAATCAGTTCGTTGCACAGCTTTGACACGGTGGGGAAGCTAAGGTTACACATTTCGGCGATTTCGCGCCGGGTAATGTTATCGTGGAACCTCACGGCACTGAGTATGTCTTTTACATTGTTATTACGAATATCCCGAACATCTTGAATCATTAGAATTCTCCTCTTGGCAGTCCTATTACTGCATTATTTTACCACACATTCTTCATCACGCAACAGCATAGACAATATGCTTTAGAAAGAGGCTTCCCCGAACGCATCTCGTTCGGGGAAGTCCTCACCAGCTACAGTTGACTAGAACTGTGGTGGGTTCTCGTAGATGGCTGCAACTTCCGGATCCTGTAGGTCTTCAGAAGTAATGATATACGAACCACCGTAGATCAGGGGTGGCACGTGGCCAAACGGAGGATTCTGCGAGGGCATGTCAGTGGGATGCGCGGCCTGATAAGCCAGCATCATTGCCTGGAAACCAAGCAAATATGGGTTATCAGCAACCGTGGCCGCGATTTCCCCTGTTTTGAGCAGCTCCAACACAGGACCACCGTAGTCGCTAGCGATCACCACTACTTCGCCCTGACGACCTACAGTTCGAACCGCCGCTGCTGCCCCGGGGCCACCATAGCCGTGAGTACTGAATATGCCCTTAATGTTTGGGTTGGCCAACAGCGCTGCAACTGTTAGAGACTCGGCTCTAGCTACGTCGCCTTCATCATTGATGATGGCGGCCACTTTCATGTTGGGATACAGGCGCGCCAGTTCTTCCTCAAACCCCTGTGCTCGCTCTGCCATGGAACCGGCGCCAGGTACGGTAATGATAGCTACCTCACCTTCACCACCAAGCAGTTCACCCATGGCGCGAGCACCCGTGGCACCAAATTCGTAGTTGTCCGTACCGACATAAGCAAGCCTTTTGCTTTCTGGGGCGTCGTTGTCGAAGGTAATTACGGGAATGCCCCGGTCAATGGCACGGTTGATTGCCGGTACAAGGGTTGCTTCATCGGCACAGGCTACCAAGATAGCGTTGGGCTGCTTCACAATTACTTGATCGATAGTCCTGGCCTGCAGAGATGCATCCCATTCTGCGGGGCCCTGGAGTTCAGTGGTTATGTGGTCCCCCAGAATCTTGGCGGCGTCGATCATACCAGCATAGGTCCAATTAAAGTACTCAGCGCCTTTGGTGAAGACAATCATCACATAGTGTTCTGGATCCTTCGCCCAGACACTGGCACCAGCCAGACCCACAACCATGGCAAGAGTCAACAACAACACCAGCAGACGTCTACGCACGTTGAATACCCCCTTTGTATTCTCTGGTTACAAAAGCAGCAGAACGTTGTTTGAGCCCATGTCACCCCCTCCAGATGTATTAATGCGACTCTTGTCTGAACAGCTGCGATCTCAGCAACACAGCAATGACCAGCATTACTCCGGTGAAGACGTCTTGGTAATATGTGGATACGCCACTCATGACAAATGCATTATAGATCATCGCAAGGAAGATACTGCCCAGAATCGTTCCTTCGATGCTGCCGATCCCACCCTTCGTTAAGCTGGCACCCCCGATGGCCACCGCCGTGATCACCCTGAGCTCGATTCCCTGACCGAAGTTTGAGCTCGCACTATTGTACACCATGGTGGCTAGTATACCCGCAACGCCCGCCAGGCAGGAAGACAAGGTGTAGACCATCCTGTACACCCGTTCAGTCTTGACACCCGAAAGAGCCGCTGATGTAGGGTTTCCGCCCACAAAATAGACGTGAAGTAACGCGCGCTGCTTTTTAGATAGAATCAGGATCAACAACGCTGCCACGAGGTATACCGCCATGGGAATTGGGAGTCCAAGAATTCTTGTGGACGACAACTCAACAAATGCAGATGGCAAGCGAGAGATCACCCGTCCGTCAGTGATGGCCAAGTTTAGGCCCCTGAGCGTCAACAACGTGGCCATGGTCACTATCATGGGGGGAATATTGAGAATGCGCCTCATCTCGTTGTTAATCAGACCAACAACGGCCGAGGCCGCTATCACTACAGGCATGGCCAAGAAGTGGTTTATGCCATTGCGGAGCAGCAAAGCCATCAGAATGGCCGCAAAAGGAAACACACCACCTACGGATAAATCAATGCCTCCCGAGACAATAACCAACGTCATACCCAAGGCCATTAGCGCCTCAAAGAGGAAACCTTGAGCCATAACCTCGAAGTTGTACAGAGTTAGGAAAAAGGGGTTGCGGCGTGCCATAACGGTAGCTATGACGACAATCAAGAATAGTAGCACGACCATCTGTTTGTCTATTTCCCGGATTGCTCTCCGAAAGCTTATCACGCAGAAACCACCTCTTCCCCATAGGCTACACTCATGATTTTCTCCTGTGTCAAGCCTTCGTTCTCTAGGATCCCTTGCAACTTCCCCTCATGCATGACCATGATCCTATCAGACAATCCCAGAATCTCGGGCAGATCGCTCGAGATCATCATAACCGCCATGCCTTGATTCGCCAAATCCCTCAACAAGAAGTGAATCCTGGACTTGGCACCAACATCAACACCTCGGGAAGGCTCGTCAACAATTAAGACTTTGGGCCTAGCGGCCAACCACTTGCCCATGAGAACCTTCTGCTGGTTTCCACCTGACAGTCTCCCCACGTCCAAGTCACTCTTCTTTGGGATTACGTCCAATTCTTCTATAAGTTCCTCAGCAACATTTTGGACTTCTTGGCGCAGAACTGTCCCCAGGGGACTCGTAACGCGATCAAGTGCTGCGGCCACGATGTTGTCCGCCACCGACATCTCCAGAAACAGGCCAAGCTGTTTGCGATCCTCTGATAGGTAGCAAACCCCCTTCTTAATCGCCTGCCTAGGGGATCGTGGTGCGAAGGGCGAACCCTCCAGAAGCATGGTTCCGCTATCGAGTCTATCCGCTCCAACCAACGATAACGCAAGCTCTGTCCTGCCCGAACCTACCAGCCCATACAACCCTAGTATTTCGCCAGCTTTGAGTTCAAATGAAATATCTGCGAACTTGGCTTTGCGGGAAACCCCAGAAACTTGGAGAATGGTTTTACCGTTCCTGTTTTTGGCCTTGGGCGGATACAGATCCTTAATGTCTCTTCCCACCATCATGCTTACGATTTTCCCGGAGGTGGCCTCCTTGGTATCCAGAGTGCCCACCAGACAACCATCCCGCAGAACAGTGAT
>Ga0116169_1003632_pt1 | contig 10113 bp, 6 predicted proteins | sample AD_UKC130_MetaG_FD_89796 | JGI IMG/M metagenome (GOLD analysis project Ga0116169, IMG submission 89796) | Active sludge microbial communities of municipal wastewater-treating anaerobic digesters from Canada - AD_UKC130_MetaG | ecosystem: Engineered > Bioreactor > Anaerobic > Digestate | place... | reverse complement strand
GTGAGGCCATGCCGCGGGAGAACCGCCGGGCATCATCGAAGGGCCGCGCAGCGCGCCCTCCTCGCCGCCGGACACCCCCGTTCCAATGTACAGGAGCCCTTTGCTTTCCACGTATTTGCAGCGGCGGATGGTATCCGGGAAATGGCTGTTGCCGCCGTCGATAATGATATCCCCCGGTTCCATGTGGGGCAGCAGCTGCTCGATAAAGTCGTCCACGGCCTGTCCCGCTTTGACCAGCAGCATAACTTTACGCGGCCGCTTGAGGTTGGCGCACAGGTCCTCGATGGAATGGGCGCCGTAGAAATTTTTTCCTTTGCCGCGGCCGTTGATGAATTTGTCCACTTTTTCCACGGTCCGGTTATAAACTGCCACGGAAAACCCTTTGCTTTCCATATTGAGCACCAGGTTTTCCCCCATTACCGCCAGACCGATCAGACCGATGTCCATTTGTGGCATAACCGAATCTCCTGATTTTTTCTGGACCCGAATAAAACGTCAACCCCCATATTCGTTGGACAGTATAACATCAGATCTCTCCGGCGGCCAACCTCCGCGGACAGGCTGGGGGATGGTTGCGCGCTGAAGGGTCTTGCCGCTGCCGGATAGCGGATTTTTCTTCCTGAAGCGGCAGCCGTACAGTTTGTATCCGCGGACGTTTTCTGTCATGCTGATAAGACAGACAACCGGTAGGAGGTCAAAACATGAACGGCTTGACAGTTGCGCTGGTAACTTCATTCCTGCTGGGAGGCGTGCCGTTTACGGCTAAAGAGCTGGTGCAGCACATGCAGGCGCCGCCTCCCGCTTACTCGACAGGACCGTTATGGGTCTGGAATGATGACCTGACACCTGAACTGGTAAGGGATTCCCTGCAGTTCCTGGCCGACCGGGGAATCCGGCAGGTCTGGGTGCACCCCCGGCCGGGGCTGGTGACGCCGTACCTGTCTGAAAAATGGTTCGAACTGTGGAAACTCGCGCTGGATGTGGGCCGGGAACGGGACATGCTGGTTTGGATTTATGATGAAAATTCATACCCGTTCGGTTTTGCCGGGGGATTTGTGTGTGAAGCGCTGCCGGAGAGCCGTACAAAAGGACTGGTCGTCAAACAGGGCGATAAACCGCCCGCGCCGGATGAAAACCTTTACGGAGTCTGGCTGCGCGGCGCCGATGGCCTTCAGGACATGACCGAAGCCTTACGCGCGGGCAAGGATCTCCCGTCCGGAGATTATGTCTGGGCTGTATTTCAGGAGGCCCGGAATTCGCCGTGGTACGCGGGAGGTTTTCATCCCGACCTGCTGCAGCCCGGAGTAACGGAAAAATTCCTGGAGATTACCCTGGACGCCTACAAGGCCCATTTCGGAGACGAATTCGGCAAACGGATTCCAGGATCCTTCACCGATGAGCCTCATCTCCGGCCGGCCGGCGAAATCCATTGGACCGGCGACCTGGAAGAACGTTTTCAGGAACGCTGGGGCGTTTCTTTCCGCGAAAACCTGCCCCTGCTCCATGAAACGGGCGAAGCGGCCAGGACGTTCCGCTACCGGTATTTCCAGCTGCTGAATGACCTTTTTGCGGACCGGTGGGGAAAAGTCTATTACGACTACTGCGCGCGGAATAACCTCGAAATGACCGGCCATTACTGGGAGCATGAATGGCCCAACTGCGCGACCGTGCCGGACAATATGGCCATGGCCGCCTGGCAGCAGCGGCCCGGAATCGATATCCTGTGCAACCAGTATGCCGAACACACCCACGCCCAGTTTGGCAACGTACGGTCCGTGATCGAAGTGGCCAGCGTGGCCAATCAGCTGGGCCGGGAGCGCACCCTCTGCGAGGTATACGGCGCCAGCGGCTCTGAAATGACTTACGCCGACTACAAGCGCCAGGGAGACTGGATTTCCGTGCTGGGCATCAATACCCTCAACCAGCACCTGTCCTTTATCTCCATCCGCGGCAGCCGGAAGCGGGACCATCCGCCGACTTTCTCCTGGCACTCGCCCTGGATGGATGAATACGCCGTATTGGCCGATTATTTTACCCGGGTCGACTGGTGCATGAGCGCCGGCCGCCAGGAAAATGAAGTCCTGGTTCTTGAGCCTACCACTACGGCCTGGATGTATCACTTCGGCGAAAAACCCTTGCTGGAATCGCTCGGCAACCGTTTCCAGTCGCTTGTGGTGAATCTCGCCAAAGCCCAGGCGGAATTTGACCTCGGCAGTGAAGCTGTTATCCGGGACCACGGCGATATCGGCCGGGATATCGTGGACAACGCCATCTTTATCGTGGGGCGGGCGCGTTACCGCGTGGTGGTTATCCCGCCGGAAATGAAAAATTTAAATCGGAAAACCGCTGAACTGCTGGCCCGGTTCATGGAGGCCGGAGGAAAAGTCCTCTCCTGCGCCGGAACGGACCTGCCGGACTGCGTGGATGGCATGCCGGATCCCGACCTGACGGGCCGGCTGCGCGCCATGCCCGGCTGGCGGAACACTGCGGAAACCACGCTGGCTGAGGAGTTGCGGGGCCTGACCCAGCCGACCACGTTTGTGGAGCTTGACCGGAACAGTGAAGGAATTCTCTATCACCAGCGGCGGAAGCTGAGCGACGGCGAAGTGCTGTTCCTGGTGAATACCAGTAATTCCGCGCCCGTTTCCGGCACCGTGGTGGGCCGGTGGTTTGCAGGCGCGCGGGAAGTTGACCTGTTTACCGGCCGGGTATATGCGGTTCCTTCCGAACGGGCCGGCGATGTCCGGGCGATTCCGTTTACCTTACCGCCCGTAGGCAGCCGAATGCTGCTGCTTGACGCGGAATCGGTTGAAGCCCCGCCGGCTCCGGACCTGCCCGCGGATGGCGCGCCACTGGCCCTTGAAAATTGGAGCATCCGTCCGCTGGACGACAACAACCTGATCCTGGATTATCTGGGCATCACGGCGGGCGGGGAAAGCCTCAGCGGACTGTTCTGGTTTCACGCGGCCGCCTTTGCTTTCCGTAAACACGGCCTGGAGCGGAATCCCTTTGACCGGGCCATCCAGTTCCGGGATACGCTGCTGACAAAAACTTTTCCGGAGGACAGCGGTTTTGCCGCAACCTATCATTTCGCCATTGAAGGCGCGCCTCCGGCCCGGCTGCTGGCGGCCATCGAACAGCCCCACCGGTTCCGGATCGCCTGTAACGGCACCCCCGTGGAGCCCCTGGCGGGCGCGAAATGGCTCGGTCCGGAATTCGGCGTGGTGGACCTGTCGAAGGCTGCCCGGGAAGGGGAAAATACCCTCACGCTGGAAGCAAAACCCATGACGGTTTACCATGAAATCGAGGCTGTGCACATCCTGGGTTCATTCCGGCTGAAGCCCGCGGAAAAAGGCTTCGTGATTACCGCGGAAACTCCGCTGACCTGGGGGTCGTGGCGGAACCAGGGCATGCCTTTCTATGGCCACCGCGTGGCCTATGAGGCGACTTTCAATTACGACGGGACAGGACGGGTATTCCTCCGGATGCCCTCCTGGAAAGGCGTCGTCGCGCGGGTGGACGTTAACGGCAAAACAGCCGGACATTGTTTTGGTCCGCTGGACCGGTGTGAACTCACTGGCCTTCAGAACGGCGCCAATACAGTAACCGTAGTGGTATACGGGTTTTTGCGGAACACCCTGGGTCCCCACCTGAGAAACGACACTGTCGGCGTGACGGGACCCGGTTCCTGGGAAGCCGCTCCCAGGCAGGGACCTCCGGCGGGAAGCGAATATTTCGGGATGGATTACGGCCTGGATGAACCGTTTTCCCTGTATCGCGCGGGATAAGCGGCGCGGTCTATAATGATCACCGGGCGGCGGTCGTATGGCTGCCGCCTTTTTGTTTGACAGCCATAACCCGCTCAGGTATACTGAAATAAAATTCAGCCTGGAGCCATGTATGCGTGCTGAGCTGACCCCCAGACAGACGGAAATCCTGCGGTACATTGCGGACATGATCCGGCAGCGCGGATATCCCCCGTCTATCACGGAGATCGGAAACCGGTTCGATATCTCTTCAACAAATGGGGTGTCCGATCATCTAAAAGTATTGGAACGAAAAGGGTATATTCATCGTGAATCCAATCGGGCGCGGTCCATCCGCCTGACCGACTCAGCATTGCGGGTGCTTCTGCCGGACAGCACTGAACCAGCCGTCGAATCGGTTGGCTGGCCCCATCTGGGCCGTATTGCGGCCGGATTTCCTGTCGAAGCGATGGAGCAGCGGGCGGAATCCTGGCTGACGCCCCCGGAAACGTCGCGCGGCCATCGGGGGTTCTGCCTGACCGTTACCGGAGACAGCATGGTGGATGCCGGTATCTGGGATGGGGATATTGTCTTTGTGGACCGGGACATCGCTCCAAGAACGGGGGATGTGGTGGCTGCGCTGGTGGATGGCGAGATGACCCTGAAACGGTATTTCCCCTGGGGGCGCGTGGTGGAGCTTCGTCCTGAAAATCGCCACATGTCCACGCTACTGTATCCGGCCGATGCCGTTTCGATCCAGGGTGTGGTGGTATGGCTGGCCCGCAGGATCCGGTGAGGGAATTCAGCCCGGCAGCGCGAAATCGAATACCAAAGGCAGATGGTCTGAGAGCCGTATCCTGGGGATATGCAGCCGGAGCGCCCGAATTTGGGGACTGTGCAGGATGTAGTCCAGTTCCACCTGGGGTTTCCGGCTGGGAAACGTGGGCGCGTGGCGGGTATTTGCGGAAACCAATCCCCATTTCATGGCGTAAGGTTTCAGTTCTTCCCAGCCTTTAAACGTGTTGAAATCCCCGGCCAGAATGATCGGTTTGGTCCGGCCGGCGATTATTTCGGTCAGCTGTTCAAGCTGCCGTTTTCGGGTCCTGCCGCCCAGGGCCAGATGTACCAGCAGCAGGTCAAATTGGTCAAATGACGTTTCCAGCACCAGGCGTTTGACGCCCGCGTCAAAAAACAGGGTCCGGGTAACGCCGGGCGGCATGCTGCTCAGCACCGCGTTTCTCTGGTGGCGAAAATATGGGAGACGCCGCGCGAGAGACCGCTGGCTGTATTTATTGGCATGGAAAAAATACGGCGTTTCAACCATCAGCGCGAGATGTTCCGCCTGGTTCCGGTGGCCGGACCGCCGGGACCCGGAATCTACCTCAACCAGGCCGATCAGGTCCGGGGCTTCCTCCCGCAAAAATTGCGCGATGCGGTCCAGGTGTCCCCGAGGCATGCGCAGAGATCCGGAAAAGGGCGCGGGAAAGTGGTATACCGGCCCGGTTCCCGTGGCATAGCGGATGTTGTACAGCAGCAGTCTCAGCGATTGCATAGCTGAAATTATAACGATACCAACTGGTCGTGTATTGCGCGGGCACTGCATTTAAACTGAAGGCTATCGCGCGCAATCAGGGAATGATTTCTCTTTTTCTGGCGTTAGCGGCAAAGCTGGAAGGAGAGAAAACGCTGGAGTCAGCCATGAGAAAACATTACAGTCGCCCCTGGGGCTTTACGCTGATCGAGTTGCTTGTGGTGATTGCCATTATTGGCATTCTGGCGGCGATTCTGCTGCCCGCGCTGGGCCGTGCCCGGGAAGCCGCGCGGCGCGCCGCCTGCCAGAATAACCTTAAGCAGTTCGGGCTAATTTTCAAAATGTACGCGTCGGAGGACCGCGCCGGGAAATGGCCTCCCGCCCAGCATCAGGCGCCGTGTTCCACCTGCCTGGGCACGGTTCCCATGCCCCTGGCTACCGCGGTATACCCGGAATACCTGACGGACCCAGCGATTCTGGTCTGCCCGTCCAGTCCGCGGCACCGGGTGGAAGATCTTTACTACGACGATGGAACCTGCAAGCTGGCGTTTCGCGGCACGGAGGGAGACGCAACGGTCAATGACTGGAAAGCGGGAACGCGATCATACACTTACCTGGGCTTCGTCTATGACCGATGTGATGACCTTCCCGAATATACGACAGCCCCGGGACTCTACGCGACCCTGCTGCAGACCCTGAACCCGGCCGTGAACTTCCCGCCGGGCGTCAATCCTCCCGCGCAGTGGGTACAGCACGGTGTGGTGCTGTTTACGCGGCACAATTTTTTGCGGGTTCCCTACAATACCCGCGGACCGTGGCCGCCGCTGGATGAAGACACCGACGGTATGGAGGGGCGCGGCACCGGCGGCAGCGATGTGCTGTACCGCCTGAGGGAAGGCATCGAACGGTTTGTGATTACGGACATTAACAATCCGGCCGCGGCCGCCCGCGCGCAGAGCGAAATTTTCGTTATGCACGACGTGTTGAGCCAGGTGCCGGAAGGGTTCAGCCATCTGCCGGGCGGTGTAAATGTGCTGTACCTCGACGGACACGTTGAATTTTTGCGTTACCCTTCCCTAAAAGCGCCCGCCACGCCGGCGTATGCCGTTTGCAACACCGTTTTTACCTTTTAAGTTCTGATTTTAGTGCGTGAACCGGCTTTTATTGGGTGAATAGTGTCCGCTGCAATTAGCGGTTAGGTAAATTAAAAAAATTAAAAAATATGGTTAGAGTTTTAATTGAAATTCATGCGATATCCACTGGATTTCCACTTGATCCGGTATTTTTTCAACAGGTTTTCCACGGGTTATCCACAATATAATGTGGTTTGATTTTTAAAAACCACTTGACTTTGTGGTTGATCTGCAGTAAAATCAATGCGTTCCCGATTTGGGCTGTGAAACGGGAACGGCGGTTTACAGTTGCGGCTGGTCCCGGGAGGGACCAAAAAATCCGTGGAGGCGCGTTATGGAAACGGCACTGGAGGGTGCGATTCCGGGTTCCGTTCGGTCAGACATTGCGGAAAAACACGCGGAAACCATCCCGCTTTACACCCGAATCATCAAACGGGACGGACGGGAGGTTGATTTCGATGCGGGAAAGATTACCCTGGCCCTGTTGAAAGCGGGTCAGGCTACCGGTGAGTACGGCATGGAGGAAGCCCGCCGGCTGACCATGCGCGTGCTGGCCATGTACCAGTCCCTCCACGGCAGGGACATCCCAACGGTGGAATCCATACAGGACGTCGTCGAAGAAATTCTGCTGGCGTCTCCTTACCGCAGAACGGCGAAGGCGTACATCCTGTACCGGGACCGCCATGCCCAGGTCCGGGAACTCATTCACAAGGCGGATGTCGAGTTGATCGACCGGTACCTGGCCCGCCGGGACTGGCAGGTCAATGAAAACAGCAACATGGCCTACTCGCTGCAGGGGCTCAATAACTACATCTCCAGCGAGGTGAGCAAAGTCTATTGGCTCAACAAGGTTTACACCCAGGACATACGCGAGGCTCATCAGTCCGGAGACCTTCATATCCACGACCTGGGGCTGCTTTCCGTGTACTGCGTGGGATGGGATCTGCAGGATCTGCTGCGCAGCGGTTTCCGGGGCGCGCCCGGCAAGGCGGAGAGCCGTCCGGCGAAACACTTCCGCACGGCCCTGGGCCAGGTGGTGAACTTCTTCTATACCCTGCAGGGTGAAGCCGCCGGCGCCCAGGCGTTCAGCAACTTTGACACCCTGCTGGCGCCCTTCATCCGGCATGACGGGCTGGGGTACAACGAGGTTAAACAGGCGCTCCAGGAGTTCGTGTTCAACCTGAATGTGGCCACCCGGGTCGGTTTCCAGACTCCCTTTACCAATGTCACCATGGACCTGCGTCCGCCCAGCACGTTGGCCCAGCAGCCGGTTATCATCGGCGGGGAACTCCAGAACACCTGTTATGGCGAGTACCAGCGCGAAATGGACCTTTTCAACGCGGCTTTTCTGGAGGTGCTGACGGAAGGAGACGCGCGGGGGCGGGTGTTCAGCTTCCCGATTCCCACTTATAACATCACTCCCGAATTTGACTGGGATAATCCCGGACTTGCCCGGCTCTGGGAGGTGACCGCCCGGTATGGCATCCCATATTTCGCGAATTTCATACACTCGGACATGTCGCCTGAGGACGCCCGATCCATGTGTTGCCGGTTGCGGCTGGACCTGCGTTCACTGGACCGCCGGGGGGGCGGACTGTTCGGCGCGAATCCCCTGACGGGATCCATAGGCGTGGTGACCCTGAACATGCCGCGCCTGGGTCTGCTGTCCCGGGACGAAGCGGATTTCTTCCACCGGCTGGCCCGGCTGATGGATATCGCGAAGGAAAGCCTGGAAACCAAGCGGAAAATCCTTGAAGCCTTTACCGAACGGGACCTGTATCCGTACACCAAGTATTACCTGAGGGGCGTTCGGCAGGCCCACGGCTCGTTCTGGAGACACCATTTCTCCACGATTGGCCTGGTGGGCATGAATGAAGCCTGCCTGAACCTGTTCGGCGAGGATATCGGGTCCGAGGCCGGGCGGGATTTCGCGTGCCGGGTGCTGGATTTCATGCGGGAACGCCTGGCGGATTACCAGCAGGAGACCGGGCACCTGTACAACCTGGAAGCCACGCCGGCTGAAGGCACGTCCTACCGGCTTGCCCGGCTGGACCGGGAGCGTTTCCCCCGGGCCCGCTTTGCGAACCAGGATGCCGTGGAACGGGGCGGAGAGCCGTTCTACACCAATTCCACCCAGTTGCCGGTGGATTACACCGATGATATCTTCCACGTGCTTGACCTGCAGGATCCCCTGCAGAGCCGGTACACGGGGGGAACCGTACAGCATGTGTTCCTGGGGGAATCGGTGGCGGATCCGGAAGCGGTAAAACGGTTTGTCCGGACCGTGTGCCAGCGCTACAAAATGCCATATTTCACGGTTTCGCCCAGTTTCTCGGTATGCCCGGAGCACGGTTATATCCGGGGCGAACTGGAACGGTGCCCGCGGTGCGGAGCGGAAACCGAAGTGTACGCCCGGATTGTTGGTTACCTCCGGCCGGTAAAACAGTGGAACGAAGGAAAACAGGCTGAATTTCAGCTGCGAAAACGGTTCAGGCTTGATATTTCTGATGGGGAGGAACATAACGTATGCGTATCGGAGGTTTCCTGCCGCTGAGTCTTTGTGATTATCCAGGCATTCCCGCGGCGGTGGTATTTACGCAGGGCTGTAATTTCAGGTGTCCGTTCTGCCACAATGGCAGGCTTGTTTCCCGGGTATCAGTCGAAGGACAGCTGATTCCGGAGGCGGAAGTTCTGGAGCGGCTGCGGATTCGGCGGCCTGCCCTGGATGGCGTGGTGCTGTCAGGCGGAGAACCTACCCTGCAACCTGATTTGCCGCGGTTCATAGCCCTCGTTAAAAGCATGGGGTACCTGGTAAAACTGGACACCAACGGAAGTCACCCGGAAGTGCTTGAAATGCTGATCCGGGACCGACTGGTGGACTGCGTTGCCATGGATATCAAGGCGGCCCCCGATTATTACGCCGCGCTGAGCGGGCTGCCCGCGCCGCCCATGGAGGCCGTGCGGGAATCTGTCCGCCTGCTTGCGGCCGGGGCGGTGCAGTTCTATTTCAGGACTACCATGGTTCCCGCGCTGCACCGGCCTGACGAAAAAGACCGCATAAGGGCCTGGCTGCCGCCGGACGCGCCCTGGCGTGAACAGGTGTTCCAGCCGGAAAACGCGCTGCACCCGGGATTGCGCCGGGCAGTCTGAACCGCCCTCCGGCGGAACCGCTGAAGCCGAGGTTCACGTTTCGAAGAGCACGCCGGGTTCCGGTGGAGGGGGTGGGCAGAATACGTCATGGAGCAGAATCAGCACTTCCGCGTCAATAGCGGCGTACCGCAACTGCTCCGGGGATAGGGGCCGTACGGTCCAGTCGGAGGTTTGCTGGCGCTTGTCCAGGAAAATGTTCAGCTCCCGTTCACAGACTTCATCCAGCCGGTGCCCGCCCTGAATTGGTGCCCGCCGCGTTTTTTTCCGGGACGCCACCAACGTATCCAATACGGGATCTATTTTCAGCCCGAAAGGAGCAAACATCTGGCGTTCAAATTCCGCGTTGTGAATGATTTTCAGGACATCCTTATTTTCCAGCACCTGCCGGATGGGGGAAAGGTCTTGGCAGGCCAGCGCGTCAATCACGTAATTGGCATCCTCATCGGAAAACTGTATCGTGCACAGAACGCGGGGTTCTTCCAGCGTAGTTTCAACGTCCAGCCCCACCCTCTTTCGCGTTGAAAGTTCCCGGCACAGCGTTTCAAAAGCGTCC
>Ga0116169_1003630_pt1 | contig 10121 bp, 6 predicted proteins | sample AD_UKC130_MetaG_FD_89796 | JGI IMG/M metagenome (GOLD analysis project Ga0116169, IMG submission 89796) | Active sludge microbial communities of municipal wastewater-treating anaerobic digesters from Canada - AD_UKC130_MetaG | ecosystem: Engineered > Bioreactor > Anaerobic > Digestate | place... | reverse complement strand
CAGTACAGGCAAGAGACATAAGTCGCGTACACCCGCGTCTTAAGTCACCCCTTACGACCTCGCCATCCATTTCGAGACAAATTCTTCCAGGCTTCTTTGCCCATCCGATCACTTCACGTCCAGATACCAACGCTGTCTCTTGATCGCAGTATACGAAAGGCTCGTACACACCTTGTACGCCTTCAAATTTACAGGTTATGAATATCGCCGCTTCGTTTAATGGACCATGGGTAGTGAATGGAGCGCTAGATACCCAGGCAATTACTTCGTTCGAACAGTATTGAAGGGGCTTGGGAAGAAGAGCCTCAATGACTTCTCGTTTGGTTTCATAGTAAACCATTTGTACCATAGTCCCCAGGGAATACCATGGGGGCCTCGAGTAGAGAGGTGAATGAATGGGTACCGTGTATTTGTCATGCCTAACATTGGCCATGAGCACTACCTCCTACTGTCATTCTGTGGAACCAAGATGACGTTCAGGTATAAATACTACACTACGGAATACATCCGAAACCGACCTGTCTCCCTATTTGTTTCTATCAACACTGTATCTGCCGTTCATCGGCTGATTTATCCAACGAGTTATCCTAGGAGCCGATGTAACAGTAGAGCTTTACCAAGTCACGTAATACGACTGCCTTTCACCACCTTTCTGTAAAGCCGTTTTCTGGCCTAATCCGATGTTTTGACATTTCATCTTGCTTTAACACCGTCAAGCTGTTTACAGGACTGCGTCTTGTTACTGATATAAATCATTAATAATGTCTTTCATGCCAAGCTCCTCAAGTTTCTCCTTAGAAGGCCTACCATCTTCATGGGACCACCCCATCGCATCAAGGTATTCTGACAGAATCAGATCGGAATCTACAGTAAATCCGGCAGTAGGCCCGCCTTCCAACGGAGGTATGCCAAGCGCCCTCGCGGGGAAGTAGGTCTTTACTAGGTTGATTCCTTCTCTTATGTTGAAAGCTTGTCTCATATTAGATATCCGTTCCCCGATTTCAAGTGCCTCCGGCAGTCCACATTCAAATCCAACTACAGCTGAGATAAACTCTGGCACACAATCTACAGTAGTTGAGAGGTAACCAAAGAGACATACGCCTGCCGAGTTTACCACGTTACACAGGCACTCCAGCGATTTCAGCCAGGTTCCTCTGCCTTTCTGTTTCTCACGATCCGTGCCATAGAAAGGAATATCATCATCAAAGTCAGGCGGCTTAACAAATTGAGACGCCTGGATGTGTTTCCCAGGAAACATCCGATATATTACGCTCATTGCCGGCTCGTGGCGGGGATCATGCATCGCAATAGCTTCGCCTCTCACGTGGACTGCAAATTCGTGAGCACCTCTTCCAATAGCCTCAGCTGCCCTTTCAGGACCCATTGCAAGGATTCTCCCGAGGCCTCGACCGAGGGCCATGTCCTCAGTAAGCTTAACCACAGCATCCGGGTTTCCCCATGACAGATCGTACCCGTCTGCCTCATCTCTACTAATCAAGCCTTTTTCATAGGCCTCCATAGCAAACGCAACCATGGACCCGGCTCCTATAGTGTCTAAACCGTACTTATTGCATATGTCATTCGCCTTTATTATTGACTCTGGATTACTGTTCATGCAGTTTGAACCAAAGGCCGCTATCGTCTCGTACTCTGGCTGATGTACATCTGTTGCATGATAAGGCCCTTCTGTCAAATCAAATATCCCGCTACATGCAATCGGACATCTGAAACATCCATACTTCTTCGTTTTATACTTGTAGAAGTTCTCGTGATGAAGAGACTCTATCTTGGATTTGTCAAAATCCAAAAAAGAAGCACCTTTCCAGTTCTTGACGGGAGTATCACCTCCGAGTGCACACAGAGTGAAAAGGGCCGGAGTGCCCACCATATACAACTCAGACGAGCCTACATGCTCAACACGAATCTGTTTCACGTACTTCGCTCTCAAGAGTTCAGCCTTTTCACCATCCGCCACTGGGACTTCTTGCTCTCCACGAACAACAATAGCCTTGACTTTCTTCGTACCAAAAACAGCTCCAAAACCTGAACGAGCTGCTGCCCTGCCTTGATCATGCATGATGCATGAGATCAAGCTACCTCTCTCTCCAGCCGGTCCAATGCATGCTACCTGTGCTTTTGAACCATATAAACGCTTAAGAGATTTCTCCACCTGATCGGTTGTCATACCCCATAACTCTTTAGCATCTCTGATCTCGGCCTTGCCATTATCGATTAGAAGATAGACAGGAGATTCGGCTATACCCCTTATAAACACCATGTCATAGCCCGCTCGTTTCAATGCGGGACCAAAATAGCCCCCGGAATTCGCATCTCCCCATGTATTGGACACTGGGGACTTTCCCATTACCATAAACCTGGATCCAATTACAGCTGGACTGCCTGTCAACGGGCCGGTTCCCACTCCTACAATACTATCAGGGGAAAGCGGATCCGTACCAGACTTCTGATTATCATATATAACACGCATGCCAAGTCCGGTTCCCCCTAGGTACTGCAGACATGTCTCGTTACTCAAATGCTCCTCTGTCAGCTTTCTTGTAGATAGATCTACCCATAGAATCTTACCCATGTATCCGCCCAACATAGCTATTCCCCCTGTCTACACACTCTCTGTTACTTGAACTGCACAAATGTATTCGGGGTAAATCCTCATCTTACTCACATTGCCCGCTGTGTTGAACTCTGATCATAGACTACAAGTTGCAGAGCATTCAAAGTAGCCCTTTGTGTTTGTTAGGTGTTCAACCACACTTCTAAAACCAGTACAAGTTTGCCTTCCTAGGACTTTCACACACAACGATGACTTCTTTATTGTCTGCATTGCCCCTCACTTAATATTCAAGATAGTTGCTTCCACAATATGACATCATAGGACATCGGTATCTGCCTCCACCACAAAACACCTTAGGGCTACTAAGCGTCTCTAGAGTATTGTTAGTTTTTTGTTTCTTGCTGAGGCGTTCACCCCGTTAAGGAATCAGCTGCCAATATGACTCTTTGATCGCTTCCCGTTATGAAAATCAACATGACGGTTGGAACAAACCCGAATCGATTAGTACTACTTTGTTATGCTTCTCCTTCAGAGTAATGTTAGACAGATTTAGTCGAAAAGTCCCCAAATCGCTTTGACAAGGTTATTCATTATCTTAACATGTGCCAACACACATTTGCCAGGAGGGCCGCAGCCATAGGAATCACTCTTTCATCGACATTAAACTCAGGACTGTGAAGAGGTGGGGCTTTTTGCTCAGGTGTACTGACTCCAATGAAAATATAACAACCAGGAATCCTTTCAGCATATAATGCAAAATCGTCACCGGCCATTGAAGGCTTAGTCTTTTTGATGCAACTATCTCCTAAAGTATCTTTTGCTGCTCGTATCGCCATGTCAGCCAGTGTCCCTGAGTTCACTAATACAGGCAATTCTTGTTTATAATCAATGAAAGCAGTAACGCCGCACGCATTTGCACACCCGAGTATTGTTTCATACACCCTATCTCTGATAGCTCTACGGACACCCGCATCAAGCGTTCTCACAGTTCCGCTAAAACTCGCAGAGTCCGCTATTATGTTTCTTGCCGTTCCGGATCTCATCTTGCCGACAGTAATAACAGCCGGATTGTACGGATCCACAGACCTTGCAATAACCTGCTGCAGGGCTACGATTGACATTGAAGCTGCGAGTAAAGCATCGCGTCCCAAATGGGGTTCGGCTCCGTGTGCCGACGATCCCTTGAACGTAACGTCGAAGTTGTCAATTGACGCCATCACAGCCCCCGGTTGGATTCCTACCTCTCCGAGTATAAGATCAGGCCAAACGTGAAGTCCAAAAATCCCGATGGGTTTAGGATCTGCCAAGACACCTTGCTCCAACATCGCCTTGGCGCCTAGATCTATCTCCTCTGCCGGTTGAAAAATAAACCGGACTCCCCCTTGCAGCTGGTTCTTGAAGCCACAAAGAATCTTAGCTGCGCCCATGACCGCTGCGCAATGAATATCGTGTCCGCAGGCGTGCATTACCCCGGGAATTCTCGATTCGTATGAAACCCCTGTATTCTCGGTTATCGCAATTGCATCCATATCTGCCCTAAGACAGACAACAGCCCCACCATCATTCACATTAAGCGATCCGATGACCCCGATCTCATTCCTGCCCATCTTGACATCAAGCCCTAGTCTCTCAAGACTTTTAGCAATAAACCGAGAAGTACGCCTCTCTTCATTACCTAGCTCGGGATTCTTATGAATTCCTCGCCTGATTATAATGAGGTCGTCTTTTATACGCTTTGCCTCTTGAAGAAAATCCGGCGTCTTCTCCAAAGTGAACTCACCACTCTCAGCGGGAACTCTAAAGCGATGATTGAACCCACGGCGTTCAATTTCAGTGAGCCTAAGGTCTTACTTCTCAAGTCAGCGGTAGCAATTCTTAGTCTTCGTCTTTGCCTACCCGGCGGTTCATATCCACTACCAGGTCTTTGACAACTTCGTACCCCTTCAAAGGTTCAATTACAATATCTCCGGTGACTGCAGTAGTGCACGCCAAACGCGTTTTTCCGTTGATTCGCATCCTACACCCGGCGCACTTACCTATCCGACATGAGCGATAGTAAGATAGAGTCCTATCTACGTTTTCACTTATGTATCGTAGAACACTGAGGACCGTAGCTCCTTGGTCAAGAGGCACAGAGTATGATTGGTACTCTGCTTTGCCGCTATTTACCGTAGGATCCTGTCTTAATACTTTGACAGTAATGTTCTGCCTTTCTTCCACCATTTGATGTCACTCCTTGAACCCATAATCCCTTACGATCTTCTTAGGCTTATGCGTATCGAGTTTTACGTCATGTACTGAGAGAGACATATCACCATTCTTCTTTTCGATAATGATATTCTTGACCCAATTAATATTGTCAGTCTTGGGGAAGTCCCTGCGATACAATGCCCCTCTGCTTTCCTGCCTAACCAAGCTCGCCCGAGCTACCATTTCCAATACATCCAACATGTTCTCGAGTTGCATGGATTCAATCCATTCCATGTTATAACGCTTGGACTTGTTAGTTACGAACACATCCTTAAGCTGATCTCTCAAGCAAGCGATCTCATCCAGAGCCTTCTTGAGGCCCTTCTCTTCACGCACAACGCCTACATATGTCCAGGCAACTTCTTGAATCTTCTTGCGAAGAGCTATCGCGTCAACTCCTGAATCGTATTTGAAGGGTGCGTACAAACGCTCCTTAATTCTCATAACCTGCTCGAGATCCACAGTCTTGCTGCCTGTTTCACCTATGTACTTGCTAGCATACAATCCTGCTCGTGGTCCCCACACCTGAGTCATAGTCAGGGCGTTTCCTGAAACTCTATTAGCTCCATGGATGCTACCCGTACCTTCACCTGCTGCATAAAGACCGGGAATTCCCGTCTCGCAGAATTCATTGATCTTAATGCCACCGTTCCAGAAGTGGCTTGCAGGAGATGTTTCCATTGCGTGTGTACGAAGGTCAGGCAAGTAATCTTTCATGTTAAACCCACCGTAACGCCAGTTCGCAATACTAGCTGGAAACCAATCAGCACTAAACTCAATAAGATTGTCAGGAAGGTGCTTAAGCGACAGATAGGTACCTCCCGACGGGGAACCTCTACCTTCAAGCACTTCAACCATTGCTGCAATGGAGTTCACATCCCTGGTGCTATGCTCAAGTCTCTCAGGGTCCCACTTCTTCATATAGCGTTCTCCATGACGGTTCAGTGCGTGTGTCTCCACGTATGCACTGAGAAGGTATGGAAAATCCACACCGTCAAGGGATTCAGGTTTCATCAAAGTATAAGGCAGGAACATAGGGAATTCCATATCAACCAGTTTTGCGCCAACTCGGTAAGCCATTGCCAATCCGTCACCAGTTAACTCGTCAGGGGCTGTCGTGTGAGGATAAATGCGCATGGCGCCTCCTGTGCAGAGGATGATCGCCTTAGCCTTGATAACGAAAAACTTACCCGTGGTCATTTCGACTCCACACGCACCGGCTACAGCTCCGTCGTCTAGAAGTATGTCTGTAATCATCATGTGCTCGAGAAGTCTTATATTATCTCTTTTCTTCAGCTCTTTTGTAAGCACCCGGGCAAACTCGGTTCCCGGTATCCAAACCCCTCTTGGGTAGGTATGTCCCGGCGCATGTGTCAGTTTGTCAATCCGCGCACCCCAGTCCACGAGCTCTTTCAGCCTTTCTGGCGCTTCATTACAGTGGATTTTCACGAGATATTGATCGTTTAAGTATTCTCCTTCTTTACACATATCTTCGGCAAACTTTTCCGGACTATCTCTCAAATCTCCTGGCAAACCAAATAGTTCCGCAGCACTCCTACTATCAATATCTATGTCGGCATCTGCAGTAAGGGTGGCTCCGCTTTTACCCACAACTCCTTTGGTTGCCACGACCACGGATTTACAAGCTTTACTTGCTTCTAATGCAGCCCTGGCCCCGGCACCCTCGCTTCCTACTATCAGCACATCCGTTATAATGATTTCGTCAGCAATTCTTTCAAGTGTACTCATTTTCTCCTCCCCATTCCCAAAAATTAGATCGTATAGATGTCTCTGGAAGCCCCCGAGAGCACTTCAAAACCATCGGCGGTAACAACAATATTCTCCTCTATCACAAATACCCCGTCCTCGTTCACTATTCCAGGCTCTAGGGTAATCACCATACCTTCTGTCAACACAGATGAGTCATAGCTTGCCACGTGAGGAGGCTCGGTGCTCATGAGACCAATCCCGTGGCCGCAGCGTCCCGCATCAAAGGAAATACTAAAGCCGTAGCCGCCGAGAACTCTAGCGCACATCTCCGCAAGAGCGCTAACAGGTACTCCTGGCTTAATCATTTCTATAGCAGCCTCAGTTGCTTCACGAACAATGTTCTGCAGACGTATCTGCTTCTGATTGGGCCCTCCCACAACCGCTGCCCTGCTGAAGTCACACCAGTACCCATTAACTACTGCACTGGCATCAATCCATATCATGTCGCCTGCTTTGAGTGCCCGATTTGTCGGCCGTGCACTAATCCTTTCATAGTTGTTTTTTCCAGAGCAAATAATGTTGAAACCGGGGGATTCTGCGCCTTCATCAAGCATTATCTTACTCATCAAGCGTGCGATGTCTTCCTCTGTCCAACCCTCACCTACTTGGCGAAAACTCTCTTCAAACGCTCTACTAGCAGCCACACACGCTTTGCGAAGACAACTAATCTCTGCCTCGGACTTTTTCATGCGAAGCTCCCATAATAGTCCTGAAGCATCAATAAAACTCGCTTTCGGAAAAGCCTTCTGTATTTCTAACCACGCAAGTTGCGGCAGCCCAAGACGTTGCTCATAACCTAGCTCACAACCAATAGTGGCACCCGCCAATCCCAAGCCTTCCAGTGTCATCTTGATTTCCGGCACAGCATCCTCTACAAGGCTACTGTATTCAACTATTGTCTCAATCCAGGATCTGGATTGTGCCTCAGGTCGGGTAAAAGAGTGCACTATCATAGCTGATCTTCCATCCCGAGTAAGAATGAATACATGTGGGCGGGTAAATGTAGACCAAGGTGAATGTGTTCTATGCCCTGTGAAATATGTGTAATTAGCTTCCGCCGTAACCAGCAGCGCGTCTATCTTTGCTGATTCCATGAGATCCTGTGCTCTAAGCCTACGCTCCTCATATTCCTTTCGTGAAAACGTCGAGTATTGCCCCCTCATTCTTATCCGTCTCCTCTTTTCAACCGAAGTTGTGTTGCGCTCTTTCCCTACCATCCTTCTCAAACACTTGTATAAACTGCACATAGCAACTCATTTTCTGTCAACAAAGTACCTACGCAAAATCTGTGCCAAACATTTCATCAGACGAAGAATATACTACCTGTATTGGTGAATATGACGTCTGAACTCGGAATGTGCTATTGTGCTATAATGAGAGTAAATTATCCCGGTTTAATCACTTTATTAGAAAGCCGAATGGGGCACTAGTGGATTGCAATTTGCAATAGCATTTTGCTATAATCCAAAAAGCATTGGAATAACACGCCATTGCTTACGATTCTTGAATGAGGTAAGGAGGATCTCGATGTGTTGGGTCTTGCACACATCCAAACCTTTGTACAGGATGTAGCAGAGGCTATATCCGCAGCCTTAGAGATCGATGTGGAAATAACGGATGAAAACCTTGTAGTGGTTGCCGGCACCGGAGAGTTTAGAGACAAGCTTGGACAATCATTAGCAGGAAAGACTCGTGTTCATTCTTACGTATATGATATGGGAGAAACCATAATCATTGAAAACCCAGGTCACCATAGACTATGCAAAGACTGTACAATCGAAAAATCATGCTATGCCACAGGTGAGTTATGCGCCCCTCTTAAACGTAATAAGAAGATATGTGGAGTTATAGGCTTGGTAAGTCGGAATGAAAGGCAAAGACATAGGCTACTTTCTAACGCAGACGCCAATGTGACATTCCTACAACGAATGGCGGATTTGCTTATTGCTAAAGTATTGAGTGAAGAAGCCGCAATGCGCGACAAATTGAAGCACCGGCAAATTGAAGCAGCTATTAACGCTTTTGACTCAGGCATTCTGATTGTAGATGAATACGGTACTATAACACAAGCTAATCGTTATGCTCTTGAGATTTTGGGGTTATCCTCCGAAGACATAGTGGGTAAGTTTCTAAAGGATGTGCTGACTGGTACAGGTCTCTATGATGCCTTAGGTCGGGGGATTCGGCTTACAAATTACAGAGCTCGAATGAGGAAGTATTCGAAGGGCGCGATTGATGCTATATGCAATTCCTATCCAGTAGCCGTGGACGATGAAGTCCTTGGGGCAGTGCTTACGTTTCAGCAGCTTTCCGATATATCCCGCATGACCTACGAGATCTGGGAACTTGAAAGGGATACTACATCATTTGAGCATATCATAGGAAGATCCGCAGCGCTGCGTTCAATAAAGGAACTAGCTAAAAGAATAGCACCCAGCAACTCTACTGTACTCCTCAGAGGCGAAAGTGGCACCGGAAAGGGTTTGATGGCAAGAGCCATTCATAGCGCAAGCAAGAGAAAGAATGGGCCCTTCGTAGTTGTAAACTGCAGTGCTATTCCTGACTCACTACTTGAAAGTGAATTGTTCGGGTATGAAGAAGGCGCATTCACGGGAGCACGTAAGAAAGGAAAACTAGGGCGTTTTGAGCTTGCGAACAAGGGAACCCTGTTTCTTGATGAAGTCGGCGATCTTCCCCTCCATCTTCAGGCAAAGATCCTGCGGGCGATCGAGGACCGTGTAATTGAACCGGTTGGAAGCATTGAGTCACGTCCAATAGACGTGCGAATAATCGCTGCAACCAATCGAGATCTAGATGCCATGGTCGCAAGCGGGGAGTTCCGTGAAGACTTGTTTTATAGGTTAAATGTTGTACCTCTTGTGATGCCTCCCTTAAGGGAACTCAAAGAAGACATACCCGTGCTTTCAAAGTACTTTTTGGAGAAGCATTGTAAGACCGTGGGTAAGTTCGTAGATGGATTTGACGATGAGGCTTTGGATGCACTAATTGGATATGAATGGCCTGGCAACGTACGAGAGCTTTCGAATTGTATCGAGTATGCCGTAAACTTAGAACCTGGCAGAGTGATTCAAAAATCAAGTTTGCCTCAGAAAGTAACAAGCGATGTCAAACGTGTAGAACAGTTGTCCTACGATAATATATTAACCCTCGAAGAGCTGGAATACAGGGCAATACAGGACGCACTTGAGCGCTACCGTCATGAACCAAAGGCGAAGGAGAAAGCCGCCGACGTTCTCGGGATACATGTTACTACTCTATACCGGAAACTTCAGAAATATGGTCTACCTTATTGACTTCTCGCATTTGAGTTGTGGACGTTTATCTTATCCACGCGCCCAAATGTGATTAGATTCAAAAGCTTAAGCTTATCGGGTTAGAAGCCTCAAAAGCTTATTCTCCGCGGGAGGTTTCGTACAATAAAAAAAGCTTCCGGCGGCGACCTACTCTCCCACATCGTCACCGATGCAGTACCATCGGCGCTGGAGGGCTTAACTTCTGTGTTCGGGAT
>Ga0116169_1003627_pt1 | contig 10126 bp, 8 predicted proteins | sample AD_UKC130_MetaG_FD_89796 | JGI IMG/M metagenome (GOLD analysis project Ga0116169, IMG submission 89796) | Active sludge microbial communities of municipal wastewater-treating anaerobic digesters from Canada - AD_UKC130_MetaG | ecosystem: Engineered > Bioreactor > Anaerobic > Digestate | place... | reverse complement strand
GAGGGCTTGACCTAATATAACAGTGTTTGGTTTTGAAGGTGTAATGATCCTCGATAGCTCAGCGGTAGAGCATCCGGCTGTTAACCGGAGGGTCGTAGGTTCGAATCCTACTCGGGGAGTTAACATTTACGGCCCATTGGTCAAGCGGCTAAGACACCGCCCTTTCACGGCGGTAACAGGGGTTCGAGTCCCCTATGGGTCATCCCTATGCCGACGTGGCTCAATTGGCAGAGCAGCTGACTTGTAATCAGCAGGTTATCGGTTCGAGTCCGATCGTCGGCTCCATTAGGGCCTTTAGCTCAGTTGGTTAGAGCATCCGGCTCATAACCGGACGGTCCGGGGTTCGAGTCCCTGAAGGCCCACTTTAATGTCTATGTGGCCCAGTGGCTCAGTTGGTTAGAGCGCCGGCCTGTCACGCCGGAGGTCGAGGGTTCAAGTCCCTTCTGGGTCGTCATTATCGATATTCCAGACATAATGTCTGGGTGTGGCTCAGTTTGGTAGAGCGCTAGAATGGGGTTCTAGAGGTCGCAGGTTCAAGTCCTGTCACCCAGACCAGTTATAAATTAATAAATTGTTTCATGGGCGCATAGCTCAGCTGGGAGAGCACCTGCCTTACAAGCAGGGGGTCATAGGTTCGAGCCCTATTGCGCCCACCATTTTTTGATTTTGCCGGAGTGGCGGAACTGGCAGACGCACAGGACTTAAAATCCTGCGGTCCCTTAAAGACCGTACCGGTTCGATTCCGGTCTCCGGCATGTATCCTGAAAACTTTTTTTGTGCGCATAGCTCAGCTGGATAGAGCGTCTGACTACGGATCAGAAGGTCGAGGGTTCAAATCCTTCTGCGCACGTTAAATGAAATAGGGACTGTAAAATCGTTAGGATTTTATGGTTTTTATTTCATATTTTTATTTGCGGATGTGGCGGAATCGGCAGACGCGCTAGATTCAGGTTCTAGTGGTAGCAATACCGTGGGGGTTCAAGTCCCTTCATCCGCATGACAAAGGGAGTATCTGTATAATACAGATACTCCCTTTCTTATTAAACAATATATTATTTACTATTGGTTAAACAGGGGTTTACCATATTTTATAAATTTCATTTAATAAAGATCGAATTTTTTCAAGACCTTTTTCTTCGTTTCTTTGTGCCGTTTTAAGCAATAAGATAGATACATTTTTATGATTACCTGGTATTTGACCATTGTGACCAGAATTTAAGGGAAAGAGTAAAGATAACTGATTAAGGGCATTGAGTGTGTTTTCGTAATATGAAATTGTGGCGTCAAATAATTTTTCAAATTTATCTATACGTAATTTACTTTCCTGTAAAAAAAGTACGGCATACTTTTTACATTTAAGCCAAAAGGAAAAAGTACAGGCTAGATTATGATAATCTACAGTTCCTTCGTTTATAGCATTCATTAATATGCTATAGGCTTTAGTTCCCAGGGTGTAAGTAGAATTTGCCTTTAATTCGTTACGGTTTTCAAGATTTACTGCATATTCAAAGACATCTTTTATGGTCTTTATGCAGCTTGATATTTTACCAGGTCTTATGGAATATGCTTTTAGTGAACTGATTCCATTATAAACAGCAGGAGAAAGTAATTTCGGGCCATTTATTTTTAAAGAGTTGGGTTCTATGTAATAGTAACCACTTTCATCATAGCCGACAATTAAGTAGTAAAGTAATTTATCTTTTTTGTAAATGAAGCAGGGGAAGCCCATGTCGATATAAGATTTAATTTTTTCAAAGATTTCTTCATGTTTATTATATTTGTCTTCATATAATGCGTATGAATGCAATTTAGACAGGATGCCACCGCAATTTTTTATTAGGTCATTCAGGCATTCGCTGAAATCTTTGTATTCAAGATTGGTAAAGCTGCCATTGTTATTGATTTTTATTGTAAAAGCATAAGGAGCAGAAATCCATCCTGTTGAAACATGAATGCCTAAATAACTTAGAGAAGACTTGATACAACTGATTAAAGAAAAATCACAGTTATAATATTTCATTCCGTGTAATAAAACACGGCTTTTTCTTTTTTCGTTTGTATGATTCATGTTTTCGATACATAAGATATCATTAAAATTTGTATCAAACAATTCAGCTAATACAGGTAAAAGTTCTGTATTGGGCAGACTCATTCCTTTTTCCCATTGAGATATTTCCAGTGGGTCAACATTTAATAATTTTGAAAGATGGTACTGGGTAATTCCTGATTTTTTACGTAAGGTAAATATTTTCTCCCCGATTTTTACTTTATTTATCATATTTTTTCTCCTGCCCCATTTTGCTTTTATATTTTCATTAATAATGACTCATTTCTTTTCCTGATTATAATTATCAATACAATATTATAATTATTTGAAATATAAATGTAAAGTTTAGTTTTTTTTGAAAGATTTTTTTCTTAAATATCATTATAGCATTCAATTTTTAGAATGATAAGGCAGTAATTTAGAAGTATATAAAGATTTTTCTTATGACATGTTTATTTAATTTACAGATAATCAATAATACTATTAATAACATTATAATTAGTGGAGGGCTTATGGGTAAAATAATTGTTGACAGTATAGACAAAAGAATGACTGCCCCATTAGTGGAATATTTAAATAACTCAGGTTATGAGGTATATGGGATAACTTTTAAGAATTCTGTCATAATAAGTAACCACTTGAAGGCTATTTTTGAAATTTCAAAGAAATATATAAAAGAAGATCTTATTCGTGTGCTCAGTCAATTTACCAGGGAGGATTATTTGTTATTGGGTAATCCTTTGATGATTGAAGCTGTCAATGAGATAAAACCAGAAATTAAATACATAATTCCTGATAAAGAGGCAGTTATAAAAGCAACGGATAAAAAGAGATTAATGGATTTTGCTTCAAAACTAAATCTTAAAGTACCTGAAGATAATCCGAAAAAATATCCTTTGATTGTTAAACTCAATGTTTCTGAAAATGTCAGTTTAAAAGCCCAGCAGCGCTATAGAATCGTAAGAAATGAAGAAGAATATAAAAAGGCCATGGCTTATTTTGATGAATATAAAGACAATTTAATTATACAGGAATATGTAGAGGGCAAAGCTTTTGGGGTTTCTATGCTTCTTGATGATCAATCAAAACTGGTTGATTATATTGTCCATGAAAGAATTTTAGAATATCCCATATCAGGTGGACCGAGTGCTCTTTGCGTTTCCCGTTACAAAAGAGAATTAGTTGAGTATGCTTATAAATTATTAAGTGCTTTAAAATGGACAGGTTATGCCATGGTTGAGTTTAAAGGAGATTATCTGCTGGAGATTAATCCCCGCTTTTGGGGGAGTATGCCTCTATTATTTGCAGCTGGTTCTGATTTTTTTGGCAATTATATTAAGATTTTAGATAAAACCCATAGACATATTGATATTGATTTGATTCCATACAAATTAAACAGGAAAATATATTTTTTTCCTCAAAGTTTTTTGGCTTTGGCTTCTTATATAAAAAAAGCTGAATTTTTTAAGGCATTAGAAATACTTGCGCATATTATCACCGCAAAAGAAGGGATATTTCATTTTAAAAATCCGGTTCCTTTTTTGAATTATATCCGTTCTTTAGCAAAGAGAAATCAATCTTAAGATAGGAAGGATTTTATGAAAGTTTGCCTGCATATACATTCGGAGTATTCTCATGATTCAAAGATTCCTGTTAGAAAAATAATCGAATATGCAAAGAGTTTAGGCTATGATGTTATAGCTATTACAGATCACAATACGGTCAGGGGTAGTATAGAAGCAAAAAAATATGGAGATAATAAGATTAAAATTATTCCTGGAGCAGAATTTTCTACACAATATGGTCACATTTTAGCCTATTTCATAGATGATTCTATTGAAAAAAATACGCCCAGGATTACTAAGCAGCAATATGACTTTTATGAATTGGTGAAGAATGTTAAACATGTAAACGGACTTCTTATTTTAGCGCATCCTTTTAACAGCAGATTAAAAGAAAAGATGGAAATATTAAGATATCTGGATGGTATTGAAAGATATAATTCCCGTATAGATTCTTTTTACTGGAGAAGGAAATCAGAAAAATTAATACGAACTTTATTAAATCAAGAGAATTTGACTTATCTTGCGGGTACGGATGCTCATTCTTTAGAAGAATTAAAGCACTGCTTTGTGGTAACAGAAGACTTTGAATTAACTACAGATTCTTTTAAAAAAGCTTTAAGCAAAAAACATCATATATTATAAGCCTAATGTGAATTTTAATATTGCCAGGGCGAAATTTCATAATACAAAGCATATTAGTCCAAAGTTTTTAATGATAAATGGCGTGAGATTTCTCTTTGGCATTATTGAGAATATCTATAATAAGACAACAGGGTGCAGGCAATATGAAACTTTATGCTTTAGCAAGGAAAATCAATCAAAGATTTAAAGAAAAGCAAAAAGAAAGAGCAGGCAGATTTTTGTCGCCTGTTAGAAGAATTGAAAAATTTTCAGTTAATGATGATGAAAAAGTAGTTTCTATGACCTTTGATGATGGTCCAATGAATATGCCCATTAATCCACTTATAGACCCAAAATACGAAGGCTGGGGTCTTACCAGGGTCTTAATAGATATTATGAAAGAATATGATGCCAGGGGTACTTTTAATATTATTGGAACGACGGAATATAATTATCCGGACAGACCAGGCAGGCTTCACAAGCCCGACTGGAGTGGTATCAGGCATGACCATTATCCTCAGTTTGGAAAAGATAAATATGCTGGGGCAAAAAATCAAAAAGAATTGATTCATATGTTGTTAAAGAATGGTCATGAGGTTTCAAATCATGGCTTTAAGCATGTTTTATTTGGCAAAAACAATATTATTTATAGCAGGCGAGAACATTTTTCTAATATCGATGAAGTTGTATCAGATTTAAAGCAATTACACGATATGATAAAGAAAGAATTTAATTATGAAATGGTTATGTCAAGACCACCGCATTATATTGATAAAATGCCAGATGGTTTTACATCTTATGACGCTTATGCTTTAATTAAATACGATTATCTGGCAGCCAGTTTTGATGGTGGGGGCTGGATGCCTACGGTTGGTGACTATAAAGAAGACGTCAGAAGGATGGTTGAGCCAATAAAAAGATTGCTTCAGGAAGATGAAAATGCCTTAAAAGGCCATATTATCTTTCAAAAAGATGGTTACAATATGTCTTTAATGACCCCTATTGCTTCAGCTTTAAAAGAACAACTGGAAATTTTAAAAGAATATGGCTATAAGGTGATACCCGTCAGGGAACTAAAAGAAAAATATTGCTTCGAGGATTTTAACGATAAAACAAAAAATTTTGAAATAGCCAGGGAGTTAGATAAAAAAGGTTTTATTATTGGATATAAAAGTAATGAATTTAAACCAGATAAAGGATTAACCATTGGTGAAATGCTTATGATGACTTTAACCAAAGAAAATTACAGGAATCTGTTAAGCAGGATTTATAGCTCAGGAAGGGATAAATATTTATATTTACGACAGCCATATTATATAGCTTTTCTGCATTATAATTACTTAGATTGGATGGATAGATATAATCATCCGGCAAGAGACGAAGACATCAGGAGATTTTTTTATGAAAGCTTTGGAATCACTCCAAAAGTAAAGGGAAACAGGATAAAACGCTTTGAATATTTAGAGGCCTTAAATGAAATAAAAAACCTTGTAAAATAAACCGGAAAACCGGTTTTTATTTTTGGCAATATTTAAGGAAGAAGTAAATAAATTTAACGGGTAAAATTTAGTTGAAAGTTTAAATAATTTTATAGATTCCAAAGTCATTAAGATGAATTGGCAAGTTCTAATTTTTATGGTAACATGTTGACATAACTAGTTTACAACTAAAATGATTATTGCTAGAGAGGGATGCCATGAAAAAAACAAGAAGATTATTAGGACTTTTTTCAATACTCTTTATACTTTTTAACATTTACCCGGAAAAACTATATGCAAAGGATAATATTTTAGAAACTGAGTTAAATATTATGATTAATGAATATCCCCTAAAATATCATAAAAAACCTATAGTAAAAAACGGCAGAATTTTGGTTCCTTTACGTTCTATTTTTGAAGCCATGGGGATTGAAGTGAATTGGGATCCGGCTGAAAGAGCAGTTTATGCATGGAAGGATGACTATTTTGTTAAAGTTGTTATTGATTCCACTTTAACATTAAGAAATGAGGAGATTTATGAATTAGATCAGTCAGCAATCATTTATAAAGACAGTACATATGTGCCTTTAAGGTTTATAGGAGAAGCTTTTGGTGGAGAAGTAATCTGGGATGAGTTAAGCAAAACAGCAACTGTAAGGACAGAATTTACGACGACACCTGTTATAAGGGAATTTAGTCAGATGGATATTTACATAGATAATATATTAACGAAAAGCAACTATAAGCCAATTACATACAATGGGATAGAAATGATTCCCATAGAACCCGTTTTAAAAGCCATGGGTATAAAAAAATATATGGATGAAGAAAACAATGAAATAGTGTGTATTAAAAATAACGATGAATTAAGAATTAATTTAACCAGTAATGTTGTAGTCCTCAATAATCAATATATTTATCCTGTAAATATCATTTTTGATTACCAGGGGATGCTGTATTTGCCGCTTAGCTTACTTGAACAAGCTTTTAAGGCAAGGACAGTATGGAATAGTTCAGCAAACAAAGTCAATATTTTTAATAAAGAACTTCCGTTTGTATTACCTGTATTGAGCAAAGAAAGTATCGAAGATGCTGTTATTCCACAAAATGCTCCAACACCAGTTCCAAAAGGGAATACAAGATTAATGGTGAGTGATAATCCCGAGAATTTAAATGCAAGTTCTATACCTGGTGAAACAGCTACACTTTGGCAAGATGCAATAAAAGAGCAAGAAGATTATGTAGAGCACATTGTGTTTGGTTACCATAAGAATCAATTTGATTTTCCAGTTGCTGTGGGGATAACCATTGAAAATTTATCTAAGGACAATGATATAGAGATAGTAAACCCTAAAGGGGTTGCCAGATATACAAGCAGAGATTGGGGTATATATGATGTGGGTCTAAAACTTGCAGAATTAAGCATCACTGATTTATTGCCTCCGGTTCTGATGAAAGACTTAGTTGTAAAAGCTGGCGAAACAAAAGTCATGGATTATTTTTATGTCAACACAGCAAATTTAGTTAGTTTTCAACATCAATTTGTCATTAAGAAAAAATCAGGGACTGGTAATCTGAATTATGTAATCCGTACAGTGGTCAGTAAAAAGGATGAAATTCCTTTAGAATCCATTAAAACAGAACCTTTGATTTTGGATCCTGCCCAAAGGCATCCGAGAGGAAGCTGGCCATTTGCTAGATTGGAGAGAACTTCCTTTATATGAAGCGGGTAGTTCTCAAATTGCTTATTCCATATCCAATGGTATAACGGATAATATTTTTTCTGCAGAAACGAGTTTTGGGAAAGAATATGGTACGGTTGGTAATATTGGTCATTATGCAGTGATTAACAAGATAAAAATTCCAGTTGCCAATTATACTGGTTCTTCGAAAACCATTCAAATTCGTCTTAATCCCAGGGGTGGCCGTTATGGTGCCGTCGTTAAGACTAATGAGGGTTATTTCAGGGTGCCTGAGATGAGTTCTAAAGAAGTTACAAAAATTATTGAATATTCCTTGGAAGATGGTCAGGAGGAGATTCTTGAATTCGAGATAAGCAACGCAGGGGGGTCCAGCCTTCCTATAGCGATAAATATCATTACCCTTGAGGAAGAGAATTACCATTAAAATGAAATCTATCCACATTTTGTGGATAAAATGTGGATAACTGGTAAAAAAAGGGTAATAAATATTCACATTGAGATTGCAAATTGATCAAATTTGTGATATTGTTTTTTTGTTATACAAGGAGATGAAGAACAATGTTAATGGAATATTTAAATGCCCTGTTTTTTATTTTTGTGGCTGAAATGGGGGATAAGACTCAAATTTTGGCCATGATGTTTGCGACGAAATATAAAATGTCTAAGGTACTTTTAGGGGTTTTAATTGGTTCATTTTTGAACCATGGCATGGCTGTTTTATTTGGTTCTTTAATTGGGGGAGTGATACCTGAAAATGTATTGCAAATTATAGCAGGTTCTGCATTTATTTTCTTTGCTCTGTGGGGATTAAAAGAAGAGGACGATGAGGAAGAAGAAAAGACGTCTAAAAAGCTGGGTCCTGTTTTTACAGTAGCAGCTGCTTTTTTTATTGGAGAATTAGCGGATAAAACGCAGTTAACAGCCATCACCCTGGCAGTCAATGCTGACTATCCTTTTATTGTTTTATTGGGCACAGTCAGTGGTATGCTTTTAACCAGTAGTTTAGGAATTATTATAGGAAGTAAACTGGGGGATAAAATTCCTGAATTGGCTTTGAAAATGATTTCCTTTGGCGTATTTTTAATTTTTGGGACTCTGAAACTTTATACTGCCATTCCCAGTCAATATATCAATTTTTATAGTATAAGTGCTTTTATACTTTTTATAAGTATTTCCAGCGTGCTGCTTTGCAGACCTATACTGGAAAGGCGCAAAAAAGGCGAAAAGTCTTTATATTTAAAAACAGCTTCCAGTTTGCAGGAATATATGAAGCAAATGAAAGATAACATCGACGATATCTGTCTGGGGGAAAATCAGTGCGGAAAATGTTTAAAGGAAGGCTGTATTATAGGTTATACAAGAGAAATCATTCAGGAAGGTATGGAAGATAAGGAACCTTGTTTAGAAGAAGCAGTTCATATTGAACAGTTTTCCATGGAAAAACACTTTGATGAAACAAAACTAATAGAAAGTTTATGCTGTACCTTTCGCTATCTTTTAGATAATTATGATGATGAACATAAAAGAAATATTGCCAATGCCATAAGAAATAATCTGGAGCTGGCCTTATTTGGTGAAGCCCTTGAATTTAATGGAGATGAGGAAAGCTATTTAGAGCAGATTAAAGAAAAAGACATATCTACCTGGGAACTCATATTAAAAAGTTTTCAGTCTGTATAGACTGAAAACTTTTTTTGTGCCAAAAACTACCTCTTTAAAATTATTAAGAAAATGTTACAATAATATAAGATTAGTTAATACTTTTGATATAAGTTTTAATAAAATTGAAAAGGATGATAATAATGAAAAAAATCATAGCAAGCATTGCCTTTGCATTCATGATGATTATATTGCCAACAAAGGTTAATGCATCTTCCTATATTATGCATACAGTAAAATCCGGAGAAACATTAAATAGTATATCAAAAGATTATCAGGTTAATTATGATCAACTGAGCAGGTTAAATGCCGGAGCAGAGCTTAATGCCGGGAATTTAATTAAAATCCGTCCCATCGGGGGAGGTAAAAGCATTCAAATCTATTTAAATGATCAGTTCGTTTCTTCTGACCAGGCGCCTTATATGGAAGGGGGACGAACCTTTGTGCCTATCCGCTTTATTGCTGAAGCCATAGGTGTAACTGAAATTAAATGGGATGAAATCAGTGAAGAAGCTATTTTGATAAAAGAAGGGGTAACCCTTCGTTTACCTCTTAGAAAAGCCACAGCATTTATTGGTGAAGAATCTTATACTCTAGATGCTCCAATAAACATTTACAATGGACGAACCTTTGTACCTGTCCGATTTGTTTCCGAAGTTTTTTGATGTTGATGTTAAATGGGATGAGGCAACAGCTTCTGTAAAATTGTATACCAAAGACTATACACCAGTAAAAGAACCCGAAATGTTATTGTCTCCAGCCAGATCTTCTGCGTATTCGGAAGAAGATTTATACTGGCTGTCAAGACTGGTTCATGCAGAAGCAGAGGCAGAACCTTTTGAAGGTAAGTTAGCTGTAGCTAATTGCGTCATTAACCGAAAGAAAAGCAAAGATTTTCCTAATACAATTAAAGGTGTGATATTTGATACCAATTGGTATTTATTGCATAATAAAAACGGACGAAGTTGCAAAAAAATTTCCCCAGTTTTGCAACGATGATTTCCTCATAATTGCAAAAGGCCATTGAAGGCACCACACCAACATAATATCCTT
>Ga0116169_1003623_pt1 | contig 10141 bp, 9 predicted proteins | sample AD_UKC130_MetaG_FD_89796 | JGI IMG/M metagenome (GOLD analysis project Ga0116169, IMG submission 89796) | Active sludge microbial communities of municipal wastewater-treating anaerobic digesters from Canada - AD_UKC130_MetaG | ecosystem: Engineered > Bioreactor > Anaerobic > Digestate | place... | reverse complement strand
GAAGGGAATAAAAAAGCAGTTGAAGAAGCGAAAAAACTTGGTCTTCCGACGGTAACCCTTCTTTTATCGGGAAGACCCAGAATAATTACAGAAGAAATCAATGACTGGGATGCTTTTGTGGCAACATGGCTGCCGGGAACTGAAGGTGACGCAGTTGCTGATGTTCTCTATGGCGCTTATAATTTTACCGGAAAGCTTCCTTTTTCATGGCCGAAAAGTGTTGAGCAGATTCCTATAAATCATGGTGATTCAAAAGGAGAAGAACCTCTATTTGAGTTCGGCTTCGGGCTTAAATATTAGCGTTGGATGAACAAATAAAACTGAAATAGGAGAAAGCGGTAAAGTCATAATTTGATTTTGCCGCTTTTAAATGTTTTTTAAGATAAATTAGTAGTTGAGAATTAACAAAGTATGATATAATAAAAAACATTACATAGATGCTTGACTTAAATTGCATTCTATAGTTGTAGTAAAATCCTGAAAGATTGAAATTTTGTATAATGTGTTTGTTCTTTGTGAAATACGGATTTTATAAATTCTTTTTCTGTAACTTTCCTTTTTGATGCGGATTTTGCATTTACAGGAGGTAGCGAAATGTTTGGAGCATTGAAAGCCGAAATACTGTTTTCTAAGGCACAGAAGCTTGTTATACGGGAAAAATATGACGATGCACTGGAATTGTTTGATAAAGCTATATCTTTGAATGAAAAGGATAGTGCGGTATATATCCATAAAGCTCTTGCTGTTTCACAGTTGGGGCGTTATAATGAGGCAGTTGAACTTGCGGAAAAGGCAATTTCGTTAAAACCTCAGAATGCCGTTTACTATGCATTTTTAGGTATAATACATTACGATAGTGAAAACTATGAAGAAGCTATAAAGTGTTTTAAAAAATCCAACGAAATAGATGATGAAAATATTCAGAACGTATGCTTCGAGAATGTTGCAAGAATAGCTATGGGAGAAGTGGAAGAACCTGTTTTGTTTCTCAGAAAGAGAATTCATCTTGCCAATTCGGAATGCAAAAGCAGACTTTTGGTACTGCTTGAGAGAAAAATATCGGAATGTATGGATGATGAAAAATACAATGTTATAACCAAAAAACATTTTGAAAATGAAGAACTGACTATGAACATTTTGTTTGGAATTGTCTATTTTGAGATGAAAGAATATGATAAAGCGGAAAGTAATTTAATGGCTTCAATTGAAACAACACCGGGTGTCATAAATTACTATTATTTGGGATTGTGCAGTATAAAAAAAGGCGATTATAAAAAAGCACAATATTGGTTCAAAAAAGCAATGGGATGCAAAAGTGTTTTCAATATGAAAGAGAGATTTAGTTATTTGTTTGATGAATTTGAAAAATGTAACATGGGACACTGATTTCGGGAGGAAAAAATATGTTTATAGTTTTTGGATTCGACAAACAGACACTGACAAAACACGGTCCGGTTTTCAGAAATCGTTGCGATCGCTGCAACAATGAGGAGTTATGGCTGCTGTTTACAAGACGTACATGGTTTACGTTATTTTTTATTCCGATTATTCCATATGCCACCCAATACCTGCTTGTTTGTCCCATTTGTTCTTATGGAGTTGCAATAACCAGAGAAAAATTTGAAGAGCTTAAAAAAGTTGCCGACTGTAATATGGATTTAATTAATAATAAAATTGACGAAAATGAGCATAAAAACAGAATAATTGAGCTTACGAAGGGAAGAAATACTAATAGATATAATGATAGTGACAGGTATAGATTTTCAGGGAAGACTGAAACTCAGATCAATTATTTAAGAGAAATGGAAGAAATACGGCGAGCAAGGGAAGAGGCGGCAAGAGCTGAAAAAAACAACTCTGACGGATAAAAGGAGATTGAGAGCTGCAAAAAAGAATTAAACAGTCATTGTATATATTGATATTGTTTGATGTTGTACTTTGGCTTTTTATTTTATATAATTATCTCAATAAGAAATTACAATGAATTTTGGAATTGTTGAATGTAAAATAAAGTAAAAAATAAATGCTGCGAGGATAAAATGATAAAAATAGGAATAATTGCGAACAGAGACAAGGACGAAGGACTAAAGGTTACTTCATTGCTGGTAAAAAGCATTAAGGATAACGGTGCTGAACCCGTTATGGCAGATGATTTGGCGAAAGATATCGGTGAAGATATACGGAATATTAGTGAAGAAGATGTTATAAAAAAGTCGGATATAATGATATGTCTTGGCGGCGATGGAACTTTTTTGAAATGTGGCAGAAAAATATTCAGCAGAAGAATACCCATACTGGGAATAAATCTTGGAAATTTGGGTTTTTTAACCGAAGTAGACAAAAATGAAATCGATCCTGCAATAAAACGTTTGGTTAATGGAGATTACGATATTGAAGAGAGAATGATGCTTGAAACAACTATTATCAGAGATGGTAAAGAAATTATGCATGATATCGTCCTGAATGATGTAGTTATTTCAAGGGGGTGGATGTCAAAAATACTGCATCTGAAAACTTATTTGAACAATCAGTTTGTTGATTTATATCCCGGGGACGGGTTGATTATTTCGACACCTACCGGTTCGACAGCATACTCACTTTCAGCCGGTGGACCTATAGTAGAACCCGATATGAAACTTATTATTGTCACACCCATATGTCCTCATCTGCTGTACTCGAGGTCTTTTATTACGACAGGAGAGCGAGTCTTAAAGGTATTGGTTGCAGAGACCAACTGCCATGGTGCAATGGTTACAGTGGATGGACAAAACGGGTATGAGTTGATGGGTGGAGACAGTATAATAACACAAAAATCTTCACAGTATTTGAAAGTTATCAGATTAAGTGACAGGAATTTTTTTGATGTATTAAGAAGCAAAATATATGACAGAGGAGAAAAGATAAAGTAGTATGAAGTATAACAGACAGGCAAAAATTTTGGAATTAATAGAATCGGAAGTAATTGAGACCCAGGAAGAAATAGCCGAGAGACTTAAGGCTATGGGTATGGATGTTACGCAGGCAACAATATCTAGGGATATAAAGGAACTTAGATTGATTAAAGTTATGACCCAGGATGGGCGTTACAGATATGCGCCTTTTTCAAAAACCGAGAATGTCGTTTACAATAAACTTATGACTATATTTGCCGAATCTTATGTTTCAAGCGACTATGCCAATAATATTGTGGTGGTAAAAACATTGCCGGGAATGGCCCAGGCCTCAGCATCAGCGATAGATTCTTTAAACTGGCCTGAAATTGTCGGTTCCATTGCCGGTGACGATACTGTCATGATTGTATGCAGAGCAGAGAAAATTGCTGAAGAACTTGTAAATAAATTTGATAAAATGGCAAAGATGAATAAGGAGAATAAATAGATAAAATATAAAGTGAGGTAAATTCTGTGCTTCAACGATTACAAATACAAAACATAGCTATCATTGACAAGGTTGAAATTGAGCTTGAAGATGGTTTAAATGTGTTGACCGGTGAGACGGGAGCAGGTAAGTCAATAATTATCGATTCAATAAAAGCCCTATTGGGTGAAAGGCTCTCGAAGGATTTGATAAGAACCGGCAGGGATAAAGCTGTAGTTGAAGCTGTATTTACGATTGATAATAATGATTTTAAGGACATTTTTGAAGAATTCGGCATCGAGCCTGAAGAGGATGGGACACTGATTGTTTCAAGGGAATTTACATTAAGCGGGAAAAATATCTGCAGAATAAATGGTAAAATGGCAACAGTGTCAATGCTGAAACAAATAGGTGAGCACTTAATAGATATTCACGGGCAGCACGACAATCAGTCACTGCTTCGGACAGGCAGTCATATAGATCTGCTTGATTCCTTCAGTGATGAGAGTATGCATAATTTAAAGATTGAATATAGCAGAAAATTGGCCGAATACCTGGATATAAAAAATAAATTGAAACTGCTTTCAGGCGACCAAAACGAACGGGAGAGAAAAATTGATTTTTTACAATTTCAAATTGACGAGATTAGAAAAGCAAAACTCAAACCGAATGAAGATGAGGAATTGAGCAGGCAGAGATTAATTCTCCAAAACGCTGAGAGAATTATATCTGCTTTGTCAAAAGTATATGAAATGATGGGTGTTGGAAGTAAAACTGAGAAGTCGGCTTCCGATATAATAGGAGAGGCTGTCTCCGTTATGAATGACATTTCCAAACTGGATCAGAAATATGCTGCTGTTACAAAAAGGCTTGAGAGCTTGTCTTTTGAAGTGGAAGATATTGTAGCCGAGATACGAAGCAGCAGGGACGAAATTGACTATGACCCGGAAACTTTGGATCAGATTGAAGAAAGGCTTGACTTGATTTATAAGTTAAAAAAGAAATACGGAGATTCCATAGAAAAAATTAAGGAATACATGGAAAGGGCACAGCAGGAACTAAAAGAAATATTGAACAATGAAGAGCTTGTCAACCAATTGAGGGATGAGCTGAAAAAGGTAAACGATGAGCTGTTTGTACTGGCTAAAGATATCAGTGCAAAAAGAAGAGAAGCGGCAAAGTTGTTGGAAGAAAAGATAGGATTTGAGTTGAATGATCTGGAAATGAAAAATGCAAAATTCAAAGTAATTGTCGAATTCGATGAAAGTACCGATGAAAACGGTGACAGAAGGTATAATCATAATGGATTGGACAAGGTTGAATTTTTAATTTCCACCAATCCAGGTGAACCGCTCAAGCCTTTGGCCAAAATAGCTTCGGGCGGTGAAATGTCACGTATTATGCTGGCCATTAAAACAATTCTTGCCAATGTGGATAAGATTCCTACCCTTATTTTTGATGAAATCGACATAGGTATCAGTGGAAAAGCGGCGCAAAAAGTTGGCGAAAAAATGTCCTATATATCCAAAAAACATCAGGTTATTTCGGTGACGCATCTTGCGCAGATAGCATGTATGGCAGATCATAATTATTATATAGAAAAGTCTGTACATAAACAAAGTACCAGTACAACGGTTAAAAAGTTAGATGAAAATGAGGTAAAAAAGGAAGTAGCAAGAATTATCGGCGGTACGAATATATCCGACATAACCTTGAAACATGCTGAAGAAATGATTGAATATGCCAGAAAATATAAGAATAACGGTATAGCATGACTTGTTTCTTATAAAAGCAAAAACAATGGCAAATTCGGTAAATTTTAAACTTTATTTTTCCGTTAATATTGAGATATAAAAAACCGGTAAATTCCATAAAGGATTGCCGGTTTTTTTATTTTGCTTAATTAACAGAAGTTTACAAATAATTCAATGGGAATTTTCAAAAATGTTGCTTAATTGATATGTTTCGCATTATTGATGCAGTTTTTGGTTGAATAAATGAGTTTATTCTAGGTTAATTTATGATTAGTGATTAAAACACTGAAACGGATATCGGTTGTTTTTATGTGGCTTTATAATCGCAAATATGGATTATAGGGTATAAACCTTTCTGTTTTTTTAAGCTAAAAGACGGCGGGAGAGTGAAGGGTCATGAAATATAAAAAACGACAAAGAGAAAGCTGGGGTTATTCCTTGCAGTTTGCTTTGCAGTTATGGCAATAACTTATATAAGAGCAATATATGATTTGCCCAATCAATTAACACTTTTTGAGGATCAGGAATATGTTTATCATTTGGATAGTCCTTTTTTAGTTGATATACAAGCTGACAAAAGCGATATTGTAAAGCTTGAAAATAATAAATCCAAAAAGCGTAGTCTGATTAAGTTGATAAATCCGGTCCTGATAAAACCTCAAAGGTTGGGAACAGTAAATATAAGTATGAAAATTTTGGGGCTCATTCCAATAAAAACTGTACAGGTAGATGTAGTACCGTACCGTGAAGTTGTTGCCTGTGGAAATACAGTAGGAGTAAAGCTTAAGATTGAAGGTATTCTTGTGGTTGGAATGTCCGATATTGAATCTTTTAATGGAAAAAAAGAGTTGCCTGCAAAGGATGCCGGAATAAAGCCCGGGGATTTGATAGTTGAAGTAAACGGAAAGCCGGTTGATAGCATTGAAGCTTTGATAAATGAAATAGATAACAGCAATGGGCAAGAAATGAAATTAAAATTAAATAGAGATAAAAGAACTGAGGTTATAACGGTAAAGCCTATAAAATCCGTTGAAGACAATAAGTATCATTTGGGAATGTGGGTAAGAGACAGTGCTGCAGGAATAGGCACACTGACTTTTTATGACCCCAAAAACAATGCCTTTGGCGCTTTAGGTCACGGAATAACCGATGTTGACACGGGAGCGCTTATGCCAGTGGAAAATGGAGAAATAGTTGAATCCAATATATTGACAATTGTCAAGGGAAGAGCGGGAAGTCCCGGAGAATTGAAAGGAGTATTGATTGAAGAACATAAAGAATTGGGCATCATTAAGAAAAACAGTCCCTATGGAATCTATGGTGTCCTAAACAAAGATATGCTTTACAAGTTCCCCGATAAACTATATCCGGTTGGTTTGAGGGATGAAGTGGAGCTGGGCAAGGCATCAATATTATCAAATATTGACGGAAAGACTGTAGATGAGTATGAGATTGAAATTCAAAAAATATCGAAAAAACCTTCAAACAAACAAAAGGGAATGGTCATAAAAATTAAGGACAGCGAACTTTTGGAAAAGACTGGCGGAATTGTTCAGGGAATGTCGGGAAGCCCAATTATTCAGAACGGAAAATTAATTGGTGCAGTAACCCATGTACTGGTTAATGACCCTACTAGGGGATATGGCATATTTATTGAAAATATGTTGAAGAATACTGTAGATGATCTGCAATACAGTCTGAATGAGGCTTCATGATGTTTAAATTCAATATTTAGGAAATATTGTTTCTCAAATCCTATTAAAAGTTGTATTTCCCGGAAATTCGTTGGATTTTCGGGAAATTTTTGTTTAATAAACATTAATTTGAATTTAAAGTATGATATCCTTAAATCCATATATATCAAGTGTTTCAGGATATATTTGATTTTGAATTTTGGATAAGTTAATATAAAAATGTTAAAAAATAGAATATTGGTTCTTGTAATTTTGTCGAATGGAAAATATAATATATTTAAGATATATAGATAGTTTTACAAAAGTTAAGGGGGAAAGTACATTGTCTTCTAAAAAAATTCAGGTAGTTATTGCCGACGATAACAGGGAATTCGGTGATATACTCTATGAATATTTGAACAATCAGTGTGATATAGAAGTAGTGGGGGTAGCTAGAGACGGGATAGAAGCTTATGAGCTTATTACATCAAAAATGCCCGATATTGCAATTTTAGACATTATAATGCCTCATTTAGATGGATTGGGAGTTTTGGAGAAAATAGGTTCAACTCCTCTGAGTAAAAGACCGCTATTTATAATACTGTCTGCTGTGGGACAGGACAAAATTACTCAGAGAGCTTTAGCATTGGGTGCTGAATACTATGTAGTTAAACCTTTTGATATGGATGTTCTGGTTTCCAGAATTCGTCAATTGAAAAATGTTACACAGTCGAATGTAATAAGATCCGACCACGGTTTGGAAATTAAGCAGTCTTATCAGCCTGAACCTAAAAACCTTGAAGTTGAAGTTACAAATATTATGCACGAAATTGGTGTACCGGCTCATATAAAAGGATATCAGTATTTAAGAGATGCAATAATTATGGTTGTGAAGGATTTGGATGTTATCAACTCAATTACAAAGCTTTTATATCCTTCGATTGCGAAAGAATATAATACGACTCCGAGCAGGGTTGAGAGAGCTATAAGACATGCCATAGAAGTTGCATGGAGCCGCGGACAGGTAGATACGATAGATTCGTTGTTCGGATATACTATAAATCTCGGAAAGGGAAAGCCAACTAATTCGGAATTTATTGCGATGGTGGCAGACAAATTACGCTTAGAAATGAAAATAGCAAATTAAAGGGAGAAATATTTAATCTGGTTTACATAATTTTATCAATTCTGATACTTGTTCATTTATGACTCCAAGTATTTGGAATTCATATAAGGAGCTGTTTGTAAAAATATCTTCCAACTTATATTTTGCAACAGCTCTTTTTTATTTACATGCGTCCAGCCAAGCTGGACCACACTTGCCGGTGAAAGTCCGGCACGGGTAATTGCCAGGAAGCCCGTTAGCTAATCCATCAAACTTATCAACATTTTACAACAAAACGGTATATTAGATTCATACAGTTTAACGAAAATCCGGTTGTAAAGTCAAATCTAAAAGCTTCATAGAGTTAAATTTCAATAAGTTTCCAATCGATTCCTGCAGCATTTAATCCATAAATTTATTTCTATACAATACCAAAAGGGTTAATTTATCAAATCAGGAAGGATAGACACAAAACTGTAATGAAAAGTTTACATAACAATATAATTGGTAATTATAAAAAATGCCGTATTTTAAGCATTTTCAAGGTTATTATAAGTTAAATGTAAAATTTTATATTTAGTCATTAGCGATATTTACCGATAAATAATTGAAAATAAATAAATTGTTAAAATATCTATCAATGGAGTGTGAGCAACATGAAAAGAGTACTTGTAGCCGATGATGCAACATTTATGAGAACGTCGCTGAGAATGATGTTGGAAAGAAACGGTTTTGAAGTTGTAGGAGAAGCGGAAAACGGTTTGGTAGCAGTGAGCAAATATAAAGAAATAAATCCTGATATTGTAACTATGGATATAACAATGCCTGTTTGCGATGGAATTAAAGCAGTTAAAATGATAAAAGAATATGATCCTAATGCAAAGATTATTATGATCTCTTCAATGGGACAGGAATGTTTTGTAAAGGAAGCCATATTATCCGGTGCTAAGGGATTTATTGTAAAACCTTTTAAGGAAGAGTATGTAATTGATACTTTATCAAAGCTCTAATGAAAATTCTGATGAATATGGCAATGCACATTTCATTAAACTAATCGAGGTGAGATGATTTGACCGACAATATGGAACGAGAACCTATGTTGGAATTGTTCATATTTGAAACATATCAATTGATAGATCAGCTGGAGCAAGCACTCTTGGACTTTGAAAAGGGAAATAAACTGGAAGACTCCATTAATGAAATTTTTAGAATTATGCATACTAATAAAGGTTCTGCAGCAATGATGTTGTATGACAATATATCAACATTAGCCCATTCAATGGAAGATCTGTTTTTTATTTGCGAGAGGAAAAACCCGAGAATGTTGAATATTCAAAAATAATTGATATTGTGTTTGAAGGAATAGATTTTATAAAAGCTGAGACGGCAAAAGTTGAAAACGGGCTTGAGCCTGACGGAAGTTCGGAGGAATTGAAAGAAAAAGCAAGAAAATATCTTGAACAATTGAAAGAGTCAAATCCTTCTGACAATAATTCAAAATATGAAAGAAAAAAAGACAACCAGGAAGATTCAGACCAAAAATACTATATAAGATCGGATAAGAACGGTCAAGTGCTTACGACAAACAAATATGAAGCGGTTATATTTTTTGAAGACGGCTGTGAAATGGAAAATATCAGAGCTTTTTCGATAATACATGATTTGGAGAGTATTGCGGAAATAGTAAGTTACACACCGCAGGATGTTCTGGAGAACAATGAGAGTTCGCTAGTAATAAGAAACGAAGGTTTTAAAGTGGTTTTTAAAACCGATTTGGGGATTGATGAGGTTAAAAAAAGACTTTCTCAGACAATTTTATTAAAAGATTTACAGGTTTATTTAACCGATGATGTCTTAGAAGGTTTTGAAATTAACGACAGTGAAAAAAATAATTTGAACACCGATGGTGATAACTCGGTTGTCAGCAGTAAAGAAAAGAAAATTGAACTTGATGATAATGCCGATCAGAAGTTAGTGGATAACAGCAAGAAAACAGAAGATGGCAAAAATTTGGAAGAAAATGCAAAGGATAATGGCAAAGAACAGTCTAAAAATGCAGGAAAACAAAGTGTTATTAGTGTAAATATTGCAAAATTGGACAGGCTTATGGATTTAATGGGGGAACTGGTTATAGCTGAGGCAATGGTTACTCAAAATCCCGATCTTAAAGGTCTTGAGTTAAATAACTTCAACAAAGCGGCAAGACAGCTTAATAAAATAACCAGTGAGCTTCAGGATATTGTGATGTCCAT
>Ga0116169_1003622_pt1 | contig 10143 bp, 9 predicted proteins | sample AD_UKC130_MetaG_FD_89796 | JGI IMG/M metagenome (GOLD analysis project Ga0116169, IMG submission 89796) | Active sludge microbial communities of municipal wastewater-treating anaerobic digesters from Canada - AD_UKC130_MetaG | ecosystem: Engineered > Bioreactor > Anaerobic > Digestate | place... | reverse complement strand
GGGTGCTCAAGTGGATTTTGTGGATGAAAATGGCGATTCATGGGAAGAATACGTTGTGTTTCACCACAAATTTGTTACTTGGATGGAAGCAAACGGCTATTCCACCACAAAAATTTACAGTAACGAAGAGATCGACGACTTGGTGTCCAAATCGCCCTATTATAAAGCTACCTCTAAAGATGTGGATTGGCTGCAAAAGGTACGCATGCAAGGACGGGTACAAAAATGGGTAGACCATTCCATCAGTGTAACCATTAATTTGCCGGCCGATATCACAGAAGATCTCGTGGGCGAGTTGTATATGGAAGCTTGGAAAAGCGGATGCAAAGGATGTACTGTTTATCGTGAAGGCTCGCGTTCGGGGGTTTTGATTTCGAATGATGAGAAAAGTAAAAAAGATTGTTTTGAAATGCCTCAAGTTGTTACTCCTCGTCCTACCGAGTTGGAAGCCGATGTAATCCGATTCCAGAATAACAAGGAAAAATGGATTGCTTTTATCGGTTTGCTTAATGGAAGACCTTATGAAATTTTTACCGGTCTCAACGATGAAGACGATGGTATTTTATTGCCTAAGAGGGTAACAAAAGGGAAAATCATAAAGGCGTATGATAATGATGGACGAAAACATTACGATTTTCAATTTAAAAACCGGAGAGGATACAAGGTAACAATAGAAGGATTGGACAGCAAATTTAATCCTGAATTCTGGAATTATGCCAAGCTCATTTCGGGTGTTCTTCGTTATGGAATGCCAATCGATCAGGTAATAAAATTGGTATCGGGGTTGGAGCTCGACAGTCAGACTATCAACACCTGGAAAAGCGGTGTAGTGCGCGCGTTGAAACGGTATCTCCCGAGCGATTCGGAAGCAAAAGGAGAAGAATGCCCCGTTTGCGGTCAGGAGACATTAGTTTATCAGGAGGGTTGTCTGAAATGTCGCAACTGCGGTGCTACTAAATGTGGATAACTGTTACAAAAGTAAATAAAAAAATCCTGTAAAATTTTTAGTTTTACAGGATTTTTTATTGCTTATAAGTTTGTCTTTCCGGCAGAGAGAGGGCACTATCTGTCAATTTTTTCAAATGAGACTTTTTCGGTTAACAGAAAAAATGACACACCTTTATTAATAAAAAAACCTTTTCTTAATATCGTTGGCACGGTGCAGCCGTCCGTTTTAGAGGGGATATTTCAAAGGAATAACGGCGAGACTTCGGGCTTTATGCAAAGGTTTCTTTTCTTATTTCCTGAATTTCCGGAGAGGAAGTACAATCCCCAATCGGTTGACACGAATATTCTTCAAATGTATAATAACCTGATAAACAGTATTTTGGATTTAAACGAGGATACAACCTTTGAAACGACATTGAGCCCCGATGCAGAGGAAAGGTATAAAGAATATTTTTCACAATGCGAGAAAAGCCGAATGCGGTCGGATGACTTTTGGGCTTCGGTTTATAGCAAGGCCGAAATTCAGGTTTTAAGGATTGCTTTAACGGTTAAATTGGCACGGCTGGCCGAAATAAAGAGCGCTTTTGTGGAAGTTGAGGATATAGAGTGTGCTGTTGAGATGATGGAGTATTTTATTCAATCGCTTCGAAAATTTAAGGCGACAATTCCCAAGCCGAAAATTAGAACTAGTGATTTGATAAGGGGAATTTTTATGGAAAATCCCCAAGCAAATCAATCGGAGGTTGCACGAATGTTTGGGTTTTCCCGTCCATACGTAAACAAATTGGCAAAAAGTGTCAGGTTAACAGGTTACGGTTACAGTTCCACGCAAACGTTTACAGCAAACGATTACGGCGAAAATGGGGTGTAACCAACGAAAAAGAGGAGATGAAAAAATGAAAACGAAAGTAAGTATATATTGAAACATAACCGACACGATTGAGGCAAAAGGGAATTTATTTTCATTCCTTAACACCGACAAATGGAGACCCCTATCGGACAAAGTCAGGAATGAACCGAATAAGGAGGCGCGCAGCGCTTTAAAGAAAAACTTATCGTGTTGCACACCATCGGGGTTGTTTAATGAGCGCAACAAAGGCGGGTTAATCAAACACAGCGGTTTTATATGCGTGGATATTGACGGCCAAGACAATCCCACAATAAACGATTGGCAGGGCTTCGTTGAGGAATTGGGACACTTAAAGGAAGTTTTATTTGCGGGATTGTCGGTAAGTGGCGGCGGGGCATTTTGTCTCATTCCTATCAATGACCCTAAGAAGCACGAGGAGCATTTCAGGGCGATTGAAGAGGACTTTACAAGGTATGGAATAATCATTGACCACGCTTTTTTATTATGCAAAACTTAACGGAGTAACACTGAAATGAAAGAGAAACTAATCAAAATATTTAATTTGAAATTCGTTACAAAAACGAAGTGGAATGAAATTTATTATTCCGATACCCATGTGTTTATATTTAATATTGCTACAAAAACATGGAAAATTAAACCACGATAACAGGTCATGAGCGAGAAAGAACAGACCAAAAAGATTTTGGAGCAAGCGGCATTTGAGGAAAAGAAAAAAGTACCCGGCTCAGCCGTACTTGGTCAGAAAACTTCTTTCTGAATTTTGTAAATTTTTGTTCATTTACAAATATAGAGCCACAATGTTTAACTCCAAAAAAACCTATAAGGGGAGGTTACTCCTTTGGAAACCCTCAACAGGAAGATAGTACCTCGATATGTTTTAGACGAAAATAATTCCTTGATTTTCAGCGAACGCAAAATTGTGTGCAGTACCTCAATAATGATCAGATCAAAATAATTTAGTTCTTTACAAAAATCAATCAACCTCTTGATAGCAGTAGAAGGAATTGTTAGGCATATATGCCCTACAAACTCTTAATCGTGCTAGTAAGAATTGAAATTCGATAAACTCCGTCTCGAACGAACGGACGTTTACTTCAATATCCGTCAAGGACTCCACGCCCCTGTTTCGTTACGCCGCCGGGTACGTATCTTTCGGCGATGGTCTTTATTTCTTCCGTTACCTCTCCGGTAATCTCCACCTTACCGTCGACAATATCCGTAACGGTGGAGACGATTTCGTGAATTTCTTCGTTTGTATAGCTCTTGTTTACATCATACTGAGGTCTAGTTCTAGATTCACCGCTGCCGATCTGAGATTGCCACCGCCGGCTTTGGCTATCCCTTCGAGTGTCCTCAGCAGGTGCTCTTTGTTCTCCCACTTGCTCAGATGCGGGAAGCGCTCTTCTGTCAGATTCAGCTCGGCTATTATCTCTTCTGCCGTCTTGTTCTTTTGTTCTTTCTCGTTCATGTTGTTCTTTTTTAGAGGGGTCTACATTGCTTTTATCCTCGTCCAAAGGTAATGATTCTTCCTTAATATTGGTTGCTTTTTCGGCTTCTCTTTCCTCTAATCCTCCGGGTTGCTCTCTATGATATCCGGATTGTTCTCTACCTCTTTCGTCACTATCTCCTGAGCTTCTTTCTCCGACAGGTTTGGATTTCTCTCCATAACCACTTTCAGTCGGCGGCGTGCCCACTTCTTCTTTTTCTCCAAATCCGCCAGATCGCTCAATATTAACCCCATTTTCACTCTCTCTTCCGGAGTGGAATTGTTTATGAATGCTTCTATCAGCACGTCTGCTTTTGATAAATTCGATTGTTCTTCTTTCATTGTCGTCTAATTTTTATATGTAGTTATTGTTGTCAAGTCTCACAAGACTAAAATGTTTGTGAAAGCATAGAATTTTATTTGGTTTTGAATTTATGATTTTATTTTTAAATTAGCAATGGTTTTGCTTAAAAATTTCAAAGTTTTAATATAAACTATTTTTTCGGCAGCTCTGCAGATAAGCCACTTTCAGGATAAGGAGGTTCCTCTATCGCATCCATGATGGGGTTAAAGAGGTATTTTTCAGCTCCCAACCAAAAACCTTCGCCCTTCGACTCATCATAAAGATTATTTCCCATTCGGACAATCACCATATTTAAACTTGGAATAACCATCAAATGCTGATTGCCCGCACCTCCCCCGACAAAGGCATCGCGGGGAACAGACCCCCAAACCCCGTCAAAATTACTGTACCATCCGGCAGTTGTTGCCGGCTGAGGATTATTTTTGGTTCGTGTGTCGCTATTCGGTATTTTTTCTTCACATGATGTAGCGGGCATTGCCGTTCCGGCATATGAAGTCACCTTTTTCACATTTAACGAATCGATAATTTGCCTTCCCTGCCAGTTACCTTTGTGTAGCATCAGCAATCCAATTTTGGCAATGGCCTTTGCTGTGAAGTTGCCCCCTCCCCAACCGGGCACCAGCTTCAGGCCATCCAATTCATAGGTTTTTCCGTACCCGATTGTATAATCTTTCTCTTCAATCCCAATGGGTTCATAAATGCGTTCTTTTAAATACGTTCGTATATCCTCGTATTTTGAACCTTTCAGGGATGATGTGACGGCATAAGTCAACATGGCAATGCCGGGATTGCTATATACATATTTTGTACCCGGAGTAAAAATAACCTGAGCACTGTCGCGTGCCAATGAAAACGGATCGGGTTCCTTTCTCCAGAATTGCCCTTTCCACCCGGGGATTCCAAAATGCCTGTCCAACTTTTTCCGTTCCATCTCTGCTTTTTCTTTTTCGCTTGCTTCGGCATCTTCAATCCCGGAAGTGTGAGTGGCCAGCTGCCTAATGGTGATTTTCGATTTTATTTCGTCTTTTTTCCAGGAAGGAATAAAATTACAGGCCGGTTCATCCGGATGGATATAACCATCATCCAATGCAGCAAGTAACGACATTCCACTCACCACTGCTTTTGCCAGCGATGCCGTACTATGTTTTTTCACAGAGTCTTCCCAGCCGGGACTAAACCACTCATAAACAATCTTGTCATTTTTTATAATCAAAAGCTTTTTCGTTCCTTTTTCAGCTAAAACATTTCTCATGCTGTCTAGTTTTTTGGACGACATCCCCCGGCTTTCCGGGGTAGCATATTCCCATTGGAAGTCTGATGGAGTATTTGTGGTTTTTACCTTGTGATTTTCGGCATGGTTCCATGAAACAAAACCGATGATGCTTATAAAAACAATGGTTCCGGCCGTTTTTCGCAAGAAGTCTGTTGAAGTAATCGAAATCATATTCTAATTTTTAGATTTATTAGTTTATCATTCTGCTTTCGCAAGATCCAAATAACTTGCTTGCATTGGTTTTTTCGAATTTTAATATTTTACAATCTCTTCATAAACCGTTTTTTGCCGTTATTGTTTCGTCATGCGGATTTTGTTTGTGCAGTTTCCGGTTTTGAAGTACAATTTCTTCTGATGCATTTGCATAACAATATCGTAAGTTCAACTTAGAAGCACAACTTTTTTAAATGAGAAAAAATTTATCTGATACTTATTGACTTATTAGTTTTTATGTTGGTTAATTCTTTTACCTCACCGGTAACAAACATTATTTTTATGGTAACTTTCTTATGATTTCCGGTTCCAAAATGAATAATGGGATCATCCTGGGCCAGATAACCATAAGAGCTTTTTGCTTCTCTCATTCCAATTAATTCGCCTGTTTGTCCATAAAGATAAATTTTTGCTCCAAAGGCTCCTGCCTGACCATTTGGGGCACACATATTAATTTTTAACCATCGGTTGTCTCCTGAGTAATCATTTCTGTACAATCGGTTGAGATCTCTTTTTACAGCAAAAGCAAAATCCGGATCCCCATCATTATCAATATCTGCAAATGCTACACATCTCGGATCATTAATATTATTGATAGGTATTTTCGGCCCTTTTCTAAATGTGCCATCCCCGTTATTCAGAAAAATGTATGGATGACCGGGAAAAACAATATCCAGAAATGTATCCAAATCCAGATCCGCCAAACCTGCCATATAACCACTGACATTTTTGAAAGTATAGGTATGTGTAAATGTTCCGTTACCGTTATTAATATAAATATAGGCATCATTAAGTCTGTTTTCACCAGGATCATTCACTAGGATCATATCGAGGTGCCCATCGTTGTTCAGATCACCTGTGGTAATACCACTATATGCAGTATGTCGTATTCCTAATTCAGCAGGGTCAACCAATGTGAGGTGATTATCCCCATCATTCCTGAGAATGACGAGGTCTCCTCCTCTGTTACAACTTAAAATATCAATATTACCGTCACCATCAAAATCAGTGGTAGTTACTCCCTGAGCAGCAGGGGCATTTTGCAGATCATCTAAGTTGGACTTAACGAAATTAAAATTACCCTGATTCATATAGAGTTCGTTTTTCTCACCGGGTGGATCATTGCTCCCTTGCCAACCGGAGATAAAAACAATATCAAGCAATCCGTTTTTGTCAAAATCAAAAGCTCCAACACCCCTGGTATATTCACGGGTCTCTTTCATTGAACCATTGGTGCGATCAATGAAATGTTTACCCTTAATATTTTCGTAAACTCTATTATTTGAGGGACCTCCTTCAAGCGCAAGAGTCGAACCGTTAATCAAATCATAATACCCATCGTTATTTAAATCTGCGAACACCGCTCCATGTGACCCTCCGTCAACATCATCAATTCCAAATTTTGCGGCACATTCCTTAAAATAGTATTTACCATTATTTATATAAAACAAGTCAGGGTATGCAATATTAGGACCTTTCCAGTTCATTGTAACATATACGTCCGGAAAGCCATTCTTTGTAACATCACTCCAACTAATACCATGCCCTCCAAGGCTGTCAGGATGAGCAGGACCTCCAAATCCGGTTTCTTTTGTTATATCTGTAAAAATTAAATTATCAATACTCCTGTTTTCCTCAACAGCAATTGCCCAATCAGATACATAAGGTGCATTGAATACATGATTACCGGATTTTTTTGTACCGAGATTGATTTCTTCGTACTTTTTTTTGGTATCGACAGCAATCACTTTTTTTGCTTTTCCGGAAAAACCGTACTCAATTTTATTTGTATTTTCCTTATAAAAAACGTAATAATTATCTGCATCTCTCAAGCAATAGCCATTAGTAATTTCATTATCAACAATCATATCTTTTCTGAATCTGTTGTTGTCATTCCAGAATACCGAAAAGCATTTAAGTTCATCTTTGTTGGAATAGACACCTGTTGAATCCATATTTCCCCAAATAGCGCCTATTCCTCCCGCCATTGTGTGATACCACAAACCTCGTCTGGTCATATCTTCAGAATAATCTTTCCATGGGTAGGGACTGGGAGGACTATTTCTCACTCTGTACCTGTCGCCTGCCAAAGAAGGTTTAGTTGGTCTTGTATTTATCGTTTTAATAAGATCCTCATACGAGGGTCGAAATAACTCATAATCTGAAAAATCCAATCCTTCATAAATCTGATTCAGGATTTTATTTGAAACAGGGGCTCCCATGTGTCCATTCGAAAAGGTTCCAAGTCTACCTGAACGGGCTCCAAGTAGGTGATTCCATCCGGGTTTGGACCACATATAATCATGCCATTTTTTCAAATCCTCTTCGGTAACCCACTCCCATAAATCAAATCCATAACCCATAAACCAGCCCTTTAAGGGACCTAGTTTTTCGGCTATCATATCCATTACAGCCTGCTCCTGTTTGCCCATGACTCCGTCTTTGGTGCTTTTTGACGTCCATCTTCTTTGATGGTCTCCCCAAACCCAGAGGTAGGTTGATCCGCCAGCCTGATAAACTTTCTTTATGATCATTGCAAGTTTATCAAAAGTTTTTGGATCGGGGATAGAGTCCTTTTCAGTCACAACATTATCTCCTATGTGGAACCATTGTCCAAATACAGGTAAATGAATTCCATTGAACCCATGCCCATGCATAAATTCATTAATGAACTTGTCAATATGTTCTTCGGTTATAAGACTGTAATCGTATTCTTGAAACTGTTTGGATTTTTGGGGGATTATATTGCGAAACAGGGCGTCAATCATAATATAATTTGGAACAAAAGCCTGATCTGTACCGGTCCAGATAAACTTATTTTTATATGTTCCAACCTCTCCTCTGTCATTTGTTGATGATTTAGATACGTTAGATACAGTACAACAACGAAAGCTAAAAACGGTAAATAAAATAAAAATAATCCGCAAAGTATTCATATACAATCTGATTTATTGATGTTTGACGTCCACTACGACAGTCAGTCATCAGAAAGATACTTGTTTTCCGACTATCGCTGCCCCGCCTTGAGGAACGAGCTGTGGCAGCATTCCTGATGCGTTTAATGAATATGGAAGAACTATATAAACTTCAACTGTAGTTTTATAATTGTCAAGTCTCACAAGACTAAGATGTTTGTGAAAGTATAGAATTTTATTTGGCTTTGAATTTATGATTTTATTTTTAAATTAGCAATGGTTTTGCTTAAAAATTTCAAATATCTTTTCCGGATATGCAGCCGCAAAATTTGCGTTGCCCCTTGTCTTTGTTGTTTTTGGTTTTTTTATAACGCCATTGGGGTTGAACATATCGGGCGGCACTATTTCAACCCCAAGAAAATCCATCAACGCCTTGTCGTTCGAAAATAGTTTTATCATCAAATCGTCATCCACGCATTTGTTGTGCTTTATTCCATCATAATTGTAATTATTTATGTCGGCAAAACTGAACACCAATTTTTCCGTATAATTTTTCAATTGATTGCCAATATTTTCCGCTTTCTTCAGCAGTTCGTCGACCCCCATTTTATCCCACTTCATCAACTTGCATCATTTTAAAACCAAGTGAAATTACACTATTTCATTATTACCCCAAAAACACTTTAAACTATACTCTATTGCACTTCTAAAAAATCGATTATAAATAGAATTGAATTTGTTTTTGGCATCAAATTCATCGTCACTTAAAAAACTTTCATTCAGGCCTAAAATATAACAATAGAACTTAGGCATAAATATTCACCTCAATTTGAGGGGGAGTCGGAATGTCAAATTCAAATAGATCTTTATTATTCATTTTGTCATTGATTAATGTTTATTCTACATACATTGCTTCCACCAATATATCTAATTCTATTTGAATTTTGGATATTCTTTTAATCATCTTGTTTCTTCCTTTTTTCTTACAAACCTATACAATATTACCTACAAACATTTATATTACTTTTCAACATTATTTTCTCCCCTCCCTTCCACTATCGCTATCTCTTCATCCGTCAGCTCATATAATTGGTACACGAGGCGGTCGATTTCGCGTTCCCATGCAATCGTATTGGCTTTGGGGTTTTCTTTTTTCGCTGCAAGGATTTTATCCACAAAAGATTCAATTTGTATAACAATATGTTGGTTAGATGCTGTAATCGGAGGAAGAGGGATCTCAATTACATGCTGGTTTAACCACCTTATTCCTTTTCCTCCTAATTTTGTGCAGTACCATTTCTCATATGTAAATCCATTTAATTTTGAATTTAAATACCCTAAGATATATTTTAATTTTTTACCTGTTAAAATATAAGCAGTATTAGAAACAAAAAACTCTCCTTTACAATCAAGAGCAAATTGAACACCCTGTGCTAATTCTTGCCATATCACCTTCTCTTTCTCAAACTCGGGGTAGTAGGCGCAAGCGCGCAATTCCCACCAATAATCGCCCTGATCGTCCCGTTTTTTGGCTTTTGTTTCAAATTGCTTTAAATGGTTCATCAATGCCGGAAATTGGTTATTTATAAAATTTTCGGCGGTTTCTTTATTCTTGTTTTCATTTGTCCAGCCTGCAGGGATAACTATCACCCACAGTCCGGCCCACTCATAATAATACCGTTTAATGTCGCGGCCGCGGAGAATGGGTTTGATGATGGCTTCGGTGCGGCGTCGTTCGTCTTCGTCAAGGCAGTTGTCCAATATTTCCTGCCGTTTGTCGCTGTCGATGATAAAGGCTTCGTTCAATCCGGTTTTTATACCGTAATAAATATTTACATCCCAATTTTTTAGTGGTTTACCGATGCGTTCGATTTTCTCTTTCAATCGCTGCTCGGCATCGCTGCCAATGAACCACGCGTCGGCCGAAAGTCGATTAAGCACTACACCGTTGCGTTTCAATATGGCTGCCAAATCGATATGATTTTTTTTGTTTTCTGTTATGGCTACAGCTTGCAGCCGGTGTTGGTTTTTCGCTTTTTGAATAATGAGAATATTGGTGTCCACTGTTGCATT
>Ga0116169_1003614_pt1 | contig 10155 bp, 8 predicted proteins | sample AD_UKC130_MetaG_FD_89796 | JGI IMG/M metagenome (GOLD analysis project Ga0116169, IMG submission 89796) | Active sludge microbial communities of municipal wastewater-treating anaerobic digesters from Canada - AD_UKC130_MetaG | ecosystem: Engineered > Bioreactor > Anaerobic > Digestate | place... | reverse complement strand
ATGCAACGCGTGGTGGTGCAAGACGAATACGTCACCACGGCAGGCGCGGCGCTCGCGCAGGCGGATTTGGTGTTGCACTTGGTAGCGCGCTACGCCGGGCCACAGCTCGCGCATGCGTGTTCGCGCTACCTACTTCTCGATGAGCGTACTTCACAATCTCGCTTTCCGATGGTGCAACACATGGTGCTGCAAGACCGACAATTGCGTCACGCCGAAACCTGGGTACGCGCACGACTCGATCAGCCCATCAGCATTCCGGCACTCGCCAGCGCGCTGCACCTAACGACACGCACAATGGCTCGTCGCTTCGACGCCGCACTCGGCCTCACGCCGCTGCAATTTGTGCAGCGCCTGCGCATCGAGCAAGCGCTACATCTGCTGCGTGCCACAACACATTCGTTCGAAAAAATCGCCGCGCAAGTGGGCTACGCCGACCCGAATGCGCTGCGGCGCTTGTTGATGCGTGAAGCGGGCGCGACGCCGTCGGAGTTGCGGCGACAGGCGCGGGCGTGAGCCACAATCTACCTTCGATTTCGCGGATGTTCGCTTGCTGTACGTTCGTTACCGCGTTTGTAGTTTCCGGTGAGGCGCGCCATCAATTGCTGCGCGTCGGCAGCGTCGGCGTGCTCGACTTCCGCGATGAAGTCGGCGGCGTCTGTGCCGCGCAATGTGGCGGCGAGTTTGCCGTGATGGAGCACCTGAATTTCGCCGGTTTTGCGCGACCGGTAGGTGAAGCCTAGATCGCTGTCGTTGTTCATGGTTCGCTTCGCGTCGATACCGAAAGTCGCAATCTTACTGGCGGCGGCGCGCGGCCCCGTGGATCAACGCGGCTCGCGCGTCTGAATTTCGATGGCGTACTTTCGTTGTTTGTCGTTGGGCTCGAAAGCATCGACCAATTGCATCGTGACGTCGATGCGTTCCGCCTGCGTGAGTTTTGCTAGCTCGGCAGAATTCCACTTTGAAATGAGACGCGCAACGCCCGCGTCGGTCTGTATTTTCGGCAACTTGGCAGCAACGTGCGCGAGCAAATCGTCGACCGGCGCGGTGCCAAATCCTTGTTTGTGCAGTGCCGCTTGCTCCGCCTTCGCATCGGCGCTGAGGCGCGACATCTCGGCCGAATCGCCGGCGTCCTTAGCGCGCAGATGCGCAGCTTTCAGGGCGGTCATTTTCTGCTGTTGAAATGACGAGCCAGCGTACGCGATAGCAACTGCGCGCGAGTCGTAGACGCCGATGCGTACAGCGCGCTCGGTGCTCGTGCCGCTGGATTGTTGCGCCAACCCAGTGCTGGCTGACGCAAAGAACGTAACGAACACAACGACACGCATCGCAAGGTAAAGCACGTTCATGATGACCTCGTGGAGCAAGAAATTCAACGCGGTGACAATAGACCGGAGACACGGCCAGACGTTCTTGAGTCATCACATGAGTTTGACGTGGATCAAACACCACAAACAACATATCCGTAACCGTAAAACTAAAGAGGCTCTTGTTGAGTGGCGCAGTGAATACTGCCGCCACCGGCCGCGATTGCGTCGACGTTGAGCTGTACGACTTTGCGATTGGGGAATGCGCGCGCTAACGTCTCGCGAGCGGCGCGGTCTGCGGCTTTGTCGCCAAACTCTTGCGCAATCACCGCGCCGTTGCACACATAAAAACCAACGTAGCCTGCGGCGAATTCGCTGCGTTCAAATTTCTTACGTACGGTGTTGGGCGCGGTCAACGTGAGTAGGTCTAGCCGCTTGCCGCGCGCGTCGACACTTTCACGAAGCACTTCGATGTTTCGCTTAGTGATCGCGTGATCGTACGAGCCGACGTCGCCATCGAAGCCCGCCAATACAACGCCTGGTCGTGCGAAACGTGCATAAAAATCAGTGTGACCGTCGGTAATGTCTTTGCCCTTAACCCCAGGAATCCAGATCACTTTTGTGATGCCAAGCAACTCGCGCAATGCGCGTTCACATTGCGCTTTCGAGACGCCAAGATTTCGATTGTCGATCAGCACGCAGCTCTCGGAAATGACCGCGCTTCCCTCGCCGTCGACTTCAATGCTGCCGCCTTCTAGCACCAGTTGTGCCGTCTTAATTGGCACGCGTGCGTGTCTCGCCACAACCTGCGCAACAAGAGCGTCTTGCGCATGGTCTTGCTTCTTGCCCCAGCCGTTGAAATTGAAGTCAACGCATGCTTTTCGTTGCGTCGCGTCACGTGATTTATTGACGACGAACACGGGGCCAGTGTCGCGAATCCACAGGTCGTCCAGCGGACAGACCAACGTCTCGACTTTGGGTGATAAAAGCCGCTTCGCCAAGCCAGTATCTGCGTGCCGCACCAGCATCGTGACCGGCTCAAACTCCACAATCGTGTTGGCAATCAGCGCGAGATTTCGCTGCACATCAGGCAGCAAGTTGTCGCCCCAAATTTTCGCGCTCGCGCCGAAGGCCATCCACGTGCGCTTATGCCGGTCACTCTCGTCGGGCATGAGCCAACGGTCGGCGTCGGTATCCGCCGCACGTACGGAAGCACGTGTAGCAATACCCAGAACGCTCGTGGCACTGAGCAACTTGAGTAGTTGGCGTCGAGAAATTGGGGACACGAATCGGCGATCAGACCTAACGGGCGAGTGGCTAGCTTAGCCGGTTTTGCGGCCGCCATTGTGGTGGCGGCCGATCATCGCATCGCGCGTGACCGGCGGCAAATCAGCGCAACGAAAAGTCTGCATCTGACTTCTAGCTTTTTCGGCATATCCGCCATCAGCCGGTGATTGCAGCCTGTTTTTTCTCTATGTCGACTTGTGGGATATTTTTTCCGTAATGACCGCTCGGCGGTCGCTGCGAGCGCATTTGTCCTAAAAGTTGTTAACTCGCTTCCTCGCTCCACTCGTCGCGAGTCGACGCCCGGTGCGCATACATCGTGTGCGCCATATTTCGTGTCGCGCCTCCCGCATTTCGTCGCGTCGCGCTCGCTTCTGAAGAGCGCCGCGGCGAACATGGCCACCTTTAATCTTCAGAGGTGCTCATGTTCATGTTCACGCAAACTTTACGCCACGCGGGGTTGCTTCGGGCGCTCGCCGCAACAGCGCTCGCGTGCCTCGCCGTCAGCGGTGCACTCGCGTCGTCCGTCGCCTTCGCGCAGTCGCCGGAACAATTGACGCAAATCGATCAGATGTTGACCGCGACGTACAAACCCAACGAGCCCGGCGCAGTCGTGCTGATCGCGAAAGACGGCAAGCCGGTGTTGCGCAAAGCTTACGGGTTGGCCGATCTCGAGAAGGGCGTGCCACTCAAACCGGACGACGTTTTTCGGATCGGGTCGGTGACTAAGCCGTTTACCGCGATGGCGATTCTGTTGCTGGAGGAGGACGGCAAGCTTGCATTGAGCGACGAGATCACACGATTCTTCCCTGACTATCCGACGCAAGGCCAGAAGATCACCATTGAACATTTGCTTACGCACACGTCGGGCGTTGCGATCTACACCGAGTTTTCGGCTGTGCGCGGAAACGCCGCGCTGGTGACGCCGATTGACGTCATCAACGCATTCAAGACCGCGCCGATGAGTGGCGCACCGGGCGCTGAGTGGGTCTACAACAACTCGGGCTACTACTTGCTGGGCGCGTTGATTGAGAAGGTATCTGGCCTGTCGTACGCAGACTTCCTAGCGTCGCGCATCTTCACACCGCTCGGCATGCACAACACCGCCTTTGAGGGCAAAGAGCGCGGCGCGAAACGCGTGCCAGGCTATCGCACCGAAGCAGGAAAATTTCGGCTCGCGCCTGACATGGCCCCAAACATGACTTACGCAGCGGGTGGGTTGGTTTCAACCGCTGACGATTTGTTGCGGTGGCAAATTGCGATAGCGTCCAATCAACTCCTAAAACCCGCCACCTGGAAGCGCGTGTTTACGCCCGCAACACTAAACAACGGCACCGCTACCGAATACGGCTACGGCTGGTTGGTACTCAAACTGCGCGGGCAAGCGCTGCGCACGCATACCGGTGTAGTCGCCGGGTTTCAGTCATCCGTGCTGATGCTTCCCGAGCAGCAACTTTCGATCACATTCTTAACGAACCAACAAGCGCGCCAGAACGTTGCACGACGCATGGGCGAACAAATTGCAGCGATTGCGATTGGCAAGCCGTTTCCACAGCACAAGCCCATCGCGCTGACGGAAGCGGCGCTAACGCAATTCGAGGGCGTGTACCAGCGCGAAGGCAAGCCAGCGCGTACGATCACGCGCGCTGGTGCGCAACTGCGGCAAGCCGCTGTCACGGGTCAAAGCATGATGCAGCCGTTCGCCGAGCGTGAATTTTTTCAACCGGTCGGCTCCTTCACGCGCTACCGATTCGAAGCGGACGCGGCAGGTAAAGTCGTACGCATGGTGCGAATCGACATCAGCGACGAGGAGGAGATTTACATGCGAATCGCCGATGCCCCCACGCGACCCGCAAGCGCGGCCAATCAATAGCGCCGTACCGGAGAGGCGCGCACACCTACATGTTTTTGAAAAGCGGCATGTAGGTCAAGCTGACCGTCAAAGTCTCCGGGCGAGATTTCAGTCGCATCTTGCCTCGCCCGGCGTCGTCACGCGTGATCGACGCCACGGCGCGCATGTTCACCACTGTTCCGCGATGAATCTGTCGAAACGCATTCATGTCAAGCCGAGCGATGATGTCTGACAGCGGTGTGCGCAACATCGACTCGCCGTCTGCGGTCATCACCACGGTGTATTTGCTGTCCGACTGAAAGTAGACGACGTCGTCGATCATGATGAGACGCGTCTCGCGCCCGCTACTTGCGGTGAGCCAAACCAGCGGCTCCGGGTGCGCTGGAGCTGTCAGCGTCGCCGAGAGTTGCTTTGCGAGCGCAAATATCGCGTCGTGCTGCTGCCAGGTTTCGTGCATGCGCGCAACATTGTCAGCGTTTGAAGTGGTCGGAAAGTGCGGCTTCAGGCGAGCGATCGTCGTCGCCAACCGTTCCTGCGACACGGGCTTCAACAAATAGTCGACGACCCTCTTTTCGAAGGCGTCAATTGCATATTGATCGTAGGCGGTCACAAACACTACCTGCGTGGCTGGACGTAATTCCGTCATCGCCTTCGCCACGTCAAGTCCGCTCACACCGGGCATTCGAATGTCAAGAAACGCCACGTCGATTCTGTGCTCGTCAATGGCATCAAGCGCAGCTGCGCCGTCCTCGCAAATCGCAACGACATCAAGCTCAGGCCATTGCTCGTGCAACATCGAAATAAGCGCGTCACGAAACAGCGCTTCGTCCTCTGCGATCAAAGCGCTGATTCGTCGAGGGCCTATGTCGCTCATCGCTCACCTCGGATGGGTAGTCGAATCGTGGCGGCGACACCCGACGGAAAGTTCGCGACCAATTCAAACGCCGCCTCGCCGCCATAAGCGAGTTGCAATCTCTCTCGCACGTTATTTAGGCCAATGCCGCTACCTTGCGACTTCATTGTTTCCGTCTGCTCGGAGTTAAGGCCGCGTCCATCATCGGCCACGGTAACGCACAGATGCGTCGTCGTCGTGCTCGCCAATATCCAGATGTTGCCGCCACCACTTTTCGGCTCTAGGCCATGTTTGATTGCATTCTCAACCAGCGTTTGCAGCATCATCGCCGGGAACGGCATGGCGCGACATCTGTCGGGCACATCAATGTGCGCCGACAGCCGCTCTCCCATGCGAATTCGCAGGATATCGAGATACGCCGTCGCGCGTTGAAGCTCATCACCGAGCGTGGAACGTGCGTCTTCGGTTCGTGGCAGCGAGTGCCGAAGGTACGTTATCAAGTTGTCGAGCATCGCCTCGGCCTTGATGGCATCCGAGCGCACAAGGTACTTGGCGCTGCCCAGCGTGTTGTACAGAAAGTGTGGCTCGATCTGCGCTTGTAGCAATCCAAGCTTTGCGAGGGCCAGCGCTCTGTCACTAGAGTTTTGCAGCACGCCGTCGTGCTCGCGTCGACGCCATGCCGCAACGCGTCGCGAAATGGCGCGACTGATCGCCTCAACATTGCCGAGATTGGCTCCCTGATCGACCACAAACCAGTCGCGCCACGCGCCCCCCGCGGGCTCGCCCACGAGTGTGATGCTGCACGCGTCGCCGTGCGGTGTGATGGTGGCAGATACAACATCGTGTGACGCGTGCTTTGTCGATTTTGTGCGGCCAAATTGCAGTAGGTTTGGCCACAAAGAGCCCGTCAAGCGACGCACTTCAGCGCGAATCTGCAAGCTGTCAGGTGCGCTTAAAACTTTCTCGACACGCGGCAGTTCGCGAACCGCGGCGTCTAGCAATTGAAATCCCTCGTCTGCTGTCAACGGAAGTTCAATTTGGCGACGTTGACGCGCAGCCAGCGTTGTCGCATTGACGTTCGCATCACCCACCATCAGCTTGACGCGGCGCACATGAGACACGGCTTGCACCAAGACGAAAAATAGGGCAGCCAACCAAACGAAAAACACGGGCTCTTGAGCGCTACCGCGCGTGATGCCGTTCCAGAACATCAAGAACGCCAGCAAAGCAACGATCCAAGCGACCGCGATTCGGGCGAAGAAGAATAGACGGACTCTCATGCGCGATCTTGCGTGACGAACAAACCCCCAGCATAACGGCGGGGAACGAGCCATCCATCCCGTTTGCGACGAAATGATGGCTGTGTAGACGAAGTGTGGATGTTGCTACTGAAACGCCACCTCAGCGAAGCTTCGCAGTTTGCGGCTGTGCAAGTGATCGGCACCGGCGGCACGCATGAGTTCCAACGCGCGGATGCCGATGAGTAGGTGTTGATTCACGCGTTCGCGGTAGAAGTGATTAGCCATGCCCGGCAGTTTGATTTCGCCGTGTAGTGGCTTGTCGCTGACGCACAGCAACGTGCCGTACGGAACGCGGAAGCGGAAGCCGTTGGCGGCGATCGTGGCGCTTTCCATGTCGAGCGCGACGGCGCGGCTTTGTGAGAAGCGGCGCTCGGGTGTGCGTTGCGGGAGGAGTTCCCAGTTGCGGTTGTCAGTGCTGGCGACGGTTCCGGTGCGCAGCACGCGCTTGAGTTCGTAGCCTTTGAGTTGCGTAACGTCGGCGACGGCTGATTCGAGCGCAACTTGCACTTCGGCGAGCGCCGGGATCGGCACCCAGAGCGGCAAGTCTTCATCAAGCACATGATCTTCGCGGACATATCCGTGCGCGAGTACGTAGTCGCCAAGCGCTTGCGTATTGCGCAAACCTGCGCAGTGGCCGAGCATGATCCACGCGTGTGGGCGCAGCACGGCGACGTGATCGGTGATGGTTTTTGCGTTGGCCGGGCCGACGCCGATGTTGACCATCGTGATGCCCGAATGATCAGCGCGAAGCAGGTGGTACGCGGGCATTTGCGGCAGGCGCGGCGGCGCGGCACCGAGCGCGTCGCCCGCTTCGGCGGCGAGGCCTTTGCGACGCGTGATCACGTTGCCCGGCTCGACGAAGGCGATGTACTCGCTGTTCACGTCGTTCATCAATTCGTGGCCCATGCGCACGAATTCGTCGATGTAGAACTGGTAGTTGGTGAACAGCACGAAGTTCTGAAACCACTCGGGCGCGGTGCCCGTGTAGTGGCGCAGGCGATGCAAAGAATAATCGACGCGCGGCGCAGTGAACAACGAGAGCGGTTGGTGCGCGCCGGGTGGAGGCTCGTAGGTGCCGTTCGCGATGCCATCGTCCATCGCAGCGAGATCGGGCAGGTCGAATACATCACGCATTAACTGACGGCGCTCGGGCGTGAGGTTACCTTCGATGTGATCGTGTTCGGCGAGCGAAAAGTGCACAGGAATCGGCTGCGCGCTGGTGCCGACTTCGAGCGTCGTGCTGTGATTTTTCAGGAGTAGGCGGAATTGTTCGCCGTAGTAGCGCTCGTAAAGATCGGGGCGTGTGAGCGTCGTTTCGTACACGCCGGGTCCGTGCACAAAGCCATACGAGAGGCGCGAATCGGCGCGGGCGACGGTGCGCGTGTGTACGCGAACGAAGGGATAACACGCGCGGACGTGGCCGCCTAAATCCTCGCCTGCAACAAAGCGCTGCAGGGCTTCGCGCAAGTGCGCGATCGAGGTGTCGTAGATGTGTTTGACCTGCGCTAGCGCAGCAGTGGCGTCGTCAAACTGGGCGGGGGCTATGAATATTGATTTTTTTGTCATCTTTTATTTTTTCATGTGTGGCGCGTTGTAGGACATAACATACATGAATGACGAAAATTCTGAATACTGACGCAGCGCTAGACGCCTCGTCCTCGACCGGCGTGGGCTTTGCCACGCTCCCGCTCTCCGCTGCGATGCTCGCCAACCTTGATCGGTTGGGTTACGCCACGATGACACCGATTCAAGCGGCGAGTCTCGACCTGACGCTCGCTGGCAACGATCTGATTGCGCAAGCCAAAACCGGCAGCGGTAAGACGGCCGCGTTTGCGATTCCGTTGTTGGCTAAGTTGGACACATCGCGCTTCGACGTGCAGGCGCTGGTGTTGTGCCCAACGCGCGAGCTTGCAGAACAAGTCACACAAGAGTTGCGACGCTTGGCGCGCGCCGAGGACAACGTCAAGATTCTGACGCTTGCGGGCGGCGTGATGATGCGCGGACAGCGCACGAGTTTGGAGCATGGTGCGCATATCGCCGTGGGCACGCCGGGGCGCATCATGGATTTGATGGATCGCGGCAATTTGAATCTTGAGGCGGTGAACACACTCGTACTCGACGAAGCGGATCGCATGCTCGACATGGGTTTTTACGACGACATCGCGTACGTCGTGAAGCGCGTGCCGGCAGATCGGCAAACACTGATGTTCTCCGCGACATACCCCGAAGGCATCGCCAAACTCGCGGGCCAATTTATGCGCAACCCGAAGCGCATCACTGTGCAGGCACAGCACGAAGAGAGCAAGATTCGCCAGCGTTTTTATGAGGTGCAAGACAGTGATCGTTTGATGGCGGTGACGACACTGCTGAATCACTATCGACCGGTCAGCACGCTTGCGTTTTGCAACACAAAAGCGCGTTGCAAGGACCTCGTCGAACTGCTGACCGCAGCTGGCTTCAGCGCACAGGCATTGCACGGCGAGCTTGAGCAGCGCGACCGCGATCAGGTATTGGTGCAGTTTGCGAACCGGAGCTGTTCGGTGCTTGTGGCGACCGATGTGGCCGCGCGTGGGCTCGATATTGCCCAGCTCGAAGCGGTGATTAACGTTGACGTGACGCCAGAGCCGGAGCTACACATTCATCGCATCGGCCGCACGGGTCGCGCAGACAACGAAGGCTGGGCGCTGAGCCTTGCTAGCGCGAAAGAAATGGGCCGCGTCAATCGCCTTGAAGACGAACAAGGCCGCCCCGTTGAATGGGCCGACATCACCGCGCTCAAACCCGCGAGCGACGAACCGCTGGTGCCGCCGATGGCGACGATTCAGATTCAGGTTGAGCGCAAAGAAAAAATTCGCGCGGGCGACGTGTTGGGCGCACTCACCGGCAACGGTGGCGTTCCCGGCGACAAAGTCGGCAAGATCACGATCGCTGCGTTTTCAACCTACGTTGCGGTCCACCGCGATGTGGCGAAACTCGCGCTCAAGCATTTGAGCGCAGCGAAAATCAAAGGGAAAACCGTGCGGGTGCGGTTGTTGTAAGTGAGGCGAACAGTTTTTGCCACAGATTTACACGGATGAACACAGATTGCGCGTGCACGTTGAGGCGCGGGTTGCGTCGTTAAAACTGTGTCAAAAACCTCTTCCGAGACGCTTATGTTTCGTGGATGTCTGTGCGCGTTGCGATCTACAAATTCACGAAACGTGATCGCTTAACTACAGCCCCAACCACGTCGCCAGCGCTACGTACGCATCCTGATCAAACGCCACAAAACCCTGCTTGAGACCGATCTTGTCGAGCTTGGCTTGGCCGTCCGCTGTGGTGCTGAGTTCGAGGAAGTACGCACGGATCGCGGCGATGGCTTCTTTACCCAATGCGTTGGAGACGATCACGTTTTTGATCGGCACGGCGCGTGATGTCGTGAGCACTTTGCCGCCGGCGGCCACCCATTCTTTGACGATGGGCTCCGAGGCTGTAGCGGCTACGTCCGAAAAGCCGGCGGTGACCATGAACGGAATCGAGTCCTGGTAACGCGTGAACTTGAGCGCGGGTTGCTTGAGCTTT
>Ga0116169_1003608_pt1 | contig 10177 bp, 8 predicted proteins | sample AD_UKC130_MetaG_FD_89796 | JGI IMG/M metagenome (GOLD analysis project Ga0116169, IMG submission 89796) | Active sludge microbial communities of municipal wastewater-treating anaerobic digesters from Canada - AD_UKC130_MetaG | ecosystem: Engineered > Bioreactor > Anaerobic > Digestate | place... | reverse complement strand
TTCCAGCTATTTGGGGCAGGTTTAGTTTGTCATGCTCATTTTTTGTGTTTTCCAGGCAATATCATATGAATTTTTCAAGGTTCATTTCCAATTTGGGTCTTGACACTTAACCGCTGGACTTTTTCCTTTATAATGTGATGCGCAATGTCTGGATCTTGTGCGGTCCCAGCTCGATATATACTCTGTTGTCTACATGCTGGCAATGCTCATAAGGTACTTCAAGCAGGTCGCATTTTTTTGCCTCCTTGACAAGCTGCCCAAACTCCAGTCTTGCGATGTCCGGCGCTGCTGCATAGTTCACCAGCCTGATAATCAGGTCATTTGCCTGTCCGTCCTCCGGAGGCTTGATCGCAGATACCACTACGTTTTTGCTGTCTAGCCTCACAAAGGAGCCTTTATCTGCCGAATGCCCTTCAGGCAGCCAGACGGTATACTGATACACACCGGTTTGCAGGGCGTCCCGGCAGCGGACCAGATCGGCATCGGTGAAAGCCTCGTCTATCAATAGCAGGCGATAATGGAAATCCAGCTTGCCAAGCAGCTGTCCGTCCGGCTGGCCATTGGTGTTGATCGTTTTATCAAAGCTTCTGAACAGGGTCACGACCATCGTACTGTCGTCATCGTCCATCACACCTGCTTCATGGAGCCCGTATGCGGACAGGAAGGCCAGGCCTTCACCGGTCGCGGCCCTTTTGTACAGCAGGCCGTCAAAGTTCTTGACCAGGGTGTCCGGCTCCTTCCAGTCATTGGTGCTGCGATCAAAGCCTGTCGGGCGCTCTATGACCGTAAAGGCTTGTCCGGCCCTGTATCTGTTCCCTGCTATGCCTGTGGGCAAAAGCAGCTGCAGCCTATGGTTTTGGGCCGTATTATCGACCGTTGTGTGTATATCAAGATACCTGTTGCCAACACCCAGCCTTACGACTGTTGTGATGGGCATGATGACGCTATCCTCGCTCCTGCGGATATTGTCCGCAGCATATACCATGCCGGCCGGGACCTCCATGTATGTGCAGATCCGGAATGCGCATTCGGCAGGGCCGTCATACAGCTTTTCAACAGTGACCCTTGAGCCTGCGCTGAATACCTGCCTGTTGCTTACAGGATCGATATGCATCCATCCATCCCCTATTTCTCCATCATCCATATAGGACAGGAGCCTGCGGTATTGCCGTCCGGTCATTTTATCGGTGATATCTATGGTGCCGTCGTTGTTTACATGAAAGCGCAGGTACTCATTCTCTACACTTCGCAGATCCCTTGAAAGGCCGTCTATGTAGCGCATCCGCCTGTCATGCACAGGCTTGACGATGTAGTGAGCATAGCCTGAAGCAGGCATATCGACCGGCAGGCATATGGTATATTCGTCGACTATATACTGTGACGGGCTCTGGCATACCTGGTTCCTGCGGATATCGCACAGGGTATAGGGGATCACATTGCCCAGCTCATCCTCAATGATGAATGAATTTTTGGTCTCATATTGCCTCTCGCCCTCTGAATATGTAGCAGGGAAGCCCGGGTCGAAGCGCAGATCGATCTTGACCGTCTCATGCCTCGGGAATGGAAGCGGGTTGAAGATCCTGACCACCATGTCCTTCTGGCCTGAGCCCTCCGCCTGCAGCTGATGAACATCATATCTGAAGCAGTCAAGTATGATCTCGTTGGCGATCGTTTCCGCCTGCCGGTAACGGTAATGCATATCCTTGTGGACATCGCCCACGGAGCAACCGCATATGGAGTCATGGGCGTGATTTCGGATCATCTCCAGCATCGCTACCCTGCGGAACCCCGGTTTGATGTGCTTGCCCTTGAAGGCATAGTACACTGTCATAAGATCCGCCCATTTCTCCCACAGGGTCTGGACCCGGTCATTGGCTTTCTTTACGTCATATCTGCTGGACAGTACATATGTGAGGAGCATATTGGTTCCAGGCTTGAGCTTGCTTGTCTCATTGAGCTCACCATATTTGACCGTCCTGTGGCCTTGCCAGAGGGATATCTCTTCAACAAGCTTGTCAGGCGTGTCAAAAACCACAGGGCAGCCATAGTGCTCTGAAAGCTTCTGTGCCAGCCATGGCGCGGCTTTATTGACACGCTGGTGATCCAGGGCATCCATGAGGATAAGATAAGGTGCATTGAGCTGAGAGAGCTCCTTGTCTATCTGCTTGATAGCCCGTTCCAGGAGATTGTTCTTGTCCTTGTCCCATCCCTGTATATATGGCTCGGTGGCATAATGATAAAAGGCGCCGTACCCAAAATCCTCAGGGACACGATATGCAGCGCATTCAGTGCCGTCCGGAGATATCCACCTGAAGTGTACGGTGCAGGTCTCCTGGTTTGCCCCCCGCTGAAGAAGGGCTCCGTGGATATGAAATCCTGCCAGGATCTGGGGCAATTGGGCGATATGGCCGAATATGTCGCAAATATAGCCATACTTCATCGCATCGGCCGCTCCATATTCACGAGCCTTCCTGTGACCCAGCAGGAGATTGTTTATCAAGCCTTCTCCGGATATGAGGAATTCATCGGGCATCGTATACCATGGGCCTACGGCTATGCGGCCGCTCTCTATCAGCTTCCGCAGCCGGACGCCATTTTCCGGATCTATCTCACAAAAGTCATCCAATACGGCAGTCTGGCCATCCAGGACATACTTCATGTCCGGTTCGGACTCCAGGGTGTCTATCACATCCATGATCGTGTCAATAAGCATGTAGCGGAAGCCCTGGAACGGCTTGTACCATTCCCTGTCCCAATGGGTACCCGCCAGATAGTAGATTTTAGCAAGTTTCACAGACCCACGCCCCCATAGTTGGATAGTTGCACTAATATACTAACAAACCGATTTTTCGTCAACAATAATAAAAACCTGACATATATATCACATTTTTGCTATTTGCATAAAATCAAAAAAGCATATACAAGGCTCATGTATATGCTCTCTTTAGTGATATCAAGTTTCAACCCTGATGACCCTGGGTTCATTCTATTTTAGGTATCGTTATCACCACGGTAGTCCCGCCTCCGGGGGTCTCCTCAAAGGCCAGGCCATACCGGTCATCAAAAAACAGCTTGAGCCGCTTATCGACATTATACAGCCCATAGCCCTTCCTTTTCCGACCCAGTATGGATGCGACAGTGTCCTTGTCCATGCCGGGGCCGTTGTCGGCTATCTTGATGATGATATTCTCGTCCTGCTCGGCAAGGGTTATGGTTATCCTGCCATTCTCATAGCCTATTGGCATTATGCCGTGTTCAATTGCGTTTTCTACTATGGGCTGCAGTATGATCGCCGGTATCGTATAGCTTACCAGCCTGGTATCGATGTCGTAATCGACAGTAAAGCCCTTTTCGAATATCGCATTCTGGATCTTCAGGTATGCCTTGACATGCTGCAGCTCTTCGCCGATCGTGGATATTTTCATGCCATCATTGAGCGACAGCCTGTAAAACCTTGATAAAGAGGTCAGGATATCGCTCAGCTCCGTGTCCCCGTTCCTGATCGCACGCCAGTTGAGATTAGACAGGGTATTGTACAAAAAATGGGGATTTATCTGGGACTGCAGGGCGATGATCTGGGCGTCCCGCTGCGCGAGCCGGCTTTTATAAACCTCCTCGATCAGCTGCCTGGTCTCCCTGACCATGCTGCCGACGCTGTTTGTGATCTCGCCGATCTCATCGGTATATTCGGACCTGATATCAATAGTGAATTCACTGGGTACGACCTGCCCCAGCTGCTGATTCAATACTTCGATCCGTTTCACAAATGTACGGGAAAATATGTATCCAATGGCCAGGAGGATGGCAAAGGATAAAGCGATCAGCAGGGAGGTGTTTATGATCGAGCCGGACAGGCTGAACATCAGGGGACGGACATCCATCAAAAGCTCAATGTTCCAGCCAACGTCAGGCATCGTATGCTTGCTGTAAAGGATACCGGAAGATCCATTGCCGAGCTCACGGATGTCTGACGTATCCTGCTTGGCCAGCAAAAGGTCATAAATGACCTGGGCCTCCATATCGGTAACGATCATTCTGAAATCAACGTTCTGGTCCGGAAAGTTGTCTGAAAACAAGTAGTCCTTGTTCACCTTGATCGTGATAGTGGCAGAATGCATCGGGTCAGGGATATATATTATCTTGTCCGATACGGTCAAGGTCTCCCCGTCATACAGCCACAGGGGGTCGATCCCGCTTTTGAGCTGTCTCAGGACGTGTTCATCCGTCACCTGCTCTATGTCCAAAAAGCTTTCGCGGGCGCCCTTTATGTTTCCATAGGTATATATCTTAAACTCTTCCAGCTCCGGATTGTTGGCGTACATGTTGTTTATCAGTGAATCGAAATAGTAGCGGATATTATACAGCTTCTCGTATTCACTGGTAAAATTCTGATTGACTATCTGCGAAACCGTTTCATCGCGGCTTATTTGCTGCAGGGCCCGGTTTATTTTGTCTATCTTGTTTTGTATCCTGTTGATTATGTAAGCGCATGTATTGTTGAAATCGTCCTGGAGCCTTTCTCTCATAATAGCGTTGTTGATGATATATGAGGATGTGCTCCATATCACAAGCGGGATCAGGATGACGATCAGATATGACAGCATCAGCTTGCGCATGAAAGGCAGGTTCATATACGAGGATTTGAGCTTACTGAACCACGGTCCTTTAAACATTTTTATCATTTGTGCCCTCTCGCATCTGGTTTGGTGTGATGCCATAATACTTTTTGAACAGCATGCAGAAATAGGATGCATTGTAGTATCCGACCTGCTGCCCTACATCTACGATCTTCATGTTGGTCCTGGTCAATAATTGCTTTGCCTTGTACATGCGAAGCATGGTTATGAACTGAGTTATATTCTGGCCGGTCGCCTTCTTGAAAAGACGGCTGAGGTGGCTGGAGGACAAATAGACCTGGCCGGCGATCCACTCCAGGCCGACGTCCTTTGTATAGTTGGCTTCTATCAAGCGGATGACATCCTTGATCACCCGCAGGTTGCATCCCTGCAGGTCAGCCTCGCTTAAGTTGTTTTCGACATCAGCAATAGCTTTTTTGATGAAATCTGAAATGCTCAGATCTGATCCACTGTCATAGGGAGATGTGGTGAGCTCAACCATTCTGCGCTCGATCTCATCCATGGCATCGCTCATGGCCCGGTGGAACTCATCTATCTCCACCGGCTTCAGCAGATAATCATCGACCTTTATTTTGATAGCCTTTTGCGTGTATTCGAAGTCACCATACGCGCTCAGGATGATGATGATCGTTTCAGGATGGTCGGGGCGTATTTTCTCGCACAGCTCCAACCCATCCATAAAGGGCATCCTGATATCGGTTATGAGTATATCATAGGTATTGCTCTTGAAAAGCTCCAGGGCTTCCCGCCCATTGCCCGCCATGCTGACCTGAAAGGGAAAATTATATTTCTCTATCAGAAAAGCTATGCCTTCACGCTCTTTCTGCTCATCATCAACTATAAGTAAGGATATCACAGTATATAACCGCCTTCGCAAGAGTTTGGACTTACCTTGATATCGTACTTATAGATTATTACAACTACGTTGAAAAATCAAATCTAATCCGGCATTTGGGGTATTTTTATAGCTGCATTAACATTATTGCAAATTTATCTACAAACAGATGATGATAGCTTTTACTTATCATCAGTTGATACTTTGCTTTTGATCTCTTTTACTAACATAAAAATTGTGGTTACCGGACACATATCGGAAGGTTTCTCATATATATCACTCAACTCTTTATATTTTTTCTCAGCAATTCTTATCGCTTCATCTTCATTGCCGTACTTACACAGTTTTTCATATATCTCAGAATCTGATTTGCTATATTCGGTGCCGGTATTTCTTCTAAATAACTCACTGAAATTCCTGCAGCAGGCTACTGAGTCATTGCTTGATGGCATTTCTGAAAAATAAGCGGAAAACCATATTTCTATACATGGATTGGACCATCCAGCATTTATTCCTTTTTCACTTGCATTGCTAATAATTTTATCAAAGTCATTCACTTCATCCCTGTCAAATACAATCCACGGAATCCTGTACTGGGGCTCTCTTGAATACATTTCATAACATTTGTCAACCATGTCGCTAGTGTTGGCCTTTACTACTTTTATTACAATTCTGTCTTGCATAGCAGCAGGAATTGATTTTCGTAAGCCAGTAAAATAGTTTTTCTCCGTTTCTTCGGTATCAGTTATTATCAGATAATACCCCAGCACAGGAACTCTTGTAGACCTTGTGTTTCTGTCTTTTCTTGCACCTCTGCGTTCATCTCTCCCCATAGTCCTTATCACTTCCATAGATTTTTGATGGCTTAAGTGAAGGAATAGCTCCATACTTACCGGTCATGTAATTTTTTACGAAGTTTTCATCTTTTCTGATTTTCAAACCTTCTTCATCTTTAAAGTCTGCAAGCGAATATAGTGTAGAAACACCATTTTTGTCCTTCTCTACAAACCATATCTCATCTCTACGCAACAAGTCATTTGACAACTGCCAGATATCATGCGTAGTGAAGATAAGCTGAGCATTATTGGTGTTTATTTCAGGGTTAAGAAAAGTCAGGATTATGTTTCTAACAAGCAATGGATGCAGTTTAGCGTTAAGCTCATCAACAAACAAAACACTACCATATCTCATTGCCCGTTGAATCGGCGGATATAGGGAAAACATTTTTATTGTCCCACCAGATTCATGTTCTAAAGGTATACGAGCCTTCTCCTCCGAATCGATCATTTTATGCAAAGCACCTATTCGATAATATCTCTCTTCATTCTTATCATTCTTCTTTATTTCTTCAACTTCGAATCCCAGGATAGCTTCATCAAATGAAGAGAAATATTCAACAACGTTTTTCTGTACATTCTCATTGCCAACAAAACCCATTGGCAAAGAGCTTGACCTGAATAAATCTTCTACAGGATTGCCGAAATTTACCACTTCATTACTTAAGAACCAATCACGGACCCTCTTAAGAGTGTTGATTTTGAGTTTGGCACCCAGTGAAACAACCAGCACTTCTTTTTCCAATGCGGTCTTTACAATTTCTTTTTTTGATTTTATACCACCCTCGAAATCTAATTCCTGTCCCTTGCGATAAAATATAGTCTTATAATTTTTTGAGCTTTTCGTCTTATAATATAACCATTCTTCTACGACTTCCTGTCCCAAGAGAGCAAACCCATACTGATAAATCTTCTGTTTTGCATCTTCCTTATCCACAAAGAATACTTCAAAGGTAGACTCTTTACTACGATTTGAACTGTCAAGTAAAAAGGGTGTCACTTTTCTGAACCTGCTACCACCTGCATGTTTATCATCGCTTTCTCCGCCAAAATTAAACGACTCCATTACATAATAAGTCATAAACTCAAATGCTTCGTAGACATTGGTCTTTCCGCTTGCATTTGCTCCATATATGGCAGCTACCTTAAGCAACTTATCATTAGCTATTTCAACAACATTACCCATATGTTCGGTAATTTTCGTAGCAGTTAAATCTAATGAAACCTCATCCCTAAAAGACTTAAAATTACTGAAATTAAACTGTATCAGCATATTTATCACACTCCTGGTTATATTATACCCAATAAGTGTGAATAATCAACTTCTAATTGAGAGTTTACTTCATTTAGGTACACATTTTTGCATCTCAAACTACTCTACCCCAAGCGCTTTATATACGGCATCCTCCGGACTCTGGTAGAATGAAATCTGGAACTTCGAAAACAACTCTGGCGGAACAGTCGGAATGTCTACCGCAGACGCCATTGGAAGGAGAACTCTCTTGGCACCTGCATCAAAGCATACCTGCAGTACATTCGCCAGTTCCTCGACTTTCATTATCGTACCACCTATGCTCAGGGATCCCAACACGACCAGTTGGCTCAGCGGTGCTTTGCTCAATGCCCCTGAGCATAAAGCCACAAAGGCTGCCAGTGCCAGTTCAGAAGTCATTTCAACCCCATGAATGTCCTGTACATGCATCAGATAATCCTTTGTGGTTATACTTATACTCCTGCTTACATTCTTGCTGTTTGCCCTGAAATACCTGAAAGCTGTGTCTATGCTTTCTTTTGCTTCCCTGTCATAGCCAAGACCTGTTTTTTCAAATTTGCCGGTACCCGAGACAACCTGGGTTTCAATCTTATACACGCCTATCATGCCCGACCTCCCTCTGGCTACGGTATAAAGGTGGCCAGGCTTGCCCATACCATCAGGTATTATTTTGCCGCCTCCTTGTTCGGGGACTGAAACAAATTCTTCATTCAGTGTTTCATTATCTATGTAAGAGAAATGGACGTCATAAAACTCCATGCCTCCTATTTTCTTTAGCTGTTCTTTTACGCGCCTTCTACCTACCAAAGCGTAACGCAGTATCTCTTCGATATCTTCCCTTGTGAAGTCACCGTTAGGATATATGAGCTTTACAAGCCCGGAGACTGTTTTTCTTACCGCAATGACATCTCTCTGATTAAGGTTGTTGCCCAGTTTGAAGTATCTATCCAACGCATCTGAGAAGGAGCGTTTCCTCATCTCCCTAAAGAACTCTGAAAGGTAATCAGTGATAAAACCATACTCGTCTGTAAAGAATACCGGGCGCATCTTCGGTATTTCCCATCCCGGCAGATAATAGTGCATCCTGTCAAAGAATGCAGTGTCATATGCCATGGCTTCAGGGAAAGGCTCAAAAAGATGGGATGTCTTCAACAAAGCATCTACACTTTGGTTGATGTTCCCCACAAACACCATAGAGGCTGAAGCATTTTTCTCTTCCTTGCCCCTTGCAAAGGAACCCGATGCCATATAATCTTTCATTATCTGGATCCCGTCTTTGTCCTTGAATGTGATCCCAGCAACCTCATCAAAGGCCACGCAATCCCATAGCCCTACAAGGCCGATCTGCCTTGAAGCCATGTTATAAAAAAAGATTGGCTACCGTTGTCTGTCCTCCAGATACAAGTATGCTGTTCGGAGATATCTCCTTGTATATATGAGACTTGCCCGTACCCCGCGGTCCCAATTCGCATAGGTTATAATTGTTTTCCACAAGGGGTATCATCCTGGCTATAAGATGCCATTTCACAGGCGTTTCAAATCTGGTAGGCTCCATCCCCACTGACCTTAGAAGGACATCTATCCATTCATCTTTATTGAAATTCTTTCTGCCTTCTAATATTTCTTCGATATCCATGTTGGGCATCTGTATCGGAGTCAGATTGCTAATGTTGAAAGGGCTTGTCCCTCTTGCCTCCTCATCGTAGCAATAATCCATTTTAATAATGCACCATATGCCACCGCAAAGGAGCTTTTCATATTGCTTCACATACGAAGGTGAAATTGCTACTCCTCTTATGCCCAGATTGGAAAACTCGGCCTCATATATATCCTTTTTCTCATTGAGTTTTACAGTGACTTTGTCAATAACTGTATATCTCCCTATTTCCCTTATCCTGGACTTAACCTTTTCAGCTTCATCAGGGCGCACAAAGTTTTCAGCCAGTATCTTTTTTACCGTTTCGACCCCTTCTCTGATCCCGTCCTCGTCATCAGTAGCGCAATACATGCCCAGAAGGTATTCAAGGACATATACGGGCACATTTGCCCCTTCTTTTATCTTTTTGGTCAAATCCTTTCTTACGACCCTACCGGCAAAGTATTGATTCAGCTTCCTGCTTAATTCATCCATCCATTATCCCACCTTAAAACCCGAAATCATCAGATATGGCTATATCGATAACAAACGGTATTTTGTCATATATGTTCTCTACCGTCTCCTCCTCATCCTCCATGACCAGATAATACTTCTTCGTCTTGTCATATTTTCTATTCTTCAGCACGAACTTCTCCCTGAAGCTTCTGTCTTCATAGGCTTCAGACCTGCTGTCTGCAATAATTATATTTTCGTTGGAAATCCGGTTGTTTTCTTCATCTGCTAGATAAACTCTAAGCCTTAAAGGAATGCGTTTATCCTCTATCTTTTCAGTCTGGAAGAACTCCAGGTAGGTTATGGTGTTAGTAATCTTCCTAGTGTCAACGCCGGGCTGTTTTTGACCGAATCGCCGGTTGAAAACTGACCCAATCGCCGGTCTCTAATCGCCGGGTTTTGGTTGGCCGGTTTCCCCTTGTGCCGGATTATCCAATACTGGGATAT
>Ga0116169_1003604_pt1 | contig 10182 bp, 7 predicted proteins | sample AD_UKC130_MetaG_FD_89796 | JGI IMG/M metagenome (GOLD analysis project Ga0116169, IMG submission 89796) | Active sludge microbial communities of municipal wastewater-treating anaerobic digesters from Canada - AD_UKC130_MetaG | ecosystem: Engineered > Bioreactor > Anaerobic > Digestate | place... | reverse complement strand
CCTCGCACCAATGGCGTGCGAAGTTTTCCATCTGTGGCGCCTCCCACGGCTCTATCGCCAGAAGGGCACGGAAGAAGGGGCGAAGGCTCTCCGTTTCATCTGCCAACTCCTTGCCGTCGTAGCGTTTGGTGACGCTGTCAAAATCGAAGAAATAATCCGTAAATTCGGCGATCTCTACGAGCGTCCTCCCTCTGCCCTCGAGGAGGCTTACGGCTCGCTCTAAATAGGAGCGGTCGAATTGCTCGACGGGGAGCCCGAGCTTTTTCCAGAAGGGCAGCACCGCATCGACAAGGGATTTGGGGTCCATCATCTTTATATGTTCCTGGTTGACGTAGTTGAGTTTGTCCATGTCGAAGATGGCGGCCCTCTTCACGACGCGAGAAATCTCGAAGAGCCGAATCGCCTCATCCCTCGTGAATATCTCCTTGTCGCCGCCTGGCGACCATCCGAGGAGGGCGAGGAAGTTGAAGACAGCCTCGGGTAGGTACCCCATATCTTTGTACTCGTGGACGCTCGTGGCGCCATGTCTTTTAGAGAGTTTTTTCTTGTCTTTGCCGAGTATCATGGGCAGGTGGGCGAAGTGCGGCAATTCCCAACCGAAAGCCTTGTAAAACAAAATCTGTTTGGGCGTGTTGGCTATGTGGTCTTCCCCCCTTATGACCCAATTTATGGCCATGTGATGATCGTCTATCACTACGGCGTAGTTGTAGGTGGGGGTGCCATCGCTCTTTATCAAAACCTGGTCCTTCAACGTCTCGCTTTTGACGCTTATTCCTCCATACACGGCGTCTTCAAACGATACCGTCTCTCCCTGGGGTATTTTAAATATGATCGCTGCTCCATCGCGATAGGCCAAACCGCGCGACACTAAATCCTCGGCGCATTCAATATATAGCTTCAACCTCTCAGATTGCCGATAGGGGCCGTAAGGACCTCCACAATCCGGTCCTTCGTCCCAATCCAGCCCCAACCATCGTAATCCGGCATATATCGTGTCTTCGTAGGCCTGCGTGGATCGCTCCCTATCCGTGTCCTCTATTCTCAACACAAAGCTTCCGCCGTGTTTTTTGGCCCAGAGCCAGTTGAAGAGAGCCGTATGGGCACCTCCTATGTGAAGGGCACCCGTAGGGCTCGGGGCAAATCTGACGCGCACATCTGTCATCGTGTTATCCTCCTATTTCTCATCTCGTTCCTGGTGGTGTCGGCGAAAAGGCTTTTACAGACCGGCATTCTGTGAGATTATATACAAAGATGGCTTTGTTTGCCAGGAACGGAGGGGAAAAATTGGCCAAGCAAAAACTATTGCTCGTAGATGGCCATGCCTTGGCCTTCAGGGCTTTTTATGCCCTACCGGAGCTGAACGCTCCGGACGGCACACCTACGAACGCCGTTTTGGGTTTCGTGAACATGCTCCTGAAGGTTCTCAACGATGAAAAACCGACGCACGTGGCCGTAATGTTCGATGCCAAGGGTGAGACTTTCAGACATCAGGCCTACCGTGAATACAAAGCAGGGCGCCAACCGGCACCTGACGCCTTCAAGGTTCAACTCCCTTTGATAAAGGAATTGGTTGCGCTTTTGGGGCTGTCGCTGCTCGAAATAGAAGGGGTCGAAGCAGACGACGTCATAGCGTCGGCCGCCTTGCGCGCAGCAAGTTCTGGCGTAGAGGCTTCGATCCTCACGGCGGATAAAGACCTAATGCAGATCTTGGCACCAGGCATCCGGGTCATCAGGCCGTCAAAGGGGGTGAGCGATTTTAAAGTTTACGATGCCGAAACCTTCACAGAAGAGTACGGCTTCCCCCCGCGAGCATTCGTCGATTATCTGGCCTTGGTGGGCGATAAGGTGGACAATGTGCCCGGGGTTCCGGGAATAGGGGACAAGAGGGCGTCTTCTCTGTTGCGCGAATACGGCTCCGTCGAGGGCATCTTTGAGCATCTGGATGAGCTGCCTTCTTCTCTGAAGGAGAAAATAAAACCCCTTCGCGACCGCATATTGGAGAGCAGGGGTTTGGCGAAACTCGAGGCCGATTTGCCAGTCGAGGTCGAAAGCTTCCTGCCCAAAGAGCCCGATATCGAAGGGCTTAAGGCGCTTTGCAGGAAGCTCGGCCTCAAAAAGTTGGCGGAGAGGCTCAAAATAGAGATAGATGATCCGAAAAAGTCGGAGGAGAGATCGATAGCAACTGAACCTGCACCGCAAAATTCTTCCATCGATGAATTGGCAGGCGAGGACGAACTCGTCATAGCCTGGCAGGGCGAGGGAGCTTACCCCAAGCGTTTCGCCGTTAAGAAGTTGCTCATCTCGTCAAGGGATGGAAGGCGCTTTTTCATAGAATCTCCATCCAAGGGTTGGCCGAGCCAGGCCTTGGGTGGGCTTCGCAGCTCCAAATTTTACCTCTGGGGTTATAAGGAATTCTGCCAGGCTTTGGGGGAGCTGACCGTGCCCTGCGATCGTATCTGGGACGTGAAAGTGGGCCACTACTTGTTGCATCCTGATATGCCCGACCACGGCCTTAAGACTTCGGGAGGCCTTATGCCGGTCACCTTGCTCGAGCAGAGTAGCGCGGTATGGCATGCTAAAGAAGCGCAGGAGGCGGAGTTGGGCGATGGAGCCTTGCGCAAGCTCATGATAGAGATAGACCAGCCCCTATCTCCCGTCCTCGCGGAGATGGAGGCCTACGGTCTGGCCGTCGACAGGAAGGCGCTCGAAGATTTGGCAGGAGAGCTCGTTGTCCGCATAAAGGAGGTGGAAGCCTCCATAGCGCGAATGGCCGGCACGGAGATAAACCTCAACTCGCCCAAGCAGGTGGGGTGGCTGCTCTTCGAAAAACTTGGGCTGCCTCCGACCAAAAGGACGAAGACGGGTTATTCCACCGACGTCACCGTCTTGGAGGAGCTCTCGAAGCTCGATACCGAGCTCAGCGAGGTTCCCAAAAAATTGCTCGAACACCGCGAACTTTCGAAGTTGCTCTCCGGCTTTGCGCAGGCCATCCTGCGAGCTATCGACCGAGAGAGCGGATGTGTTCATTCCACCTTCGACCACACCTCCACTGGGACCGGCAGGCTCAGCAGCAGAGACCCCAACATCCAAAACATCCCGGCCTATGGAGAAAACGCTTTTACGCTGCGAAAGGCGTTCGTCCCACATACGCCGGACAGGGTCTTCGTGGCGGGCGATTATTCCCAGATAGAGCTCCGCGTCCTCGCCCATCTCTCAAAAGAGGAGCGCTTATCAGAGGCCTTTTCTGCCGGGCGCGATATCCACGCCGAAACGGCTTCGTGGGTCTTTGGGGTTGCCGGAGACGCCGTTACGCCTGAATTGCGCAGGTTGGCCAAGATGATAAATTTTGGGCTCCTGTACGGCATGAGCTCCTTCGGCTTATCCCAGCGGCTCGGCATCGCGAGGAGCGAGGCGCAGAGGATAATGGAACGCTACTTCGAGGCCCTTCCCAAGGTCAAGGATTACCTCGAAAGGAGTTTTGAGGAGGCCAAGGCGAGGGGATACACCCTTTCCATATTCGGGAGGCGACGCCCCTTGGGCGAAGTATCCACTACGGAGGGAAGGGGCGCCGACGCCATGAGGCGTGTAGCCATAAATACCCCCATTCAAAGCAGCGCTGCAGATATCGCAAAGCTCGCCATGATCGAGTTTTCGAGGAGGGCCGAGCGTTTGAGCGGCGAGGCGAGGATGGTCCTTCAGATTCACGATTCCATAGTATGCGAATGCAATGGGCGAAGCGCAGACGAAGTCGAAGGGGCGCTCAAAGAGACGATGGAGAGCGCGGTGAAGCTCGACGTGCCGATCCGAGCTCAGATGAAGCGCGGTGGGTCCTTGGCAGAGGTGTGAGGTCAAAATAGCAGCATAAGCGCTAAGAGAAAGCCCGCTATCGCCCACGGCAGCGCTGAAGCCTGAGGGCTTGCCAGCCATGGTGTCATGGCGACCAGGCAAATGCCCAAAAGGAGCCTGCCTTTGTTGAGGCGGCCTTCTTTTTCGGGCGGAGATTGAATATCTTGGGCGAGCCAAAACGACCTTACCCTCTCAGCCTGCTCTTTGACCACGTCCATCGCAGCCTCAAGAGGATGGGCCATCTGCCAGTTCGCCACCTCGTCCAGCGCTTTTTTAAGGACCTCCTCGCTGGACGAGGTGGGATCTAAGGCCATAAGGTGCCCCTCAAGCGTGGAGAGCGCTCTTACGAGGTGGAGGAAAGGGCGCGGTATCTTGAAGCCGTGCTGTGCGGAGAGGGTGGTCAAGGCCTCAAAGATCTCCGAAAGAGAAACTCTCCCCACAGGCCGGCTCAAATAATCTTCGAGCATGTCATACATTTGGCTTTGAAGCGTGGTGGCCTCGCGCGCAGGGGGCAGAAAGCCCAAAGATAGAAACACGCGGTGAGCCCTCTCTGCGTCTGCATTAAACACGGCTTCGAGGAGTCTCAAAAATTTGCGCCGCATGGCTTCCGGTATAAAGACCATTGCGCCGAAGTCAAGGACTATAAGTTGTTCATCTTCGTTAACTAACAAGTTACCAGCATGGGGATCGGCGTGAACCATGCCCGCTTCTATGAACTGAATCGAATATATCTGGATGAGTTTGCTGGCCATCTCTCTTTTGGCGAGCATGGAAAGCGATGGTATAGCTTTGTCCAGACGAACTCCTTGGTGGTAGGTCATGGTGAGGACCCTCTTGCTGCACAGTTGACTTATCGGTTGGGGGACTATAATATCCGAACCTCTGGCTACTTTTGCACGGAATCGCGCCATGGATGACGCTTCTCGCAGGAAATCCATCTCGTGCTGCATCTGCAAGGCGAGTTCGGCGACGAGGTCTTCCAGCGTGAAGGGAAGCCTCGATGGGCTCGGAAGCCACTTGGACAAGTGACGCATGATCCGGAGGTCTCTTGCAACTTGAGCCTCCAAGCCGGGGCGCCTCACCTTTATGGCCACACTTCGGCCATCGGCCAACAGGCCGCGGTATACCTGGGCTATGCTTGCAGAGCCGATGGGCTCTTCGTCGTAATCTACTATGGCTTTGGCCGCCTCTCCCAATTCTTCGTCTATAATTGTCTTAACTTGCGAGAACGGAGCGGGTTTGACCTCGTCGAGCAGCTTGGAGAGGGCCTGCAAGACTTCGGGAGGCAGCAAATCCACGTGGCAGCTGAGCATTTGCCCGAGCTTGATGAACGTAGGCCCCAAAGCCTCCAAGACTTCTTTGAGGCTTTGTGCCTCTTCGTCTGTGAGTATTCTCTGTCTCGGCAGGCGGTCGGCCTTGTAAAGGCGTGCGAGAGGAGGACCGAGCGTGATTAAGACCCGCACAAAACGCATAGCGTGAAGCAGCGAGCGCCAGTTCATAAAAGCCCCTCCTGGAGGTAAAATTGCGGATATGCCAATGCGTCTGGATGTGTTTTCATTATAGAGCAGATGACGATTTTTGACATCCTCAAAAAAAGAGGAAAAATCGCGTATCATTAAGAAACGTCCTCGTCGGGACGGCCAACGAAAGGAGACGGTAGGTTTGGTTATGAGAATGCTCAGGACCCAGGTGAAATGGATCATGTTGGTGGTGGCGGCGATCTTCGTCATCTCCATATTCGCTGTCTATACATACCGGGGTAACGGAGGAGGAAATGCAGCACAAGGCGACCGCGCCGTGGCCGAGGTGAACGGCAAAAAAGTCATGCTTTCGCAGATAGACAGTGCGGTTCGTTCTTACGTGGAGCACTACGGCCTAAAGGATATAAGCCCGTCGGACCTTCCCTCGCTTCGACGGAGCGTCCTCGACAGCATAATCGTAGAAGGCGAACTCGAGAAGGAGGTCCAAGCCCGTTCGATTCAGGTGACCCAGGAAGAGATAGACGCCGCAATCGCGTATATAAGCCAGCAGTTTCCGACCAAGGAGTCGTTCGAGGATTATTTGAAGAACAACGGCATCACTATGGAGGTCTTGAGAGAAGAAATTGCCAGGCAAATTGCCCAGCGCAAGCTTCTTCAGCAGGCGTCGGAGGGGGTCTCTGTGTCCGAGGAGGAGACAAAAGAATATTACGACGCCATGAAAGAGTCTTTGTTTAAGAGGCCCAAAGGATATCTGATCAACGTGGCCCGCTTTAAAGAACCTCACGTGGCGGAGATAGTCAAGGAAGATCTCTCCGATAAACCCGATGCCTCTTCTTGGAACGAACTAATGGAGCTGCATTCTAACGATGTAATATCTCACACACCTTATGAGGACCCTGTATTTTTGAATGAAGAATCACTGAAACAGCAGTTCGGCACCCAGGAGCTAAGCAAAGGAGAGATCCTCGGACCCGAGGAGATCGCGAGCGGAGATTACGCCCTCTTTTTAGTGATGGAGGAGAAACCTGAAGAGGTGGTATCCTTCGACGTAGTCAGCGGAGACGTAGAAAAGTTCCTTTATTCTCAGAAAGCGCAGCAGCGCCAACAGGAGTTCTTAGAGGAACTCATAAAGAGGGCCGAAGTGAAGCTCTTGGAGCCAGAGCTTTTTGAAGTGGCAAGCAGCGATCAGCCAGAAGTGCCCCAGGATGAGGCTGTATCTGATGATGTCGCCTCTTCGGATTTGGGATCCGAAGCGCCGCAGGAAAATGCAGAGCCATAATGCTTGGGCGATGCAGGCAGGTGCGGCAAACTATGTAATATTGGCGAGTTGAAGATGTTTGGGCGGCGTTCAGCGATGGCTAACTTGCCTTTGAAGAAGCCGCAGTAAACCTAAACGTATTTGCTGATGATCTCAGGAGGTGTGCGTCTTGGAAGAGCTTTTGGCTCGCGGCGAGAGGTGGTTCCCCGAAGGGTCTACTTTCAGAGAGGATATGCCCAAGCTGTGGGGCGATTGGGGAGTAGATTCCGAGGTGGGGAAGCTCAGGGCTGTTCTCATGAGAAGGCCAGGAGAGGAGATAGAAAAGCTTTCGAGCCCTGAGCCTTACAGATGGAAGGCATTGATGGATCCAGAGCTTGCCAGGGCACAACAGGATGCCTTGGCAAAGGTGTATAGAGATCATGGCGTTGAGGTTTATTATGCGAGAGAAGCAGCTTTGGACAAGCCTAACTCGCTGTACCTGAGGGATATCGTATTCATGACCCCCGAAGGTGCTATATTGGGGAGACCGGCCATGGCGGCCCGCAGGGGGGAAGAGCGATGGGTCGCCAAGGCCTTGGGCGAGTTGGGCGTTCCGATTGTGAGGACCATAAACGGCGATGGCATCTTTGAGGGCGCCTGCTGTTTGTGGATCGATAGTAAAACGGCGATCTTGGGCACTGGTGTACGTTGTAACGCCTCCGGAGCAGCCCAGGTGGAGTACGAGTTGAGAAATATGGGCGTTGAAAATATCATAAAGTTTCAGATCCCCTATGGACATGCCCATGTCGATGGTCTGATGAACATGGCGGATCGCAAGAAGGCAGTCGTATTTCCGTGGCAAGTGCCGTACGACGTGGTGGCAGCATTGAAAGAGTTAGATTTTCAGATAATAGAGGCCCAATCCGTCCTCGAGGTTAAGCAAAGCTTTGGGGTTAACTTCGTGGCCTTGGAGCCCGGAGTGGTTGTCATGCCGGCCGGAAACCAACGCACTCAGGCCGCAATGGAGGAAGCAGGTATAAAGGTGATCACTGTAGACGTGTCGGAGATCATGAAAGGGTGGGGCGCCATACATTGCATGACGGCCTTTTTGAGGCGCGATCCCATATAGGCGTTAAATTTAACGTAAAGGAGAGGTGTAACGTGAAAAAGGTCTTTTGCTTGGTGACGGTTTTAGCAGTCATGGCTTTTTCTCCCGCTGTCTTTGCCGCTGAGAAACCATGGATGATCGAGAGGGTCTTAGACAAGAAAGAGCTGGTTTTGGGCACGGCTCCCGGGTATTTCCCCTTCGAGATGATCGACAAAGGGGGAAACATCGTAGGATACGACGTCGATATCGCTAAGGAGATGGCAGATGCCTTGGGGGTTAAGCTATCGATACAGAGATATGGCTTCGACGGACTGATCCCCGCCCTTCAGACCGGCAAGGTAGACATCGTAATGGCCGGTATGACCATAATGCCAAAGAGGGCTCTCGTCGTCTCTTTCAGCAACCCTTACTATTCTACTGGACAGACGCTTTTGGTGTCGAAGAAAAACCCCGACGTCAAGTCGTGGCGCGATCTCGATCAGCCGGGTAAAGTCATAGGCGTGTCATTGGGCACCACGGGGGCGATGCTGGCCAAACAGGTCTTCGAGAAGGCCCAGGTTAGGGATTTCGATACGTTCCCCGATGCCTCGCTTGCCGCGTCCTCCGGCAGAATCGACGCGGTCGTCTACGATGAGCCTGGCGTGAGAGTGTACGTGGCGCAACATCCCGATACGACCTATGGAGTTTACGACCTTATTTCTGTAGAAAACCTCGGCATAGCTGTGCCCAAGAATGACTTCGCATCACTTCAGTGGATAAATTCCTTCTTGCATTCTTTTGTGGGAGGCTTAAAGCATCAAACGATGATCAAGAAGTGGTTTGAGGATATGAGCTGGATACAAGAGATGGAGGCAAAATAAACTTTGTATATTAGTGCATAAAAGGCAGAGAGGGGATTTCCGTGAGCGAACTTGACTGGGGAGTGGCAATAGACTATCTCGACGTTCTGCTCTATGGCGTGTTACTGACGCTGAGGCTATCGGCCATCTCTACAGTGGTTGGATTAGCGATAGGGATAGCCGTTGGATTGTGTCGCATATCCAAAAATCCGCTAATAGCCATCCCCGCGGCTGTGTATGTTGAGGTCGTGAGGGGAATTCCCCTCCTCGTCCTCCTTTTTTACATCTATTTCGGAATAGGCTATTTTGTGAACATGCCGCCCTTTATAGCTGCCGTCTCAGGCCTCGGTATATTTTCAGGGGCCTTTGTGGCTGAGATCGTGAGGAGCGGCATAGAGTCGATCTCAAGAGGCCAGATGGAAGCTGCTCGCTCCACAGGCATGACGTATTTGCAGGCCATGAGGTACGTGATTCTGCCGCAGGCCTTCAGGAGGATTCTGCCGCCGTTGGCGGGGCAATTTATATCTCTCATAAAAGACTCATCCCTGGTGTCTGTGATCTCCGTGGTGGACCTCACCCTTCAAGCGCGGAATGTGATAATTGCTACGTTTCGGTCGTTTGAGATTTGGACTGTAACGGCATTGCTCTACTTTTCCCTCACATTCACGCTGTCTCGCGCAGTGAGGTACTTAGAAAGAAGGTTTAAGGTAGTTGATTAAGCTCGAAAGGGTTTCTAAGAGCTTTGGTCATCTCCAAGTGCTTAAAAGCGTCAACTTGGAGGTGAAGAGTGGAGAGGTCGTGGTGGTGTTGGGGCCGAGCGGTGCCGGCAAGAGCACTATGCTTAGGGTTGTAAATGGCCTGGAGACGGTGGATTCGGGTCAGGTTTGGGTCGACGGCGTGCCTGTCCACGATAAAAGGACGAACATCAATCTGTTGAGACAAAAGATCGGCTTTGTGTTTCAGCATTTCGAGCTATATCCTCATCTCACAGCGCTGCAAAACGTGGCATTGGCCCCCATCGTCGTTAAGAGGATGAAGAAGGAGGATGCCGAGGCGAAAGGGGTTCAGCTCCTTTCAGCCTTAGGCCTCTCTGATAAGGTCGGCTCATTTCCGGCGCAGCTCTCCGGTGGCCAAAGACAGCGCGTGGCGATAGCCAGGGCCTTGGCGATGGACCCCAAAGTTATGCTCTTCGACGAACCCACTTCAGCGCTGGATCCCGAGATGATAAAAGAGGTCTTGGATGCGATGAAGTTGTTGGCGAAGGGCGGCATGACGATGATCATCGTTTCTCACGAGATGGGTTTTGCCAGGGAAGTCGCCGATAGGGTCGTCTTTATGGATAAGGGGATGATACTGGAAGAAGGAACGCCGGAGGCATTCTTTTCTTCGCCGACTCATCCCAGGGCGGTCGAATTCCTGGAGAAAGTGTTGCGATGACTCCACCCCTCGCTTGAAGTGTGAGACGGAAAGATGTAGGGAACACAGGCGAGTGCGCCTTAGATCTTGCAAAGCCTATTGCCTATCTGTGGGAGTCTTGTGATATACTTACTGCATTAGGGGTCCCCTTATCCTTGTGTGCCGGGGTGGCGGAACAGGTAGACGCAGTGGACTCAAAATCCACCGGTGGTTGCCATCGTGCGGGTTCGAGTCCCGCCCCCGGCACCAAAGATG
>Ga0116169_1003602_pt1 | contig 10184 bp, 6 predicted proteins | sample AD_UKC130_MetaG_FD_89796 | JGI IMG/M metagenome (GOLD analysis project Ga0116169, IMG submission 89796) | Active sludge microbial communities of municipal wastewater-treating anaerobic digesters from Canada - AD_UKC130_MetaG | ecosystem: Engineered > Bioreactor > Anaerobic > Digestate | place... | reverse complement strand
TTTCAAAGGCACTCTGGCTTTGATTTTTTCGAGATATTTATCCCTGTCCATACCCATAATCAAAGCCCGTCGCGTTTGTAGGTCGCTCATCACGTCGCCCATGTATTCCGAAGGCAAGGAAACGGTAACGTCGTAAATGGGCTCAAGGATTTTTGGGCCGGCATTTTTGAATGCTGTGCTGAATGCATTGCGCCCTGCAAGCATGAAAGAGATTTCATTGGAATCTACCGGGTGCATTTTGCCGTCATATACGATTACGCGCACATCGCGCGCATACGATCCCGTTAAAGGGCCTTGTTCCATTCGGCTCATGATTCCTTTCAAGATTGCCGGCATGAAGCGCGAATCGATGGATCCTCCAACGATACTGTTCACGAAGACCAATTTTCCTCCCCATTCAAGCTCGATTTCCTGTACGTCGCGTACCTGTACTTTGATTTCTTGTCCATTGAATTTATATACGTCCGGCATTGGCATGCCTTCGGAATAAGGTTCCACGATGAGATGGACTTCGCCAAACTGCCCGGCACCTCCCGATTGTTTTTTGTGTCGGTAATCGGCTCGTGCTGCTTTGGTGATCGTTTCGCGATAGGGAATCTTCGGCTCCTGAAATTCTACTTCAATTTTGTCGTTGTTTTCCAATCTCCATTTGAGTGTTTTCAGATGAAATTCGCCTTGTCCCGAAACGATGGTTTGTTTCAATTCTTTCGATATTTCCGAAATCAACGTGGGATCTTCTGCATGCATGCGCGTGAGTGCTTCGTTTAATTTTTCGGCATTGGCTTCGTTTAACGGCTTGATTGCTCTACGATAACGTGGCTCGGGATATTTGATGAAATCGAATTTATTGTCGACACCTTTGGCATTTAATGTATCGCCGGTACGCACGTCTTTTAGTTTTACGGCGGCTCCAATATTGCCGGCCTGCATTTCTTCTACTTTGTTGCGGATTTGTCCGGCTACCGAAAAAATCTGGGCCAAACGTTCTTTGGAACCTCGATTGGCATTGATCAGATCATCGCCTTCTCTTACGGTGCCCGACATAACTTTAAAATAGGAAATTTCCCCGATATGCGGTTCAACGGTAGTTTTAAAAACGAAAAGACTGGTCGGAGCATTGGGGTCGGGTTTTACTTCCTTTCCTTCGGTGTTTTTTGGTGCAGGCATTTGATCGGGCGAGGGAGCCACGGTACTCAGGAAATTCATAACTCGATGTACGCCCATATTTTTTGCAGCTGAGACACAAAATACGGGGAAAATACTGCGGTCGATCAATCCTTTTTGGATTCCATCGCGCATTTCTTCTTCCGATAATGTTCCCTGTTCGAAATACTTTTCCATCAACTCTTCATCGTTTTCGGCCGCAGCCTCCAGCAGTACTTTGTATAACTCGTCGGCTCGGGCTTTTTCATTGTCCGGAATATCCATCACATCAGGGGCTGTCGCACCGGGCTTCCATTTATACATCTTTTGTTTTAAAACATCGACAATGCCTTCAAACGAGCTTCCGCTTCCAATGGGGTATTGTATGGGGACTACCTTGTTCCCCCACGTTTCTTTCATTTCGGCAAGGGTATTGTCATAGTCGGCTTTTTCGTTGTCCATCTGATTGATGACAAATACAACAGGTTTGTTCAGATCTTCTGTATAGTGAAATTGATTTATTGTTCCCACTCCAATTCCGTTGGCTGCGTGGATAACCATCAGTGCGGTTTCGGTTACGTTGAGTGCAGTGATGACCCCCCCTATAAAGTCATCGGCTCCCGGGCAATCGATGAAATTCATCATTTTGTCTTTCCATTCGAAAGAGAATACGGTTGGGAATACCGAATAACCGTATTCCTTTTCTACAGGAAAATAATCGGTGACGGTATTTCCGCTTTCTATTGTTCCGCGACGTTTTATAAGACCACTCTCGAAAAGCATAGCTTCTGCGAGAGTGGTCTTCCCTGATCCCGAATTGCCTATGATGGCAATATTTTTAATGTCTTTTGTTTGGTATACTTTCATGATTGGAGTATTTATTAACGTATTTGAAGTTGCAAAATTAAAACGACTTTGCTTCGTGCAAAAAATGCAAAACCGTATCTTAAAAAAAGCGGTTGCAAGTTAAAAAAAACGATACAATCCATGAAATATGCAATAATGTTACAAAAGTATGTTTTATAACACATGTTGAAGGCTGATTTTTTTATCAACCTCTGTCCCACACATTTTATGGTAAGCGAAATTTCCGCCCACAAACGCCAAACTACATTGCCAAGAGGAAAAAATTCCGCTCATGAGCGTCGAAACACATCGATGGTAAACGAAAACTCTGCTCACAAGCGTCGATATACGTCGACGGGAAGAAAAATCCGCTCCCGTCGGCTTCTCGGGATCTTTTGCGGACACTCGGTACGGTTGTGTATGTTTTTTAGCCGAACCCACGGGCCTTTTGCGGTGTTTCGGCTTATGGCGAAAATGCATTTGAGAGCCTTTGAAACGGATGCCGTGATTGGGGGGGCGAATAATTTGGATTGGGAATTTGTTTGCTATCGATTGCTTTGATAAATTTGCGTAATGATTCGATCAATATCTATCCAATACTTTCTTTTTTTGTCGATAATCAATGCGATAAGCTTGTGGATAATCAAGCAATTATGGATGTCGGGCGTTGACCCCGGAACTGTTTGAAACGTAGTGCACATCTTGCATGTTCACACGCTTTTGTTCATGTTTTTTCATGCACTTGGTTTTTTATTCGTTTGTCAAACAGTTTAATGCAACAATTCAATGACATATTATCATAATCAAAACATAGAAGCAATACTTCAACAATTCGATGTATCTCCCGAAAAAGGGCTATCGCATGCCGAAGCAAAAAAACGCCTTGAGGTCTATGGCCCGAATCGATTGGAAACAACAAAGCCAAAATCCACTTTGCAAATCTTTTTCGCCCAGTTCAAGGGGTCGATGGTGATGATCCTTTTCATTGCTGCCATTATTTCGGGTATAATCGGTATAAAAAATGGAGAAGGATTTTTAGATACAGCGGTTATACTGGCTATTTTGGTAGTTAATGCCATCATTGGAACGATTGAGGAGAAAAAAGCACAGTCTTCGTTGGAGGCGTTGAAAAAGATGAGCGCCCCACATTCCAAAGTATTGCGTGATGGAGAAGTTGTCGAAATTTCTTCTACGGATATTGTTCCCGGCGATATCGTGATATTGGAAACCGGCGATATTGTTCCTGCCGATATGCGGCTTGTTGAAGCAATGAATTTGAAAATTCAGGAATCGGCCCTTACCGGTGAATCGGTTCCGGTGGAAAAAAATGCCGAGACATTGGAAGCAGAAGACATTCCATTGGGCGATCGGGAAAACATGGCGTTTGCTACCTGTGTTGTGACCTATGGTCGAGGGAGGGGTGTTGTTGTTGCCACCGGTATGAAGACCGAAGTAGGCAAAATAGCCCATATGCTTCAACATGCCGAGGAAACCGAAACGCCGATGGGTAAACGACTGGAACAGCTCGGTAAAATCTTGGGTTACGTAGCCATAGTCATCTGCTGTATCATTTTTGCCGTCGGGATGCTTTATGGGAAAAACCGTCTCGAGATGTTTATGATGGCTGTCAGTCTTGCCGTAGCTGCTATTCCCGAAGGGCTTCAGATTGTTTCTACTTTGGTGCTTTCAATTGGTGTGCAACGTCTTGTAAAACAGAATGCCATTGTGCGCAGATTGCCTTCGGTGGAGTCGTTGGGGAGTGTTACGGTAATTTGTTCCGATAAAACGGGCACACTCACCCTGAATAAAATGACAGTAGTAAGGGGATGGACATTCGGCAATGAAATCGATTTTCGTTATCGCGATTCGATAGAAATAGAAGACGATACCGACAAAGAAATATTGTTGCGGAGTGCATTGCTTTGTACCGATGCCCATTTGAGAATACTTCCCGACGGTACACACGAAAACTCGGGCGATCCCACCGAAACGGCTATCGTTGACATAGCATTGAATTTCGGGATAAACAAAAATGAGGAAGAAAAAAAATACCCGCGTGTAGGAGAAGTGCCTTTCGATTCGGATCGTAAGCGTATGTCTACCATCAACAGAATGGAAAACGGGAAGTTGCGTGTTAATGTGAAAGGTGGGGTAGACGAGGTGTTGAGTGTTACATCCCATATTTTTGTTCATGGCGATATTCGTCCGATTACCCAAGAGGATATTACTGTAATCAGAACCCAAAACGAGATAATGGCACAAGATGCTTTGCGGGTTCTTGCCGTGGCATATAAGGATATTGACGATCTCCCGGGAAAAGTGACTGCCGAAACGATCGAGAATAATCTTGTTTTTGTGGGGTTGCTCGGCATGATCGACCCGCCTCGCCCCGAAGTAAAAGAAGCAGTGAACAAGTGCAAAATAGCCGGTATACGTCCGGTAATGATTACAGGAGACCATAAGATCACCGCCCTTGCTATTGCCAAAGAAATCGGGATTTATCAAGAAGGCGATCAAGCCATTACGGGTACCGAACTGGAAAAAATGGACGATAGTGAGTTGTATGGCAATGTGAAAGCGTATTCTGTATATGCGCGCGTGATACCTGCACACAAAGTACGCATTGTAAAGGGGTGGCAATCACACGGCGATATTGTTGCCATGACGGGTGACGGCGTAAACGATGCTCCTGCTTTGAAACAAGCCGATGTGGGTGTTGCGATGGGCGTGACAGGTACAGAAGTTGCAAAGGATGTGGCAGATGTAATCCTTGCCGACGATAATTTCGCTACCATCGTCAACGCTGTTGAAGAAGGTCGTCGTATCTACGATAATATTCTCAAAACCATTCAGTACCTTTTGTCATCCAATGTTGGTGAAGTTCTGCTTATTCTGATTGCCTCGTTGCTGAATCTCGGTAATCCGATGACGCCAATTCTTATTCTTTGGATCAATTTGGTGACAGACAGCCTCCCTGCACTGGCATTGAGTATGGATCCTGCCGAGGAAGATATCATGAAACGTAAACCGCGTGATCCCCAAAAGGGATTTTTTTCACGGGGAATGGTTTGGCGCATCGTGTATCAGGGCACAACAATCGGGTTGATTTCGCTGGCAGCTTATCTGATCGGATTTAAAGATGGTGGTCAGCCTTTGGGACAAACCATGGCTTTTGCCGTGCTCGGATTTTCTCAGTTGATTCATGTTCGAAATCTACATTCCAACAAAATATCTTGTTTTAAAATCAGTCCGTTTATCAATAAAGCGTTGATAGGTGCTATTCTTGTTTCGGCAGCATTCATGGTTTTGATTCTTCTGATTCCGCCTATCATGAATATTTTTGGCACTGTCGCTATGGATGGAATACATTGGGCGTATGTATTGCTTCTCTCGCTAGTTCCTATTGTTATGGTCGAATGGATGAAACTCATGAAATTAAACGGTTCAAAAGATGAGTATTAATTTTGCATGATGTATTTTTTGTTATTAATGGATGTAAAATGATTAAAACATAGATTAAATAAGTGGCAGTTTCACACTTACCTTGTTCATTGAGTGGACAAGGTAAATTTTTTTTATTATTTTTGAGGCGGAAAAATCGGTTTATAATCAATTACATATTTTACACAAACAATAAATTTATCGCATGGAGAATCTAAACGAAGCGCTTTTTCTTCTGGTTGTTGGAATGCTTACGGTTTTTGTCATTCTTATGTTGGTAGTGGCGGTTGGAAATCTGATTATACTATTTACCAATCGTTTTTTGCCGCCTCCCGACGATGCCGAAAAGGGGAAACATATAGATCCTAAAAAATTGGCTGTCATTGTGGCTGCAGTGGATATTGTTACGAAAGGAAAGGGCAAAATAGCCAACATAGAAAAAATAGGAACTCAAAATAAATAATTATGGCAAAACAGATAGGATTTAGTCTTTTATATCGCGACATGTGGCAGTCGTCGGGAAAATATGTGCCACGAGTAGATCAATTGAAAGCAGTGGCTCCTGCTATAATCGATATGGGATGTTTCGCCCGTGTGGAAACCAATGGTGGTGGTTTTGAACAAATCAACTTGCTGTTTGGAGAAAATCCGAATGTTTCGGTAAGAGAATGGACCAAACCGTTTAATGAAGCCGGTATCCAAACACATATGCTCGAGAGGGGATTGAACGGCATCCGCATGACTCCTGTTCCGGCCGATGTGCGTCGGCTTATGTTTCACGTAAAGAAAAAACAGGGTACCAATCTCGCTCGTTCGTTTGATGGGCTTAACGATGTCCGCAACTTGGAGAATTCCATCAAATTCGCAAAAGAAGCCGGAATGATTTCCCAGGCAGCGCTTTGTATCACGGTATCCCCCGTCCATACGGTTGAATATTATACCCAATTGGCTGATACGCTGATTGAAATGGGGGCAGATGAAATTTGTTTGAAGGATATGGCCGGAATAGGACGGCCGGTATCGTTGGGTAAAATCGTAAAGAATATAAAAACTCGGCATCCGCACATTCCTATGCAATATCACGGACATGCTGCTCCCGGTTTTCAAATGGCGTCGATTCTTGAAGTGGCCCAAGCCGGTATCGATTATGTCGATGTGGCTATGGAACCGCTTTCATGGGGTACGGCTCATGCCGATGTGCTTGCCGTTCAGGCAATGTTGAAAGATGCCGGATTTTCGGTTCCCGAAATCAATATGAAGGCGTATATGAAAGTGCGTTCCCTTACACAGAGTTTTATTGACGATTTTTTGGGTTATTACATTAATCCCAAGAATCGGTTGATGAATTCGTTGCTTATAGGTCCGGGTTTACCGGGTGGGATGATGGGAAGCCTGATGGCCGATTTGGAAAATAATTTGGAATCGCTCAACAGATGGTTGTTGAAAAACGGCAAAGAGGAACTTACGTTAGACGATTTGCTGTTGAAACTATTCGATGAAGTAGCCTATATCTGGCCAAAGGTGGGATATCCTCCATTGGTAACACCGTTTAGCCAATATGTGAAAAACCTTGCTTTGATGAATGTGATTCAGATGGAAAAAGGCAAGGAACGTTGGTCGATAATTGCCGACAACATTTGGGATATGATTCTTGGCAAATCGGGTAAACTGCCCGGTGAAGTGGCTCCTGAACTTGTTGAATTGGCAAAGGAACAAGGAAAGGAATTTTATACCGGCAATCCTCAGGATTTGTATCCCGATCAATTGGATGAATTCCGTGCCGAGATGAAAAGGAACAATTGGGACTTTGGTCAGGATGACGAGGAGCTTTTTGAGTTGGCCATGCATCCCGAACAATACCGAGCCTACAAAAGTGGCGAAGCGAAAGCGGCGTTCGAAAAAGATTTGGCCGAGAAAAAAGCAGCTGCAAAACAAAATAATGAAGGTGTATCTTCTGTTTCGGTTCAACAAAATGATTTCAAACCCAAAAAACTGATCATTACCATCGATGACGAGGAATATGAAGTAAATATTTCTTACGCGGATGACGATGCAACCGAAAACAAAGAACCCGATAAACCGGCCGATGATACAAAGCCCGGAGAAAACCCTTCGTCTGCTCCAAAAGGGAAAGTCAAAGAACTTGTCGCACCACTCGAGGGCAAATTCTTTTTTACGAAAGATCCTTCCGAAAAACCCATCAAAGTGGGGGATAAGGTTAAAAAGGGCGATGTAATCGGATACATAGAATCCATGAAGACCTACAATACGATTGCTGCCGAAGAGGAGGGAACAGTAGTTGAAATCTGTGTCGCGAATGGCGATCCGGTGTATGAAGATGATGTGATTATTAAATTGCAATGAGGATATGGGGGATGTTTTTTCGAGTTTATTTGAAATGACGGCGTTTGGGGTTTTGGATTTCAAAACCGTCATCATGTGGATTATCGCGTTTGTTTTGCTGTATCTGGGGATATGGAAAGAATACGAACCTTTGTTGCTTGTACCTATCGGATTCGGGGTGCTGTTGGCCAATTTGCCCGGAGCAGGATTGGGAATAGTGGATGCTTCCGCTGTTCAGTATGCCGACGGGAGCTATATGAACCTTCCGGAAATTGCAAGCGAATATGGCATCATGAATTTTCTTTATTATTCGCTTATCAAGACCGGATTGCTTCCCCCCATTATTTTTATGGGAGTAGGAGCTCTTACCGATTTTGGGCCCATGCTGCGCAACCTTAAGTTGTCGCTTTTTGGAGGTGCTGCACAGTTGGGTATTTTTACGGTATTGTTGGGTGCGGTTTTGATAGGATTTAATCTGAATGAGGCAGCTTCATTGGCAATTATTGGAGGTGCCGATGGGCCTACGGCTATCTATACGACCATTAAATTGGCTCCGCATCTGTTGGGACCCATCGCTATTGCTGCCTATTCGTATATGGCGTTGGTGCCTGTGATTATTCCGATGGTGGCAAACCTGCTGATGACCGAAAAAGAATTCAAAATTCACATGCGTAACATGGATAAATCGTATCCTCCCAAACATGAGATTAAGCATCTGAAAGTGGTGAAGATTGTTTTTCCTATCGTATTGGGCGTGGTTGTGGCTGTTTTTGTTCCTTCGTCGGCGCCTTTGCTCGGCATGTTGCTGTTCGGGAATCTGGTTAAGGAAATCGGAACATCCACGAGTCGCCTGGCTGAAGCAGCTTCGGGACCCATCATGAATGCGGCAACCATTTTCCTCGGTTTGTGCGTAGGCGCCACCATGACGGCCGATGTATTTCTGTCGGCACAAACATTGGGTATTGTAGTGGGTGGCTTTTTGGCTTTTGCCATATCGGTTGCCGGCGGTATTTTGGGAGTGAAGGTTTACAATATGTTTTCACATAAAAAGATCAATCCGCTTATCGGCGCAACCGGTCTGAGTGCCGTACCGATGGCTTCGCGTGTGGCAAACGAGATGGCGTTGAAATACGACAAATCGAATCATATTCTGCAATATTGTATGGCCAGCAACGTTTCCGGAGTAATCGGATCGGCTATTGCCGCAGGAGTATTGATTTCTTTCTTGGGATAAAATAGTGTGGGGGTCGTTTTTTATCCTTCGCCATTTCTTTTTTCGTCGGATGTTTTTGTATATTTGTCGGGAAAATATTACCGAAGATTGTTCGGTTCGGTAAAATTCAACAACACAATGAGAAATATTAAAATTCTTTTTTCGGTAATCCTTTTGGGTGCTATCTTTTCCGGTTGCGGATACAACACTATGGTCGAAAAGCAGGAAGCCGTAGCATCACAATGGGGAAATGTGCAAAATGCATATCAGCGTAGAGCCGATCTGATTCCTAATCTTGTGGCTACGGTGAAAGGTTATGCCGTTCACGAACAAGAAACCCTTGCAAAGGTGACCGAGGCTCGAGCCAAAGCTACTCAGATAACGATAGATCCCGAAAATCTCACGGAGGAGAATATCCGGGAATACCAACGAGCGCAAGCAGAGTTGAGCGAGGCTTTGAGTAGATTGCTGCTTATTCAGGAGAATTATCCCGATTTGAAAGCCAATCAGAATTTTCTTGCCCTTCAGGATGAACTTGCCGGTACGGAGAACCGAATTTCGGTTGAGCGGAATAAATTCAACCAACTGGTACAAGAATATAATGCGTATATCCGCAAATTTCCTCAGATCATTTATGCCGGTTTGTTTGGATTTAAACCCAAAGCCTATTTTCAAGCTGCCGATGAAGCCCAAACGGCAACAAAAGTTCAATTCTAGCCAAATAAGAGGTAACTTTGTATCTGGTGACATTATTCAGAAAAATTAAACCCCGTTTTTGGTTATTCTTTTTGCTATTCGGTGTAGCTGCAGTTTATGCTCAGGATATACCTAAACCGATGTATCCTCCTCGCATGGTAAACGATTTTGCGCGCCTTTTCTCACCGGAAGAAACGCAGGCATTGGAACAGAAACTTCGTGCTTATCACGATTCCACCTCCACTCAAATCTATGTGGTTACCGTGAATGATTTGAATGGATATGCCGTTTCCGATTATGCATTTCGATTGGGCGAAGAGTGGGGCGTGGGTCAAAAAGGCAAGGATAACGGAGCGGTAATCCTCATTAAACCGAAGGTTGGCAACAGTAGGGGACAAGCCTTTATTGCAACCGGTTATGGGTTGGAGGCACGTTTGAATGATGCGTATGTGGGCAGGATCGTGCGCGATCGGATGATTCCCTATTTTAAGGAAAACGATTA
>Ga0116169_1003599_pt1 | contig 10189 bp, 10 predicted proteins | sample AD_UKC130_MetaG_FD_89796 | JGI IMG/M metagenome (GOLD analysis project Ga0116169, IMG submission 89796) | Active sludge microbial communities of municipal wastewater-treating anaerobic digesters from Canada - AD_UKC130_MetaG | ecosystem: Engineered > Bioreactor > Anaerobic > Digestate | place... | reverse complement strand
GACATCGGCATACGGGAAGCCATGCGCCAGCGAGATCGACAACACGCCGTCCTTGCCCTCCATGGCCATGATGCGGTCGACGAAGCCGCGCATCGGTTGCAAGGTGGTCGGAAAGCCGCCGATCATGCGGCAGTCGACCAGCGACATCACCGGTTCGATCTCGCCGCGCGCTGCGCGCAGCGTGAGCTCCACCACCTCCTCGCCGCGGGCCACGAAGTCGGTATGCGGGAACTCCTTGAAGCAGATGATCAGCGTGGCGTTGGCGACGCGCTTGCGCGTCATGTGGCAATGCGGGTCGAGCTCGACACCGATCGGCACCTTGGCGCCGACGATGCCACGCACCTGTGCGAGCAGGTCGCCCTCGCAGTCGTCGTAGCCGTCGGCGACCATCGCGCCGTGCAGCCCCAGCACCACGGCGTCGACCGGCATCGCGGCGCGCAGTTGCGCCAGCACCTCGTCGCGCAGTGTCTCCCAGGCCTCGCGCGACACCAGACCGGCCGGCTCTGCGAACGTGCAGGTGCCCTCGACCAGTGTCCAGCCCTCGGCCTTGGCGCGCCGACGTGCGGCCCACAGCGGAGCCGTGCACAGCTTGGCGTCATCGGGGTGTTGCCCGGGGGGCGCATAGAAGGATTCGTGGAAGCTCTCGAGCGCGGTCGGAATGGGCGCGAAGGTATTGGTTTCCGTGCCGATGGATGCGGCAAACATGCGCATGGTGCTGCTCCGATGGTCTTGTGGGGCGAGTTGTGGCGACCCGCGCGTGGCCGCGTGTCGCCATACCATTCTGGCGCAAGCCCATGGCGGTTGCATGGCCACGGAGCGGGCCGGGGTACTTGCCAGCCGCGGCGAAATGTGCCAATGCGTTCTTCGCAGCTGAGCTTCCATCGCGGCGGTTTGCCATGGGCAGCTGTCGGTGGACAGCACGGGGCTGCGGATTGGCCGGTGGCGGGTCCACCGTCGACGTCAGGAGGCCAGCAGATTCTTGGGCAGGTTGACGATCACGTCGGTCAGACCCCTCGCATCGGCGGCAGGGCGCATGTGCAACACCATGGCGGCCACGGCCGCGTCGCTGTCGCCTTTACGAAAGGCGTCGACCACCACCTGATGCTGCTCGAACGAAGCGCGGATCCGGCCCAGTGCGCCGAACGCATGGCGTCGGTAGTAGCCGGTGCGGGTTCGGATGCGGATCAGCTCCATGCGCAAATACGGGTTGCGTGTGGCCCGGTAGATCAGGTCGTGGAATTCCAGGTTGCTTTGCTGCCAGCCGGCGACATCGTCGGTCTCTGCATGGATGCGGCTTTTTTCATGCAGCGCCAGCAGCATCTGGAGGTCTTCGGCGCCCATGCGCTGGCACGCCAGCCGCACCGCCACGCCTTCGAGTTCCGCCAGCAGTTCCCACAAGGCCATCAGTTGCTGCAGATCCATTTTCGCGACGATCATGCCGCCGCGCGGCAGGCTGGTCAGCAGGCCCTGGGCCTGCAACTGGATCAGGGCCTCGCGGATCGGCGTGCGCGACACCTGGTACTGGCTGGACAGTTCGGCTTCGTCGATCGAGTCACCCGGCAACAGGCTGCCGTCCTTGATGGCGTTCTCGATCTCGGTGCGGATCCTGTCACTGGCTTTGATGAATGTCTGCTTGTCTCTTTGCATTCAAGGGTTTTCCCTAATCTTCGGTATCCACAAGAAGGTTATATTTATATTTATGTGTCTACAAGGTATATCTTACCGTGCCAACGCGCATTGATCCAGTGCACCCGACGGGGCGCTTCGACATGGACGCCGACGCGGCGGCAGTCGTGGACCGCGCGCTGGATGCGGCGCAGATTGCGGCCGATGGTAACGAACGCCTGCGGCTGGCCAAGACCTTGCGCCGGCTCGCACCCGCAGTGGCCGCGGCATCCAGCACCGACCTGCCGCACCGCGATGCAGATGCAGACTTTGAACAAGGCCTTCGGGAACTGGCCCGTGCCTGAACTGCCCGACACCCTGACCGGTCTGCAGCATGCGCTGGCATGCGGCGAATGGTCGGTGGCGCAGGCGCTGGATGTGCAGCGCCTGCGGATGCGGCAGCAGGCCGGACGGCTGCACTGCGTGGTGCGCGCGCTGGCGGTGTCGCATGGCGATGCGCCTTCGCCCCACGGCAGCCTGGCGGGCGTGGGCCTGGCCCATAAGGACATCTTCGATCTGGCCGGCTGGCGGCCGGGCCTGGGCCGCGACCAGGGCGCCGCAGCGCCAGGACTGTTGCCCGCGCCTGCAGTGCAACGCCTGATGCGCCAGGGGGCGACGCCCTTGGCCACACTGGCGATGGCCGAACATGCCTGCGGTGCTACCGGCGCCAACCCGCACTTCCCGCGTTGCGTGAACCCGCTGCATGCCGACGCGGTGGTCGGCGGCTCCTCCAGTGGCAGCGCCGTGGCCGTGGCTGCGGGCCTGGTCTACGGCTCGCTGGCGACCGATACCGCGGGCTCGGTCCGCATTCCGGCCGCCACCTGTGGCGTGCTGGGACTCAAGACGACGCAGGGACGGGTGCCGCGGGAGGGTGTTCACCCGTTGGCGCCTGGACTCGACACGGTCGGACTCATGACGCGCAGCGCCAACGACGCGGCCCGCTTGCTGGACGCGCTCGCCCCCGCGCCGGAACACGACAAGGTGCCCGACAGGCCGCTGCGGTTATGTGCCTGGATTCCGAAAACCGGCGTGGATGCCCAGGTCGCGTCGGCGCTGGAATCATTGCTGGCCGATCTGCCAGGCGTGCGACGCATCGACGATTGGCCTGACTTTCGGGCCGTGTCCCAACTGGCCGACGTGATGCTGCATTCGCAGGCCGCACTGACGCACGCCACGGCGCTGCGCGAAGGCTTCGCTGCACCGACGGTGCGTGAGGTGGCACTGCCGGGCTTGGTGATGCCAGCGCAATGGTTGCCGGCCGTGCAGGCCGAGAGGCCGCGTCGGCTGAAATCCTTCCTGTCGGCGTACCTGACGGACTGCGATCTGTTCCTGTTGCCAGCGTTGGCAGAACCCGTACCTGACTGGACCTCCGTGACCCCGGGGCAGGCCCCCTACGAGCCCTCACGCCTGCTGGCCCTGTACCGCTTCATGGGCTTTGTCAACTACCTGGGTCTGCCCGCCATTGTCTTTCCGATCGCCGCCGATGCCCGCGGAATGCCCATCAGCGTTCAGTTGGTGGCTCGGCCTTTTCATGAGCACGTGTTGCTGGCATTTGCGGATGCGGTGCAGCAACAGCGTCTTGACGGCGCGGCCTTCACGCGCCGCTTCCAAACAGGGAATTGACCACCATGCCAAGAATCCAGGCTTCCAGTGCCTTGTCCCGATTTCGCGTGCTTGACCTCTCGCGGGTGCGGGCCGGCCCCAACTGCGTGCGCATGCTGACCGACTTCGGCGCCGACGTGGTGCGCATCGAACCGCCGAAGGGCGTCGACCCGAACGAGGCCATGTTCGCCGCAAACCGCGAGGGCGGTGACTTTCAGAACATCAACCGCAACAAGCGCTCGATGACCCTCAACCTGAAGCAGCCCGGTGCGCGCGACATCCTCATGCGCATGGTCAAGGATGCCGATGTGGTGGTCGAGAACTGGCGGCCGGACGTCAAGGCCAAACTGGGCCTGGATTATGCGTCGCTCAGTGCCGTGAACCCGCGCATCATCCTGGCCAGCATCTCCGGTTTCGGCCAAGACGGCCCGCATGCCTGGCGGCCTGGCTTCGACCAGATCGCGCAGGGCCTGGGCGGCCTGATGTCGGTGACCGGGCACCCTGGCTCCGGACCGGTGCGCGCCGGGCTGGCCGTGGCCGACATGAGTGCCGGGCTGTACGCCGCATTGGGCATCCTCACGGCCTTGCTGGAGCGGGAAGTCTCCGGCAAGGGGCAATGGGTCCACACCTCACTGCTGCATGCGCAGATCGCCATGATGGACTTCCAGGCCGCGCGCTATCTCAACGACGGCGACATTCCCGTGCAGCAAGGCAACGACCACCCCACCAGCAGCCCGATGGGCCTGTTCGAAGGCAGCGATGGCGTCTTCAACCTCGGCGCTTCGGGCGAGGGCAACTGGGTGCGGCTGTGCCGCCTGCTGGGTCGCGAAGATTGGCTGGCCGACCCGGAGTTCACGACCGAAACCCTGCGGGTCAAGCATCGGGAACGCCTCAACCGGGAACTGGCTGACATCTTCAAACCGCGTCGTGTGGCCGATTGGGTCACCGAACTCAACGATGCCGGCGTGCCGGCAGGGGCGGTCTATACGGTTCCCGAGATGTTCGAAGATGAACAGGTCCGCCACCTCGGCGTCACGGCTTCACTGATGACCGACTTCGGCAAGCAGATGCACTACATCACGCAACCCGTGACCTTGACGCGGACGCCCTCCAAGGTGGTGGCGCAGGCGCCGGGCTGGGGCACCCACACCGACGAAGTGCTGGCCGAGGCCGGCTACTCGGAAGACGAAATCCGGCAGTTCCATGCCGACGCCGTGGTGTGACTGCGATGCCCGAAGTCCTGCACACCATTGACGGCCACGCGGCCACCATCACCCTGCGCAACGAGGGTCGATTCAACGCCATGTCGCTGGGCATGTGGAACACGCTGGGCGACACGCTGGACCTGTTGCAGGCCAACGCAGAGGTCCGCGTTGTCGTGCTTCGGGGTGACGGCGACAAGGCCTTTGTCTCCGGGGCCGATATCTCCGAGTTCGGCGCCCAGCGCAGCGACCTGGCCGGCGTGCAGGCCTATGACAACGCCGTGCGGCGCGCCCAGCACGGCATCACGCACTTGCGCTGCCCGGTGATCGCTGCGATCAGCGGCATCTGCTTCGGTGGCGGCCTGGGTCTGGCGCTGGCGTGCGATCTTCGCTATGCGGCGCCCGGCGCCCGATTCCGCATGCCGGCCGGCCGCCTCGGCCTGGGGTATGCCCTGGACGGCATCAAGCGCATGGTCGATGTGCTCGGCCCGGCCCGCAGTGCCGAGCTCTTCTATACCGCCAGTGTCTGCGATGCGGCGCAGGCGCTGGCGATGGGCTTGCTCAACGCCGTGCACGACGACGTGTTCGCACATGTGCAGCGGCTGGCGGCCGACATTGCCGGCAATGCGCCATTGACCCTGGCCGCCGGCAAGCTGGCATTCAACACCGTTCTGGGCGGATGCGATCCGGCAGACGCCGCAGTGGTCGATGCCGCCGTCAAGGCCTGCTTCGACAGCAGCGACTACATCGAGGGGCGTGCCGCCTTTGCCCAGAAACGTGCGCCCCGGTTCACCGGCCGCTGAGATCCGAGTTTCCCCACGTGCTTCCCATTTCCAACCACCAGGAGTGATGACGATGAATTTCGCTAAAGCCCTTGCAGCGGTCTGTACGACCGCTGTCACGACCGCGGCTCTTGCCATAGGCCCCGCACCCGCACCATTGGCGCAGCGCGAAACGCTGACCATCGGTTTCGTCAAGGTCGGACACCTGTCGCCGATGCTCAACGTCGAGGAGGAACTCAAGAAGTTCAACATCGACGTCAAGCGCGCCGAGTTCGTACGCTATGCCGACGCGCGCACCGCGCTGATGTCCAACTCGGTCGACATCTCCGCGGTTGGTCCGGGTGACCTGGCCATCGCAGCAGGGCAGGGCAGCAAGAACCTGATCGGCCTGACCGGCGTTGCCGGATCGGCCAAGAACCTGGTGGTGCGCAAGGGCGTGACCATCAACGACTGGAAGGACATTGCCGGCAAGAAGATCGGCATTGCGCCGGGATCCGCCGTCTGGTTCCAGTGGGCCATGACCATGGTCGAAAAGGGCATTCCGTACAACAGCTTCACCCCGGTCAACATCCAGGGCGGCGGCACCGCCTTCATCCAGGCCATCAAGCGCGGTGACATCGACGCGATGGTGCTGTGGGAGCCCTTTGAATCGCAGGCCGTGGCCGAGGGCGATGCCTACTTTGCCAAGAACCTGGAGTACAGCCAGTCCAAGTCCGTCGGCGCCGAGCTGGGACTGCTGGCAGCGTCGCGCGATGCGATGACCAACAAGCGGGAAGCCGTCAAGCGCTTCCTGTGGGTCTATCACAATGCCGAGGAACAGATGGCCAGGAATCCCGAAATGTTCGCCGAGGCCTATTCCAAATACACCGGACTGCCTTTGAACGTGACCAAGGAGTCGGCCAAGATCATCAAGCTCGGCGGCGTGCTGACCAAGGAGCAGGTGCGCCTGCAGGCAGAAGCCGCGTTCAAGCAGGGCATCATCCAGAAGGATGTGGCGGCCGATGCGGCAGCCCTGTACGACGACGCGATGACGCGCGAAATCAAGCGCTGATGGGCCTCCCATGAAGCGTCTGAAGCAATTCATCATCGGCATCCTGGTGCCGCTTGCCGTGCTCGCGGTCTGGCAGATCGTCGGCAGCCGACAGGACATGGCCGGCATCGTCCCCACGCCGCTGGCCGTGCTGCAGGGCTGGCAGGGGTGGGTCTTCGGCGCTTCCGGTATGGGCCTGAATCCCTATTCCGGAACCTGGCTGTCCAACGTCCAGTACTCCTCGATGCGGGTGGCGCAGGGCTTCACGCTCGCGGCAGTCATCGGAATTCCCCTCGGGCTGATGATTGGCTGGAGTCGCCTGATCGCGCAGCTGTTCGATCCGCTGGTGCAAAGCCTGCGCCCGATCCCGATCACCGCCTGGCTGCCGTTCTCGATCGCGCTGTTCGGCATCCGCGACATGGGCTCGGTGTTCCTGATCTTCCTGGGCGGCTTCTACGCCATCGTCGTCAATACCACGCAGGGCGCGCGCGATGTCGAGCGCAACCTGGTGCGGGCCGCGACCATGATGGGGGCCACGCGGGCGCAGCTGCTGCGCCGGGTGGTGCTGCCGGCGGCCATGCCATCGGTTTTCACCGGCATGCGCATCGGGCTGGGCATTTCCTGGACCGCTGTCATCGTGTCCGAGATGGTGGCCGTGAAATCCGGTCTCGGCTACGTGCTGTGGGATGCCTACTACGTGGGCCGCATGGACATCGTGCTGGCCGACATGGTGTCGATCGGCGCCATGGGTTACATCAGCGATCGCCTGATCGTGATGCTCGAACGCCGCGTCCTGCGCTGGCGCATTCTCCAGAACCACTGAACGCCATGTCTGCAATCCTCGCGCAACAACTCGACAAGATCTATCCGACCGACCCGCCGGTGCAGGCGCTGGACAAGGTCGAACTCGACGTCAAACCCGGCGAATTCATCGCCTTGCTGGGCCCCTCCGGCTGCGGCAAGTCGACCTTGCTGAACCTGGTCGCCGGCTTCGAGAAGGCCAGTGCCGGCAGCCTGACGGTCGATGGCAAGGCTGTGGACAAACCCGGTCCGGACCGCGGTGTCGTCTTCCAGGAAGCGGCGCTGTTTCCGTGGCTCTCGGTCTGGGAGAACGTCATCTTCGGGCCCAAGACCCAGGGCCTTCCAGCCAGCAGCTACGAGGCCCGCGCCCACGACATGCTGCGCATCGTCGGCCTGTCGGACTTCAAGAACCACCTGCCGGTGCAGCTCTCCGGTGGCATGCGCCAGCGCGTCGGCATTGCGCGCATCCTGACCATGGGCTCCAAGGTGCTGCTGATGGACGAGCCGTTCGGTGCGCTCGACGCCCAGACCCGGCTGAGCATGCAGGAGCTGCTGCTGACCGTCTGGCAGCAGCTCAAGCCGACCATCGTGTTCGTGACGCACGACATCGACGAGGCGCTGTTCCTGGCCGACACGGTGTATGTCATGTCGGCGCGCCCGGGCCGCATCCAGGCGCGCATCACGGTGCCGTTGAGCCGGCCGCGCACGATCGAGGACACGACCTCGGAAAACTTCAATGCAATGAAACGCGAGATCCTCAAGCAGATCCGCCACTGAAAACGAAAGCCCCCATGGCCAATCCCCGCATTCCCTACCGCTTTTCGAACGAAGGCCCGGCGCTGCAGGCGTATCCCGAAGGCAACATCCTGGTGCACCTGGTCGTCAATGTCGAACACTGGGAGTTCGACGCGCCGATGCCGCGCACCATCATCACGCCGCCCCATGGCCGAGAGACGGTTCCCGACGTGCCCAACTTCAGCTGGGTCGACTACGGCATGCGCTGCGGATTGCCGCGCATCCTCGAGGCGATCACCTCGCGGGGCCTCAAGGCTTCGACCAGCTGCAATGCCGGTGTGATCCATGCCTATCCGCGCGCAGCCGAGGCCATGCATGCCGCCGGTTGGGAATTCATCGGCCATGGCGTGCACCAGAAGGCGCTCAACCATGCCGGCGCTGAAGAGGAGGTCGTGCAGACCAGCCTGGACATGATCGAGGCCTTTACCGGCCAGCGCCCGCGCGGCTGGCTCGGCCCCGGACTGCGCGAAAGCCACACCACGCCGGAGGTGCTGAAGAAGGCCGGCATCGACTATGTCTTCGACTGGGTCGTCGACGACGTGCCGAACTGGATGACGACCGCCGAGGGTCCGCTGCTGAGCCTGCCGTACAACCTGGAGATCAACGACTCCATCATCTACGCGGTCGAGAAGCACAGCTCGGACGAAATGTTCGAGCGGCTGCAGCGCACCGTGGCCCTGTTCACGCGCGAGGCGCAGCAGCGTCCGCGGGTGCTGGCGCTGGGTCTGCATCCGCACCTGATCGGCGTGCCCCACCGCTTCGGCTCGTTCGAGCGCATGCTCGACCTGCTGCAAAACACGCCAGGCGTGTGCTTTGTGCAGGGCGCCGACATCGCAGACTGGTACACCGCGCAGGTGCCGGCACCTGCGGCCAAAGTCTGAACGCAACAAGGAAACCTCATGGATCTCCAACTCAAGGCCCGGCGTGTGCTGATCACCGGTGGCTCCAAGGGCATCGGTCTGGCCACGGCGATCTCGTTCGCGCGCGAGGGGGCGCAGCCGATGCTGGTGTCCCGCTCCGCCGAGACGCTGCAAAAGGCCTGTGACACGGTTGTAGCCGAAACCGGCGTGACACCGACCATGCTGGCCTGCGACCTGTCCACAGCCGATGGCCTGGCAACGCTGGTTGCGCAAATGGGCGAGGTCGACATCCTGGTCAACAATGCCGGCGCCATACCGGGCGGTGGCCTGGCCGATGTCGACGACGCCCGCTGGCGCCAGGCCTGGGAGCTCAAGCTGTTCGGCTACATCAACCTGATCCGGGCGGTGCTGCCGCTGATGCAGGCGCGGGGTTCGGGCGTGATTGCCAACATCATCGGCATGGCGGGGGTTGCACCGCGCGCGGAATACATCTGTGGCTCGACGGCCAACGCGGCTCTGATCGCATTCACGCAGGCCATAGGCGCGGCAAGCCCGCAGCATGGCGTGCGGGTGTTCGGCATCAACCCGTCGCCGACCCGCAGCGACCGCATCGAAGCGGTCCTGCGTGCCCAGGCGGCGTCCCGACTCGGCGACGCGGACCGCTGGCTGGAACTTACCAAGAAGCTGCCCTTCAGTCGCATGAGCGAGCCGCAGGAGATTGCCGACCTCGCCGTGTTCGGCTGTTCGCCGCGCTGTGGCTACCTCAGCGGCAGCGTGCTCAATATCGACGGCGGACAGATGTTCGCCAGTGCAGCCTGATCGGCTGGATCCGCTCGATCTGTCTTTAGGAACCTTCGCTGATGAACGTACACCCGAACTCTCCCCATGCCTACACCGAACTGCGCGACGGCGTGCGCGCGGTCGTCACGCAATTCGACTCCCGCTACTGGCAGGAAGTCGACGAGGCACGCGCCTTTCCGGACGCCTTCGTCAAGGCCCTGACCGACGCCGGCTGGCTGTCGGCGCTGATCCCCGAGGAATATGGCGGCTCCAGCCTTTCGCTGACTGAAGCCAGTGTGGTGATGGAGGAGATCAACCGTGCCGGTGGCAATTCGGGCGCCTGCCATGGCCAGATGTACGTGATGGGATGCGTGGTGCGCCACGGCTCCGACAAGCAGAAGCAGGACCTGCTGCCCCGCATCGCGCGCGGCGAGATCCGCATGCAGTCGATGGCGGTGACCGAGCCCACGACCGGCAGCGACACCACCAAGCTCAAGACCGTGGCGGTGCGCAAGGGCGACCACTACGAGGTGAGTGGCCAGAAGGTCTGGACCTCGCGGCTGCAGCATTCGGACTACATGCTGCTGCTGGCGCGCACCAAGCCTCTGGCCGAGGTGAAGAAGAAAAGCGAAGGCCTGTCGGTATTCCTGGTCGACCTGCGCGACGAGATCG
>Ga0116169_1003598_pt1 | contig 10189 bp, 8 predicted proteins | sample AD_UKC130_MetaG_FD_89796 | JGI IMG/M metagenome (GOLD analysis project Ga0116169, IMG submission 89796) | Active sludge microbial communities of municipal wastewater-treating anaerobic digesters from Canada - AD_UKC130_MetaG | ecosystem: Engineered > Bioreactor > Anaerobic > Digestate | place... | reverse complement strand
CTAAACCTAATTTCTCTAAGTTTAAGGCTATACTATAATTAACATATGCTATAGCGTCCTTACTCATGACTGAAGTCACGAGAATGCGGACGCTAAATTTTCAAACTCAATATATAATCTCTAATGTCATCAAGTTTGCGAAGTATATCTTGTTTTACTTCTTCATCAATCCATTTATCTTGTGCTTTTATGTATTGTTCAGAAATATTATCTGTAATTATCCAATATCCTTTATCTAAAGCATTTTGAATACTTTGAATTGAATAAATTTCTGAACCTATTGTATTATTACCTTTTTTCCAACTAATTTCATATTCTTTGTTATTTATTTTTTTAGCAGTATAATTTGTTGGGTCAAATTCTCCATTTCTATATACATGTTTAAATTTAAAAACATTAGGTATTTTTTTCATTTTATCACTCCTTTTCATTCTTTTATTATCCAAATTTTAACATTTTTTCTTCCCCATTGTATAGCTTCGTTATACGAAGGAAGAAACATATCAATTATTCTTCCTTTAATTGCTCCACCTGTATCAGTAGCTTTAACTATAAATTCTTCTCCTGTATCAATTCTCTTTGCTTTTAATATAGTCCCTAATGGAATAACTTTGGGATCAACAGCACAAGTTTTATATGGTATTGGATACGTACCGTCTGCACAACGATTACCAGTTGCTATATAAGCAGTAGATTCAAATATTCCCAAATATATTTCTTTTGGTTCAGGTGTTACAATTGGAGCAGGTATAGGAGTTGGTATAATATATATTTCTTCTGTTTCCTCTGCTTCGATTAATATATTTTTATAACCTACATTTTGAATATTAACTAATATCATACAAATAAAAAGAACAAATCCAAATAACATCTTTTTATTTATCTTTTGTAGAAATACTTTCTTCATCATCACTTTCCTTTACTTTGATATTATATTTTTCAATTTCTTCCGGTGTGGCTTTACGTGTAATACACTCCCCACATTCTATGTAATATCTATTTAACATTTGCTCATAATAGTAATTACCACGTTCTACTCTTCGTATTTCTCTTTCTAGCTTCCAATCCACTGTAATACCCCCCATTTTTTTGCTATGTAATTTCTTTAAACATTGGATTTTTCGATTGTTTTAATTTTGTTACACTACCATCTGATTTAATTTTATTTGAACCTCCCATCACTAAAGTGACGGGATTCTCGCTTCATCAGCCTCGCTACCTACTACCTCCACGAGCCTCACATCGGGTAGTTCCTACCCTAGTCTATATTAAGCCGTTAAGCCTAATTCCTTTAATCCTTGATTGAGTATGTTTATTGCAGCATTGTTGTCTCTATCGTGCTTAGTATTGCATTGTGGACATATCCATGTTACCAATTCATCTCGCGACTAAAGTCACGAGTGTTCTTGGTAACTTTCATAAAACAAGACAGTCACATATTATTTATTGATTATTTGTAAATTAATTTATCTTATTAATTTTTATTTTACTGGACTTAGGTTCTATCATTTTAAGATAAATGTATGTAAGTCCATTTTTAACCTTATAATTTATTTCTTTAAGAGAATTAACAACTTTATCAGACATTCTTAGCTTTAATTTTATATTGAACGGTATATTGCTAAATTCGTTTTTAGTTTCACCACAAATTTCAAGTACATCATCATCAAGTTTTATTGAAATATCATCTTCATTAATACCTAATGTTTTAACCTCAATGATATAATTCCCATCTTTTTTGTAGATAACATAAGGTTTCATGTCTTTAACACTACTATTAAAGAAAAATTCATCAGCCAACATATCAAAAAAATCTGTATCTAAGAAATGTTTTACAAAATAACTCATTAAAAAATCCCCCTTCAAAAAATTTTTTTTACTAATGTGACTGTCTTGTTTTTTGTCATTAAATCATTTCTAACAATTCTTGTTTTATTAAATCCAATTGTTCATCAATATATTTTTTAAGTCTTTCTTCTCTATTACCACCAAACCATTTTTCTTTAAACTTCTTTTTGTCATTTAAATAATCTTCTTTACTTATGTCTCCACTTAAATAATAATCTAATGAATATGTAAGTTCTAATAAATCATACATTAGTTCTGAAATTTCTCGGTCTTCAAATGGATCGTTCTTAATTTCTTTTGTATCATAATCATATCCAAACATTTCAATCATGAGACGTTCATTGGCGTATTCAAAATGTCCACCGCTCATTTAACTACCCCTTTCATATAATATTATAATATAAATTTAATTATTTTTCAATATTTATTTATTTTTTGTAAATTATTAATTAATAAATCAAAAATTTTACATACTAATCTTATCATAACACATTAGTATTTGTCAATAGTTTTTTATATTTTTATTTACAAAATGTGAACCTCCCACGACTGAAGTCGTAGGCTTCTAACCTCACAGTTAGAAATTCCTGCTTCATTGATTTCGTAACCTCCATCTCCACAGGCTTAAAATCCCGTAGTCCCTTACGGTACTCATTTATATTTAACTTGCTAATATATGTTTTGTATTGCATTGTGGATATATCCATTCTAATTTTATTATGCTATTATATTACTATTTTGTCAATTATTATCGTGCCACTTACTCACGACTAAAGTCACGAGTGTGCGTGGCACATTTTAATCAATAAATTTTTAAGAAATGTTTGCCTATTTAAATTTTCACTTTTCTTTAATGCACTTTCTATTGTATCTACTGTACCAATATTATATATAAATTTTTTAGTTCTTGTATACATTACATATAATAAATTTCGATTTAAAAAATATTTATGTGTTGGAGGAGTGATTGCAATTACATATGGATACCCTGACCCTTGCGAACGATGTGCTGATATTGCATATCCTAAAACCAAATCTCTAATATCATCATTTCTATATATAACTTGTACCCCATCAAAATCTACTATCATATATTTTATACCCTTTTGATTTTTTCCAATTCTAACTATTCTCCCATCATCACCATTAAAAATAGCTGTAGTATTTTCATCACATTTAGATTCAATTTGTTCTTCATTTTCAAATATAGGAGCAGAGTAATTATTAACTGTTTGCATTACTCTATCATTTACTCTAAATTTTATTTCAAATTTGTCTCTTACATATGATATTTCCATATTTTCATTTACTGGATTAATCAAATCTTGTATCATTGAATTAATTTTATAAGTACCAAATTCACCAATATTATAAGAAGATATAACTATAATATCATCTACTGTTCCACCCATTGCTTGCATTTTTTTATAAGCAGATATTATTTTATCTGTTAATGTATCCTTAGATGTTGGAACAAATACAAAATCATTTCCAAATTTTTGCACGCCTTCTCCAAATATAAAACTTTTACCATTTCTTGTATCAGTTGCTACTTTGGCTAATCCACCTTCTTTATATCTGAATACTTTATCTAAAAAAATTACTGGAAATATATTGCTATCAATCATATCTTGAATACAATTTCCACATCCAACACTAGGAATTTGAGCATTATCACATATAAAAATTAGTTTACTTCTTTTTTTATCAACTGCTCTCAATAAACTTCTCATTAAAAATACATCTATCATTGTTGCTTCATCTACAATTATAAAATCATATGGTAATTTATTATTTTCATTATACTGAAATCCATATAATGGATTATATCCTAAACCTCTATGTATTGTACTTGCCGGTCTATTTGTATTTATTGATAAATTTTTAGCAGCTTTTCCTGTTGGACTTAGTAGTATATAAGACATATTATGATCATCTAACATGTCAATTAAAGCTTTTGTACTAAAACTCTTACCAGTTCCGGCGTAACCTGCAACAATATATAAATTATATTTACAGGCATACTCTAAAGATAATTTTTGTTGCTTTGTTAACTTAACACCATCAACATTATCATATTTAGAATAATTAATATCTAATATTCTAAGTTCATTAGCAATATTTAATAATGTTTCTGCAACTTCTTTTTCACAAATATATGTAGTTTTTTTAGCAACTTTTTTGTTTTCTTTATCATAATATATCCTATCATCATATTCCAATATGCCTTTAAATTCATCCATACATTGAGGTGTTAATTTACTGCACTCTGAATATAATTCATTAGTTTTTATCCATGTATGTCCTGAACTTTCATTTTGATCTAATACATACAATATACATTCAGCCATTCTAAATCTTGAATTTGCTAACGATCTGTTTTTATTTAAAATTTTTGCATCTGCTGTTTTAAATCCTATTCCAGCAATAGAACACAAACATTGATATGGATTTTCATTCATTTTTTCTTTTAACAATTCAAATGAACTAAAACTATCATAAATTTTTTGTATTTGATTTAATGTTAATTCATATTCTTTATATTCGCTTATAATATTATAAAATGAAATATTTTGATTTATTTTTTCTTCAATTTTTTTTAACATTACTTCGCCAACACCATAAATTTTACTAACATCTATTTCATCTTTTTTGCTTTGAATAATCATCTTAACAAAATCAGGATATACCTTTAAAATATTATTGGCTCTTTTATATCCTATTAATTCTGAAAGAAAATTATATGCTTCATTTGTATTCATATCCATAGGATTGTTAATAAATCTTTTAACAACGTAACTTTCATATTTACCTCTTTTTTCATATTCTACTTCCAACTCATATTCTTTGCCTTCAACCATTGTTGGTAATTCACCTTTAATAGTTATATTACCATAGTCAGATAAAACCACTTTATCTAAACATGAGTTATTTGGATAAAAGCCATACATTTTAAATGAACCACGTTCAAAAAATGGTTGACCGGCTACATATCCTTTTATAATTATACTCACTTTAAATATCATCTCCTACTTTAAAAATTTACCACATTTTCCAACCCTCTATCTTTAATCCATTCTTCAAAAGTTTTAATTTTTTTAATTATAAATGTATCTTCACCTGATTTTTCTGCATAAAATGCAAGTTTATTATTCTTTTTAATTAAATCAAGATATTTAGAATAGACGCTCGACCATGCAATACCTTCCAATAATCCACTACTTTCATATATATTAATAAATGCATAATCTTTTTTATATCTATCTTTCTTTTTTTGTATACGAGATATTATACCAACAATAACACACTCTTCTCCTTCTTCGCAATCATAAAAATTTTCATTATTGTATTTAATTACATCTTTAAATGGATTGTTTTCAAGAAAGATTGATAATGCTTCAAATTCCCAAAACTGTTCATTTTGCATATATTTTTCTTTAAAATCTTCTATTGCTTTTTGTTTTTGTTCTTCTTGTTTTTGTAACCATTCTTGATACTTTACAGTTTCATGTTCAATCCTTCGTTTTTCATTATACAATCTTAATCTTTTTTGTTTGTCTTTAACAATATCTGTATCTATTCCCCATTTTATTTTTAATTCTAATAATGATGGTAAAGTTTTTACTTCAACATATGGTTTATATTCCTTTTCTGTTTGTTGTAAATATTTATTTGCATACTTTAACAACATATTTCGTTTATCTTTTGTAGGAATAGCACCTGATTTAATTAACATTACCATTTGAGCAGAAGTTAAATCTTTTACTCTATTTAGAAAATCATCTAATCCTTTAAATTTACCATTTTTATTTCTTTCTTCAATAATAGATTGTACAACTTTTTCACCAATTCCATTAATATAATTTAATCCAAATAAAATTTTTCCATCCACAATATCAAACTTATAATCAGATTTATTAATATGTGGTGGCAATATTTCTATACCCAATTCTTGTGCTTCAACTATATATTTATTTAATTTACCATTATCCCCTTCACAAGCATTAAATACTTCACAATAAAATTCTACCGGATAATGAACTTTTAAAAAAGCTGTTTGAAGAGTAAGAACTGCATACAACATTGAATGTGATTTATTAAACATATATTTGCCCTTTTCTTTCAATTCATCACTAATAAACTTTGCAAGTTTTTTATCATATCCATTTTGTTTAATTTCTTCATATAATTTATCTGATTCTTGTTTAACAAGTTCAGGATCTTTTTTACCAATGCCTTTCCTGAACTTATCAGCTCCACCATATGTACGTCCACCAAACTGTCTTACAATTTCCATCAATTGTTCTTGATAAATCATTTGTCCATAAGTTGTATTAAGAATTGGTTTCATATCTTCATGAATATATTTAATTTCATCTAGATGATGTTTATAATATATATAATCTTCCAAATAGCTCATACTATCAGGTCTATATAAAGCTAAGACTGCCGAAACATCTTCTAATGATGTTGGTTTAAGTCTAGTTAATAAATCTTTCATTCCTTGCGATTCAACTTGAAAAACATTGTTTGTTTTTCCACTTTGTAATAATTCAAACATTTTTTTATCTGCCAAAAATTCATCATTATTAGGATCAATATCCCAATCTGTTAAACCCACTCGTTTTTTTACACCATTGACTATTGATAAAGTTGTAAGTCCAAGAATGTCAAATTTAATTATTCCTATTTCTTCCACTATAACTTTATCAACTTGTATAACATGTTCACCTTTATCACCTAATTTCATAGGCATATAATCAGTTATATCAGTATTAACAATACCAACACCACCTGCATGTGTAGAAACATGTCTTACTCTACCACTTAATACTCTTGCTATATCAAATAATTGTTTGTGCTTTTCTAAATTATATTTACTTATAGCTTCTGCATTTACTTTAAAACATTCATCAAAATCTCTTTCAGTAAATAGTTTAGCAATTTGATTAATTTCATGACTTGTAAACAATGGTTTCCCTTCTTCATCTTTAAGAATTCGCCCAACATCTTTTATTGCAACAACAGGAGTTATATATGAAAAATTTAATATTTGACAAACCCGATTATCACCATATTTATTCATTAAATACTCAATTACTTTTTCTCTATCTGCAAAATCCAAATCAACATCAGGCATTGAAATTCTTTCAATATTAAGAAATCTTTCAAATATAAGATTGTATTTTATTGGATCAAGAGCAGTTATGGTTAAACAATAACAAACAATTGATCCACCCCCAGATCCTCTTCCTGCTCCAACTGGTATATTGTTTTTTCTGCAATAATTAACATAGTCCCAAACAATCAAAAAGTATCCACAAAAACCCATTTTGTCAATTATATCTATTTCATATTCAATTCTTTGTTTTCTTTTTAATTGTTCTTCTTCAGACATTAAATGAAATTTTCTTTTGTACCATCCTTCATTCCATACCAAGTGTTCAAGGAATTCTCGATTTGTTTTAAATCCTTCTGGTAATGGATAATCTGGTAATTGTGGTTCTTGAAAAGGCACTTTAACATCATCTATCATATCTACAATTTTATTGGTGTTTTCAAGTCCAATTATTACGTTTTCTTTACCTATTTGACTATCCATTATTTCATGTATTTCTTCCACAGATTGTATATAACATCCTTCATAAGTTTCACTCATTGTATCTTCGTCTCTTGCAATCTGTACAAGTTTACCTTGATAATACAATTGTTCTTTTTTTGCAGCATGACTATCAGTTGTAATTACAAATGGTGTATTTGTGTCTTTTGAAAGTTGTAATATTTTTTTGTTATATTCAGCTTGCTGCAAATGACCATGCGATTGCATCTCAAGATAAAAATATGGAAATATACTTTTATATTCTTGTATATATTCAATACATTTATTATAATCTTGTTCTCTAGCAATTTTACTTGCCAAACAAGCTGTTAATATAATTAAATTATTAGCATATGGTTTTAATATATTTAAATCTACACGAGGTTTAAAATATTTGCCTTTTAATTCACTTTCTGTGATAATTTTATTCAATGATTTTCTACCTTCTTCATTTTTAGCAAGTGCTATAAGGTGAAAATATTTATTATTTTTATCTTTAATGTTTATATCAAAACATTCGTACAATTCAACTCCCATTATAATACGAATATCTGGATATTTAGATTTTAATTTTTCAAAATATGGTGCACTATAAAGATTTCCATGTTCTGTATAAGCTATAGCTTTCAAACCAATCTCTTTGGCTCTTTCCATAATTTCTTCTGGTGATGAAAGAGCGTCTTGAAGAGAAAACATGGAGTGGTTGTGCAATGAAGAATAGCTCATTATATTATCACCACCTTTAATATTTTTCTACGACTGTATAATCTTCGACAATTATTTGAGGAATAGTCTTGCCCCCATATGTATTTATATTAGTCTTACCTACCACATCTATTACAACATTCCCATATTCAAAACTGTTGATATTTAACATTTCATCATCTTCAGGAACATTAAATTTTATATACTCAATCAATTCATTTTGAAACTTCCAATGTTTTTTACCGTCTCCAAATTCTTCAAATCCCAACAAATCTACATCAACATTTTTAATAACAACTAATGGTTCTTTTAAAAATCCAGAAAATAAATGTTGTATACTATGTATATCTTTGATAATTTGATAATCAATATTTTCTTCAAATATAAAATCAACTGCATAAACTTTTGATTTATCTATATCAGAATATTTTTTATTAAAATACTCAATTGCCAAAGGTATATTTTCTCTCTTAATTGATACTCCAAAAGCATTTGCATGACCAACCAATTCTTCAAATAAACCACTTTCTTCTAACTCAGCCTTTAAATCTTCAATAAAACCATCATTAACATTTCTAGCACTTCCACTAAAAATAATATTGTTATCATTGCTTTTAACATTATCTTTTCTAATAACCAAACAAGGTTTATCATATTTACTAGCTATTTTCATTGCTACCAAACCTGTTAATTCTTTTGTTACACTTTCAATTTTACTAACATTTATAAAACAAATTGAATTATTTTTATTTTCTTCGCTATATATATTATCAACTTCTTGTACAGCTTTATCTTGCATTTTAGATTGTCTTAATTTGGTGTTACAACATAACCTTGCAACTCTATCATAAATTGATTCCATTATGGTTTCAGGATTAGGATTATTTTTAGATTTTCTTGGAGTATATTTAAATTCATCATATTCCATTATAAATGCTTTAAACATCAATTCTTTTTCTTCTTGTTCACCTATTCTGATCATTGCATTAATAAGTGGTGCAATATAAAATGACACATCAATTATCGTTGGTTTTTCTGTGTTATTAACACTATATGATTGTTTATTTAATAAAGCTATAAATAATGGATGTTTAATATTAGAAAGTCCCTTGTCTACCAAATATTTTGTTTCACATTCTCTTAAATCCATTACATCAGCAATATTGGCAAGAGCAACTAAATCTAAATATTCGTCTGCACCATCTAACCAATAATTATCATCTAACGCTTGTAAAAATTTATACGCAACACCTGCTCCGCATAAATTTTTATTAGGATAATCACATATTTGGTTGTTAACAATAACTGCATATGGGTTATCATTTTCTTTAAGATGGTGATCTAATATTAATATTTCAAATCCACATTCGCTTAATATTTTGCATTGTTCAGTATCATTAGTTCCTGCATCAGGAATGATTATTAAACCTTGTTTTTTATCTTTTAAAATATTCATTATTTCTGATGACAATCCATGTTGTTTCTCTGTATGTAAAAAATATTCCATGTTATTATACTCTAATTGAGTTTTTATATAATGATATATTATACTGCCACTTATATATCCATCACAATCCGCATCAATAAGAATATATATATATTTATTTTTTTCTATACAATCTTTTAATAATTCCACACTTTTATTTATATTTTGTAACAATTCATAATTATATAAAACACTATCATTCAAATTTAAATATTTATCTATATCTTTTATTCCACGATTTTTTAATATTGTTTGTTTAATATTACTTATATCATTATTTCCTATTAATTTATATTTCATACAATTGTGGCTGTGGAGACACGTGACTTTAGTCATGTGAGGAAACAACCACATCTATTCTCCTTTCCCATAATAATGTTTTTGCCTTGCTTATAAGTTTTAAATCTTTACAATTGGCACTCCTATGTATAACTGTACCATCAAGTTTTCTTAAATCAAAATAACCAGAACTGCGTCTACCGAATATAAAACATTCTTCTCCTTTGTATTTTACCTTGTCAAACAATCTGAATCCTTTTACTAAATATGGT
>Ga0116169_1003593_pt1 | contig 10198 bp, 11 predicted proteins | sample AD_UKC130_MetaG_FD_89796 | JGI IMG/M metagenome (GOLD analysis project Ga0116169, IMG submission 89796) | Active sludge microbial communities of municipal wastewater-treating anaerobic digesters from Canada - AD_UKC130_MetaG | ecosystem: Engineered > Bioreactor > Anaerobic > Digestate | place... | reverse complement strand
GGGCGGGCGCGTGGGCACCTACCCGGTAATCCTGGATTCGCTGAGCGAGAACCGCGTGGCGGTGGCCGCCAATGCGCTGGGCATGGCGCGGGCCGCCTTCGACGCGGCGCGCTCCTATGCCGACGAGCGCCTGGTGGCGGGCCGGCGCATCGGCGATTACCAGGCCATCGCGCACCGGCTGGCCGACATGGCGGCCGACATCGAGGCCGCCAGGTGGCTGGTGTACTACGGCGCCTGGCGCGTGGACCAGGGCACGCTGGACAGCGCCACGGCGGCCAAGGTCAAGCTGGTGGCGTCGGAGACGGCGCTCAAGGTCAGCGAAGCGGCCATCCGCATCCTGGGCGGAGCCGGAATCATGCGCGAGTACCCCGTGGGGCGCATCCACCGCGACGCGCTGGTCTACGTCATCGGCGAAGGCACCAGCGACATCCAGCGCAATCTGATCGCCCGCGATCTGGGGTTCAAGGCATGAGCAAGTTCATCCACATCGACAACCGGGGCGCCACGCGCATCGTGCGCATCAACCGCCCCGAGCGGCGCAACGCCTTCGACCTGGAGGTGCGCCAGGGCCTGGCCGAGGCCATCCTCGAGGCGCGTGACGACGACGGCGTGAAGGTGGTGGTGCTGACCGGCACCGACGGCGTCTTCTGCGCCGGCGGCGACCTCAAGTCGCTGACCGAGGGCGAGCGCACCGTATACCAGGACCGCGACCGCATCCGGCGGCTGCACCCCTGGTTCCGCGAGCTGGTGAACCTGGAGAAGCCCGTGATCGCCGCGGTCGATGGCCCGGCCTTCGGCGCGGGTTTCAACCTGGCGCTGGCCTGCGATTTCGTCATCGCCACCGAGCGCGCGCGCTTTTGCGCGGTGTTCGGCCGCATCGGCCTGGTGCCCGACCTGGGTGGCTTCTTTTTGCTGCCGCGCATCGTGGGCCTGCAGCGCGCCAAGGAGCTGGTGTTCACCGCGCGCGAGCTGCCCGCTGCCGAGGCGAAGGAGCTGGGCATCGCCATGCAGGTGGTGGCGCCGGATGCGCTGATGCCCGCGGCGCTGGAGCTCGCGCAGCAGCTCGAATCGGCCTCGATAGAGGCGATAGGCATGGCCAAGAACATCCTCAACCGCTCGTTCAACCTCGACCAGGACACGCTGGCCGAGCTGGAGTCGTCCGCCCAGGCCGTGGCGCGCCACAGCGCCTACCACGCCGAGGCGGTGGGCAACTTCCTGGGCAAGCGCCCGCTCGCCTTCCAGGGGATCGCCAAGCCATGAGCATGAACGCCTTCATCACCGGCGCCTACGACACGGCCGTGGGCGAGCTGCCCGGCAGCAGCTGCATGGCCCTGCACGCCGAGGCCGCGCTGGGCGCGGTGGCCGACGCGGGGCTCCAGCCCTCGGACATCGACGGCGTGCTTTGCGCCTATTCGTTCACCGAACCGCATTTGATGCTGGCCTCGGTGTTCTGCGAGTACCTGGGCATCCACCCCGGCACCTGCCTGGCCATCCAGGCGGGCGGGGCCAGCGCCTGCATCATGGTCATGCAGGCGGCCGCGCTGGTCGCCAGCGGCCAGTGCAACCATGTGCTGGTGGTCACCGGCGACAACCGCCTCACCGGCCTGTCGCGCGACGGCGCCGTGGCGGCGCTGGCCGAAGTGGGGCATCCGCAGTTCGAGCGGCCCTTCGGCATCAGCGTGCCGGCCTCCTATGGCCTGGTGGCGCGGCGCTACATGCACGAGTATGGCGTGAGCCGCGAGCAGCTCGCCGCCATCGCGGTGGAGCACCGCCGCCATGCCGCGCGCCACCCCAAGGCGCACAAGCGCGAGCCCATCACCATCGCCGACGTGCTCGCCTCCAAGCCCATCGCCGAGCCGCTGCACCTGCTGGACTGCTGCCTGATCTCGGACGGCGGCGCGGCGCTGGTGGTATCGAGCCGCGCGGCGGCGCGCGATGCCAGCTCGCGCCCCATCGAGATCCTGGGCGCGGGCCAGGGCCACACGCACGAGCACATCGTCGCCGCGCCCAGCCTGGTCGATTTCGGCTGCAAGGCCTCGAGCCGCACCGCATTCGCGCGCGCCGGCATCCGGCCGGCCGAGATCGACGTGGCCGAGATCTACGACTCGTTCACGATCACGCTGGCGGTGGAGCTGGAATCCATCGGCTTCTTCGAGCGCGGCGAGGCGGGCCAGGCGGCCGCGCGCGGCGAGCTGGGCCTGGGCGGCCGGCTGCCCTGCAACACGCACGGCGGGCTGATGTCGTACGCGCACTCGGGCGCGGCCGGCGGCATGTTCCACGCGGTGGAGGCCGTGCACCAGCTGCGCGGCGACGCCGGCGCGCGCCAGGTGCCCGACGCGCGCCTGGCCTTCGTGCATGGCGACGGCGGCATCCTGTCCGCCCACTGTTCCCTGGTTCTTGGAGCGCACTGATGACCCGACCCCTGCCCAAACCCACGCCCGAGACCCGGCCCTTCTGGGACGGCTGCGCCCAAGGCGAACTGCGCTACCAACAGTGCGCGGACTGCGGCGCGGTACAACTGATTCCGCGCGCGCTGTGCGAGCGCTGCCATGGCAGCAGCCTGGCCTGGAAGGTCTCGGCCCGCCAGGGCCGGCTGCTGAGCTACACCGTGGTGCACCGCGCGCCGGTGCCGGCCTTCAAGGCCGACGTGCCGTATGTGATCGCCATCGTGCACATGGACGAAGGCTTTCGCCTGATGACCCAGGTGAAGGACGGCGCGCGCCAGGCGCTGCGCGTGGACCAGCCGGTGCGCATAGCCTTCGCCGCCGTGGGCGGCGCGGCGCTGCCGCAGGCGGAGGTGCTGCCATGAAGCCCACCATGAAGCCCACCATGAAGCCCATGTTGTACGAGGACTTCGTGCCCGGCGCCGCCATCGGCGAGATCGTGCTGCCCTTCGAGCCCGCGCTGGCCCGGGCCTGGCAGAACATCTTCGGCGCCGATGCAGGAGGCGGCCCGGCCGAGGCCGCGAGCATGGCCGTGGTGATGATGATGCGCGCCTATCTCAACGTCGTCACGCCGCGCCCGCCGGGCAATGTGCATGCACGCCAGCGCATGCGCCTGGCCGGCACGCCGCGGCTGGGCGAGCGCATCCGCACCGTCATGTCGTGCGAGCACAAGGAGATCCGGCGCGAGCGCCGCTATGTCGAGTTGCGGGCCGTGGGCACTGGCGAGGGCGGGCGCCCGTTGTTCGATGCCCGGCTGAGCCTGGTCTGGGCAGCTTAAAAAAGATAGCTGCTTGCGCTTACCCATAAACGATATTCATATCAAAAGGCATTGAAATGACCAACCAACAAGCGCCAGGCGCTCCGCTTTTTGAACCCGACGCCTTGCCGCCCGTGCTGGCGCCCGCCACGCTCACCGTGACCATGGACGCCATCCGCGCCTACGGCGAGCTGACCGACGACTTCAACCCCATCCACCTCGATCCTGCGTTCGCCGCCACCACGCCCATGCAGGGCGTGATCGCGCACGGCAGCATGTCGATCTGCCTGCTGTGGCAATCGGTGCAGCAGACCCTGCCGCCCCGGGTGTTCGACGACCTGGACCTCGACATCCGCTTCGTCAAGCCGGTGCGCGTGGGCGAGGTGCTGACGGCCGGCGGCGAGCGCATGGCCGATGGCGGCTATGCCGTCTGGGTGCGCGGCCCCGACGGCGCCGACCGGCTGAACGGCCAGATCCGCGTGGCGGGCTGAAGGAGACGGCATGTCCAGCCAAGACCAGACCGCCGAACTGCTCGCGCTCTACGGGCGCATGGCCCTGATCCGCCAGGTGGAGCAGGCGCTCACGCGGCTCTTCGCCAACAGCGAGGTGCCCGGCTTCATCCACCTCAGCATCGGCCAGGAGGCGGTGGCCGCCGGCGTGGCCAGCGCCATGCAGCCGCAGGACACGCTGGCCACCACGCACCGCGGCCACGGCCATGTGCTGGCGCGCGGCATGGACGTGGGCGGCTTCTTCAAGGAAATCATGGGCCGCGCCGGCGGCCTGTGCCAGGGCCGGGGCGGCTCCATGCACGTGGCCGACCTCGGCCTGGGCATCCTGGGCGCCAACGGCATCGTGGGCGCCGGCATCCCGATCGCGCTGGGCAGCGCGATGGCGCATGCCATCCGCGGCACGCAGGGCATGGCCGTGGCCTTCTTCGGCGACGGCGCGATGGCCGAGGGCGTGCTGCACGAGAGCCTGAACATGGCCGCGCTGTACCGCAGCCCGCTGCTGCTGGTGTGCGAGAACAATGGCTGGTCGGAGTTCTCTCCCACCGAGCGGCAGTTCGCGGCCCGGCTGTCCGCGCTGGCCGCCGCGTTCGGCGTGCACTACCAGCAGGTCGACGGCAACGACGTGCAGGCCGTGGCCGGTGCCGCGGCCCTGGCGGCCGCGCGGCTGCGCGCCGGCCAGGGGCCGAGCGTGCTGGAGTGCGTGACCCACCGCGTGCGCGGCCATTTCGAGGGAGACGCCCAGAAATACCGCGACGCCGACGAGATCAGCGGCCTCGACGCGCACGACCCCCTGGCCCGCGCGCGCCAGACCCTGCTGGCGGCGGGCGCCGCCGAGGCCGGCATCGGTGCGCTGGACGCGCGCATTGCCGCGCAGATCGAGGCGGCCATCGAGGCCGCGCGCGCCGACGCCTTGCCCGCCTTCGAGGCCGCCGTGGCCGACGTCTACACCCCGCATGAGGAGGCCCGCGCATGAGCGCCACCGAACTGAGAACCGCCGGCGCCATCAACCAGGCGCTGCGCGACAGCATGCAGCAGGACGAGGCAGTGGTGCTGCTGGGCGAGGACATCGCCGCCGCCGGCGGCTCGTTCAAGGCCACGCGCGGCCTGCTCGACGCCTTCGGCCCGCGGCGCGTGATCGACACGCCGATCTCGGAGGCCTCCATGGCGTCCGCCGCCGTGGGCATGGCGCTGACCGGACTCAGGCCGGTGGTGGAGATCATGTTCATGGACTTCGTCACGCTGGCCATGGACGCCCTGGTCAACCAGGCGGCCAAGGCGCGCTACATGTTCGGCGGCCAGGGCTCGGTGCCTCTGGTGCTGCGCACGCCCCATGGCGGCGGGTTGAGCGCAGGGCCGCAGCACTCGCAGTGCCTGGAGGCCTGGCTGGCCCATGTACCGGGCTTGAAGGTGGTCTGCCCATCGAGCCCGCAGGACGCCTACGCGCTGCTGCGCGCCGCCATCGCCGACCCCGATCCGGTGGTCTTCGTCGAGCACAAGGCCATGTATGCGGCCAAGGGGCAGGTCGACACCGCGCAGACGGCGCGCATCGGCGAGGCACGCATCGTGCGCGCCGGCCGCGACCTGAGCCTGGTCAGCTATGGCGCCACCGTGCCGGTGTGCCTGCAGGCCGCGCAGCAGCTGGCCGGCGAGGGCATCGAGGCCGAGGTGCTGGACCTGCGCTCCATCCAGCCCTGGGACAAGGCCGCGGTGCTGCAGTCGCTGGCGCGCACCCACCGCATGGTGGTGGTGCACGAGGCGGTGCAGGCCTTTGGCGTGGGCGCCGAGATCGTTGCCACCGTGGCCGATGAGGGTTTCGACGAGCTCGATGCCCCGGTGTTGCGCGTGGCCGCGCCCTTCATGCCGCCGCCGTTCGCCAGTTCGCTGGAGCAGGGCTACGCGGTGACTGCGCAGCGCGTGATGGATGCCGTGCGCCGTGCGCTGGCCTGAAAACCTAGGAGACCCCAAATGTCCGAAGCCACCAACCCCATCCTGTGCGAGCGTGCAGGCGCCGTCGGCGTGCTGACCATCAACCGCCCGAAGACGCTGAATGCGCTCGACATTCCCACGCTGCTGGCGCTGGAGTCCGCGCTGGGCGAGCTGGAGCGCGACGAAGGCGTGCGCGCCATCGTCATCACCGGCGCCGGCGACAAGGCCTTCGTGGCCGGCGGCGACATTGCCGACCTCGACAGCCGCCAGGGCCTGCAGCATTACCAGGAATTCGCCGAGGTGATCCACCGCGTGTTCCGCCGCTTCGAGCTGTGCGACAAGCCCACGATAGGCGCCATCAACGGCTGGGCGCTGGGGGGCGGCACCGAACTGCTGCTCACGCTCGACATCCGCCTGGTGGCGCAGGAGGCGAAGCTGGGCCTGCCCGAGATCAACCTCGGCCTGTTTCCGGGCGCGGGCGGCTCGCAGCGCCTGATCCGCCAGGTGCCGCTGTGCCGCGCCAAGGAGCTGATGTTCACCGGCAGCCAGGTCACGGCCGCCGAGGCGGTCCAGCTCGGGCTGTGCAACCGCGCGGTGCCGCGCGGACAGCTCATGGGCGAGGCCATGGCGCTGGCGCAGCAGATCGCGCAGAAGTCGCCGCTGACGCTGAAGCTGCTCAAGCGCACGCTGCGCGACGGCGCCGAGATGCCGCTGGGTGTCGCGCTGGCGCACGAGCAGGCCATGATCGGCCTGGTGCTGGACAGCCGCGACGCGCACGAGGGCTGCGGCGCCTTCCTCGCCAAGCGCGCGGCCCGGTTCAGCGGGAAGTAAGCCATGCGCCGCGAACTCTTGGTGCCCAAGCTCGGACTGACCATGTCCGAGGGCGTGCTGGTGGAATGGATGGTGCAGCCGGGCGACACCTTCAGGGTGGAGCAGGGCCTGTTCGTGATCGAGTCGGAAAAGGCCGCCAACGAAGTCGGCGCCGAGGCCGATGGCGTGCTGCTGGAGATCGCGGCCGAAGCCGGGGCGACCTTGCCCTGCGGTGCGGTGGTCGGCTACTGGGACGATGGGCTGGAGGGAGGGCCGCCCGCCGGAGATCCGGCCGCAGCGGTTGCAACGGCCGCTGCACCCACTCCCGCGGCGCGCGTGCCGGTCACGCCGCTGGCGCGGCGGCTGGCGGCGCAGCGCGGCATCGATCTGTCGCAGTTGGCGGGCTCGGGGCCGCGCGGCCGCATCCGGGCGCGCGACCTGCCCGAGGTCCAGGCCGCGGCCCTGGCCGCCGCCGCATGCCCGCAGCCCGAATCGCAGGCCGGCGATCTGCGCGCGCCCACGGCGCTGGAGCAGACCGTGGCCCGGCGGCTGACCGAGGCCAAGCAGCAGGTGCCGCACTTCTACCTGGCGGTGGAGGCCGAGGTCAGCCGGCTGCTGGCGCTGCGGGCGCGGCTGAATGCCGCGCAGCAGTGCCTGCCGTTCACGCTCAACCATTTCCTGCTCGCGGCGGTGGGGCGGGCGCTGGCCGAGATGCCGCAGCTCAACCGTGTCTGGACCGACGCAGGCATACGCGCGTTCGCGCACAGCGATGTCGGCATGGCCGTCGATACCGATCGCGGCCTGCTGGTGCCGGTGCTGCGCAACGTGGGGGCGCAGACGCTGGCCGCCACCGCCAGCGCTGCGCGCGAGGCGGCCGAGCGGGCCAAGGCCGGCCGGCTGACCTCCGCCGAGATGGCCGGCGGCGCGATCACCGTGTCCAACGCGGGCATGCACGGCGTGACCTACATGACCTCCATCATCAACCCTGGCCAGGCCATGATCCTGGGCGTGGGCGCGGTGCGCGAGGTCTTCCGCCCCGGCAGGAAGGGCCAGCCCCGGCTGCGCCGCGAGATGGGCCTTGTGCTGTCGGCGGACCACCGCGTGCTCGACGGGGTGTCGGCGCTGGGGCTGCTCAAGCGCATCACCGGCCTGCTCGAAAACCCCCTGGCCTTGCTGGTGGCGTGATGGCGAGCCAACCCCAGACTTTCGACGTGATCGTCGTCGGCGGCGGCCCCGGCGGCTATGTGGCGGCGCTGCGCTGCGCGCAGCTCGGCCAACGCGTGGCCCTGGTCGAGCGCGAACACCTGGGCGGCATCTGCCTGAACTGGGGCTGCATACCCACCAAGGCCTTGCTGCACGCGGCCGACACGCTGCGGCGCATCGCGCATGCCGGCACGCTGGGCATCGAGGTGGCCCGGCCGCAGGTGGACTTTGCCAGGCTGGTGGCACGCTCGCGCCAGGTGGCACAGCGGCTGGGCGGCGGCGTCGCGCACCTGCTGAAGAAGGCCAAGGTGCCGGTATTCATGGGCTCGGCCAGGCTGGGGCCGCAACTGGACGGCTTGCACAGCGTGCAGGTCGAAGCCGAAGGCGGCACTGCTCAATGGCTGCAGGCCCCGCATGTGATCCTGGCCACCGGCGCCCGCGCCCGCGAGCTGCCCGGCCTGCCGTTCGACGGTGAGCGGGTGTGGAGCTACCGCGACGCACTGGTGGGCAAGGCGGCTCCGCGTTCGTTGCTGGTGATCGGCGCCGGCGCCATCGGCATGGAGTTCGCCTCGTTCTATGCCGCCATGGGCACCCAGGTGACCGTGGTGGAGGCGCAGTCCCAATTGCTGCCGAGCAGCGATGCCGATGTCGCGGCCTTTGTGCGGCAGGCCGTCGCCAAGGATGGAATCCGCGTGCACCTGGGTGCCGTGGTGAAGGGCGCCGAGGTCGGCACGGGCGGTGTGAGCGTGCAGCTGGAGACCGCCGATGGCGGGCAGAGCCTGCAGGCCGAGCGCGTGCTCGTCGCCATCGGCCTCGTGGGCCATACCGAGGGCCTGGGCCTGGAAGGCACTCGTGCGCAAGTCGAGCGCGGCTGCATTGCCGTGGACGGCTGGGGCGCGACGGCCGAGCCCGGCATCCATGCGGTCGGCGATGTGACCGGCGCGCCCATGCTGGCGCACCGGGCCAGCCACCAGGGCCTGCTGTGCGCCGAGCGCATCGCCGGCATGCACGCGGGCGAGGAGCCCCCGGTGCTGAACGTGCCCGCCTGTGTCTACAGCCACCCGCCGAGCGCGGCCGTGGGCCTGACCGAGGCGCAGGCCCGGGCCACGGGCAGGCCGCTGCGGGTCGGCAGCTTTCCGCTCGAGGCCAACGGCAAGGCCATCGCCATCGACGAGGCCAGCGGTTTCGCCAAGACCATCTTCGACGCGCAGACCGGCGAGCTGCTGGGCGCGCACCTGGTGGGCGCCGAGGCCACGGAGCTGATCCACGGCTTCACGCTGGCGCGCACGCTCGAGGCCACCGAGGCCGAGCTGATCGCGACCATCTTTCCCCATCCCACGCTGTCCGAGGCGATGCACGAATCGGTGCTGGCGGCCTGGGGCCGTCCGCTGCACACCTGACGGGCCCGCACTGAGAGGCAAACCATGACACCTGAGCAATTTCCCATCGACCGCCGCAGCTGCCTGGGGCTGGCGCTGGCCGGCTTCCTGCCGGGCCTGGCTGGCCCGGCTGCGGCGCAGGAGCGCTGGCCCGAGCGGCCGCTGCAGCTGATCGCGCCCATCGCGGCCGGCGGGCTGACCGATGCGCTGGCGCGCATGCTGGCCAGCGGCCTGTCCACCCGCCTGGGCCAGCAGGTGGTGGTCGACAACCGGCCCGGCGGCGCGGGCGTGATCGGCATGTCGGCGGCGGCGCGCTCGCCGGCCGACGGCTACCACCTGGTGCTGGTGTACCAGGGCGTGGCCAGCGTCAACCCGGTACTGTACCCCAAGCTGCCGTACGACACGCTGCGCGACTTCGCCCCGGTGGCGCAGGTGGCCACCTTCCCGATGGCCCTGGTGGCCAGCTCGCGCGTGCAGGCCGCAGACCTGCAGGCCTTCATGGCGCTGGCACGCAGCAAGCCGGGCCAGCTGAGCTATGCCTCGGCCGGCAACGCCACCACGGCGCACCTGACGATGGAGCTGTTCAAGCGCCGCACCGGCCTGCAGCTCACGCACATCCCCTACAAGGGCGAGGCGCCGGCGCTCAACGACCTGATCGGCGGCCAGGTGGACGTGGCGTTCAGTTCGCTGGGCTCGGTGCTGCCGCACCTGCACAGCGACCGGCTGAAGCTGCTGGGCGTTACCTCCGCGCAGCGCACGCCGCTGGCGCCCGAGCTGCCGACCATTGCGGAGGCGGGCGTGACCGGCTTCCAGTCGGTGGGCTGGTATGCGGTGCTGGCGCCGGCCGGCACGCCTGCAGTGGCGATCGAGCGGCTGAACCGGGAGCTGCTGGCCATCCTGGCCGAGCCCGGGATGCGCACGCGGCTGGCGGCCCAGGCCATCGTTCCCGGCGGCTCCAGCCCCGAGGCGCTGCGCCAGCGGATCACCGAAGACACCGAGCGCTGGCGCAAGGTCATTGCCGATGCCGGCATCAAGGCGGACTGAGATGCAGGCATTGCAACAGGCCCTGCAGGGCATCAAGGTACTGGACTTCAGCCAGGGCATTGCCGCGCCGCACGGCGCCTGCCTTATGGCGGAGATGGGGGCCGACGTGGTCAAGATCGAGCCGCC
>Ga0116169_1003589_pt1 | contig 10216 bp, 7 predicted proteins | sample AD_UKC130_MetaG_FD_89796 | JGI IMG/M metagenome (GOLD analysis project Ga0116169, IMG submission 89796) | Active sludge microbial communities of municipal wastewater-treating anaerobic digesters from Canada - AD_UKC130_MetaG | ecosystem: Engineered > Bioreactor > Anaerobic > Digestate | place... | reverse complement strand
GGCTCTTCGGATTCTGGCGGGGTTTGGGGAACGAAGGTGCGCCAGTCTTTGATGTGTGAAGAAAAAATCCAAGCACACCTTCGTCCGTGTTGATCCTACCGAAATTGTTGAGGCTCTTGTCGGGTTGAAAGCCGTCAGGGTTTTGGAATATCGCCGTGATGGCCGCCGGGTCGAGTTACTTGTTGAGCAGTCTGATCCGGTGATGTTCTGTCCAGCGTGCGGCTCGGCTGCGGTGGTGAAAGAACGACCGATTGTCTCTTACGTAGATCTGCCTGTTTATGGTCAGCCGATGCGTCTTGTTTGGCGAAAACATCGACTCAAGTGTCCTGCAGTTGAATGCTCACAAAATTCGTGGACGAACGGTGATCATCGGATTGCGGCTGCTCGATGTCTTTTAACGACAAGGTGCGCCAAGTGGGCGACGATGCAGGTGGGGAACGGTCGCACGGTCCGCGATGTTGCCCGTGAGCTTGGTTGCGACTGGCACACCGTCAACGATGCTGTCTTGATTTACGGGCAAGCGCTTCTTGCGGCAGATCGTAAACGGTTGAATACCACCACAGCGATTGGATTAGACGAAACCTCGTTCGTTAAACATGGCCACCAGCGGACCCGGAACTACGTCACGACTGTTGCTGACGTTGCGAATCATCAGATCATTGACGTGCTGCCAACACGCTCATTTGTTGATGTTGCCGCTTGGTTAGATGTTCAGCCCAAAGCGTGGAAAGACCGGATCGAGTATGGGGCGTTAGATATGTCGCCAACATATTCGGCGGTCTATCGAGTGATCCTGCCTCAAGCCAGGCAAGTCGTTGATGCTTTCCATTGTGTTCAACTAGCGAACCGGGCTCTGGATCAAGTCAGACGGCGAGTGCAGCAACAACAAACTGGTCACCGCGGCCGACGTGACGACCCGCTTTATCGGATCCGGCGGGTCCTGCTGACCGGTGAAGAAAAACTCGATCAAGCCCGGCAAGAGAGACTTCAAACCCTGCTGGAGCTTGGTGATCCTGGCGGTGAAGTTGCTATCGCTTACCGGGTCAAGGAACGCCTGCGGGAGTTTTATCGCGCACCCGATATCGATGCTGGTCAACGGCTACTCAATGAACTCATCTCGGCATGTCAACGAGACTCTATGCCCCCAGAAATCCGGAAACTGGGCCGCACGTTACATAACTGGTCCGAGAGAATCTGCAACTACCACCACGCGAAAATCAGTAACGGCCCAACCGAAGCGCTCAACAACTTGATCAAACGAATCAAACGGATCGGATTCGGGTTCCGCAACTTCACCAACTACCGGATCCGGGTCCTGCTCTATGCCGGCAAACCCAACTGGCGGACCCTAAACTCCATCATCGTCCGATGAGTAAGACCCCGCCAGAATCCGAAGAGCCGAGAATGTTGAAACCCCGGCCGTGTGATCGGCTCCGAGGAGCTACAGGGACGGTTCCGGGGTGTTCACGAACCAGATTACCTCAGGAGCAGCGATGACGCACCCCTCGCACTCTGGCAACACGTCAGAGTGGGAGCTGATGCGGCGGCACTTCTCCGATGAACGACTACGGCTCTACCTGACTGAGGCCAACGGAGACGAAGACGCCGCAGCACACTTGTACCAGTGGAACAGCCGCTGCTCGGCGGCATTCTGGGAAGCCCTTGGCTACCTGGAAGTTTCCCTCCGCAACGCTCTTGACGCACGTCTGACACTACGTCAGCACAAACAGGGACAGACTCGACACTGGGTCTTTGACGATGCTCGACAGCTGGGCCGTGATGCACGTGGGGTCGGTCGCCATGCTCACCCTTACCAGGGCGTTGCGACTGCGATTCGCCGGGTGCAGGCCAACGGGAAGCCACTCGATCCCGCACAGATCATCTCGGAGCTCCCTTTCGGGTTCTGGCATCAACTCGTCGCCCGGAGGCAGATGTTCCTTTGGCCGGACCTCGCCGCCGCGTTCGCCCATGCTCCTAGCCGTTCCCAGTTCCTGTGCGGGATCGACTTGCCAAGATGCGTGATCTGCGCAATCGCATCGGCCACCATCACCGCATCTGGTCACTCGACCTTGATACTCGGTGGGGTGACTTGGTTGCCCTGGCCGGGTGGATCGACCCGCAGTTGCGTGCGTGGATCGAAACGAACACAGGCGTCCCCGCCGCACTCGGCCTGCGGCCGTGAGGTTGCGCGCTGTCCTCACCGCCCCGCGCGTGCCTTCGTCAACGCCGGGTAACCCGTGTCGACTGTGTTCGGGCCTGACGGTCTTCTGAAAGCGTGTCTCCGGCTGGTCGAGCAGGTGGCTCAAAAGCGACTTCTGACCAAGCAACTCTTTCACCCATGCGCGTGAAGTCCAGCGAATTGTCAGCGCCGGCTGGCAGAATTCGGGGCGTGTCGAGGTAGTCACGCTCCACTCGGGGGCAGTTAGCCGAAAAGGCGCATTCATTCAGTCTGGAGCAGGCATGAAATTCGAGGTAAAACTCCCGGTCGAAGCCGGTTTCGTCGGAGATGAGGATTGATGGATTCGGTGTCTCTTCCGACTTGGGACCAGTTCATGATCCCGGTGCTCAAAGTCCTTGCCGACGGGAAAGTCCGTAGTCGACGCCAACTCTTTGACGAGGTCGCGGCACGCGAGCAACTCACGGCCGAGCGGAAGGCGGTCGTCCTCGACTCGGGCCAAACCAAGTTTGAAAACCGGATTGGTTGGGCCGTGTCGTACCTCGTCAAAGCTCAGGCAATCTACCGCCCGAGCCGTGGGCAGCAGTCGATCACCGATGTGGGCCGCGAACTGCTTCAGAACTTTCCAAACGGCTTGACGGAGAAAGATCTGCAAGGGCTCGACGGGTATGAGAACGACAGGGACAGGCGCCAGTCGCGGAAGACGTCAGTTGGTGTCGCCGCAGACACCAGCGAACTTGACCCGGTCGAGCAGGTCGAGACGGGCATCGCCCGAATAAATGAGGGCGTCGCCACCGAACTCATCCAACGACTCCACGAACGCGAACCGGCCTTCTTCGAACAGGCGGTCGTCGATCTGGTTGTCGCAATGGGCTACGGCGGAGCCGACGCTCGCGCTACCCGTACGCAGTTATCGAACGACGGCGGAATCGACGGCATCATCGACCAAGACACCCTCGGGTTGAATCGGGTCTACATCCAGGCCAAGCGTTACGCGCCCGAGAACGCAGTCGGTCGTCCCGACATCCAGTCATTTGTGGGGGCGCTGCACGGCCAACAAGCCAATCAGGGCGTCTTCATCACGACCGGACGCTTCAGTTCGGGCGCCGTTGAATATGCCGGAAGTGTCGCCACTCGAGTTGTGTTGATCGACGGGCAGCGTCTCGCCGATTTGATGATTCGCTATCGCGTGGGCGTCCAAGCCAAACGAACACTTCATATTGTTGAAGTAGATGAGGACTTTTTCGTATGACCAAGGAACAGCAGCGCGCCGAACTCCACAAGACCATCTGGCGTATCGCCAACGATTTGCGTGGCAGCGTCGACGGTTGGGACTTCAAGTCTTATGTGCTCGGCATGCTCTTCTACCGGTTCATTTCCGAGAACCTGGCCGCCTACCTGAACGGTCTTGAGCGCGAGGCCGGCGTCGCAGACTTCGACTACGCCAAACTTGGCGATGCGGACGCGGAGTTCGGTCGCAAGGACACGGTCGACGAAAAGGGCTTCTACATCCTGCCGAGCGAACTGTTCGCGAACGTTCGAAAACGCGCCGCCGGAGACGAGAACCTCAACGAGACGCTCGCGCGAATCTTTACCAACATCGAAGGATCGGCTGTTGGCAGTGACAGTGAGGACGACCTCAAGGGCTTGTTCGATGATTTGGACGTCAACAGCGCCAAACTCGGCAACACGGTCGCGCGACGCAACGAGAAACTGGTCAAGTTGCTCGACGCGATCGGTGACCTAGATCTTGGCGGCGAGTTCACCGAGAACACGATCGACGCTTTCGGTGACGCATACGAGTACCTGATGCAGATGTACGCATCGAGCGCCGGCAAATCAGGTGGCGAGTACTACACGCCTCAAGAAGTCAGTGAACTGCTCGCCCGGATCACCGTCGTCGGCAAGACCGAAGTGAACAAGGTCTACGACCCGGCAGCAGGATCGGGTTCCCTGTTGCTGAAGTTCGCGAAGGTGCTCGGCAAAGAGAATGTGCGCAACGGGTTCTACGGTCAGGAAATCAACCTGACGACCTACAACCTCGCGCGGATCAACATGTTCCTGCACGACATCAACTACGAGCAGTTCGACATTTACCACGGCGACACCCTCACCGATCCGGGCCATTGGGACGACGAGCCGTTTGAGGCGATCGTGTCTAACCCGCCGTACTCGATCAAGTGGGAGGGCGACGCCAACCCGCTGATGATCAACGACCCGAGGTTCGCGCCCGCGGGCGTGCTCGCGCCCAAGGGCTACGCCGACCTGGCGTTCACGATGCATATGCTCAATTGGCTGGCTGTCAACGGCACTGCGGCCATCGTCGAGTTCCCCGGGGTGATGTACCGGGGCGGCGCCGAGCAGAAGATCCGCAAGTACCTGATCGACAACAACTACGTCGACACTGTTATCCAGCTTCCGCCGGATCTGTTCTTCGGCACTGGCATCCAGACCTGCATCCTCGTGCTCAAGAAGTCGCGCAAGGACAGCTCGGTGCTCTTTATCAACGCCTCCGCCGAGTTCAAGCGCGTCGGCAACAAGAACAAGCTCCTGCCTGAGCACCAGCAGAAGATCCTCGACGAGTACACCAAGCGCGAAACGATCGAGCACTTCAGCGCGGTCGTTCCGACCGAGAAGATCGCTGAGAACAACTACAACCTCTCCGTTACCTCCTGGGTTGAAGCCGAGGACACCCGCGAGGCCGTCGACATCACCGAGCTGAATGCGCGGATCGTCGGGATCGTGGTGCGTCAGGCCGAGCTGCGTACGCAGATCGACGCGATTGTTGCCGAGTTGGAGGGCGCGTCATGAGCCGCTTCGAAGAACTCATCGCAGAGATGTGCCCGGCTGGCGTCCCTTTCGTGGAGATCGGCTCGGTCGTGGAGCGCGGCACGAAGATGCGATGGAGCGAGGTCGCGGGACAACAGTTCCAGTACATCGACCTGACGTCCGTTGACCGCATCACGCGCTCCATCGTGGCCACCGAAACGATCACGAGCGAGAGCGCGCCGAGTCGCGCCCAGCAGTTGGTGCGGGAGGGCGATGTCCTGTTCGGCACGACCCGCCCAATGCTCAAGCGCTACGTGAAGGTCTCGCCAGAGTTCGACGGCCAGGTCGCCAGCACGGGGTATTGCGTTCTACGACCGAAGTTCGATCGAATCTTGACGAACTTCCTGTTCCACTTGCTCGGGACCGCCAGCTTCTACGCCTACGTCGAGGCGAATGAACGAGGCTCCGCGTACCCGGCGATTCCAGACGGAGTGGTGAAGCAGTTCAAGATCCCGATCCCGCCTCTCGATGTGCAGCGCGAGATCGTGAAAGTATTGGACGCATTCACCGAGCTAGAAGCGGAGCTAGAAGCGGAGCTAGAAGCGGAGCTAGAAGCGCGGCGACTGCAGTATGCCCACTACCGGGACACGCTCCTGACCTTCCCCGAAGCGGGGGGGGTACGGAGGATTCCGATGGGTGAGCTCGGGTCGATCTTCGGTGGTCTCACAGGCAAGTCGAAAGCGGACTTCGCGGACGGCAACGCTCGGTTCGTCTCCTACGTCAACATCTTCAAGAACGTGGCGGTTGACCTCGAGACGAACGACTTCGTCCGCGTCGGTGAAGGCGAGCGCCAACGACGCCTCGAGCGGGGCGACATCCTCTTCACCGGGTCGTCTGAGACAGCCGATGAGGTTGGCATGTCTTCGGTGATCACGCAGGACGTGAACGAGCCTGTCTATCTCAACAGCTTCAGCATCGGCTTCCGGCTCAACGAGCCTGACTTGCTAGAACCGGACTTCGCGAAGCACCTATTCCGGTCGCATGGCCTCCGAAAGCAGATCGTCAAGACCGCAAGCGGAGTGACTCGTTTCAACGTATCGAAGGCTCGACTGGCCAAGGTCGAGGTGCCGATTCCTGATGTGTCCGAACAGCGGCGAATCGCTGGCATCCTGGACAGGTTTGAGGCGCTCACCAACAGCTTGACGGACGGCCTGCCGGCTGAGCTGCAGGCCCGTCGTCAGCAGTACGAGTACTACCGGGACAAGCTGCTGACCTTCGGGGAGGTTGCAGCATGACGGAGCCGAAGGCGATGCGATACGAGACGATCGCAGTCTCGTCGGAGAGTACCGTTGTCGCTGAGTTCGTGCCCGACGCTGCATCCGCGACCTCGTACCAGTCTGAGGCTGGCCTGGAGCGCGAGCTGGTCAAGCTCCTGCAGGGACAGGCGTACGACTACCTCCCGATCACGACCGAGGCGCAGCTTGTCGGGAACCTCCGTTCCCAGTTGGAGGCACTGAACGGGATCACGTTCAGCGATTCCGAGTGGGAACGGTTCTTCAGCGAGAAGGTCGCCGGAGCCAACGACGGCATCGTGGAGAAGACGGTCCGCATTCAAGAGGACCACGTCCAGGTCCTGAAGCGCGACGACGGGACGACCAAGAACGTCCAGCTCATCGACAAGACCAACATCCACAACAACCGGCTGCAGGTCATCAATCAGTACGAGATCGGCCAAGGTGACGGCGGTGCGCGCCGCTCCAACCGCTACGACGTCACGATCCTCGTCAACGGGCTCCCGCTCGTCCACGTCGAACTCAAGCGCCGCGGCGTTGACATCCGCGAGGCGTTCAACCAGATCGACCGCTACCAGCGCGACAGCTTCTGGGCAGGCTCGGGGCTCTTCGAGTACGTGCAGTTGTTCGTGATCAGTAACGGCACGCTGACGAAGTACTACTCGAACACCACGCGCTTCCAGCACGTGAAGGAAGCGGCCGGCGCCAAGCGAGGCAAGAAGACCTCGAATTGGTTCGAGTTCACCTCTTGGTGGGCTGACGCGGCGAACCGCCCGATCCAAGACCTGACCGGTTTCACCAAGACCTTCTTCGCCAAGCACTCTCTGCTCAACGTCCTGACGAAGTACTGCGTGCTCACCGCTGACCGGCTCCTGCTGGTGATGCGCCCGTACCAGATCGTCGCGACCGAGCGGGTGATCCAGAAGATCGAGATCGCCACCAACTACAAGCAGCTCGGCACCGTCGGCGCGGGCGGCTACGTCTGGCACACCACCGGTTCGGGCAAGACTCTCACCTCATTCAAGACCGCCCAGCTGGCGTCGCGGATGGCGAGCGTCGACAAGGTCCTGTTCGTCGTGGACCGCAAGGACCTCGACTACCAGACCATGCGCGAGTATGACCGCTTCGAGAAGGGAGCGGCCAACTCCAACACCTCGACGTCGGTGCTGAAGAAGCAGCTCGAGGATCCGAGCGCGAAGATCATCATCACGACGATCCAGAAGCTTGCGACGTTCATCAACGCCAACAAGGGCCACGCGATCTACGACGGCCACATTGTCCTGATCTTCGACGAGTGCCACCGCTCGCAGTTCGGCGACATGCACACCGCGATCACCCGGTCGTTCAAGCGCTACAACATCTTCGGCTTCACCGGCACGCCGATCTTCGCGGTCAACTCATCGAGCGGAGGAGACCCGAACCTGCGCACCACGCCGCAGGCGTTCGGCTGCTACCTGCACGGCAACCCGACAGAATGCCCTGCAGCCGACCATCAGATGGCGATCCACACCTACACGATCGTGGACGCGATCAACGACAAGAACGTGCTGCCGTTTCGCATCGACTACGTCAACACCATCAAACTGCCCGAAGGGATGACCGACAAACAGGTCTCGGCGATCGACACCGAAAAAGCATTGCTAGCCGACGAGCGGATCGACCAAGTCGTGAAATACACGCTCGACCACTTCGACCAGAAGACCCGGCGAGCCAAAAGTTACGGCCACAAAGTCGTGACGAACGTTTCCGAAGTGATCGCCAGCAAACGCCGAGTCAGCGAATCGACCCAGCCTCGCCGCGTCCGAGGATTCAATGCGCTGTTTGCGACGGCCTCGATCGAAGCGGCCAAAAAGTACTACGCCTTCTTTGAGTTGCAGCAATGCCGACGAGAAGAAGCCGAGCCCGGCTATCAGCGGTTGAAGATCGGACTGATCTATTCGTTCTCGGCCAACGAAGCCGAAGCCGAAGACTACTTGGACGAAGAAGGCTTCGAAACCGACTCGTTAGACAAGATGTCCCGAGATTTCCTTGAGGACGCAATTCTGGACTACAACGACATGTTCGGCACCAGCTACGACACGTCTGCCGACAAGTTTCAAAACTTCTACAAAGACCTCTCGCTGCGATTGAAAAACCGCGAAATCGACCTGGTCATCGTCGTCAACATGTTCCTCACCGGCTTCGACGCCACCACCATGAACACGCTGTTCGTGGACAAGAACCTGCGCTCCCACGGGCTGATCCAGGCATACTCGCGCACCAACCGAATCCTCAACTCGGTCAAGACCTACGGCAACATCGTGTCCTTCCGAGACCTGGAAGAAGAAACAAACGACGCCATCGCCCTGTTCGGCAACAAAGACGCGCGCGGCATCGTGCTGCTCAAGCCGTTCGCCGAGTACTACAGCGAATACGCCGACAAAGCCTCCGAGTTGCTCGCCAAGTTCCCGCTTGATGAGCAAATCGTCGGCGAGTCGGCGCAGAAGGAATTCATCGCTCTGCTTGGTGCGATTCTGCGACTGCAAAACATCCTGACCTCGTTCGACGACTTCGCGGGCAACGAGATCATCACCGCCCGCCAGATGCAGGACTACCGCAGCATCTACCTGAACCTCTACGCCGAGTTCCGCTCAGAAAGCGACAGCGAAAAGGAAACGATCAACGACGACGTCGTCTTCGAGATCGAACTGATCAAACAAGTCGAGATCAAGTCGACTACATCCTCATGCTCGTCGCCAAATGGCGCGACGAACGAGGCAATGGAGACGACAAAGACTTGGCGGGGTTGAAGGACATTCAACGATCCGTGGACTCCAGCCCGACGCTGCGCAACAAGCGTGACCTCATCATGGACTTCGTCGACCGGGTTTCGGCCTCCGGCGAGATCGACGAAGAATGGCGCGCCTACGTCGCCGCCCAACGCACCGCCGAACTCGACGCCATTATCAGCGAAGAGAACCTCAAAGCCGACGAAACCAGGACGTTCGTCGAAGGGGCCTTCCGCGACGGATCCATCCAAACAACAGGCACGGCAATCACCAAGATCCTGCCCCCCACGTCCCGCTTCTCCGCTGGTGGCAGCCACGGCGAAAAGAAGGCACGAGTGCTCGACAGGCTCGGCAAGTTCTTCGATCGGTTCTTTGGGTTGGGCGCCGGAAGTAACGATCAATAGCCGGCAAGGACGACGCAAATCGTCAATCGACCATGCCGATTTCGTTGGAGAACGCGGCCAGTGCCTCGGCGGCCTTGTCGCGTCGCGACTGACGCGCCTGTTGAAATTCCAAAATCGCCTGCGCAGGTACTCGATGGTGGGTCCCGACCTTCACGTCCTCGGTTGAGTTATCCAAGGCAGCACGGAGCGCCTGAACATCGTCGATAAGTGGGTCTGTCACGCCTGGGAGACTTTTCGACCGGGGGAAGGTCTTGCAGATCGAGTTTTAGTCCGGCGGGATCGGCCAGAGTCCAGCAAGAATCACTGGTTCGGGCCCGTCGGAATATCTCTGATCCCCTTGGTTTCCTTGCCTCCGGCTGTCCCGCGAAAGATCGTGGTGAAGGGTGCTGCGAGGCATGGGCAAAGCCGCTCGCCCTAGGTGATCTTCAGTCCGCCGACCCTTGTCGGTGGTGACAGTTAGCCTGAGCAAGCAGTAACCCCGGAGACATGCTCTCGCAGAGGCCTTCCGGGGCCTTCGATGTTCGGGTTACCTGCACGCCGAGCAGCGCGGCAGGCGGACGACTTGGTGTGGCCCCGACACAACCGGCCGGTTGGCTAACTCAGTGCCCGGCTCCCAACCCGCCCGAGAGCCGCGCATGGAAGTCGGTGGTGAACTCGTTCATGCCGACAAACTCGACGGACTTTCCGTGCCGCTCGTATTTGGTTTCGATCGCGTCAAGCGCAGCGACGGTCGACGCGTCCCAAATGTGTGAGTTCGTCAGGTCGATGACGACCCGTTCTGGGTCTGCGGCGTACTCGAACATCGTC
>Ga0116169_1003585_pt1 | contig 10220 bp, 14 predicted proteins | sample AD_UKC130_MetaG_FD_89796 | JGI IMG/M metagenome (GOLD analysis project Ga0116169, IMG submission 89796) | Active sludge microbial communities of municipal wastewater-treating anaerobic digesters from Canada - AD_UKC130_MetaG | ecosystem: Engineered > Bioreactor > Anaerobic > Digestate | place... | reverse complement strand
CCTATGGTGACTATATATTCCCACATAACGGAGCCCGATAGGGTTAATACCCCCCTGGCTGAGGCTAATCAACTGAGCTTGTTAATAACAAGCTCCACCCTCTATAGGGTGGGGTAGTTGACATCCATAAAAAAAACACTCTTATACATAATATATGTATATAAAAAAAATAGATGAATGGCAATTGTTTTATGATTTTTATTTTTTATGATATAATAAAAATAGAAAAAATTATTTTTTTTAAGGTGATATTATGGGAAGCATATGTTATAATAACCCAAAACAATACTGGGAAATTCTTTTGGAAGGGGAACTTAAAAACATTTATGGGATTGTTATTTTCATTAATATAATACATTATTAAGCTTTAAAAAGCAAGACAAAAAATTATTTTTTCAGTATAATTAAGAATGTAATAATTAGTAAGGTTAAAGGAGGATGATAAATGTTCGTGATTACAGGGATTCCATTATACATTATTATTTTCTTCGGGAAAGCGACAGAAGTTTCTTTAAGCACTATAAGGACAGTGTTAATAACAAAAGGTGAAAAAACAATAGGCGCAGTTATAGGTTTCTTTGAAGTTTTATTATGGGTATTTGTTGTAAGCAGTATTCTTACAAACTTGTCTGAAGACCCTTTGAAAATTGTCGCATATGCTTTAGGTTTTACATTTGGTGTTTTTATAGGATCAGTCCTGGGAGAAAAAATAGGGTTGGGAACAAAAACAATAATGGCTGTTGTTGATGAAGAATACGGATGCATATTGGCGGAAAGCTTAAGAAAACATGATTTAGGAGTTACGGTTTTAAAAGGTATGGGAATGGATAGCAAAAAAAGTGTTTTAATGATAATAGTAAAAAGAAAGGAAAGCCAAAAAGTTATAAATCTTATCAAAAAATATAATTCAAAAGCTGTTATAACAACATCTGAAACAAAACCAATATGCGGCGGATATGGCGTCCTATAAAAAAATAAAAATTATTTCTTAATTAAATTTTTTTGTTATAAGACATATCCGAAATACCAGTAAATAAAGGGGTTTCGCGGGGATAAAACATTTCTTACTTGAAATAGAAAAAATATTATGTTATATTGATTATGTCAAATCGGTAAAAGAAATAAAAAATATAAAACACATTTCAATTATAAATTGAAATGTAACCAACTATATTATATCGTAACTCAAAATATCATAAGAAATTTTTGAAAGGAGTGTTGTTTTCATGAAGGTAACTGAAGTTAGAATCACAAAATATGAAGTAAAAAATTTGAAGGCTTTTGCATCCATTACTCTCGATGATTCTTTTGTTGTTGATGGCTTGAGAGTTGTAGAAGGTAAAAAGGGACTCTTTGTTTCGATGCCGTCGAAGAAGACTAATAAGGATAAGTTCAGAAATACTGCTTTCCCGATTAAGAGGGATCTGGCAAAAGAAATTTCGGATGCTGTTCTTGAAGCCTACAAGAATTCCTAAAACACATCTTTTGAACTGCGTCACTTCTGGGATTGCTCGTCTGTTGATCTCTTAACTAAATATCACGTCTGTCATGTCAAATCTCCCTCCTCTAAACGAAGTGAAGGAGGGAGATGAATTGTAGGGAGGGAAGCCCCCGAAGTTACGCTTGTGGACATCGTATAAGACCTGTTTTCAGGCACGATGTCCACAAGAAGCCCCCACTTCAAACCGCAAGGTTAAGTGGGGGAGGCTTCGCCACATAAAAAAAGAAGAAGCAATTGCTTCTTCTTTATATTTTTGCAGGATTTGCGTAACAATACCTGCATGCGTGTTTACAAGGCTGTGTATACTGTCCAATATCACGGCTTTTGATACATCCGCATTCTGTCCTTTGCGCTGGATCCTTTGATTTCGTGCATTTCCCGAATAATCCTTCAAGGACATCACCATCTATACAGTGTCCTTTCTTTATATTCGGAATACCAGCCTTGACAAAACGATCATTTGCACAGGTATAAATATCACGATTATATTTCTGCGCTATTTCACTCATCTTTTTCATAAACTTTATTTGTGCGTCTTCAGAAAGCGGAATGTAATCAATCCCCGCTTTCTTCAAATTTTCTTCAGTATGACCATACATCGAAATATAAGATGTGGTTAACCTGCAATTGTCCATTCCCAATGACTTTAAATCACTGCATAATCTTTCAAACATTTCCAATCTTGCCAACCCTGGCTTTTCATAATTTGGCTTTACTTCACCCTTTGTGCTTAATAAAATTGGATCAAACCTGATATTAAACTGTTCAGGCTTGTACCCCTTATCAAGCAAACCCTTTAATATTTCTATTGATTTTTCATAAGGTGGAACATTAGGTTCAAGCACCCGTGAATATCCAGTGATTGTATATTGGAAATAAAGATTGTAATCCTTAAGTAGCTTCGGATCCTTTAAAACATTTATAAAATTTTTGCTCCAAAGAACTATAGAATGGACATTATCAGGCGATAAATCCACTGTATATTTTTTCTCTGGATATAATGGATTAGCCAAAGTAACAGATCTATTCTTCAGGCATTCCTGTAGCCATTCATAGTAAAACGCAGGAATATCTGTTCTTCTGCTTGCTGATATTATTGTCTTCATAACTTCCTCCCACAATATTGAATATTTTATTCTTACACATATTATAAATTGTTTTTTTTAAAAAATAAACTGTTTTTTTAAAAAAAAAGAGGGTAGTTGATAAACCCTCTTTTTTTAAAGCCTAGTATTGAGCTTTTGGTCCCTTAGACTTCCTGTACATCTTCCAGAAGTTATCTTCATCAATTATCTTCTTTTACCGCTGTTTTAAGGAAATTCTGTATTAGGTACATCTTCCAGAATTCCTCTTCATCAATTATCTTTGTTCCGATAGCTTTTGCCTTTTTCCATTTTGTAGTTCCTTCTCCGTCAACATTGCTGGCTATCAGGTAATCAGTCTTTGAGGATACTGAATTTGATACATTTCCGCCTTCACCTATTATCAGACTAACAAAGTAGTCTCTCGTCTTTGACAAAGTCCCAGTAATGACGAAATTTTTGCCTTTTATTTGATCGTCTTCAATTATTTCAAATTTCTCTTTTCGCATTTTAACGTCTTCTTTCAAAACTTTCAGCTTGCTTGGATCTATAATATCTTCCAATTCATAATACGTTTCGTCTTCAAAAAGTTTACATCCTTGTTGTTCTAATTCTTCCATAAGAAGAAGAGTTTCAATATCTTTTAATTTCTTGATTGCTTCATTTTTTGTAACTTCGCCGATATCTGGCGTATCAAGCAGAATCTGATCTATTGTCCCAAGCTCTATATGATATCGAAGTGTTTGTATATTTTTAACTTTATTCGCCAGATTTTTAGCTCTTTTTTCTCCGAAACCATGGATTTTTAAATCTTTAATAAATTCTGCAAGTGTTGAATAATCTTTCATGGTCCATCTCCTTTTTTTTACCTGCCAGTTTATTTATTTTGTATTATCTTATATTATACTATATTTTTATTGATTTTAAAATATGTTATTTAGACGTTTTTTATTGAAAAATTTCTTTATTTAAAATTTCTCCCCTTTTCATTTTTTATTTCTTTTACTATTTTATTTATCGGTAAAAAAATGTATAAATTAAAATTAACTGGATACACTCTTGTAGGGGTGATAAAAAATGAACAATCAGGTTGAAAAATACAGAAAATTAATCGAATCATTAAATTCAAAACAAATAACTTTGTATAAACGTGGAAAACTTATTCCAGTAAAAAAAACAGGACAAATTGTAGGAGTATATCCAAATTTTTTCAATGTAAAATTTAAAAACTATGTGGAAGCTATTTCATTTAGCGATCTTGTTTCAAAAGTATGGATTATAGAACAACTGGCTGTTTCAAATGCAAAATAAAAAAGCCCCATCAATTATGGGGCTTTAACTTTGCTTTTTCTTATTTCTTTATTTTTTGTTTAATTGATTTTTGGGCAATTCAATTGTATAATATAATAAAATACAATATTAAAGGATGGATGATATATGAGGGTACTTTTTTCCGATTGGAAAGATATATTGCGACCAGAATTTAAGAAAGACTATTATAAATTGCTTATGGAATTTCTGAGAAAAGAATATGAAACAAAAACGATATATCCTCAAAAAGAAAATATTTTTGCTGCACTCAACTTTACACCATATGAAAAAACAAAAGTAGTCATTCTTGGACAAGATCCTTATATTGGTCCCAATCAGGCACATGGTTTAAGTTTTTCTGTTCAGAAAGGCGTACAAATTCCAAAATCACTGCAAAATATTTATAAGGAATTGCATGATGACCTTGGATGCTACATTCCAAATAACGGTTATCTTAAAAAATGGGCTGACCAGGGTGTTCTGCTGTTGAATGCATGCCTGACTGTTGAAGCTGGAAAACCAAATTCACATAAAGGGAAAGGATGGGAATTTCTTACTGATAAAATAATAGAAACCCTTAATAACAAAGAAACCCCAGTTGTATTTATCCTTTGGGGGGCTAATGCAAGATCCAAGAAATTACTAATTACAAATAAGAAACATTTAATCATTGAATCTGCTCATCCAAGCCCATTATCAGCTTATCATGGCTTTTTCGGCAGCAGACCATTTTCGAAGACAAATAACTTCCTGATAAAAAACAATATGGAACCAATTGACTGGCAGATCGAAAACATTTAAAAAAGAACGGATAAATTTGCCCGTTCTTTTTTTATCTGCTTATTAAAAATACACCAAAACAAATACATAAGGCTCCAACTATCTTTATAACAGTTAACGGTTCTTTAAACAGAATACAGGATAAAACCATTACTAAAACATACCCCATGCTTAACATTGGATAAGCGACGCTTAAAGGGAATTTTGATATTACGTACAGCCAAATCACAGCGCTTATTCCGTATAACACAAGTCCGCAAAAAACATAAGGCTGAAAAATTGTTTTAAGTATGGAAGGTACAGATGTTACACTTACTTCTGGCAATAACGAAACACCCTTCTTCATTGACAGCTGCCCACAAACACCTAATAAAACTGATGAAAAAAGATATAACCACCTCATATTTATACCCTCCTGTCTGTAATATCCAATTTAGCATGCTTTTTTCTTATTTTCAGTAAATCCATGAACATAACTATTGAATCTCTTACAATATTGACACTTGAAACTTCATCATTTACCCATTTTACAGGAAATGATTTTATCGTATACCCAAGTTTCCGTGCAATATAAAGTATTTCAACATCAAATGCAAACCTGTCTATTGTCTGCCTTGGAAAGATGTCGTTTGCGCTTTGTTTTGTGAAACATTTAAAACCACACTGAGTATCTTCAAATGGTAAATTAGTTATTATATTTCTGATATATGAAAAAATTTTCCCAATAATCTTTCTATATAGCGGCTGATCTTTTTCAACCCTTGAATTACTCCCTCTTCTGGAACCAATAACTATATCCGCATCTTCTATCAGCTTTGCAGCAACACCGATTTCTTCAACTGGGGTTGAAAGATCCGCATCAGTAAAACAAACAATATCCCCAGACGCCGATAGTATCCCCCTTTTTACAGAATATCCTTTTCCGCGGTTTATTCCGTTGTCCAGTATTTTATAAACACTTTCAGGATATTTTATATTTTTTAATTCTTCCAGAGTGTTGTCCTTACTGCCATCGTTTACTGCAATTATTTCAAACTTTTCAAAGTTCTCCGACAGATACATGTAAAGTTTTTCAATATTTTGTTTTATATACCTTTCTTCATTATAACACGGAACAATCACAGAAATGTATTTTTTTATCATTTAACCCCCTCCCCTTCTTTTATAAAAAATATCGATAAATTATCTTCGTAAACTTTTTTCCAATCCTTTGAAAAAGCAACAACTTTTGTCAAAGGTTGGTTTTTTGACAGGAAAATAGCATCAAAATCATATTTGTCAATAAGTTCTTCATAATTTTCTTTCATCTTTAGAATATTTACATAATCCTTCATTGTAACCTTTGAAAAAATATCAGCCCGACCATCTATAAAAACATTTATTCCTTTATCATGCAATTCCCAAATTAAAAAACCGCCCCAGTCATATTCATTCAACATTTTTTTCGGAGCATATTTTTCTATAACTGGAATAGCGTCAACAGGAAAATTCTTTTCTGGATTTAAAGGCTTACTCCATATTTGGGCAATGTTAAAAACAGATATAAAAAGTAATGAAATTATCATGATAACAAGAATGTTGTTAGTTATATTTTTTATATATTTAATAAATTTAATTTTACTTAAATCCAGAGGTTCAATATATTTTATCACAACAGGGTTGGCTGCTATTGCAAAATAAGGGGCAAGCCTTGCTGACTTAAGGCTTAAATATGCAAATGCTACAATAGTAAGTAAATCAAATATTTTTATATCTTTTTTTGTAATTATAAGACAGCAAAAAACAAAAACAAGGCAAATAAAAATAATTATCCCAAGCGGGTTATGGAAATTTGGACTTTGCCATTCTGTAATATTTTCAATCATTGTCGTATCAAGCATGTTCGATGCGGGATATAATAAAATCTTATAAGTATAGGGATTTATAAGAGATGATAAAATAGAAGCTATAAGGACTGATAATAAAGTAGTTATTTTCTTTTTTTCTGTTTTTTGTGAAATTATTTTTGCATATTTAAAATTAAACAAATTGCAAATAATAGACATTATTATAACAACAAAAAGTAAACTTGACGAACCGCCGTGCAGGTTAACCCAAAGGGTTGAAATAAACGGTAAAAACCAAATAATCTTTGTATCTGAATTCAGATGCTTGTTTACAATATAAATAGTTAATGAAAAGAATAATAAGCTGAACATCATAGGTCTATGTGAAGAAAAACATGCTACTGTTATTGTGTATATAATAATCCATATCAGACAAATATATGGACTCTCTTTTATTTTTTCCCTGGAATCCTTTAATGAAAAGAAAAATACAAGCATAAACATTAATGGAGGGAAAAATATAAAAGCTTTTGAATAAGTTATATTGTTTAATAATGCAAAAATAACATCACTTAACCATTCATGGGCAATCCATTTTAAATTGTTTTGAATACCATACCAGGAAAATATGTCGGTATATGGAATTTGTTTTATATTTAATATATATTCTCCTGTTTTCACGTGCCACCAGAAATCATAATCAACAACCTGGTAAATAGTCAGGGTTATTCCTATAAGAATTGCAAAAGAAATAACCAATATATATAGAAAATTTTCTTTTACTTTGCTCACAAAAACAAATCCCCCTTTTTATACGTTTTTTATAATTTTATATTATCACAGGAAATCATTAAAAACAACAAAAATACAGTTTAATAAAAAAAAATCCCCCGTTTGTTTAAAACAGGGGATCAATTTCATTCCCGTATTTTTCGATCACATCTTTAAAAGTTTTACATGAACATAAATCTTTCGGGAAAGAATATGAATTAGTTATGAAATCAATTCTTATTTTCATATATTTGCACACTTCAGACCTGTTTACCAGTCATCGCCTTCTTCTACATACCTTTCGATGAATTCAGCCAATGTAGTTGTGCTGTGGTAGTCGATGTCGAATATATTAACGGTAATTTCATCATCTTCTTTAGCTGTTTTGTCAACAAATTCCTTTAACTCTTTCAATGAAAAAGATGTACCGCATTCCCCTTCTAGAAACACTTTCATGTATGAAAACTTGTCTTCCATTTTCTTATTTTTTATATAATTTAATATTGGCATGGTTGCATTAATTATGTCATACCCATCCCACAGGTATTTTCCAACTATTATATAATGCCCTTGTGTCAAATCGATGTCATCAAGGAAAACATCCTTGCCCATGATGACAAAGCTGCTTGAACTGCTGTTTGTTACGAAGTCTTCTCTGATCTTCATAATACCCTCCTTTTAATATCTTACCTTTTTATTTTTTATTGTTTACATTATTATATTCACCTGGAGGTATTAATTCAACATTTTTATTATATCATATATCACAAAAAAAAGAAATATAGAGGCTTATATATTTGTAGTAGCTGTAAAACTGTAATAAACGCAGATGTAAATGGTGCAGTAAATATACTAAAAAGAGTAACTCCAAATCTTGAGATAGATAGGAGTAGAGGGTTTTGGGACAACCCTGTTAGGATAAGAATATCCTAACGAATCTCCATCTTCTATAAGATGGAGAGGTTCAACGACGATATAATAAATACTCAGAACTCTATCGCAAAAGCTGTTTAAAAGAGTGGTTTCCATACCACTTTTTTTGTTCTTAATCCCGCATCAATTGGTGAATAAACAAAAATAATAAAGAATAATATTAAAAGAATAATATTATTATTTGTGCAGGGAGTGGTTGGCGTGTTTTTTTTCCTATTATTGATAGCCTTTTTAGTTTATTTGTATTTTACAAACGGAGAAATCCATATAAAGAACCAGCATTTTGAAATTAGCCTGTCGAAAAACGCGATAATGGAAGCAATTAATAAAAATAAGTCGAAACATGTATGCGAAAATTGTAGAAGACCAATTCAGGAAGATAAAATTATATGTGATAAATGCCATGAAGATGAACTTGCTATCTATTCTTCTTCATCAATGGAAGATATAAATATTGAAAAGGAAAATACTTTTGTCCAGCAATACAAAAGATTATAAGGAGTTGTTAATATGAATGAAAAAATAAAAAATGCAATAACAAAAATAAAACAAGTGGTATCAAATATATATAACCTGCCCTATGGAAAATTTATTATAGGAGGAGTAGCGATTATTTTTGCCAGTATATTGATAATTATCTTATCCACTACTGAGAAGGACGAGGAAAAACCGCTTAATATGGTATATGCCCAGAAGTTAGGAACAAGTAAATACGGGGATGTAGTTTATACTGGAACTGTGTCGGAAGATGGTCTTCCAGATGGAAGCGGTTTAATAAATATAAAAGACGAAGAAAATGGAATTAATATAACTATAGAAGGGACTTTTAAAAACGGGAATTTTATTGAAGGAACGTTTATCTATGAAGATAAAGAGAAAAACTTACTTGTTAAAAACAATGGGGCATTTGAAAATAATATGCTTGTATCAGGAACATCATATATAGAAGATGAACATTTGCGCATTACAAGAACTGGCTATTTTGAAAATTTCCTTCTTACAGGGGATGGGATAAAATCAATTACAAATGATGGAATCCTGGTTGAAAACATAGGAGGTTATTTTATTGATGATTTTGTTGAAGAAAAATAAAAGGGCGACCCTTTATACAAGTTGGGTCGCTTTTCTATTCTATGACCTTATAGCCAAGCTTTTTTATATATTTATATATATTCATATCTTTCTTTTTAGCTACCTTGTATATTTTACTGTATAGTTTCGGATCTGTTGCCGCAAGCTTTAATACCTTTTTGTTCGGATAAAGTTCCTTAAGTCTTTCTGAAATTTCTTTTTCAATTGTGTCATCCTTAAATAACGCATACTCAAATCCAAGTTTTTTAAGGTAATCCTTTATGTTCATGAATTCAGATCTTGCATGATGCAATATTCTATAATAAAGTTTTACATCTTTTTTATACAAATTTTTTACTTTACCATTTGGATAAAGTAACAAGAGATCTTCCTTATCCTTTGAATGTATTTTCTTCTTTGTATTTCTTGAAAAAATATATCCATTTTGGAGAAAGAAGTCTTTTAAAGTCAAATCTTCATTCTTTGCCAATAGTTTAGCCTCTTCATAAACCCTCGGCGCCCTCTCCTTTAAACCATTGACATATCCATCTGGATATATTTTATCAATTTTATCAAAAAACTTTAAGTTTTTATGCTGCATTTGTGTCCTCCTTTTTTATCCTTTATGTATTTTTTTTATATAAATATTTTCTCTTTATATAAATATTATACAATATAAAAACATGTTATGTCAATAATGCCTTAAAAAAACAATAAAAAATGGCTTAATTAAGCCATTCTCAGTGAACTACCGCCACTTATAGAAGTGACAGCTTCGTGGTCAAGGTAACTACCGTTACCAGATACCCCACGCTCAAAGGACTGTTCCATCCCCGCATATACCATCTACATGGCTAATTAGCTTGGTTTTCGCTATAATAATTTTAGCATTTTTTATATATTTTGCAACATTCATCACCCACTTACAGAAGTGGGCGACTTCTG
>Ga0116169_1003576_pt1 | contig 10236 bp, 10 predicted proteins | sample AD_UKC130_MetaG_FD_89796 | JGI IMG/M metagenome (GOLD analysis project Ga0116169, IMG submission 89796) | Active sludge microbial communities of municipal wastewater-treating anaerobic digesters from Canada - AD_UKC130_MetaG | ecosystem: Engineered > Bioreactor > Anaerobic > Digestate | place... | reverse complement strand
GCTGTGGGACTTCGCCTACGTGACCGTCTCGACTGACGGCGGCCAGACGTGGGACATCCTCGAAACGCCCTACACCACGACCGAGGACCCGCACGGCAACAGCTACGGGCCGGGCTACACCGGGAGGAGCGCCGACCACCCCGACGCCAACGCCGAGGGCTGGCTGCACGAAGCCATCGACCTGAGCGCCTACGCCGGGCAGGAGATCATGATCGGCTTTGAGATGCTGACCGACGACGCTGTCAACCAGCCGGGGCTGGCGATTGACAACATCTGCATCGAGGCCATCGACTGGTGCGACGACCTTGAGGGCGACCTCGAAGGCTGGGAGGCGGCGGGCTTCGTGGCCCACAGTAACGCGCTCCCGCAGCGGTTCAGCGTGCAGGTGATTGTCACGCCGCCAGGCGAGGGTACGCAGGTGCTCAGGGTTCCGCTCGACGAGGAGAACCGGGGCGAGTTGACCTTCACCATTGGGGACCGCCCCGCCGTACTGGTCGTCTCGGGTCTGACGCGCCACACGACGGAGCCGGCACAGTACCGCTACACGCTGACGCCGGGCGGCTAGGGCCGCTAAAAACCCCTCCTGACCTCGCGGCGGCAGGCCACCGCTCGGTCTTTCCTCCCCTTGCAAGGGGAAGGAAGCTGCTGGTCGCGAAGTGCCCAGCGGGACGGAGGGGTTCGTGCGCAGGTTGCAACCTGCTCCCATGCCCTGCCGACATCGCTAACCATGCCAAAAAGCCACACGAGCCGCGCCGGTGCGCGGCTCGTCTGCTGCCTGGCAGCAGATTATGCGCCTTTAAGGTTTGCGGTGGGATCTAGCTGATACGGATCTCGCCGTGCTTGAGCGCCTCAAGCTCCGTCTCCAGCCGCTTGCGCTCCTCGGCCATCGCGGTGCGGACCTGGTTCATCTTCTCCTCATACCGCTGCTGCGCGGTTGAGCGCAGTTCCTCACCCGACATCGGCGCGAACAGCAGTGCCACCGCCGCCCCAACCATCGCGCCAAAGATCATGCCGACCAGAAAACTCAGCACTTTGTTCATAACAGCCCCTTTCGCAGTGGTTCCGGTCAAGCAGTCAATGTCACGTTTCGTCGCTCATCATTCATTATAGCACGGTTATCTGCGGGATAACCCACAAACCTGTACGTCGAACACGGACGCGGAGTTGCGTCCCGGTACAGCCGCCCGAGCACGGTGCGGTTCGCGGGCCGCTCCGGTACAATCACAGAAGCAGGCCGCAGAAGTGCAAGGAATCCCAACATGCTGAACCCCACCCTCGACGACATCCAGCGCGCGCTGGAGCTACCCAACTTCGACCACGAGCGGGCGTGGCGGCTAATGGCGCCCCGCCCCCGCGCGCTGCGGCGCAGCCCCAATCTGCCCGGCGCGGCGCGAGACGCTGCCGTCCTGCTGCTGCTGTACCCCCGCGACGGAGAACTCACCTTCGTGCTGACGCGGCGCACCGACTCGGTCGGCACGCACAAGGGGCAGATCTCGCTGCCCGGCGGGGCCGTCGAGCCGGGCGACGACGGCCCGGTAGCCGCCGCTCTGCGCGAGACGTGCGAGGAGCTTGCCGTGAGCGATGAGAACATCCGCCTGCTCGGCGAGCTGACCCCGCTGTACGTCGTCGTGAGCGACTTCGTCATCCACCCCATCGTCGGCTACCTGCCCGCCCACCCGCAGTTCGTGCCGCAGCCGAGCGAGGTCGCTGAGGTGATCGAGGTGCGCCTTGCCGACCTGCTCGACGAGCAGGTCAAGGTGGTGGAGCGCTGGACGCTGAGCGGCGTCGAGGTGGATGTGCCCTACTACCGGCTGAACGGGCATGTCATCTGGGGGGGCGACCGCCATCATCCTCAGCGAGTTCGAGAACCGGCTGCGCGTCGTCGCCCGCACCGACCCCGCCTGAGGCCAGCGCGCGGCCCTTTATCTTACGCCCTTCTGATACCCTTCTATCCCTCTTCTTATACCGCTCTGAGCGAATTCATATGCGCCGCCCGTAGGATGAAGATGCTTTTACGGAGCGCAGCGCATCTACCGGCGTGAGAGACTTCGTTTGAGCGAGTTGAGAGAGTACCAGGAGCAGCACAGAGGGAGTGCCGAACGATGACAACGAGGATTTATCGCGATAGCGACCTGATGACGATGCGCGACTTCTTCAACCGCTGGTTTGACGAGACGCGCAGCCTGATGGACTACAACGGCGGCTCGCGCGTCGCCCGCCTACCCATCGACGCCTACTCGACAGAGAGCGAGATCGTCGTCACCGCGCCCATCCCCGGCGCCCGGCCCGAGGATGTCGAGATCACGGTGGAGGGGGACACGCTGACGATCCGGGGCGAGGTCCAGCCGCGTAAGGAGGACGTGAAGTACATCTTCGCCGAGCGCTTCCAGGGGCCATTCATGCGCGAGCTTCAGTTCAACGTCCCGGTGAAGGTGGACGAGATCGAGGCCACCTTTGAGAACGGCCTGCTGAGACTGACCATCCCGAAAGCCGAGGAGGTCCGGCCCCGCGTCATCCCGGTCAAGGCGGGCAGCACCTAGTATTTTCAGTTCGTTATCCCTGCCCTCCGCCCGCGCCTGTGGGCGGAGGGTTTTGCTTCCCCACAAGCCGCCGCCTGACCTCAAGCAGGGCCGTTTCTCCCCTTTTTCTAACCGTGGCGGCACGATTCCGACAGGTAATCGACGGTTTTTAAGGTTGACTAATCTTTTTCAACGGGTTATAGTGGCTTCAGTGCAATCTCTGTGCACCCGGTACCATTACACAGGGCTACAACTACTGGAGGAGATGCCTGTGTTTCGCGGCCTGCTCAATACATCACAATCACGTCGTCGGGCTTCATCGCAAGCCCGTCCCAGCACACCGAAGAAGCCAGCCGTCACCGGTCCTTCGTATTCCATCTTAGGGGCAAACACTCGTTTCGTTGGGACCCTCAAGACAGAGGGTGACGTCCAGGTGGAAGATATTTTTGTTGGCGACATTACGGCACGCGGTCGTGTGACCCTCGGCAAACAGGCCAGCCTCGACGGCGACCTGATTTGCGAGCAGGCTGTCATCGCCGGGCTTGTCAAGGGCGACGTGACTGCCCGGCGCATCACCGTGCTGGGCACAGGCCGCATCCTCGGCAACCTCCGCATGGAAAAACTCATGACCGAAGATGGCGCGTTCATCCAGGGCGTGATCACGCTGGAAAAGAGCCTGGAGCTCGACGAGGTGGTCCAGGAGAAGGCGCGCAGCCAGATCCTCGACGCCGCGCCAGTCCGCGAAGATGTAACGCAGTGGCCCGCTCGCTGAGCGGCGATTTTCTGGCTGAAATGGCGACGGGCGCCCGAAGGCGCCCGTTTTTTGTTAGCTGTTAGTGAAGCCCCTCTATGCGAGCCATTGGCTTGCATGGTGGGGATTTCAGCAGCCACCACTCAGGGCACGTACGTCACCTGAGGCACGAATTTATCCGGCGGCGAGACGAACGGGTCCTCGGTCGAGGCGGCGTGGAACCACGTCGTACCCGGCTTGAGCGCGACCAGATTGCCCGCGTCGTCCACAAGCTGGATGAGATGCTCCGGCGACTCGCGCCGCCACTTCACGTCGTAGCGCAGCCCGTCACGCAGCAGCACCGCCTCCCCTTCCCCGATCATCTCGACATCGATCGCAGGAACTTCGATAAAGTCGGGCCGCCAGAAGTGCGGGATCCACAGGATAACGACGTTGTCGAAGGCAAGCTGCTCGCCCGTGTTGTAATCCACATCCTCGGTCGCTTCGTACGGGCGGTCAAGCTGCATCTCCGTCCAGCTCAGCCAGCGACCGCTCTCCTTGTCGAAGCGCCAGATCTGGCGAGGGCCGTACTCCGGATAGTCGATGCTCATCTCCTCGACGGGCGTGCCGCCTTCAGGCGGCGTGGCGTCGAACAGCAGCCCATCCAGATCGGCGTCGTCGCCGTTGACGTTGCGCTCATCGGCGTGCTCCCACAGCACATCGGGCAGCGCAAACAGCGTGTGATAGTAGTCGATGCCCTCGTTCGGGCGGTCCGGCAGGCGGACGAAGTGCCCGGACGCGTCGTCACGGAAGACGCGGTTCCACCAGTTCGTCTCCATCAGCACGCGATACATATCCTGGCTTGCACCGGAGATGGCGAGCAGTGCATCGTACATCTCGACAAGATCCACATCGATGGGGCGCGCGCTGCGCACCGAGCCGACGATCTCAGGGGCCTGGCTGTAGTAGACAGCGGCATAGCGCGTCTGCCGGAAGCCCTCTGCCTGGTACATCCAGACGTGGTCGGCGCTTGACAGGCCGCTCTGCGGGCGCACCTCGTCCGACTGGTTGCTCACCTTGATGATCAGCGGGCGGCGGGCCAGAACCGACTCGTCATCGACGGGCAGGCCGGTGAGAGGGTTCACGCCGGGTGGGAAGTCCGACGGGCCAACCGGGGCGCTTGTCGGAGTCGGCTCCTCGGTGGGTGCATCGGTCGGGGTGGGTGTCTCCGTCGGCAGCTCGGCGGTCGGCTCCAGCGTGACGGTCGGCGCGCTCTGCTCGGCGTGCGCGGGGACCTCCAGGCTGGGAGTGACCGCGGCGGCCTCGTTCGCACAGCCGGCCAGGCCGAGCGCCAGAGCCAGCAGGGCAATTAGGAATAGAGGGGTGGGAAATCGTCGTGACATTCTGTTTCAGTCCTGATCATGGGTAAATAATATAAGATGACGCCGGGCCGTTGCGCTGTGCGCTGGCGGCCCGGCTGGGGTGGTTGACATGGCCAACCTACGGCGTGAACGTCACCTCCGGGGGGAAGATATTGCTTGAGGCGACGTTGAACCACGTCTGGCCAGGTTTGAACGGGATGACATTCCCGCTTGCGTCGAAGAACTGCATCATCTGTTCAGGCGCGCTGCGCCGCCACGTTACGTCGTAGCGCAGCCCGTCGCGCAGCAGCACTGCGCTCCCCTCGCCGATCAGATTGACGCCGACGGAGAGAAGCTGCGCGTTCTCGTCCTCGATGAAGTCCGCCTCGTAGTGCGGCGCGTGGACGATCACGATGTTATCAAAGGCCAGCGGCTGCCCTTCAGGCAGGAGCATATCGCCATCGGGCACGTCGTTCGTCAGGCTTTCCCAGCGACCTGTCGTCGCGTTGTAGCGCCAGGTGTGCTTCGGGCCGGAGCCGGGGTAATCGACAATCGCCTCGGCTGTCGCCACTCCACCGGGCGGCGGCGTCTCGCTGAAGGCCAGCCCGGTCAGCGGCTGGCGCTGGTTCAGACCCTCCTGCGCGGCGTAGTCCCAGATGGCCTGCGGCACGGCGAACAGCGTGTGCCACGAGAAGATGCCGGGGCGCGGGATATCCGGGATGCGCACGAGGTACGGGTCGCCAAAGCCGTAATCCATGCTGATGACCCGCTCGCTCCAGGGCGCGGCAAGCAGCAACTCGCGGATGCGCGGCGGGCCACCCGCCGACCGGTTGCTGCTCCCGCCGGAGGTCGCCAGCAGGCCGCCATACATATCAACCAGATGCTCCACGTCGATGAGGCGCGTGCTGCGCACCGAACCGATGCGCTCCGGCGTCTGCGAGTAGAGCACAGCAGTGAAGCGGGTCGCCGCGAAGCCCTCCATCTGGTACTCCCAGACGTGATCGGCGAACGCCAGGCCGCTCCACGGGCGCACCTGGTCGGACTCATTGCTTACCTTGACGAGTAGCGGGCGGCGCTCCAGTACGGCGGGGTCGGGTACGGCCAGCCCGGTCAGCGGGTTCACGCCTTCCGGGTAGGTTTCCGGGCCGATAGTAGCAGGAGTGGGTGTGGCCTCAACAGCGGGAGGCTGTGTGGCAACCGGCGCGGCGCCGGGGTCGACGGCTGGTGGCTGGGTCGTCCCCGGCAGGGGTATCACCGGCGTGATCGTCGGCGGCCCGGTGGGCTCGGCAGGCCCTGCGCAGGCCGTCAACAGGACAGCCAGCAGGGCTACGGTGATGATATGTCGAACGGTCATGATAGTCCGCTCACCCTCAATAATCGCGTACGTGCCGGGCTGATAAAAAATCAGCGCTGGCAGGTGTGCCAGCGCCCGATTATACCGTTCCTGTGCCTACCCGAACATAAGAGGACCCGCCCGGACGGCCTCCAGATGAGTAGGAAAAACCCCACCTTTTAGACAACGTGCAGGACGCGCAGGGGTCAGCTTTCCCGGCGCTTGTTGGTCAAACCCTCCGCCTCGTGCTCCAGATCCACCTCGAACACCTCGACGGTATGCCCGGCGGGGTCGCGGAGGCGCAGCACGCGCAGCCCGCGATCCGTCTGCTTCGGGCCGAATTCGAGCAGCCTTGTCTCACGCATGCGGTTGAAGATCACATCGGCGTCGTCGGTTGAGAAGGCCAGAACCACGCGCTCCGGGTTGCGCAGCGGCGTGCCTTTGCGAAATTCGACGGCAAAACCGTTCTTACCGGCGAGCATGTAGCGGTCGTCATCTTCCAGCACATGATCGAGGCCAAGCTGCGTCTCGTACCACCGTCGCACTTCGTCCAGAAGTTTGCCATCCACCGGCAGCACAACGTACCCCAGGTTCAATTTGATCATCTCCGCCTCCACCTTCCAGCACAGCCACGGACGTCTCCTTCGACTATACCAGGCAGGAGGCGGAGATGGGAGAGCACGCGGGGCAACTAGCGGATGCCCACGAGTTCCACCTGAAACAGCTCAACGGTGTGGCCTGCCGGGTCCTTCACCTCGGCGACGATGCGCCCGCGCTCGGTCTTCTTCGGCCCGATCTGGATCTTGCCATCCGATATACGCTTCAGCGAGGACGAGAGGTCGTCCACGCGGAAGGCCAGCTTCACCCGCTCGGGGTTTTCAAGCGGCTTCCCCCTGCGGAACTCAATCGCCGCGCCGCACGGGCCCGCGAGCGTGAAATGGTCTCGCGATTCGGAGATGACGCTCAGGTTCAGGCGGGTGACATACCACGTCCGCAGGGCTTCAGGATCCTTCACCGGTAGCTCGATGTAGCTCAGTTCCATTATGTGTACCCTCCTTGGTGATGTTGTTGTTGGTTAAGCAAGTGGTGTATGGATAGTAAAATCAGGCGCGGCCCGCCCCCGTACGCTACTCCCGCTCGATGAGCAGGGCGCCCATCGGGCCGCTGTTGAATACCTCGGCGATGCTGCGCATCTCGGCGGGCGTGCAGCCGAACAGCACCTTCAGCTCGGCGTCCTGCTTGAGCAGGTCCACGATGCAGAGCACGCCGTCCACCCGCGCCTCGCCGGACGTGCCGACGAACACGTCAAGCCCGTCGCCATCCGCCGCAGCCGTGCCCTCCAGAAAGCCGTAATCGACCGGATACACGAGGTCCGGGTGACGCGGGTGCTTCGTCCCCGCCGGGCGGTCGATCACCAGCCGGTGCGCAGCGATGACCTCCTCCAGTTTCTCCCAGAAGTGCTGGCCTACGCTTACCATGTGTGCCTCCTCGCGGTATGTGAATGCGGGCCGTAAACCCCGCCCTCCAGCCTACCCCTCGCGGAACTGGACAAGCGTGTCGAGGTAGGAGTCGGGCAGGCCGATATCGAAGCGCCGCCCCTTGATCATCAGCCCGAGGAAGCCGTCGCGCTGGCGGAGCTTGTCGAGCGCGCTCGTAAGCTGGAACTCGCCAAGCTCGCGCACGTTGTTGCAGATGTTTTCCTCGATGTACTCAAAAAGCTGCGGCTTGATGATGTACTGCCCGAACACGGTCAGGTATTCGCCGTCGGGCAGGCCGGGCACGCGCAGGTTGGTGCGGGCGTAATCGATGGTGGGCTTCTCCGCGAACTCGGTGATGTTCAGCAGTTGGCCGTCCTCGATCCACACGCCCGTCACCGTGCCGAAGTTGGCGATCTCCGACTCCGGCGTGCGGCGCAGGCCGATGACGCTCGTGCCGTGCCGCTGGTAGGCTTCCATCAACTGCGCGGCGCACGACTGCTCCGTGTGCGAGCGGTACAGGTGATCGCCCAGCATCAGCAGGAAAGGCTCGTCGCCCACTGCATCCTTCGCCGTGTAGACCGCGTGCCCGAAGCCTTCCTGATTGTGCTGGATGACGAACTTCACATGGCGGCCCATCTCCAGCAGGCGCTGCGCGTACTCCTGCGCCGTGCGGGGCAGCTTGTTGTAGTTCTCGATGGATACCTGCACGTTGAAGAAGGCCTCGAAGTCATCGAGGTCCTCCTCCTGCACGATGATGATCACTTCCTCGATGCCGGCGTTGAGCGCCTCCTCAACGATCAGCAGGATGGCGGGCTTGGCGATGCCATCCCGGTCGATGATGGGGAACATCTCCTTCTTGGTCGCCTTCGTCGCCGGGAAGAGCCGCGTGCCGAACCCGGCGGCGGGGATCACGGCCTTGCGCACGCGCGGCAGCGGCTCAAGCGTCAGTTCCAGCGCCGACAGGCCGAGGTCGCGCTCAAGGATCTCCATCACCGCCTTCTGATCGGCGGCGCTGCGGGCGATGAACTGCGCCGAGCCATCCCCCTGCGAGCCGACGCCCTTGCCGCCGTAGATGTGCGGCTTGAGCGGCTCGTAGTCGAGCACGCGATGCAGCACGGGCGCGGTAAGCTCCTCCGGGCAGGCAGGCGCAGCGTAGCGGTCGAAGTATTCCTGCGCCTCCTGCATCAGCGCACCGAGGCGCTGCGCGTCGCCCGCGCTGAGCGCATCGACCGCCTCGTGCACGATGCGCTTGTTGATCGGGCCGAGCAGTTCCTGCACGCCGCGCTCGACATCGTTATCCGCAAAGGGGAAGGCCCGGTTGAGCCGCGCCAGGATTTCCTGCGTGTTCTTCTCCGCCTGCAGGTCAACGATCACGAAGTACAGCGGCGTGTCGAGCAGCAGTTCCTGCGTGTCGAGCCGGTCGCCGTCGAAGGTCATGAGCACCGGGCGCGTGCCGAACGCGCAGCCCTGGTCCATGCGGCCACAGCGCGACGGTGTGGTGATCTCGCCCTGGTAGGCCAGTTCCATCTCGCCGCGCACGGTCAGTTTGAGGTCGTAGATGCGGTTGAAAGCGCGTGCGGTCAGCACGCAGATTGCCGCGCTGGAGGAGAGGCCCTTTTTGATCGGCAGGTCGGTTTTATAGTTATCGATGACCAGCCCGCGAACGTGATAGTGCATCAGCACCTGGTAGGCCACCCCGGCGATGTAGCTCCAGAAGCCGCCCTTCTGTGCCTCTTCGAGGAGCGCCTGCGGCTCCATCGGAATTTCATACGGCCCGACGAGTTCGCCGCTGTCCGTACGCGAGCTGAGCACCAGAGCGTTGGGGTGCGGCTGAACGTCTGCGTAAATACCCTGGTTGGTTCCGGAGATCAGCGCATAGCCTTTTTCAATCTCGGCATTGATCCGGCGGTAGCCGCCTGCCCAGTCGGAGTGCTCGCCGAAGAGGCAGATGCGCCCTGGCACAAAGAGCTTCAAGCCCGGCCTCCTGTTCGGTGTGAAGAAGTAGTATCTGCGCTTAACCGGGAATTGTAACGTAGACTCGCGCGGCTGGCATGGGGTGACACCCTCACCCCGACCTCGCTGCGCGAGGTCTGCCCCTCTCCCAGGCCACGATAGGGGCCATCCGGAGAGGGGCGGAGTCGCTCACACAGGCAATGCGTCACGTTCTTTTCCCCCTCTCCCACCGACTGAAAGTCGCGACCGGGAGAGGGGGCAGGGGGTGAGGGCTACCCCACTCGCACCGCCGCTGCGATACCGTCGCCAATGGGGATGATGGTGCCAAACAACCGTGGCTCTTCAGCGAGACGCTCGTTAAACAGCCTCACGCCGCGCACGAACTGGTCATCCTGCTGGTCTGCGTCAAACACACGATCATGGTAGAAGGCGTTATGCGCCAGCACCAGCCCGCCGACCCGCACGTTGTCAAGCGCCCAGTCGAGGTAGTCGGGGTAGCCGGTCTTGTCCGCATCAATAAACACCGCGCAGAACGGCCCCTCGACGGAGAGAGCCTCCAGCCCGCCCGGCGCCTGCCCCACACGGACTTCCGTCTTTTCCGAGAGGCCCGCCCGCCGGAACATCTCGCGGACCAGCCGGGCGCGCTCGGCGTCCTTCTCCAGCGAGAAGAGCCGCCCGCCCTCCGGCAGCGCGCGGGCGATCCACACGCCGCTGTAGCCCGCCAGCGCGCCGATCTCCAGCACGCGCCGCGCGCCAACAGCCTTCAGCAAGACCTGGATCATGCGCCCTTCCTCGGGCCGGATGTGAATATCGGGCAGACCGCGCTCGGCAGCCTCCTCGCGGATCTCTCGCAGCACGTCGT
>Ga0116169_1003574_pt1 | contig 10246 bp, 11 predicted proteins | sample AD_UKC130_MetaG_FD_89796 | JGI IMG/M metagenome (GOLD analysis project Ga0116169, IMG submission 89796) | Active sludge microbial communities of municipal wastewater-treating anaerobic digesters from Canada - AD_UKC130_MetaG | ecosystem: Engineered > Bioreactor > Anaerobic > Digestate | place... | reverse complement strand
GCTGCGAAACAACGGCCGACGGCGCCAAGGCCATCATCGTCGAACACCAGGGGCAGGAGGTCCGGCTGGAATTCGATGCGCTGATCGTGGCGGTCGGCCGTGCGGCACGCCTGACCGGTTACGGGCTGGAAGAGCTGGGTATCCCGACCCAGAAAACGGTCGAGACCAACGAATACCTGCAGACGCTTTACCCCAACATTTACGCCGCCGGCGACGTGGCGGGGCCGTTCCAGTTCACCCACACGGCTGCGCACCAGGCCTGGTACGCCGCAGTCAACGCCTTGTTCGGTGACTTCAAGAAATTCAAGGCCGACTATTCCGTCATTCCCTGGGCCACTTTCATCGATCCGGAAGTGGCACGGGTCGGCCTGAACGAGCAGGTTGCAAAGGAACAGGGCATCGCCTACGAGGTCGTGAAATACGGCATCGACGACCTGGACCGGGCGATCGCCGACAGCGAGGCCCATGGCTTCGTCAAGGTGCTGACGGTGCCAGGCAAGGACAGGATCCTGGGTGTGACCATCGTCGGCTCCCATGCGGCCGAACTGCTGGCCGAGTATGTCCTGGCGATGAAGCACGGCCTGGGCATGAACAAGATCCTCGGTACGATCCATACCTACCCCACCTGGTCCGAGGCCAACAAATATGCGGCCGGCGAATGGAAAAAGGCCCATCAGCCGTTGGGCCTGCTGGCGTGGGTGCGCAAATACCATGACTGGAAGCGGGGCTGACACCATGCACCTCCATCGCCGGAATTTCCTGCTCGGCGGCGCGACACTGCTCGGCACGGGCACGTGGCCATCGACCTGGGCGCAGACCGATGGCAGCCTGGATCACGGATATGCCGCCTGGGACGCGTTGCTGAAGAAGCATGTCCGCTGGTTGCCTGACAACAAGCAGTCGCGGGTCGATTACCAGGGTTTTGCCGCCGACCGCGCCGCGTTGCAGGGCGTGCTGGACAGCTGGTCCGCCGTGACGCCGGCCGCCTACGCCGGCTTCTCGCGCGCACAGAAAATGGCCTTCCTGATCAACGCCTACAACGGTTTCACCGTCGCCCTGATCCTCACGCGCTACCCGAACCTGAAGTCGATCAAGGATCTGGGCAGCCTGTTCCAGAGCCCCTGGAAAAAGCCATTCTTTCAACTGCTGGGCGAAGAGCGGCATCTGGACTGGATCGAACATGAGCAGCTGCGCCCCGGATTCGCCGACTGGCGTATCCATGCCGCCGTCAATTGCGCGTCCATCGGCTGCCCGGCCTTGCGCCCTGAAGCCTTCACGGCGCAGACGCTCGACATCTTGCTCGACGATGGAATGACCCGCTTCATGGGCGACCCCACGCGCAACCGCTATGCCGACGGCCGGGCCGAGCTCAGCGAAATCTTCAAATGGTTCCGCGAGGACTTCGAGAAAGGCCACAAAGGGGTGCGCAACCTGGAGCAACTCGTGCTGCGCTATGCCGACGCACTGGGTGTTCCGGCGGCGGACCGGCCGGGAATCCGCGCCGGCAGCCTGCGCATTCGCTACCTCGACTACGACTGGTCGCTCAACGACCGGGGGCGCTGAACGGCGAAATGCCTTGCTGCGCGCGATCGCGCGGGAGGCACCGTAGACTAAGCTCCCACAATCACCTATTCGGAGACATCCCATGGCATTCAGACTCGGCCTGATCGGCCTGACACTGGCATTCGCACAAGCCGCATCGGCACAGACCGGGCCGGTACGCCTCGTCGTCGGCTTCCCGCCCGGCGGCTCGGCCGACACCACGGCGCGGTTGCTGGCGGACAAGATGAAGGACACACTGGGTGTGCCGGTCCTGGTGGAGAACAAGCCCGGTGCCGGCGGCCGCATCGCCGCACAGATGGTCAAGGATGCGCCGCCGGACGGCAATGTCGTGATGGTCGTGCCGTTCGCTGTCATGGTCGTGCAGCCGATGGTGTTCAAGAGCATCAGGTACGACACCACGAAAGACTTCACCGCGGTCGGCAATGCCGCCACCTTCCCGCTGGCGCTGGCCGCCGGTCCCGGCACCCCGGCCAACAACATGAAGGAGCTGATCGCCTGGTTCCAGGCCAATCCCGGCAAGGCGAATTTCGGCTCTCCGGCCGCCGGATCCATGCCGCATTTCATGGGCGAGATGCTGGCCGACGCGGCCAGGATGAAACTGACCCACGTGGCCTACCAGGGCGGTGCGCCACTGGTGACCAATCTGCTGGGTGGCCAGATCCCCATCGGTTTCGACACGCCCGCCGAATTTGCCGAGTACCACAAGTCCGGCAAGCTGCGCATCCTGGCCCTCAGCGGCGCCCAGCGCAATCCGACCTTCCCCGACGTTCCGACCTTCAAGGAACAGGGCATTGACATCGACGCGCTGGCCTGGTTTGGCGTGTTCGGCCCTCCCGGCATGCCCAAGGCCACGGTCGACAAGCTCAATACCGCGCTGCAGTCGGCCCTCAAGTCACCGGATCTGGTGCAGCGCCTGGCCGGCCTCGGTCTGACCGCCGCGCCCGGCAGCGCCGAAGAGATGGCGCAGCGACTGGCAGCCGACAAGAAGGCCTGGGCGACACCGATCAAGAACTCGGGCTTCCAGGCGGACTGAGCGGCTCCGTCCCGGCCATCAGCGCGTGCGGATCGTCGGCCCCCGCGGCCGCCTGGCCTGCGCACCCGCTGCAACACCCGGCCCCCCGGGGCGAATCCCCAGGTCGGCGCCGGGGCGCCCCTGCCGGATGTCTCGCACCCGGGAGGCATTCATTGCCCCGACTAAGTAGAAACCCTTGGTTCCAATCTGAAATCCAGGTTTATGATTGTCAACAATCGATCATCGACCAATATGCACGTAACGCCCACCCCTGCAATCGTGTCCGGAACCACCTCCGGCGGCTTTCGGGTCGACCGTTTGCGCAAGAGCACCTTCCGCCAGCACATTGCCGAGCGCCTGCGGGCGGCCATCCTCAGCGGCGAGATCGCGCCAGGGTCACCGCTGGTGGAAACCACGCTGGCGGCCCAGTTCGATGTCAGCCGCGGCCCGCTGCGCGAGGCCTTGCGCGAGCTGATCGAGGAGGGCCTGCTGGTCACCGTGCCCTATACGGGTACCCACGTCATCTCGCTGACCGTCGACGACATCCGCGAGATCTATTCGATGCGCGTCACGCTGGAGCGGTTTGCGTTCGAGCAGGCCTGGAGCCGGCGTGACGCGACCTTCTTCCGTGCGCTGGAGCGGCGCAACGCGGTACTGACCCAGGCCATCGACGCCGGCGACGACGCTGCCAGCATCCTGGCCGAACTCGACCTGCATGGCCTGGTCTACGAAACCAGCGGCCACAGGCTGCTGCAGCGCACCTGGCAAAGCCTGCGCGGGCGACTGCAGCTCTACTGGGCCGCCCACCACCGGGCACATGCCAGCCGCGGCCCGCGCCGCGACAGCCATGACAGCTATGTGCAGGCCGCCCAGGGCGACGACCTGCAGCGGATGCTGGACGAGATCACCAACCACATGGGACGCGGCGCCGAGCGCACCGAGTCCTTCATGCGTTTTGCCAACCCGTTCGACCTTCCCCCCACTTCAGGAGATTTGACATGAGCATCCAACGACGCACCGCCCTGAGCGGCCTGGCCGCGACGGCCCTGGCCAGCGCCCTCCCCGGCATGGCCTTCGCCCAGGCCAGCGGCACGCTGGAGCAGGCCAGGCAACGCGGCAGCCTGCGCGTGGGCGTGACCCAGGCACCGCCCTGGTATTCCAAGGACCCGAAGAACGGCGAATGGAACAGTGGCGTCGGTGTCTCCATGGGCAAGGCCATGGCAGCCGCACTGGGCGTGAAGTTCGAGCCGGTGGAAGTGACCTGGGGCACGGCCATTGCCGCGCTGCAGGGCAACAAGATCGACATCATGTACATGATGGACGCCACGCCCGAACGTGCCCAGGCGGTCGACTTTCCCGCCACGCCGCTGCTGTACTACTCGCTCGCCGTGCTGGCACGCGACGACCTGGCCGTCAAGGCCTGGGCCGACCTGAACAAGGCTGGCGTGCGTATTGCCGTGCCACAGGCCAGCAGCATGGACAAGTTCCTGAGCGAGACCACCCCGAACGCCACCATCCAGCGCTTCCCGGGCAATGGCGAAGCCATCGCCGCATTCCAGGCCGGCCGCGCCGATGCGGTCTGCCTCTTCCACCCGCCGCTGCTGGCAGCGCGCCAGAAGCTGGGCACGGGCAAGATCGTCGTGCCGACCCCGGCCAAGTCACAGGCCTCCAGCGCTGCTGTGCGCAAGGAGGACAAGGCCTTCCTGGCCTTCGTCGACAAGCAGCTGGCAGACTACTACAAGGGCGGCCAGACGCAGAAGTGGTACGAGGAGTTCCTGGTCGGATTCGGCCTGGATCCGAAGGCCTCGCCCCCGGTGATGAAGGAAATGCTCTGATCCCGCGCTGAACCACGACGAGCGACCAGGCCACAGCACATGTACCAATGGGACTTCACGCCGGTGCTGGCCAATTCCGGCCTGCTGGCGGCCGGCCTGGGCAATACGCTCAAGCTGACCGCCACCGCGCTGGCCTTCGGCGTACCGCTGGGCCTGGGTCTGGCGCTGCTGCGCCTGTCGGGCTTGCGCGCCCTGTCGATGCCGGCCGGCTTCATCGTCGAGTTCTTCCGCACCACGCCGCCGCTGGTGCAGCTGTTCTGGTTCTTCTTTGCGTTGCCGATCCTGATCCAGGTCGAGATGACGCCGTTCGTCGCAGCGGCGCTGACATTCTCGATCCAGTCGGCGGCGTTCTTTGCCGAGGTGTTCCGCGCCGGCATCGTGTCGATCGACCGCGGCCAGAGCGAAGCCGCTCGGGCGCTGGGCATGACCGGCGCGCAGGCGATGCGCCGCGTGATCCTGCCGCAGGCGGTCAAGCGCATGATTCCCGCTTTCATGGAACGCTCGATCGAACTGATGAAGACCACCACCCTGGTGGCCACCGTCTCGTATGCCGACCTGCTGTTCCAGGCCAACGAAGTGGCGCAGAAAACCTTCCGCCCGCTGGAAGTGTTCACCGTCACGGCGCTGATCTACTTCACGGTGATCTATGCCGCCAGTGTCGTGGTGCACCGCATCGAGCGGCGCCTGGCCGTCAGCGGCGAGACCACGGTGCATTGAACGCGAACGCACTGCCACAATGAACCACCAGTGGAACTTTCAATCGGTCTGGGACAACCCCGAGGCCTTGCTCGCAGGAGCCGCCGGCACGCTGCGCATCTTCGCCATCTGCCTGGTGCTGGGCATGTCCTTCGGCCTGCTGGTCGGGCTGGGGCGGTATGCCAGACGCCGGTGGATCTACATCCCGGCCAGCATCTTCGTCGAGTTCTTCCGCAACACGCCGGTGCTGGTGCAGATCCTGTGGTTCTACTTTGCGCTGCCGATGCTGGTGCCGTTCGAGATCAGCCCGCTGATGGCGGCGGCGCTGGGCATCTCGCTGAACTCCGCGGCATTCTCCGGCGAGATATTCCGCGGCGGCATCCAGTCGCAGGACAGCGGCCAGTGGGAAGGCGCGCAGGCACTGGGCATGACCCACGCGCAGGCGATGCGCCGCATCATCCTGCCGCAAGCCGTCAAGCGCATGTTGCCGGCGCTGACCAACCGTGCCATCGAGATCTTCAAGATGTCGACGCTGGCCTCGGCCGTGGCCTACGTCGAGTTGCTGCAGCAGGGCAAGCTGATCGCGTCGATCAACTACAACCCGATCGAGGCCTATACCGTCATCGCCTTGATCTTCTTCGCCTTCCTGTACCCGCTGGTGCAGGCAACCTATGTGCTCGAGCGCAAGCTGCGCCAGGGCGACTGACACGGCCATGAAAGCCGCCAGGCCGCTCCCAAGGGCGAATTCCGCAATGCGCTGCATGGAAGATTCCTGATGACCACCCCACCCCCTCCCCCGCTGCTGCGCGTGACCGGGCTGCACAAGCAGTTCGGCGACAACGCCATCATCAAGGGTGTCGACCTGAGCGTCGCCCCCGGCGACCGCATCGCCATCCTCGGCGCATCCGGTTCCGGCAAGAGCACACTTCTGCGCTGCCTGAATTTCATGGAAAAGCCCACATCGGGTCGGATCGAACTCGGCGGCGCCGTGGTCGGCACCGAAAAGCCGCAGCGCGACGGCAGCGTGTCGACGCAATACACCGAGCGCGAACTCACCGCGGTGCGCCAGCGCGTGGGCATGGTGTTCCAGCAGTTCAACCTGTTCCCCCACATGACCGCGTTGGGCAACGTCATGGAGGGCCTGCGCACTGTCAAGGGCATGGCCCGCGACGCGGCCGAAATCCAGGCCCGCGCACAACTGGCGCGCGTCGGCCTGGCTGACAAGGCCGATGCCTTCCCGGCCCGCCTGTCCGGCGGACAGAAGCAACGCGTGGCCATCGCCCGCGCGCTGGCCATGGAGCCCGAACTGTTGCTGTTCGACGAACCCACGTCGGCACTCGATCCGGAGCTGGTCGGCGAGGTGCTGCGCGTGATCCGCACACTGGCCGAAGAAGGCCGCACCATGTTGCTGGTGACCCATGAGCTCGGCTTTGCCTATCACTTCGCCAACCGCATCCTGTTCATCGCCGATGGCGTGATCCACGAAGACGGAACGCCGGACGAGGTCCTCAAGCATCCGCGCCAGGCCCGCACCCAGGCCTTCCTGGCGCGGCACAACGAATTCCATTTCTGATACGCCAACAGGCAAGGACATGACAAACCCATCCACCGAAAGCTCCCAGGGCTACGCCGCAGATCCCCGCAACGATGCCGTCCTGGTGTACGTGAACGGCGAGTTCTTTCCCCGCAACCAGGCCCGTGTCTCGGTATTCGACAGCGGCTTTGCACTGGGCGACGGCATCTGGGAAGGCCTGCGCCTGGTCAAGGGCCGGATCATCAGCCTGCAGGCGCACATGGACCGGCTGTTCGAAGGCGCGGCATCGATCGCCCTCGACATCGGCATGGACCGCAAGGGCGTCGAGCAGGCGCTGTGGCAGACACTGGAGCGCAACGGCATGACCGACGGCGCCCACATGCGCCTCATGATCACCCGCGGCACCAAGAAGACACCCAACCAGGACCCGCGCTTCGTGATCGGCGGCGCGACCATCGTCATCGTGGCCGAATACAAGACACCCAAACCCGAGACCCGTGCGCGCGGCCTTGCCCTGATGACGTCGACCTTCCGCACCAGCGGACCCGATGTGTTCGACCTGCGGCTGAACTCGCACAGCCGGCTGAACCTGATCCAGGCGCTGATCCAGGCCATCAACCTGGGCGCCGACGAGGCGCTGATGCTCGACCCGCGTGGCTTCGTCGCCAGCTGCAACAGCACCAATTTCTTCATCGTGCGCGGCGACGACGAACTGTGGACCTCGACCGGTAACTACAGCTTCAAGGGCATCACGCAGGCCAACGTCATCCGCGCCTGGCAAGCCGCCGGCGGTGTGGTGCGCGAATGCGACTTCACGCTGGCGCAGGTGTATTCGGCGAAAGAGGCATTCGTCACCGGCACGCTCGGCGGCGTGACGCCGGTCACGAAGATCGACGGGCGGATGATCGGGGACGGCAGGCCGGGACCGGTGACCGAACGCGCGAGCGGCTTGTACGGGCAGTATTGCGAACAGCAGACATAATCGGCCGTCGGTCATCGACTCCAGCTGCTGACGATCCAGCGCCAAGCCTGCATGGCCGGCGGGGCACCATGCGCTGCATCGCCATGGGTCGTCTTCTCGTGCATCATCGGATCCTGCGATCAGACGATCGGCGCCAACGAAAATGTCCCGGTGACGCAAAATCGCGCGAAAGGAGTCTGCCATGCCAGTCCCGTCCGCCACGGCCATCAAACTCATCTGGAATCTTGTTGCGGGCCTCGTGAAGGGATACGAAGGCGAAAAGCGCAAGCTCTTCGAGAAGCATGTAGCACCTTTGCACGAGCACATGCTGCGCATCCACGCAGACTACATCGCCGGTTTCCAGGAGCTCAGGCGACACCTCGAGAACAAATCGAAACCCTTGCCCGAGGTCATCGCGTTCCTTGAGGAGCGGCGTCGAAATGCCGCTGCATTGCGGGACCTTGCATCGCAGATCACGAAGCAACTCGACGCAGCGGAGCGGCGTCTGGTTCGTGCGGACGCGTGGGACGAAATCAAGATCTTTGCGACGGCCATTGCCGAATACCTGGACGCGAGTGTCAGGTTCACGGGCCTGACATGGTTCTCGGGCTATCTTGACCTGATCAAGGAGAAAGTACGACTCGGTGCCGAGAACCCCTGGTTCGACATCTCCATCCACGGCAATCCGAAAGGCGATCGCGCGCGGCAGGACCTGATCAACATGATTGCGCCGATCGTCGACAGGGACCTGCCTGGCGCACTCTCGCAGATCAATGCCAGCTTTGCCAGATTGAAGCTCATCCTGCAATGATGGACCCTGCACGGTGCCGCTTCCTCGCGTGCGTAAACCGGGCCGATGACAGATACGACGCGTCACTGACCTGGCCCCACCCCCTCATCTGAAAGACACCTCTCCTCCATGCCCATATCCATCATCGGCCGGCAGTCTGAACTGGGAAAGTTGCTGGCCCGCCATGCCGGTGCCAGCCCCGACCTGAAGCTGCTGGTCAACCTGGCTGGCCAGCAGGCCAACACGCTGTTGCACGACGGCCATGCCTGGAAGGACTTCGACAAGACGCTGAAGGCCGGGGTGCGCCGCAGCTTGCGCACCGATGCAGACTTCATCGTGTTTGCCAGCTTCGCATTCGTGCAACGGATTCCGCCCAAGGACCCCTTGCGTTCGCTGGCCGAGACCATCCTGGCCTGTGAGCAGGAGGTGCTCGCCGAGCCGGTGCCTGCCTGTGTCGTGCGCCTGGGTTATCTGTACGGACCGACCAGCCAGGACCTGCACGCCTACCGCAAGGCGTTCCGGCTGGGGCGCCCGTACTGGGCCGGTCCCCGGACGGCGGGCCAGTTCCACCTGCACCACGACGATGCCGTGCGCGCACTGCTGTTGGCCGCAAACCCCAGGCATGCAGGCAAGACGTTCTACGCCACCGCCGGCGGCGCCGTTCCGTTCATGCGCTTCATGGACTATTTCGCGCGCGGTATCGGCAAGCGCTGCCCGCTGCACATACCTTTGCTGGCGGCACCGGTGATGCAGCTCATCGTGCGCAAGGAGCACATGCAACAGGTGGCACTGGCCATGCCCTCCGGGCCGCCCCGGCCGCAAGTGCCACGCTGGAAGCCGAAGCTTGCCGACTACCGACGCGGAATCGACAGCCTGCTCGCAGACTGGCAGGCGGCATCCGGCGCGCCCGGCAGCGGTACACCCTGACCGACGCGCTGCCGGCCGGGCGGACACGCCGGACTCATGTCGACGTGCCGGAGCGCCCGCCCATCCGGGCCAGATGCACCTCGTGCAGGGTGATCTTGCGCACTTCGGCCTGGCTGGTGGCGATGTGGGCGCGCAACAGCATCGTCGCCTGGTCGGCGCGCTTGGCGCGGATCGCCTTGAGAATTTCGCCGTGTTCGTCGTAGGTGGCGTCGATCCGCGCCTGCTTGGTGAAATCCAGTCTGCGGATGATACGGATGCGGTCGGTGACGTCCTTGTGCACCCGGGCCATCTCGGCGTTGCCGGCCGCGGCCACCAGGCTGCAATGGAATGCCTCGTCCCAGCGGCCGACCTTCACCCCGTCGCGACAGCGCTCGGCGACCGGCACCAGCCAGACCTGGCTGAGTTCCTCGACCAGCGCACGGTCCACCTGCTCGCCATCGGCGCACAGGCGCTGCGCCGCCGTGGTCTCCAGCACCATGCGCAGATCATAGAACTGCTCGAACTTGTCGAAATCGAAGGGCAGCACCCGCCAGCCGCTGCGAAACAGAACCTCGACATAACCTTCATGCTGTAGCCGCACCAGGGCCTGGCGGACCGGCGTGCGCGAGACTCCCAGGCGCTCGCACAATTCGTTCTCGGTGAAGCGGTCACCCGGCACCAGGCTGAATTCGGCGATGTCGCGCTTGACCTGGTCGTAGACCTGGTCGGCACGCGAATGGCGTGCTGCTTTCAGGGCCGTACGGGGCTTTGCGGGAGTGATGATGGACACGCCGCCGACTGTATCAGCCCTGCGGCGCCACACAAGCCTGCGCGGCCTCGCCAAGGGCCTGCAGCAGCAGGCCGCTGGGCGCTGTCCACCCGACGATCGCGCCCTGGGCCCGCATCATCTCGACTGCAGCCGCCTTGAACGCCGGAAAATAGCTTTCGG
>Ga0116169_1003572_pt1 | contig 10250 bp, 9 predicted proteins | sample AD_UKC130_MetaG_FD_89796 | JGI IMG/M metagenome (GOLD analysis project Ga0116169, IMG submission 89796) | Active sludge microbial communities of municipal wastewater-treating anaerobic digesters from Canada - AD_UKC130_MetaG | ecosystem: Engineered > Bioreactor > Anaerobic > Digestate | place... | reverse complement strand
GGGCGTGGGCGGCCTGAAGCGCATGCTCAAGGTGGACGACGCCTTCGACGTGTTCGGCGTGCATGGCCTGGGCGGCATCGTCGGCGCCATCCTCACCGGCGTGTTCGCGGCCCAGGGCCTGGGCGGCACCGGGGGGCTGACCCCCGACACCTTCAGCATGGGCGTGCAGCTGTGGATACAGGTCAAGAGCGTGCTGTTCACCATCGTTTGGTCCGGCGTGGTGTCCTTCGTGGCCTACAAAGTCGCCGACCTGCTGGTGGGCCTGCGCGTGAGCGAGGAGGCCGAGCGCCAGGGCCTGGACATCAGCTACCACGGCGAGACGGCGTACAACCGTTGATGGTGGGCGTGCCCGTGGCTGGGCACAAAGCCTTCACGCCGCGCGTTCAAAAAAATCAAACCCGCGCCCGCCCGCCGCGCGCGGGGCCGGCAGTACCATCGCCGCCATGGACGCAGCCCTCAGCCAGATCATCGACCGCGTGCGCGACAGCGCCGCGCGCCAGGCCCCGCTGTGCATCCGCGGCGGCGGTACCAAGGACTTTCACGGCCCCGGCGCGCCGCGCCATGCGGGCGAGCCGCTGGACATGCGGCCCCTGGCCGGCATCGTCAGCTACGAGCCCAGCGAGCTGGTGGTGACGGCCCTGGCCGGCACGCCGCTGGCCGAGCTGGAGGCGCTGCTGGCCCGGCATGGCCAGTGCCTGGCCTTCGAGCCGCCGCGCTTTGCCGCTGGTGGCACCGTCGGCGGCATGGTGGCCGCCGGCCTGTCGGGCCCGGCGCGCGCCAGCGTGGGCGCGGTGCGCGACTTCGTGCTGGGCGTGGAGATCATCAACGGCCGTGGCGAGCTGCTGCGCTTTGGCGGCCAGGTGATGAAGAACGTCGCCGGCTACGACGTCTCGCGCCTGATGGCCGGCAGCTGGGGCCAGCTGGGCGTGATCACCGAGGTCAGCCTGAAGGTGCTGCCCGTGGCGCCGGCCGAGGCCACGCTGCGCTTTGACTGCGGCCAGGCCGAGGCGCTGAAGATGCTGCACGCCTGGGGCGGCCAGCCCCTGCCTTTGAATGCCAGCTGCTGGCTGGAAGAGGGCGGCGCGGGCCAGCTTTATGTGCGCCTGCGCGGCGCACGGGCGGCGGTCGATGCCGCCTGTCGCGACATGGGCGGCGAGCCGCAGGACGCGCCGAATGTGGCCGACGACTGGCAGGCCTGCCGCGACCAGCGTCTGCCCTGGTTTGCGGCGCGCCCGGCTGACCAGGCGCTGTGGCGCCTGTCCCTGCCGCAGACGGCGCCGGTGCTGCCACTGCCCGCGGGCGTGGCGGCGCCGCTCATCGAATGGCAGGGTGGCCTGCGCTGGCTGCAGGCGCCCATGCACCACCGCGAGGCGTTACGCACGCTGGCCCTGCAGGTCGGTGGTAGTGCTTCTTGTTTTATAGCTGCTGACGCTGATGGGATGGGCGATAAAGGCATTTTTGATACCAATTCTGGGGCGTTGGCGACGATACACCGGCGCCTGAAGCAAGCGTTCGATCCGGCCGCCATCCTCAACCCCGGCCGGCTCCTGTAGCCGCGCGGCAGGCCCATACAGGAAAGCACCCATGCAAACCCAGCTCGCACCCGAGTACCAGGGCACGCCCGAAGGGCAGGAGGCCGAGGCCATCCTGCGCAAATGCGTGCACTGCGGCTTTTGCACCGCCACCTGCCCCACCTACCAGCTGCTGGGCGACGAGCTGGACAGCCCGCGCGGGCGCATCTACCTGATCAAGCAGGTGCTCGAAGGGATGGAGCCCACGCGCAAGACCCAAGCGCATCTGGACCGCTGCCTGACCTGCCGTAACTGCGAAACCACCTGCCCCAGCGGCGTGCAATACGGCAACCTGGTGGACATAGGCCGGCGCATCGTCGAGGAAAAGGTGCAGCGCCCCCTGGGCGAGCGCGCCGTGCGCTGGGCGCTCAAGGAGGTGCTGCCCTCGCCGCTGTTCGGGCCTGCCATGAAGGCCGGCCGGGCCGTGCGCGGCCTGCTGCCCGAGGGCTTGCGCGACAAGGTTCAGCCCCACCCGCCGGCCGGCGCCTGGCCCCGGCGCAGCCATGCGCGCAAGGTGCTGCTGCTGGAGGGCTGCGTGCAGCCCAGCATGGCGCCCAACATCAACAGCGCCACGGCGCGCGTGCTCGACGCCGCGGGCATAGAGACCGTCGTGGCGCGCCAGGCCGGCTGCTGCGGCGCCGTCAAGTTCCACCTGAACGACCAGGACGGCGGCCGCGCGCAAATGCGCGCCAACATCGACGCCTGGTGGCCCTACATCGAGCGCGGCGAGGTCGAATGCCTGGTCATGAACGCCTCGGGCTGCGGCGTCACGGTCAAGGAGTACGGCCATGTCCTGGCGCGCGACGCGCAATACGCCGACAAGGCGGCGCGCATCAGCAGCCTGACGCGCGACCTGTCCGAGCTGCTGCCGGGCCTGGTGCCGCTCTTGAAAGACCGCGTGCGCGCCGCCGGCCGCGCCTTTGCCTACCACCCGCCCTGCACGCTGCAGCATGGCCAGAAGCTGCGCGGCGGCGTGGAGCGGCATATGGCGGCCCTGGGCTTCACGCTGCGCGTGGCGCGCACCGAATCGCACCTGTGCTGCGGCGCGGCCGGCACCTACTCGGTGCTCAACCCCGAGCTGTCGCGGCAGCTGCGCGAGCGCAAGCTGGGCGCCCTGGGCGAGGCCTTTGCCGACGCGCCGCCCGCGGCCATCCTGTCGGCCAACATGGGTTGCATCACCCACCTGCAAGGCGGCACCGACATCCCCGTGCGCCACTGGGTGGAGCTGCTGGACGAGGCATTGCTGGCATGATGGCGGGTTTTGACCCGCCGCGCCGCATGCGCCATGCCGCGCGTTTCTGAGCCATGAACGATCCCGTGAACGACCTGCCGACGCCCCCCGCCGAGGCCACGCCACCCGCCGCCGCCGCAGAGGCCGCAGCCGCGCCGCACGCCCAGCCGGCGCCCCGTGCGAACCGCCGTGGCGGGCGCCGCCGCTTCGGCGCCCGGCGCGAGCCGGCCGCGCCGGCATCCGCACCCGAAGGGGCCGGCGAGCAGCGCCCGCCCCAGCCCCAGCCGCGTCGCACGCATCCGCTGCTCGAGCAGCTGGCCGGCTGGTACCCGCATCTGTTCGGTGCGCAGTTCCTGCCGCTCAAGCGCGGCATCTTCCACGACCTGATGGCCGCGCACGGCGAGGCCATCGACAAGGACGCGCTCAAGCTCGCCCTCGCCATCCACACCCGCTCCACGCGCTACCTGAATGCCGTGGCCCAGGGCATGAAGCGCCATGACCTGCAAGGCCAGGCCGTGGAGGACATGGCGCCCGAGCATGTGCACCACGCGCTGTTGGAGGTGTTCCGCCGCCGCAAACCGCGTGACGGCGAGGACTTGACGGCCACGCTGCGCCGGCGTATCGCCCAGGCCTTCGAGGCCAGCGGCCTCACCCGCGAGGCCTACGACGCCCTGGTGCGCGGGCGCGACGACAAGGCCAACGCCCTGCTGGACGAAGCCTTTGCCGAAGTGGCGGAGCGCGATGCCAAGGCCGAGGCCCTGGCGCGCGCCTTCGAGGCCAGCGGCGCCACGCCCGAGCAGTTCGCCGACATGTACGGCATGGATCGCCGCGCCGTCACCCAGTCCCTGGCGCGGGCACGCCGCCCGCAGGCCAAGGGCTGAGGAGCGGCGTCATGTGGCTGGGCGTATCGCTGTTCTACGTGGGCGCCGTGCTGTGCCTGAACGGCCTGTGGATGCGCGGCCATATCGCCGACCGCGAGATCTGGGTCATCAACGTCTTCGTCGGCCTGGTGTCGCTGGCGATAGGCCTGTTTTCCATCTTCGGCCCGGGCGCCGACGCCCATTCCATCCAGGGCGGGGCGCTGACGCTGCTGTTCGCCTTCACCTACCTGTGGGTGGCGGCCAACCGCTTCAGCGGCGCCGACGGGCGCGGCCTGGGCTGGTTCAGCCTGTTCGTCGCGATTACCGCCGTGCCCGTGGCGCTGGACACCCTGGCCGGCGCCCGCAGCCTGCTGGACTGGTGGATGGGCGCCAACTGGGCCGCCTGGGCTCTGCTGTGGGCCCTGTTCTGGCTGCTGCTGGCGCGCGGGCGCGACATCGGCTGCTTCACCGGCGCCATGTGCATCGCCCAGGGCGTGCTGACGGGCTGGCTGCCGGGCTATCTGCTGCTTTCCGGTCGGCTTTACTGATACAGCCCGTTGATCTTTCTACAGGTCGTGGCAGCGGCTTCAGCCGCGAATGGTGTTGTTCGCGACTGAAGCCGCTGCCACAACATCCGCCTTCACAGGCGTGGCTCCACGCCTGATTTCTGTTGGTTGCGTGGCCTGTCTGGGTTTTGAAGCATGGCCAAAGGCCCGGTCGGTGCGCTAGGCGGCGGCTGCAACTTGTCGACATTTTTTACATATCTCCCGGTGCGGAGAGTGTTTTCTCTAAAAAATCCAATGAAATCAATGGCATTTCCCGGTGGCACAAACGTTGCTTATGCGTTTCCGGGTGTCAACCTTTTGTCAACGGCACCTGAAAGGATTCGATATGAGCAAAAAACTGGGTTCCATGGCCGCTGCGATTCTGATGACGCTCGGCACATCCGCATACGCCGGTGCGTTTGTCAATGGTGGCTTTGAGGATGGCAACCTCAATGGCTGGACGGGCGGGGGGGGGTTCTGGACTAACGCTGTGCTGCAGCCAGCGCCTGTTAACCCTTCTGTGTACAACGCCGGCGCGCCCAACAACACCATCATGAGCGGTGGTACCGACGCCATCACCGGTGCGAACCGGGTCTATGGAGGCGCATATTCGGTGCGGGTGAATGACGACGTGAACAATTATTCGGTTTCGACCATACGCCAGTCGGTCACCAGCTACACCAACAACAACATCTTTTTCGCCTGGAATGCCGTGCTGGAAGCCTCGCACCGCCTGACGGATTCCGACTACTTTTCCCTCACACTGACGGATGACACCGCTGGCACCACCCTGGTCAGCCGGGGTTACAGTTCTGCTGGCTCCATTGGAGGCGGGACAACGGGCGTGACCTGGACGCAGGCCGTCAATGACAACAGCTGGTACACCTCCGGCTGGGTGGTCGAGAACATTGATTTAGCGGGTCTTGGCGCCGTGGGGCATGACTTCACGCTGACACTGCTGGCCTCTGACTGCCCTTATAGCGGTCATGCAGGTTACGTCTATCTGGATGGCTTTGGCGCCGTGAATCCGCCCACCGGCCAGGTGCCCGAGCCCGGCTCGCTGGCCCTGCTGGGCCTGGGCTTTGCCGGCTTGGCTGCGGCCCGCCAGCGCCAGAAGAAAGCCGCCTGATCCGCAAGGATCACCCGGCAGGCGCAGCGCCCCGGCATGGGGCGGCGCCAGCAACAGAAGGCCGCAGAACCGCGGTCTTTTTCCATTCTGGCGTGTCCTGTTTTCAGCGCCGCTGCAGCGTTGCCCACAGGGCGGCCAGCACGATCAGTGCGCCGCCGGCCAGGGTGCGCGGCTGCAGTTGGGCGGCGCCCAGCAGCACCGATGACACGCTGGCGAACAGCACCTCCGACAGCATCACCACGCCGGTGATCGCCGTGGGCAGGCGCGCGGCGCCGTACTGCAGCGCCCAGTTGCCCAGCATCAGCAGCAGCGCCAGGGCGGCGGCCATGGCGGCCCAGCGCGGGTCGAAGGCCGGAAAGGCCGGCACCACGCCCGCCGCCAGCCCGGCCAGCGCGGCCAGCCAGCCCAGGCCCATGCAACCGGCAAACATGGCCAGCATGCGCGCCGGGCCGGGCACGGTGTGCAGGCGCCGCAGCAGCACGTTGGTCACGGCAAAGGTGAAGCCGCCCAGCAGCGCCAGCGCGTCGGCCAGCGACAGGTTGGCCAGCAGGCCGCCCCAGCTGGCCCCGGCCGGCACCAGCACCAGCGCCACGCCGCCAAAGGCCAGCCCCAGGCGTGCCAGTGCGGCCGGCGTGGGGCGCTCGCCCAGCAGGCGCCAGGCCAGCAGCACCAGCCAGGCGGGCATGAGGTAGAACACCAGCACCACGCGCACCACGTCGCCCACGGTCACGGCCCAGTTGAAGGCCATGTTGTTGATGCCCGAGTTCAGCGCCAGCAGCCATAGCGCCGGCTGGCGCAGCAGATCGCCCAGGCTGCCTGGGCGCGCGACCAGCATCACGGCGCAGACCAGTGTGTACATGACGGCCGTGGCCCACAGCGGGTGCAGGCCGGCGGCATGCATGCTGCGAAACGGCCACCACGACAGGCCCCACAGCAGGGCGTTGCACAGCAGGGCCAGGACGGGCAGGGGAGATTGCATGAAAAGTGCGTGCTTGTTTCTTTGGCCCGGGAGCGCCGGCGTCTCGCCGGCCCGCAGGTGGCCAAGTGTGGCGGCCCCTCCATGCCGGCGGGACGCCGGCGCTCCCAGAGGCGGAGATGAGGTGCTTAGATCATCGGTAAAAATGCCTGTAGCGCCTGCAGATAAAGCGCAGACAGCTATCAAAATCAGTGCTGATCCAGGCGTGCGATCTTGCGCAGCTGCACCATTTCCTTGGGGTAGTGGCGCACGTTGTAGACATGCCAGCGCAGTATCACCACCATCACCGCGGCCACCAGCAGGCCGAAGGCGGCGATGGCGCCAAACGCCGACAGTCCCCATTTGGTGAACAGGCTGTAGAGCACGCCCATGCCCAGGATGGCAGCCTGTTCATTGAAGTTTTGCACCGCAATCGAGCGTCCCGCGCCCATCAGGTTGTGGCCACGGTGCTGCAGGAGCGCGTTCATGGGCACGACCAGGAAGCCGCCCAGCCCGCCCAGCAGAATCAAGAAGGGCACGGCCAGCCAGATGTTGTCGATGGCGTTCATCAATATCACCACCAGGCCCATGGCCACGCCCAGGGGCAGCACGCGCGTGGCCTTGTCCAGCTGCGTGTACGACGAGGCCAGCACCGCGCCCGCGGCCGTGCCCAGGGCCACCACCCCCACCAGGGCCGAGGCCTGGGTGGTGCTGTAGCCCAGGGCCACGCCGGCCCAGGCCAGCACGATGTAGCGCAGATTGCCCGAGACGCCCCAGAACAGCGTGGTGGTGGACAGCGAGATCTGCCCCAGCCGGTCGCGCCACAGGCGGTTGTTGCAGGTCCAGAAGTCGCGCAGCAGCACCAGCAGCTGGCGCGGCATGGGGCGCATGGCCACGCCGGTCAGCGGTATGCGCAGGTTGATGGCGGCCGCCAGCACGTACACCGGCACCAGGGCGAGGATGGCGGCCTCGGCCGGCAGATCCAGCCCCAGATCAATACCCGGCATGTCCAGGCCCAGCAGCAGGCCGGAGACATGCGGCGCCACCAGCTGGCCGCCGAGCACCACGCCAAGAATGATGGAGCCTATGGTCAGCCCCTCGATCCAGCCATTGGCTTTGACCAGCTGCGACGCGGGCAGCAGCTCGGTGAGGATGCCGTACTTGGCCGGCGAGTACGCCGCCGCGCCCAGCCCCACCACGCCATAGGCCAGCAGCGGGTGCGAGCCGAACAGCATCATCAGGCAGCCCACCACCTTGATGGCATTGCTGATGAACATCACCCGCCCCTTGGGCATGGAGTCGGCAAACGCGCCCACGAAGGGCGCCAGGACCACGTAGAACAGCGCGAACATCGGCACCAGGGCGGCACGCTGCCATTCGGGTGAACCGCCGCTGCGCAGCAGCTCCACCGCGGTCACGAACAAGGCGTTGTCGGCCAGCGAGCTGAAAAACTGCGCCGACATGATGGTGTAGAAACCGCGCTTCATCGGATGGCTGGTGCTTCTCGGGCCGCTGGGCCGAGGGACTGTGATATTTGGAAACACTCCTCGGAGCGACGGGCGGTTATATCACGCGCCTGGAGCCCGGCGATGCCAGAATGCGCCCGTCCTGATACGTGTTAACACCGCCATGCCGCGCCCCATTCTCGCCACCATCCACCCTGCTGCGGTGCAGCACAACCTGGAGCGCGCGCGCCGCGCGGCGCCCGATGCGCGCCTGTGGGCGGTGGTCAAGGCCAATGCCTATGGCCACGGCATAGAGCGGGTGTTCGAGGCCCTGCGCTCGGCCGACGGCATTGCGCTCCTGGATCTGGCCGAGGCGCAGCAGCTGCGCCAGCTCGGCTGGCGCGGCCCCATCCTGCTGCTGGAGGGCGTGTTCGAGCCGCGCGACCTGGAGCTGTGCTCGCGCCTGTCGCTGTGGCATGTGGTGCATTGCGAGCAGCAGATCGACTGGCTGGCGGCGCACAAGACCCAGGTGCCGCAGCGCGTGTTCTTGAAGATGAACAGCGGCATGAACCGTCTGGGATTCACGCCCGGGCGCTACCGCAGTGCCTGGGCGCGCCTGAACGCGCTGCCGCAGGTGGACGAGATCTCGTTCATGACCCATTTCAGCGACGCCGACAGCGCGCGCGGCATAGCGCACCAGCTGCAGGCCTTCGAGCAGGCCACGCAGGACCTGCCGGGCGAGCGCTGCATCGCCAACAGCGCCGCCATCCTGCGCCACGGTGGCGCGGCCGAGGTGCGCCTGGACTGGGTGCGCGCCGGCATCGTGCTCTACGGCAGCGCGCCCGACCACCCCGAGCGCACGGCCGCCGCCTGGGACTTGCAGCCGGCCATGACCCTGGCCTCGCGCCTCATTGCCGTGCAGCAGCTGCAGGCCGGCGACAGCGTGGGCTATGGCTCGCGCTTCACTGCCGATGGGCCTTTGCGCATCGGCGTGGTGGCCTGCGGCTATGCCGACGGCTATCCGCGCCATGCAGACACCGGCACGCCGGTGCTGGTGGGCGGCGTGCGCACGCGCACCGTGGGCCGCGTCAGCATGGACATGATCACCGTCGATCTGACACCCGTTCCCGATGCAGGCCCGGGCGCCGAGGTCACGCTCTGGGGCCGCGCCGGCAACGGTGCCCTGCTGCCCATAGACGAGGTGGCGCAGGCCGCCGGCACCGTGGGTTATGAGCTGATGTGTGCGCTGGCGCCGCGCGTGCCGGTGACCATGGATTAGGGCCTATACCCGACGCCGCCAGTCAACATTAATTTAGATTGTTCTAATGTTGCTCTAGATCAAGCAATGACCTGGGGTTTCCACTAAGAATGGCTTCGCAGCGCACCGATCGCTGCGTGATAGCCAACTAAAAAATTGTGGAGTTGCCCCATGTCCTATCCATCCAGGTCTTCCTCTCTGCGACATGCCCTGCGCTTCGCACTCGGCGCAGTGGGCGCCGCTGCCCTGCTGGCGGCGGCCCCGGCGCGCGCTCAGGAGCCCGTGCAGCCGATTGCCCCGGCCAAGGTCGCCAACCCGGCCAAGGTCGAGCTGGGCAAGAAGCTGTGGTTCGACCCGCGCCTGTCGCGCTCGGGCTTCATCTCGTGCAACTCCTGCCACAACCTGAGCATGGGCGGCTCGGACAACCTCAAGACCTCGATTGGCGACAAGTGGCAGAAGGGCCCGATCAACTCGCCCACGGTGCTCAACTCCAGCCTGAACCTGGCGCAGTTCTGGGACGGCCGCGCCAAGGACCTGAAGGAGCAGGCCGGCGGCCCGATCGCCAACCCGGGCGAGATGGCCTTCTCGCATGACCTGGCGGTGGACATGCTGCGCTCCATCCCGCAGTACGTGGGCGAGTTCAAGCGCGTGTTTGGCCACGACAAGCTGGGCATCGACGAGGTCACGGCCGCCATCGCCGCCTTCGAGGAAACCCTGGTCACGCCCAACGCGCCGTTTGACAAATGGCTCAAGGGCGACAAGAAGGCCATCACGGCGCAGGAGCTGCGTGGCTACCAGCTGTTCAAGGGCTCGGGCTGCGTGGCCTGCCACAACGGCCCCAACCTGGGCGGCACCTCGTTCCAGAAGATGGGCCTGGTCGAGCCCTACAAGACGGACAACCCGGCCGAGGGCCGCTCCGCCGTGACCGGCAACGATGCCGAGCGCTTCAACTTCAAGGTGCCAACGCTGCGCAACGTGGAGCTGACCTACCCCTACTTCCACGACGGCGCCGCCGACACCCTGGCCGAGGCCGTGGACACCATGGGCCGCATCCAGCTGGGCAAGAAGTTCACCGACAAGGAGAACGCCGACATCGTGGCCTTCCTGAAGACCCTGACTGGCGACCAGCCCAAGATCGCCATGCCCATCCTGCCGCCGTCGAGCGACAAGACCAAGCGGCCCCAGCCCTTTGAGTGAATGTTCAACAATTCATGGTAGCTCGTGAAAGTCGGCCCGCCTGACGGGCCTTTACGGGC
>Ga0116169_1003570_pt1 | contig 10251 bp, 8 predicted proteins | sample AD_UKC130_MetaG_FD_89796 | JGI IMG/M metagenome (GOLD analysis project Ga0116169, IMG submission 89796) | Active sludge microbial communities of municipal wastewater-treating anaerobic digesters from Canada - AD_UKC130_MetaG | ecosystem: Engineered > Bioreactor > Anaerobic > Digestate | place... | reverse complement strand
TGTGCAGTGAAAAGAGGCATATTCATGGAACAGAAAAGGAGACTAAAAAATCGAGATTTTTTTACGAGATACCGGAAAAATTTTTAGAATCCACATATATCTCAAAAAAGGATAAACAAAAGAAAAAACCAAAACAACAGAGCCTTTTTTAAATAAGGATTAATCGAAAAAATTGTATTCCATCAAGGTATCTAAATACTTGACGCATATAAAGGAATAATTTATTTATATATTATATGGGCTTTTTATGGATACAAGGCCTTTTTTAAAAAATCGTTTCATAACATTTATAAAGATACTTTTTTTATGTCTTCCTGTTGTTGTTTTAATCTTATCTTTTACAAATTGTGCTACAAATCCTGTTACAGGCCAAACACAGCTTATGCTATTCTCAGAGGAAGAGGAACTTAAAATGGGAAAAGAATGGTATCCGAATATCATGTGGGATGGAGAAGGAGGTGGCGGTGAATATAAGGATGAAAGACTAAGATCATATCTAAACGATATTGTGCAGGCATTACAGAGGGCATCACACAGACCGCACATCAAGGTGGAATTCGCCATCCAGAACAGTTCAACCCCAAATGCATGGGCAATACCCGGTTATGTTGCAATGACAAGAGGGCTTTTGGCCGGTCTTGAAAGTGAGGCCGAATTTGCATATGTAATGGGCCATGAGATAGGACATGTCTCTGCAAGACACTCTGCGAGTCAACTTTCCAAAGGGATCTTTATGAGTTTTGTTTTACAGGGCGCAAGTCTGGCTATGGGCACATCCCCTTATTCAGAGGCTGCCCTTGCCCTCGGTTCAATAGGAGGTAACCTTCTCATGTTAAAATACAGCAGAGATGACGAATTAATGGCAGATAGGCTTGGTGTATCCTATATGGCAAAGATTGGATATCTACCAAAAAATGCAATAAATGCCCATAAAAATTTGGAAAAAGTATCTTCCGAATACTTAAAAGCTGTTGGAAAGAATACAGAAGAGGGAGGTTTTTTTACTGATTTACTTTCCACACATCTAAGGACTTCGGTCAGGATTGATGAACTTGAAAAGATAATAACAGATACCTCTATAAATTCATTAAGAGGTGATGGAACAAATAAAGTATCATTTTTAAATGCAACAGCAGACTTAAGAAGGACAAATAAGATTTATATAAATTACTACGACAAAGCCGTTAAGTATCTGAAAGAAAATAAAATAGCAGAGGCGCAAAGTCTTGTGTTGAATGCCATTAAGGAAAAAAGAGACGAGGCACCTTTTCATGCATTGTATGGGTTTATACTTGCAAAAAAAGGTAATTTAAACGAGGCAGAGATATATTTCAATAATGCTTTAAATTTATATAGGGAATACCAGCCGGCATATAGAGGTCTTGGTATCGTATATTATAAGAAAAACGATAACCAAAAGAGCATAACTTATCTAAAAAAGGCCATACAATTGTTTCCCAATGACATGCCTTCCTTTTATTTTATGGGTATGAATTACCATAAAATGAATATGTCCTTAGAGGCTATTAAATACCTTAAGCCTTTTTCTGAGGCATACCCTAAACATCCTGAGATTCATGGAATACTTGGAATATGCTATGAAAGGATAAAAAATATAAGGGCTGCATATGAAGAATATACAATGCAGATAAAGGTTGCCCCTGATAATGAGATGGGAAGGCATGCAAAATCGAGGCTTAATATACTAAGGAATTATTTTATAAAATGAAAAGTTTGAAAAATTTGTACGGGTTTTATAATATCTCTTGCGAAAAGACAAGGAGTAAATAATTATAATCCACATAAGCTAACAGGATATGGGACAAGACATAAAGGAAATGGAGAAAATTTCAAAAGAGTTATGCTTCAAAAACCCTGCGTGCTCTAAAATCCAATTGATATTGATGGCCACCTTGTTTTTTTCTTTTCTTTTTAATTTAAACTTTGTATTTGCCGATGATATAAGTATTTCTGCTGGTTACGGATTTGCCCTTTTTAACCCTGAAAGCAAACCTTATCGCCTAAGATACACAAAGGGGTTATATGACTTTTACCATGTTTCACTGGCAAGAGAAAATCCCATTTATGGCCAGTTTTATCTTGTTGCAGAACCATTTCTTACATACCAGGCAAGACCGTCTGAGGGAATAGATTTAGGGTTTGTCCTTTCAGGAAAACACTATATAACGAAAAACTTTTATATGAATATTGGTGTTGGTATAGCTTATACGACTTACGGTTTTAAAGAGCAAGGTACGCATCTTCCCTTTATAATTCAGGCTGGAGTTGGATACAGATGGAAGGGCATTTTCATAGAGGATAGATTTAAACATTATTCAAATGGTGGTCTTTTAAGACCGAATATGTCCATAAATGCGAACATAATATTGATAGGCATATATATTTAATCCCCCAAGATTTTTTAAAATTGTTTATTGCTATGGGGAGGCCGGATAAGGTTAATAAAACATTGATTTTTTTAATTTTTTTATATAGATAGCTTCTATAAAATTAAAAAGTTGGGGGGTGACAATGTTCGATGACATACGATATAAAACTAATAATGGGATAAGGGCCATTAGAAGATGGGTTATTCCATATCTCAATTCCCTGCTACATCCAGACCAATTTAAACCGGTCCTGTGTTATCTATATACAGAATGGCGTTGCAACATAGACTGCCACTACTGTCATCAATACGACAACACACAGGAGGGGATGGATATAGAAACAGCAAAAAGTGCAATAGACTGGCTTAAAACATTAGGGTGCAGGGTCATACCCATTATGGGTGGCGAACCTTTACTAAGAAAAGACTTTACATTAGAGGTCATTAGATATGGCGCTAAAAACGGATTCTTCGTGTATTTGCCCACCAACGGCTATCTGATGGATAAAGAATTCATAGATGAGATGGGAAAGGCGTCTGTGGCAGCAGTTAACCTTGCAGTAGATACCATAGCGCCCAAAAAGGGCCTGCCAAAGGCCCTCCTTGCTATAGAGCCCCAGTTCAGATATCTTATAGAAAGACAAAAAAGGTATGGTTACCTTCTGTTCTTCAATATAAACATATGTCGCACTAATATAAAGGACGTAAAGCTCCTAACGGAAATTGCCCATGAGAACAATATTGGCACAGATTATCATCTTAATGAACCACCCCAAGGTTTTGTAGATACCTCCCATTATAAACATAAAGATGATGGATTATTCATCACACCTGAACAGTTTCCTGAGGTGGATGAGCTTATTGACTGGCTAATAGAAAAACAGAAAAGGGGGTGGCCTATGGTAAACTCCATTGAACATTTGAAGACCTTTAAGAAGAGGATGAGGGGTGTCATAGAATACTGGGATTGCAGGGCAGGCATAAACGGTGCACTCATAAGGCCTGATGGTAGCCTATCCCCTTGCTTTGACCTCATATGTTTTTATCACGACTGGGGCAGGATCTGGGAACCAAAGTTTGACAGAAATACCCTGGCCGATATAAAGAAAAAATGTATGCCCCACTGCTCATCAACTTGTTTCCACACCATGGCCTATTATTACCAGATCCAGACAGTGCCACAGTGGGTGAGAAAGCATATAAGGGTTGGATAGGACAATGTAATAGTTCAGCTACTGCATAAAACGTATTGATTAAAATGCATAGTCTTCTATGTCTTCATAGTTTTTGCTTTCAAATCTCGGTGTTCATATGGCAAGAAATAACAAATCTTCTGTGCCATTATTTTTAATCCTCTGGGCACATAAAGGTGGGATGACAACTAAATCACCGGGATAGACTTCTTTTGGCTGCATGGTGCCTACCTCCATGATACCTGTGCCCTTTAGAATATAATATCTTTCAATGGTATCTTTTAACCTATGCCATCTTGTCTTTTTACCTGGCTCCACCCTCACCCTTGCAATAGATAATGACGGGTCCTCTGGAGAATTATACTGCTCTATAATATAACAACCTTCTTTGAAATAAAACTCTTTTGAGATGTCTTGGCGTATAATTTTTTCATCCATAGAATAAAAAGATGCTATGCTATTTCATTTGGTATGGCTATTTCATCGTCAGTAAGATAACACTGCGGGTCTTCTGCCCATACATCACCTGTTACTGCCTCTGCCCTGACCCTGAAATTGCCACCGCAAATGTCAAGCCATCTACAGATTCTACATCTTCCTTTTACATGCCTTTTCTTTTCTTTTAGCTTTGCCATAAGGGGGTCAGAGGTATCTGTCCATATCTGACTGAAAGGTCTAATTTTTATATTTCCAAAGCTGTAGTGTCTCCAGAACTGGTCTGCATGAACATACCCTTCCTCATCTACACATGCAATCCCAACACCCGATGCATTTCCCTCGTTCATCATAAGCAGTTCATACACCTCTTGAGCCCTCTTTTTATCTTCACGAAGTAAGCGAAGATACACATAAGGCCCATCTGCATGGTTATCTACTGTTAGCACCTCAATCTTTCTACCCTTATCAAAAAATTCTTTTGTCCTATCCATAATATAATCAACCACTTCCCTCTGTTTATCATGGTGAAGATCCTCATCTATTAAGCGTGAACCCCTGCCAGCATAAACAAGGTGGTAAAAACACACCCTGTTTATTTGTTCCTTCTCGACTAAATCGAATATTTTAGGAATCTCTTTATAATTTCTTATGTTTATTGTAAATCTAAGCCCTACCTTTATCCCTGCATCTTTTGCATTTCTTATGCCATTCAGTGCTTTTTCGAAAGCACCTTTTTTGCCCCTGAATGCATCGTTTGCATCTCCTATGCCGTCAAGGCTAACGCCAATATAGGATAACCCGCTATCAGAAAAGATTTTTGCCATTTTCCGGGATATTAATGTTCCATTTGTGGAAATAACTGCCCTTAAACCTTTTTTTACCGCATAATCTACAAGCTCTGGAAGGTCCTTTCTCAAAAGAGGCTCCCCTCCTGAAAAAAGGATCACCGGTACCCCGAATGTAGCAAGGTCATCAATAAGTTTTTTCCCCTCTGCAGTTGTAAGTTCATTGCCCTCATATCCTTCATGCTCTGCCTGGGCATAGCAGTGGATGCAGCGCAAATTACACCTCTTTGTCATATTCCATACAACAACAGGTTTCTTATCCTTTGAAAACTGGATAAGATGGGAAGGGAGTTTAGAAGTCTGTCTTTCGTATCTTAAGGGATCAGATGCCTCTACTGCCCCGCAATAAAGCTTTGATATGCCTATCATTTTGCACTATTTAAATTCTATATCTTCAAAGTGGAGGCATCTTTTAAAGGCTGTATATCTACCGCGGATCTCATCGTATTTTAACCCTTTAATCCTGTTAATACCAAAATCTTCCACATTAAAAGATGCCATTACAGAACCCATTACTGTTGCCTTTTTGATTGTATCTGAATTGACCTCGCCCACGTTTGCAAGATAACCCATAAATCCACCTGCAAAGGTATCGCCTGCACCGGTTGGGTCAAAGACCTCTTCAAGGGGGTAGGCAGGGGTTAAAAATATTCCTTCTTTCTCTGCCATGAAAACCCCATATTCACCCCTCTTTACTATTACAAAAGATGGGCCCAATTCCATTATCTTTTTCGCACCCCTTATGAGACTGTACTCTTTTGTTATCTCCCTTAATTCAGATTCATTAACAACAAGAATATTCACTTTCTTTATTGCATCAATGAGTGCAGCAAATTTATTTTCAATCCAGAAGTTCATCGTATCGAGAATAATGGTTGCCTTTTTATTTATCTGTTCAATAACATATAACTGGAGTTCGGGATCGATGTTTGCAAGAAAAACAAAATCCGCTTTCACATAATCATCGGGGATACGGGGTTTGAATTTATCTATAACATTGAGTTCTGTTTTTAGGGTAATTGCCTGATTTAGATCATACCCATATCTACCTTCCCACCTGAATGTCTTTCCATCTTCTATAGATATGCCCCTTAAATCAACATTTCTCTCTTCCAAAAAGTCTATACTTGAAAGGTCAAAGTCCTTACCGACTGTGGCCACAATCCCCACATCAGCAAAAAAACTTGCCGCATTGGTAAAGTGTAATGCTGAACCGCCGAGGGTATTTTCTACCTTTCCAAAGGGTGTCTCTATGGAATCATAGGCAATGGTTCCTATAACAAGGAGGTTTATCATGTGCCCATCTCCCAGGAAGCAAGATAGATCCTCTGTTCTTCTGTAAGCTCATCTATGACCACACCTGCTGAAGCAAGTTTTAGTGCTGCTACATTTTTATCTATTTCTTCAGGCACAGAATAAACTTTTTTTTCCAGTTTTTTACCGTTTTTCCACATATATTCAGCACATAGGGCCTGATTGGCAAAACTCATGTCCATTACCTCTGAAGGATGGCCTTCTGCACATGCAAGGTTTACAAGCCTTCCTTCCCCTAAAAGATAAATACGTCTGCCGTCTGAAAGGGTATACTCATCCATCATACCCCTTACCCTTCTCTTTTTCACTGCCATTGCCTCAAGGGTATCTAAATCTATCTCCACATTAAAATGGCCAGAATTGCCTATAATTGCACCATCTTTCATGAGTTCAAAGTGCTCTTTTCTTAACACATGGATATTACCTGTTGTTGTTATAAAAATATCCCCTATTCGTGCTGCATCTTCCATCTTCATAACAGCATAACCGTCCATGAGTGCCTCGAGTGCCTTTAAAGGATTCACCTCTGTCACTATAACATGGGCACCGAGCCCGCTTGCCCTCATGGCCACCCCTTTTCCACACCAGCCATATCCAGCAAGGACAAACTTTGTCCCTGCGAATAATACATTTGTTGCCCTTAAAATGCCGTCCACTGTGCTTTGTCCTGTCCCATACCTGTTATCGAACATGTGTTTTGAAAATGCATCGTTTACTGCAATTATGGGAAAACACAAAACACCTTCCCTTTCCATACTTTTAAGCCTTATCACACCTGTTGTTGTCTCTTCAGAACCGCCTATTATATTATCCACAAACTCTTTTCTCTCTACCTCGCTTAAAGTTTCTACCCATTGCCTGACTGCAGGATGGAGTGCTTCAAATCTCTCATGGGCTATCATATGCAGAGACCCCACAAGGTCTGCACCATCGTCCATAGTAAGATTAGGTTTAAAGGCAAGGGCCTTCATTATGTGGGCATAGTACACATCATCTGTTTCTCCTTTTATGGAAAACGTGGGGATACCAAAATGTTTTACTATGGAAGCAGCCACATCATCCTGGATGCTTAAAGGGTTTGATGCACAAAGCGCCACCTCTGCCCCACCCTCTTTTAGGGTTCTTACAAGATTAGCCGTCTCTGTAGTTACATGGAGGCAGCAAGAAATTTTTACCCCTGATAAGGGTTTTTCTTTTGAAAATCTCTCTCTAATCTTTCTTAAAACAGGCATTCTCTTTTCTGCCCATTCTATTTTCTCAAGTCCTTTTTCAGCAAGGTTTATATCCTTAACATCATAATCCATTATCATCCTCCTGTGAAAAAACGATCGCTAATATAAACTAACTAAATGCCTGCCAGTTTTCTTATCTCATCCACCATGTCAAGTCTTTCCCATGTAAATTCCGGTTCAGTTCTTCCAAAATGTCCACCGTATGCAGTCTTTTTGTAAATGGGTCTTAAAAGATCGAGTTTTTCTATAATCTTTCGCGGTCTTAAGTCAAAAAGTTCGTTTACTATCTCTGCTATTCTGTCGGGTTTGATCTTTGATGTGCCCTTTGTGTCTACCATCACAGACACTGGTCTTGCCACACCTATGGCATAGGCAATCTGAATCTCTAATTTATCTGCAAGACCTGCTACAACGAGATTTTTTGCAATATATCTTGCCATGTAAGATGCGCTTCTGTCTACCTTTGAGGGGTCTTTACCTGAAAATGCACCACCACCGTGACTTCCCACACCACCGTATGTATCTACAATGATCTTTCTTCCAGTCATCCCGCAGTCACCTTTGGGGCCACCTATTACAAACCTTCCAGTAGAATTGATATATATCTTTGTCTTTGCATCCATCATTTCTGCAGGTATTACCTTTTTTATTACCTCCTCAGTAATTCCTTCTCGTACCATTTCAATGGGGACATCAGGGGTATGCTGTGCTGCAATAACAATGGCATCCACCCTTACGGGTCTATTGTCTATGTATTCAATAGTTACCTGGCTTTTGCCATCAGGTCTTAAAAAATTCAAGATATCCTGTTTTCTAACCTCTGCGAGTCTTTTAATAAGTTTATGGGCAAACATAATAGGCATGGGCATATATTCAGGTGTTTCTGTGCATGCATAACCCACCATAAGCCCCTGATCACCTGCGCCCTGCTCATGGTCCGGGGTTTCATTTACACCCATTGCTATATCAGGAGATTGCTCATCTATTGCAGTGATGACTGCACATGTCTCCCAGTCAAATCCCATGGCAGAATTGTTATAACCTATCTCTTTTACAGTCTGTCTGACTATATCGGGGATGTTTACATAACAACTTGTTGTAATCTCTCCACCTACAAGGGCAAGTCCTGTTGTGAGGTATGTTTCACAGGCAACCCTTGCAGCCTTATCCTGTTCTATAATTGCATCGAGAACCGCATCGGATATCTGGTCTGCCACTTTGTCTGGATGTCCCTCTGCCACTGATTCAGAAGTAAACAAATACCTTGTCATGCTCATTTTATTCCTCCTTTATTTTTTATTCTTCTATACATTTTATAAAGTCATCGGGGAAAAGTCTTGCCATTTCTTTTCTGAGGAGAGTTTCAGACTTTTTGTGAGAATCCTGCCTAAACAACTCATAAAGCAAATCTTTACAGTAAGCATGTTCTAAGCCACGAACTATCTTTTTTGCTTTAGGCACTGAATAAGGGTTCATGCTTAATTCATCGAGTCTAAGCCCTATCAATACAGGAATGTATAGCGCCTCTCCTGCCATCTCTCCACACATGGCAACCTCAATTCCATTGGCATGGGCCGCTTCTACCACGTGTTTTATCATCCTCAAAACAGCAGGATGTAAAGGCTCATAGAGATAGGACACATATTCATTTATTCTGTCAATGGCAAGGGTATACTGGATTAAATCATTCGTTCCGATACTAAAAAAATCCACCTCTTTTGCAAGTATGTCGCTTATCATGCATGTGGAAGGAACTTCAATCATTATGCCTAATTCTATATTTTTGTTAAAATCTATCTTTTTATGCTCCAGTTCTTCCATGCATTCCTTTAAGATTTCTTTTGTTTTTTTTATCTCCTCAATACCAGAAACCATGGGAATAAGGATCTTAAGGGGCCCATATGCGCTTGCCCTCAAGATGCCTTTTAACTGACTCTTAAATAAATCTGTCTCTTTTATGCACAATCTTATTGCCCTCAACCCCATGGCAGGGTTTATCTCCTTTGCCATCTCTATATGGGAGACGAATTTATCTCCGCCTATGTCGAGGGTTCTTATGGTCACATAATCGAGGTTTTTGTTCTCTGCCAATTTTTTGTAAATATGAAAATGCTCTATCTCTGTTGGCAACGTTTTTCTTGAGAGATAAATATATTCTGTTCTATACAGCCCTATGCCCTGGGCACCGTACTTTTTAACAATATCCATCTCTGCAATAAGCTCGATGTTTGCACCTACCTTTACCATAAACCCATCTTTTGTCTCAGATTTTAGCTTTGCAATCCTTAAAAATTCCTTTTTTATATTTTTAAGCCTCAATTGCTTCGATATATATTCTTTGTGAACCTCTGGTGTGGGGTTTATTATAACAATGCCTTCATCGCCGTCTACAATAATCCTGTCATTATTTTTGACAAGGCTCGATATGTTTCCCGCACCTACCACAGCAGGTATCTCTAATGCCCTTGCTACAATGGATGTGTGTGATGTCCTTCCGCCCACATCTGTTACAAAACCTGATATCTTGTTCAAATTTAGCTGGATTGTATCTGCCGGGGATAGGTCATGGGCTACAATAATACCCCTCTCTGCCTTTTTCTTTGTCTCAACAGTTGGGCTTTTTCCCTTTACGAGTATCCTCATAAGTCTATCATAAATATACTTTAAATCCTGTGCCCTTTCTCTGAAATAGAGGTCTTCTATGGCTTCGAAACTTGACATAAATTTAGATACCACCATATCGAGGGCCCATTCGGCATTAACATTATCCTTCCTTATAACATTAACTACATCTCTTGAAAAAAAATCATCCTGAAGCATTAAAATATGGGCGTCGATTA
>Ga0116169_1003559_pt1 | contig 10280 bp, 4 predicted proteins | sample AD_UKC130_MetaG_FD_89796 | JGI IMG/M metagenome (GOLD analysis project Ga0116169, IMG submission 89796) | Active sludge microbial communities of municipal wastewater-treating anaerobic digesters from Canada - AD_UKC130_MetaG | ecosystem: Engineered > Bioreactor > Anaerobic > Digestate | place... | reverse complement strand
GTCGCCCTGTTCCATGGTCCGGCCGTCGGCGCGCATCCAGCACAGGTCACACAGGCCGAGCGGGTCCTGGTGGCCGCTGTACCAGTCGGGCCCGAACGGAAGCGCCAGGCGGCGCAGTTCCAGCAGCCGGGCCGTGAATGCGATCAGGTCGGCGTCCGCGCCCGGCCAGTCGAGCCAGGTGGTCTCGTTGTCCTGGTTGTACGGGTTGTTGTTGCCACCCTGGGTCTGGCCCTGCTCGGCGCCGGCACTCAGCATCGGCGTGCCCTGGCTGAGCAGCGTGCAGGCCAGCAGCGCACGCTGCAGCCGGGCGCGCAAGGCCAGGATCCCGGCATCATCGGTCTCGCCCTCGAAGCCGCAGTTGTAGCTCAATGTCTCCGCATGGCCGTCGCGGTTGTCTTCGCCGTTGGCCAGGTTGTGGCGGTTGTTGTAGCTGACCAGGTCGCGCAAGCTGAATCCGTCATGCGATGCCACGTAGTTGACCGATGCCTGCGGCGGGCGCCGCTGGGCCTGGAACATGTCGCTGGAGCCGCACAGGCGCAGCGCGAAGTCGCCGCGCAGCCCGAAAGCCTGTCCGTTGCCGCTCTGGTGCTGCCAGCCGAGCCAGAACCTGCGCATGCTGTTGCGGTAGCGGTCGTTCCACTCCATCCATCCGCGCGGAAAACCGCCGCTCTGGTAGCCACCGGGCCCCAGGTCCCAGGGTTCGGCGATGAGCTTGACGCCGCACAGCACCGGGTCCTGCGCCAGCGCCATGAAGAAGGGGCTGTTGCGCGCAAAGCCATGGTCGGTGCGCCCCAGGACCGGCGCCAGGTCGAAGCGAAAGCCGTCCACGTGCATGTCCTGTACCCAGAAGCGCAGGCTGTCCAGCACCAGGCGCAGCACCTGCGGGTTGCGGGCGTCCAGCGTGTTGCCGCATCCACTGTAGTTGTCGTAGCGGGACCGGTCGCCGTCCGTCAGGCGGTAGTAGCCGGCGTTGTCCAGGCCGCGAAAGCTGATCGTGGGGCCGCGTTCGTCGCCTTCTGCCGTATGGTTGAACACCACGTCCAGAATGACCTCGATGCCGGCCTTGTGCAGCGCGCGCACCATGGCGCGGAATTCGTCGCGCGGGGAGACGCCCGCATGCTGGCTGGCCAGGCGCGGGTCGGGGCAGAAGAAAGCCAGTGTGTTGTAGCCCCAGTAGTTGCGCAGACCCTGCGCCGCCAGCCGCTGCTCGTCCAGCGCAAAGTGCACTGGCAGCAGGCTGACGCTGGTGACGCCCAGTTGCTGCAGGTGGGCGATGGACGCCGGATGCGCGAGCCCGGCATAACTTCCCCGCAGCGCCGGTTCGATGGCCGGGTTGCGGCGCGAGAAGCCGCGCACGTGCAATTCATACAGCACCGTGTCGGCGGCCGGTATCTGCGGGGCCGCATCGTCGCCCCAGTCGAAGGCCTTGTCGACGACCCTGGCCTTGAGCGCAAGCGCAGCGTTGTCCTGCGTATCGGCCTGCGCGGGATCGTCTTGCCTGTGGCCGAAATGCGGATCGCCCCAGTGGAACTGTCCGACCACCTCGCGTGCATACGGATCGAGCAGCAGTTTGGCCGCGTTGAAGCGCAGCCCTTGCGCCGGCTCCCAGGGACCGTGTGCGCGCAGCCCGTAGACCAGGCCGGGAGCGGCGCACGGCAGATAGCCATGCCAGACGCCGGGCTCGGAGCGGTGCAGCGGCAGCTGTGCGGTCTCGCGTTTGCCGCCGGCGTCGAAAAGGCACAGCGTGACCGCATCTGCGCCGCCCGATACGACGGCAAAGTTCACGCCGTGGCCGTCCCAGTGGGCGCCCAGGGGCGCGGGCCTGCCAGGCAGCAGCGCGGAGCCGTCAGCGCCGGGTGACATCGGGGCTCAGTCCGGCAGCGGCGCCACGCGCCAGATCTCCGACGCGTATTGCCGGATCGTGCGGTCGGACGAGAATGGCCCCATGCCGGCCACGTTGGCGATCGCGCGGGCCCACCACTGTTTCGGTTCCTGGTACAGGGCATCGACGCGCGACTGCGCGGCGATGTAGGAGCCGAAATCCGCCAGCAGCATGTAGTGGTCGCCGCGCCACAGCAGGCTGTCGACCAGCGGGCTGTAGCGCCCCGGCTCGTCGGGCGAGAACATGTCGCCGGCAATGGCGTCGAGCGCACTGCGCAAGGCCGGAACGCTCTCGTAGTAGCCCATCGGGTGGTAGCCGCGCTGGCGCAAGGCCTGCACCTCGCTGGCGCCCAGCCCGAAGATGAAGATGTTGTCGTCGCCGACGTTCTGGCGGATCTCGATGTTGGCGCCGTCGTCGGTGCCTATCGTCAGCGCGCCGTTGAGCGCCAGCTTCATGTTGCCGGTGCCCGAGGCTTCGGTACCGGCGGTGGATATCTGCTCGGACAGGTCGGCCCCGGGCATGATGACCTCGGCCAGCGAGACGCCGTAGTTGGGAATGAACACCAGCTTGAGCCGGTCCTTGATGCGAGGGTCGTTGTTGATGACCACGGCCACATCGTGGATCAGCCGGATGATGGTCTTGGCCATGTGGTACGACGACGCGGCCTTGCCGGCAAAGATCACGGTGCGGGGCACCCAGTCTGCGTCCGGCTGGGCCAGGATGGCGAGGTAGCGTGTCACCACGTGCAGCAGGTTCAGCAACTGGCGCTTGTACTCGTGGATGCGCTTGACCTGCACGTCGAACAGGCTGTCGGGCGAGACGACGATGCCGGTGCGCTCTTCAATGGTGCGGGCCAGGCGCTCCTTGTTGGCGCGCTTGACGGCTGCGAACTTCTGCTGGAAGGCCGGTACGTCGGCGTGCGCGCGCAGCCCCTTGAGCTGGTCGAGGTCGAGCCGCCAGCCGGTACCCAGGGTGTCGTCGAGCAGCGACGACAGGCCGGGGTTGGCCTCCGACAGCCAGCGCCGCGGCGTCACGCCATTGGTCATGTTGGTGAATCGCTCGGGCCATATGCTGGCGAAGTCGGCGAAGATGGTCTGCACCAGCAGGTCCGAATGCAGCTGCGAGACACCGTTGACCTTGTGGCTGCCCACGATGGACAGGTGCGCCATGCGCACGCGCCGCTCGCCGTGCTCGTCGATCAGCGACAGCCGCGCCAGAAAGCCGTTGTCGCCCGGGCGGTGGCGCGCGGCCTGCTCGAGGAATTCCTTGTTGATCAGGAAGATGATCTCCAGGTGGCGCGGCAGTACGTGCTGCATCAGCGCCACCGTCCAGGTCTCCAGCGCCTCGGGCATCAGCGTGTGGTTGGTGTACGAAAAGGTGTTGCGGCAGATGTCCCAGGCCTTGGCCCATTCCATGCCGTGCTCGTCGCACAGCACCCGCATCAGTTCGGCCACGCCGATGGCCGGATGGGTGTCGTTGAGGTGGATCGCCAGCTTGTCGGCGAAGTTGTCCAGTGACGGGTTCTCCTGCAGGTGGCGGGCCACCATGTCCTGGATCGAGGCGGCAACGAAAAAGTACTCCTGCTTCAGGCGCAATTCCCGCCCGGCCGGGGTGCTGTCGTTCGGGTAGAGCACCCAGGAGATGTTCTCGTATTCGTTCTTGGCGCCGGCGGCCCGGGCATAGTCGCCGGTGTTGAACGCACCCAGGTCGATGTGCGCCGGCGTGGAGGCCTTCCAAAGCCGCAGGGTGCTGACCTTGCGGTTGCCATGGCCGGGGATGACCATGTCGTAGGCCTTGGCGACGACTTCGGCGGCATGGCGCCAGTTCACCTTGCCGTCGACATGCTCGACCCAGCCGCCGAATCGCACCGGATGGGCGATCTCCAGCCGCGGGAACTCCCACGGCGTGCCGTCGGTGAGCCAGGGGTCGGGGTATTCCATCTGCTGGCCACCCTGGATCTCCTGGGCGAACATGCCGTACTCGTAGCGGATGCCGTATCCGAACGAGGGCAGGCCAAGCGTGGCCATCGAATCCAGGAAGCAGGCCGCCAGCCGTCCCAGGCCCCCATTGCCCAGCGCCGCGTCGGGTTCCTGGTCGGCGACGTCTTCGAGCGTACGGGCATATTCCTGCAGGCCCTTGCGTGCGGCATCGCCCAGGTCGAGCGCAGCCAGCGCATTGGACAGGCTGCGTCCGATCAGGAATTCCATCGAGAGGTAGCAGACCCGGCGCGCCTTGTTCGTGCGCTCCCGCACCGCGTTCTCGACCCAGCGCTGCGACAGCTGCGCACGCGCGACATACGAAAGGGCCTGCGTCAGCTCATGGGTCGACGCCTGGCGGGCGTCGACCGCGACGTTCGTGAGCAACTGCATGTTGATGGCCGTGCCCAGGCTGGCCGGTGGTTTGGGAACGCGCTGGTTCACGGTTCAATCCTTCTTGGGTGCCTGTGTTGCCACACGGCGGGAATCGACCGCGGCACCTGCAGCGGCCTCATTCGCACGGATGCGAACAGCTTGCATTTCATTCTCGCATGCCCGTGTGACACGATGGACGCAAGGGCTGTGCCAATGCGAACCGCATTAAGATGCAAATGCGGAAACCCGCCTGCCGCGCCACTGGAGACACCATGAAGCCCCAAGATCTGGCCCAGAACCTGGACCTGCCCAAGCGAGCCATTGCGCTGGTGCTCGCCGGCGGGCGTGGCAGCCGCCTGATGGCGCTGACCGATCGCCGCGCCAAGCCGGCCGTGTATTTCGGCGGCAAGTTCCGCATCATCGACTTTGCCTTGTCGAACTGCCTCAACTCCGGCATCCGGCGCATCGGCGTGATCACGCAATATGCCTCGCACAGCCTGATCCGGCACCTGCAGCACGGTTGGGCGTTTCTCAAGACCGAGATGAACGAGTTCGTCGACCTGATGCCGGCCCAGCAGCGCCAGGACGATGGCAGCTGGTACCGCGGCACGGCCGATGCGGTGTACCAGAACCAGGACATCCTGGAGAGTTATGGCCCGGACTACATCGTCGTGCTGGCCGGCGACCACATCTACAAGATGAACTACGCGCTGATGCTGGCCGACCACGTGGCCAAGGGGCGGCCCTGCACGGTGGCCTGCATCGCGGTGCCGCGCGAGGAGGCCAAGGCCTTTGGCGTGATGCAGGTCGATGCCGACAACAAGATTACCGATTTCCTGGAAAAGCCGGCCGAGCCACCTGCCATGCCGGGCAACCCGGACATGTCGCTGGCCAGCATGGGCGTCTATATCTTCGATGCGAACTACCTGTACGCAGAGCTCGAACGCGACATGGCCGACCCCGCGTCGGACCATGACTTCGGCAAGAACATCATCCCGCGCGCGGTGCAGAGCGGGCATGCGTCCGCGCATCCGTTCGACCTGTCCTGTGTGCCCAACGGCTCGGATGGCGATGCCTACTGGCGCGACGTCGGAACGGTCGACGCCTACTGGGACGCCAACATCGACCTGACGGCCACCGATCCCAAGCTCAACATGTACGACCAGCGCTGGCCGATCTGGACCTACCAGCCGCAACTGCCGCCGGCCAAGTTCGTGCACAACCAGGATGACCGGCGCGGCCTGGCGATCGAGTCGCTGGTCTCCGGCGGCTGCATCGTCTCGGGTGCGGTGTTCCGCTCGGTGCTGTTCTCCAGCGTGCGGGTGCATTCCCATTCCAGTGTCAACTGGTCGGTGCTGCTGCCCAATGTGCAGGTGGGGCGTGGCGCACGGCTGACCCGAACGATCATCGACCGCGGCTGCCAGATCCCGGACGGCATGGTGATCGGCGAGGACGCCAAACTCGACGCCGAACGCTTTCACCGCAGCGCCAATGGCATCTGCCTGGTCACGCGGGACATGCTGGCCAAGCTTGCTGCATGAGGGTCTTGCATGCCGGAGCGGAGGTGTTTCCGCTCGTCAAGACCGGCGGCCTGGCCGATGTGATGGGAGCCTTGCCGCAGGCCCTGGTGGCGCAGGGCGCCGACGTGCGCCTGGTGTTGCCCGGGCTGCCAGCCATCGTGCGCGGTGTCGACGGTCAGCGCCTGGTCTGCGAGATCGGGCCGATGTTCGGCGCCGCCCGCATCAGCCTGCGTCTGGGCACGGTCGGTTTCAGCGGCGTGCCGGCCTATGTCGTCGATGCGCCGCGCCTGTACCGGCGCGACGGCAATCCGTATCTCGATGCCAGCGGCGCCGAGTGGAGCGACAACCTGCAGCGTTTTGCCTTGCTTGGCTGGGTGGCGGCACATCTGGCCAGTGGTGAGCTCGACGGCGACTGGGTGCCCGATCTGGTGCATGCGCACGACTGGCATGCGGCCCTGGCCTGCGCCTACATGGCCGCCCAACCGGCGTCGCCGGCAAGGTCGGTGTTCACCGTGCACAACCTGGCCTACCAGGGTCTGTTCGACGCGCACGATTTCCACCTGCTCGGGTTGCCGGGTCGGTTCATGTTGCCCGGGGCGCTGGAGTTCCATGGCCGCTTCTCATTCATGAAGGCCGGCCTGGCCTATGCGCAGCGCGTCACCACGGTCAGTCCCTCCTATGCGGCCGAGATTGCACGGCCGGAGTTCGGATGTGGCCTGGACGGCGTGATCCGCGCCCGTGGCGTCGCGGTTTCGGGCATTCTCAACGGTGTCGACGGCAAGGTCTGGGACCCGGCGTCCGATACCCTGATCGATGCCCGGTATTGCGCTACCGCACTGCAGGGCAAGGCCCGCTGCAAGGCGGCCTTGCAGCAGGCGCTGCGCCTGGCCGTCGATGCCCGGGCGCCGGTGCTGGCCGTCGTCAGCCGGCTGACGGCGCAAAAAGGCCTGGACCTGTTGCTGCAGGCCTTGCCCGATCTGCTGGCGCACGGCGTGCAACTGGCCGTGCAAGGAACCGGTGACGCCGCCCTGGAGGCGGCGTTCATGGCAGCCGCACAGGCCCACGCCGGCCGCGTGGCGGTACGGATCGCCTATGACGAGTCCCTGGCGCATCGCATGGTGGCGGGCGCCGACATGATTCTGGTTCCCTCGCGCTTCGAGCCCTGCGGGTTGACCCAGCTCTACGGTTTGCGCTATGGCACGGTTCCGGTGGTGCGCCGGGTCGGTGGTCTGGCCGACACCGTGGTCGATGCGAGCGACGAAGCCCTGGCCGAAGACCGTGCGACCGGCTTCGTGTTCGATACGGCGACACCTGCCGCGCTGTTGGATGCCGTCACGCGGGCGGTGGCGCTATGGGGCCACCCGGGCGCATGGCAGCGCCTGATGCTGCGCGGCATGGCGCAGGACTTCTCCTGGGAGCTGGCAGCCGGACATTACATGGCGCTGTACCGCGAAATGCTGGGCACGGAGCTTGCGTCGGACTGATGGCCACCGCCTGTGCCGACACGGGGATGCCACGGTTCGCGCAAGCTGCGACGCTTACAATTTCTGCGACCATGTCGCGTCAGACGATCCAACTTCCGGGAGTAGCAAGAACATGAAAACCGACCCATCGATCTTCAAGGCCTACGACATCCGTGGCATTGTTCCCGCGACAGTGACCGACGAGATTGCGCAAGGGATCGGACGCGCCTTGGGCACCATTGCGATGGCCCAGGGCGAAACCACGGTGGCGGTCGGTCGCGACGGGCGCCTGAGCGGGCCCAGCCTGAGTTCGGCGCTCATGCGCGGACTGGTAGAGGCAGGTGTCGAGGTGGTCGACGTCGGCGTCGTCACCACACCGATGCTTTACTTCGCGGCCAACACCGTCTGCAACAGTGGCATCCAGGTGACCGGCAGCCACAACCCGCGCGACTACAACGGATTCAAGATGGTGATGGGCGGCCGTGCCATCTATGGCGAGGACATCCAGGCCCTGCGCACGATGATGGAGACCGAGAGCTGGAAGCTGCAGGCCGGCGGCAAGGTCCGCAACGTCGACGTGCTGGCGCCTTATACCGCGCGCATCGTCTCGGACATCAAGCTGGCGCGCCCGCTCAAGGTGGTGGTCGACAGTGGCAATGGCGTGGCCGGTGCGTCGGCGCCCGGCATCCTGCGGGCGATCGGCTGCGAGGTGATCGAACTGTTCAGCGAGGTGGACGGCAATTTCCCCAACCACCATCCCGATCCCAGCAAGCCCGAGAACCTGAAGGACCTGATGGCCGCACTGGCCAGCAGCGACGCCGAACTCGGTCTGGCATTCGACGGCGACGGCGACCGGCTGGGCATCGTGACCAAGCAGGGCAACAACATCTATCCGGACCGTCAGATCATCCTGTTCGCGCGCGACGTGTTGTCCAGGGTGCCCGGTGGCACCATCATCTTCGACGTGAAATGCTCGCAGCAGGTGGCGCCGGCAATCACCGCCGCTGGCGGCAAGCCGCTGATGTACAAGACCGGCCATTCGCTGATCAAGGCGCGCATGAAGGAACTCGACGCGCCCTTTGGCGGCGAGATGAGCGGCCACATCTTCTTCAAGGAGCGCTGGTACGGCTTCGACGACGGCACCTATGCCGCCTGCCGCCTGCTTGAGATCGTCAGCGCGGTGGCCGATGCCAATGTGATGCTCGATGCCTTGCCGACCAGTTTCTCCACGCCGGAGCTCAATGTGGCCTGTGCCGAAGGCGAGCCACCTGCGCTGATGCGCAAGGCGGTCGAACTGGCGGACTTTGGCGCCGATGCCGCGCTCACCACCATCGACGGTCTGCGCGTGGACTGGCCGGACGGTTTCGGCCTGATGCGGGCGTCGAACACGACGCCGGTGCTGGTGCTGCGCTTCGAAGGCCAGACCGAGGCCGCGCTCGAACGCATACAGACCGCCATGTTGGCCCTGTTGCACAAGGTCAAGCCGGACGCACACATCGGGGCCAGCGCGCACTGATGGCCGGCCGCCTGTCGGCCCGTGACCTGGCGTGGCGTGGCGTGGTGGCGCATCCGGGTGCGACCCCGGTATGGCATCGTTCGGGCGGCCGTCGCGGCCGTCGCGGCAGGCCCGGCAACAGGCAACTGACAGGCATTAGACGATGACCCACGACCAGACCCTGATTCTCGGCATCCTGCTGGCGACCGTGGCCATGTTCCTGTGGGGCCGCTGGCGCCACGACATGGTGGCTGCCGCATCGCTGCTGGGCTGTGTGGTGGCGGGGCTGTTGCCCGCCGGCGAGGCGTTTTCCGGCTTTGGCCATCCGGCCGTGATTTCGGTGGCCTGCGTGCTGGTGCTCAGCCGCGGTCTGCAGACCTCGGGCGCCGTGGATGTTCTGGCCCGATGGGTGCTGCCGGCCAAGGCCGGGACCACGCTGAGCATGGCCGCATTGATCGGGCTGGGGGCGGTGCTCTCGGGCTTCATGAACAACGTCGGTGCGATGGCGCTGCTGATGCCGGTGGCGATCAAGCTGTCGAAGCGACTGGGCCTGTCGCCCGGCCAGGTGCTGATGCCACTGGCCTTCGGAACCATCCTGGGCGGCATGACGACGCTGATCGGCACGCCACCCAATCTGATCGTGGCCGGCTTCCGTGCCCAGGCCGGCTTGGGCAGTTTCGGCATGTTCGACTACACGCCTGTGGGCCTGGCCGTTGCGGTGGCAGGCGTCTTTTTCGTGGCACTCATCGGCTGGCGCCTGGTGCCGGCGCGCAAGCAGGCGGGGTTCGAAGGTTTCGAGACCGGTGCCTATCTGACCGAAGCACGTGTGCTGCCCGATAGCAAGGTGATTGGCAAGACCTTGCGCGAGCTGGATGACAACTTCGACCAGGCGGGTGCGCAGATTGTCGGACTGGTCCGCAACGAGATGCGGGTCACGGCACCCAATCCACGGCGCCGGGTCCGCGAGGCAGACATCCTGGTCATCGAGGCCGAGGCCGAGGCCCTGGCCGGACTGCTGTCGGCGCAAGGGCTCAAGCTGGAGGAGTCTGGACGTCCACCGCAGGAACCGCAAGAGGACGATACGGCGAAGCCGGCAGCTGCGAATGCCGGCCAGTCCCGGGCCCTGGAGAAATGGGACGTCGGCAGGGGCGCCCGCACCAGCGTGGCCGCGCGCCAGGGGAATGCCCCACCACCCGGCGTCGCGCCCGACGGGCCCGAATCGGCGGCCGCCGGCGGCGGCGGGCAGACGACCTCGCGCGAACCGATCGAGAAGCGCGCAGGCGAGGTCCGTGTGGCCGATGGAGCCGCCAAGCGCGTCGCGGGTGATGCGGGGGCCGACGGTTCCCGGCCCGATCCCGGCGAGGACGCAGACGGCGACCCGGCGCCGAAGGAGGATGAGGACAAGGATGGCGAAAAAAGTGCGGCGTCGAACGAAGTCGTGCTGACGGAACTCGTCGTACTGCCGGGTTCGCTGCTGGCCGGCCGCTCAGCCAGCGATTTGCAGCTGCGCACCATCTACGGACTGAATCTGCTGGCCTTGTCGCGCCAGGGGCGGCGCTCCATGGTGCG
>Ga0116169_1003555_pt1 | contig 10288 bp, 6 predicted proteins | sample AD_UKC130_MetaG_FD_89796 | JGI IMG/M metagenome (GOLD analysis project Ga0116169, IMG submission 89796) | Active sludge microbial communities of municipal wastewater-treating anaerobic digesters from Canada - AD_UKC130_MetaG | ecosystem: Engineered > Bioreactor > Anaerobic > Digestate | place... | reverse complement strand
GGCGCATCCGGCGGGCACCGCGCGCGGTGCCGTGATCGTGATGCAGGAGATCTTCGGCGTGAACAGCCATATCCGCGGCGTGGCGGACGGCTACGCGCAGCAGGGTTACCTGGCGATTGCGCCGGATGCCTTTCACCGGGTCCGGCCCCATGTCGAACTGGGCTACGGTCCGGACGACATCACACAGGGACGTGCGCTCAAGGCCGCGGCTGAAGCCCTGCCGGCGCCCGGCGTGATGGCCGATGTCGCCGCGGCGATCGTCTTCGGCGCCGGCAGCACCGGCGGCAAGGTCGGCATCGTGGGTTATTGCTGGGGCGGCCTGCTGGTGTGGCGCAGCGCCTGCAGCCTGGAGGGCCTGAGCGCTGCCGTCGCGTATTACGGTGGCGGCATGACCAGCGAGGCGGAAGCCCGGCGCCAGGCCCTGTGTCCGGTCATGTGCCACTTCGGCGAGCAGGACCATGCAATTCCGCTCGACGGCGTGAAGGCCTTTGCGCAGGCACAGCCGAAGGTCGAAGTGCACACCTATGCCGCGCAGCATGGATTCAACTGCGACCAGCGGGGCTCCTACGATGCGGCCGCTTCGCAGCTGGCCCAGGAACGCACGCTGGCTTTCCTGGCCCGGCATCTGGCCTGAGACTGCTGCCATGGGTCGCCATCACCAAGGACTGTCGCAGCGTCTGCGCGGGGTGTGGGCCGGGGTCGCGCTGGCGCTGATCGCTGCGTCGGGCGCCGGTCAGGCGTCGGCCGAGGCTTATGGCGGCCCGCTGTTCGATGCCCACATGCACTACAACGTCGAGGCCTGGGACGGCAAGGCCGGCCCGTATCCGCCGGCCGACGTGCTGGCGCGATTCGCCCGCAATGGCGTCAAGGGGGTGTTGTCCAACTCCCGTCCCAATGAAGGGACCCGCATCCTCGCTGCGCTGCGCAGCGAAGCGACGTCTGAGCCGCTGCGCCGTGAAGCCGCAGATCTGCAGGTCGTTCCCTTCATCCGGCTGTACCGCAACCGCGCCGATTACGACAACTGGTTTCGCGACGAAAGCATCTACTCCATGGTGCAGAGCGAGTTCGCACGGGGCACAGCGGGCGGACCGTACCGAGGTATCGGTGAATTCCATTTGTACGACAGCGCCAATGCCAACGGACCGGTCGCGGCCAAACTGATGCGGTTCGCCGACCAGAAGCAGCTGGCCGTGCTGGCCCATGTCGATGACGTGGCCATCGACCTGCTGATGGCGCATGCCTCCGACGGTGGCCGCACGCTGCGCCTGATCTGGGCCCATACCGGCATTGGCGGGCCGTCGCCGCAGCGGGTGGAGGCGCTGCTGCAGCGCTATCCGCTGCTGATGGGAGAGTTGTCCTACCGGCCCGGCCTGACCTGCGACCAAGGGCAGTTGTGTCCCGAATGGCGAGCCCTGATGCTCAAGTACCCGCAGCGCTTTCTGATCGGCTCCGACACCTGGGTCAACCAGCGCTGGAGCAGCTATGACGCATTGATGCAGGGCTACCGGACCTGGCTCGGGGGGCTGCCGCCGGAGGTGGCGCGGGCCATTGCCTGGGACAACGGCGCGGCCCTGTTCGGACTGCGCTGAGGCCGATGCAGCTGCGCGGCTGCGTCGGGTCCGCTGCGGCGCGGCGACTCCCGTGCGGGTGGTACATTGGCATTCCCGGTCGGGACCCTGCCTGATCGCACTGCGCAAGGAGCGACATTAGAGATGCAACAGCTGCATTACTTCCCCGGCAACGCCAGCATGGCGGTGCATATCGCGCTGCAGGAGATCGGTGATCCATTCGCGCTCGTGCTGGTCGACCGCGACGGCGGTGGCCACAAGACGCCCGAATACCTGCGGCTCAATCCGAACGGCCTGATCCCGGTGTTCGTCGACGGTGACCTGGTGCTGTACGAGTCGGCGGCGATCTGCCTGCATCTGTGCGACAAGGCACCTGCGTCCGGCCTGATGCCCGCAGTCGGTACGGTGGCACGCGCGCACGCCTACAAGTGGCTGGTATGGATGACCAATACGCTGCAGTCCGCGCTGCTGAGCTATTTCTACCCGGAGCGCTGGATGAACCCGGGCAATGCGGCCGGCGCGGCCGAGCTCAAGGCCCATGCGCAGGAGCGGGTTGGCGTGCTGCTCGACCAGCTCGACGGCGAACTGGCCCGCCATGGCGGACCCTGGCTGCTCGGCGATGCCTACTCGGTGCTCGACGGCTACTGCCTGATGCTGTGCCGCTGGACCCGCAATTTCTCGGCGGCGCCGGCGCGTGAGCGCCAGCATCTGGGGCCGCACATGCGCCGCGTGCTGGCACGGCCAGCGGTGCAGCAGGTGTTTGCCACCGAACAGCTGGCCCTGACCGACATCTGAGACCGCCGGCGCGCAGCTCAGCGTGCGGTACGCGCCAGGAAGCGCTTGCGCCAGAACACGCCGACCAGGCCTGCCGCCAGCACCGTCATCGTGCCGATGGTCCACCAGATGCCGGCCTGGCGGTGCACCAGTGGCAGGAAATCGAAGTTCATGCCGAAGAAGCCGGTGATCAGGTTCAGCGGCAGGAACACCGCCGTGAGCACGGTCAGCGTGCGCATGATCTCGTTGGTGCGGTGGCCTTGCGCGCTGAAGTGCATCTGCACCGTGGTCTCGGCGTTCTGCTCGAGGCGGCGCACATGCCGCACCACCCGTTCGATGTGTTCGAGCACGTCGCGGCTGCGGACCTTGAGCAGGTCGTGTTCGCGCTGCCCGGCCTGCGTGTCCGCCGGCGGCCAGGTCTCGAGTGCGGCCGTCCAGTCCTGGATTGCCGTGCGCTGTTCTTCGGCGACGTCGTCCAGCGCGTGCAGGGCCAGCCGGGCGTCGAGCAGCGCACTCCAGTTCGTGAAGCGGGCGTTGGGCGCCAGCAGTTCGGCCTGCCAGTGGTCGAGCTGGCGCGACAGCTCGCGCCGCAGATCCAGATAGCGGTCGACGATCTGGCTCACGATGCGCAGCATCAGGTCGGCGGCACTGGTCGGGATGCGCGAGCCGTTGTCGCGCAAGGATTCGGCCGTGCCGGAGAGCAGCCGCTGCGCATAGGCGTCGCGCACCGCACAGTCGACCGGATGCACGCTGAGCAGCACGTTGTCGAACACGGCGAAACCGACCGGACTGGTGTCGATGCGTCGCAGGATGGGTGGCCCGGTGCGACGGGCCGGCGCGGAGGACTCGGTGCCCGCCGGGGCGGCTTCGCCGGCCGCCGTCGCGCTGGCCAGGCGCCGGAACACCAGCAGGTCGTATTGGGCGGTGTAGTCGTAGTGCGACGGCAACTGGGCGTTGAGCAGGTCGCTGACGTGCAGGTCCACCAGCTGGATGCCGCACAGGGTCTGCAGCGTGGCCTGAATCGCCCCCTGCTCGGTGTCGAACTCGGCGCGGCTGCAGGAAATCCAGACGGTGCTCTGCGGTGCGACCGCGGCCGGCAATTGCCCGATTTCCTGGACGCCGGTCGGACCGATCTGAAACACACGCATACCGTTCCCCCGGGAATGGATCCGGCCGGGTCGACAACTGGACACGGCCTTGATGCCGATTCTGCCTTGCTTCGATGCCGCGGCAGAATGTGCACTTTGGCCCTTGTCCTCGCGCGGCGCCGCGCTAATATGGCGGTGGACAGTGTCGTCCGACGCAGGATGCAGACCTATGAAATTTTTTCGACGCCAAGCTTTCTTCCTGTTGATGCTGGTTGCCGGCTTGCTGCCGGCGGGGGCTGCGCTGGCGCAGACCGGTGCGGCCGTGATCCGCAGTCTTTCGGTGGACCAGGTGGCGCAGCTGTCGCCGGGTACCGAGCTGATATTCCGTGCCGCCGGCAGCGCCGGCGGGCAATTGGTGCTCGACATCGACGGATTGAGCAACCAGCTGGGCCTGGCCGAAGTCAGTCCGGGCAGCTATGCCGGTGCCTACACCATCAGCATCCGCGACAAGATTCCGTTCGACGCCAAGGTCCGGGCGACCCTCAAGGTCGGCAGCGCGCAGGTCTCGGCCATGCTCGGGCAGACGCTGCTGACGCCGGCGGAACATGCGCGCATGGTGGCGGCGACGGCACCGGTGCCGGTGGTGCCGCAGATCAGCCGGATCGAGACGCGGACCACCGGAGCGTATTCGGGTGGTCACGAGCTGAGCTTCATCGTCGACGGCACGCCAGGCGCAACGGCACAGGTCTCGCTGGACGGCGGGCGCAGCCAGATCGCACTCGCCGAGGAGCGCAGCGGGCGTTACACCGGGCGCTACACCGTGAAGACCAGCGACCAGTTCTCCGCCACCACACCGGTGGTCGTGACGCTGGCCGCGGCCGACAAGACCGTGCGGGCGGCGAAGAATCTGGCACCGGGGGCCACGGCCCAGACGGCGCAGGCTGCACCGCCCGAGCCGGCGTGCGAGGCCTGTGGCGTGGTGGTCTCGGTGAAGAAGGTCAAGGTCAAGGGCCAATCCAACTACATCGGTGCCATTGCCGGCGGTGTAGGCGGAGCCGCGCTGGGCAACCAGGTCGGCAAGGGTGATGGCAAGACGGTGGCCACCATTCTGGGGGCTGTCGGCGGCGCCTTTGCCGGGCGCGAGATCGAAAAGCAGGTCAAGTCGGACTACCGCTATGACGTGGTGGTGCGCCTGGACAACGGCAGCAGCCGCACGCTGAGCTACGCGAGCGATCCGGGGCTGGCATCGGGTGCCAAGGTGCAGGTGGTTGGCGACGCGCTGCAGCTGCGCCCCTGACGCAGCATCTCCGGCGGCAGGCCGCAACCCGCGGCCGGCCAGTGCCGCCCCGATCGCACGTGGCCGGCGTGCGCCGGTTCAGAAGCGGGCGGTCAGGTTCACGTGCAGCTTGTTGTCCCCGGCGCGCGGCATGGCCGGATTCCCCGGTGTCGCGAGAACACTGCCCGTGACGATGCGGCCCCATTCGGCCGACAGCGCGAAGGTGCCGCGGCTGTAGCGCAGACCGAGTCCGACGCTGGCCAGGTGGTCGCTGGCGGGTTTGTTGGTCGCGTTCGGGTTGTTGTTGCGCAGCCAGCCGGCATCGACGAATCCGAGCAGCCGCAGACCCGGCTGCAGCTCCGGCGTATTCACCTCCAGGGAGGCGAACAGGCCACGATCACCCGAGATCGGGCGCTCCGAGGTGCCGCGCACGCTCGACGCACCGCCCAGGCCGAGTTGCTCGCCGGCAATCAGTGCGTCTGCACTGTACTGGAACTGCCCGCGCGCCGACCACAGCCAGCCGTCGCTCAGGATGCCGAGGTAGTTCGCGTTGGCGCGCAGCGCAGTGAAGCGGGTCTGCGTGATGCGCGGATCTTCGCTCTGGTAGGCCGACAGATTGTTGCCGTTGCCGCCTCCGAGGTTATGTGCCAGGTCGACGTTGTAGCCCCAGATCGCGGTGCTCCGTTCGACCCGTGCCGCGTAGGAGATCGTCAACGGGCGGCTGCGCCGGACCTGCTGGCCCGGGACCGGCACGCCTGATATTTCGGTGATGTCGTAACGCTTGTCGTCCAGCGCCAGCGTCACGTAGCTGCGATAGCCGCCGTCGGGCGGCAGGTAGTGGCTGTAGTTCAGCCCCATGGTCTGGCCCGCGCCGGTACTGGTGAACGCGCCGTAGTTGCCGACCACGGTGGAGCGGGTATAGCTTGCGCCGACGACACCGCCGGCGCGGTAGACCGGGATCCGGTAGTTCAGGCCGAGCTGGCGCACGTCGCCGGTGCGCTCGATCGAGGTGGTGTAGGCCCCGACGAACTGGTGGTCCAGGTTGAACAGGTTGGAGTGCCCGCCGGAGACGGTCAGCCGGTCCCGCCCAGTCTCGCGTGCGCCGGTGTTGGCCAGGCTGGTCGCGAAATTCCAGGGCTGAGCTTCCTTGACGACGATGCGTGCGTCGATCCGGTCGGCCACTTCCGATTCCTTGAGCGCGATCTGTATCTGCTTGCCCTGGCTTTCGTTGGCAATCGCGGTCTGCACCGCCAGCGTCTTGAAGTTCGGCGCCTGGCCTTCGACCAGCTCCGGAACGCTGGCGCGGATATTGGCTTCGTCGAAGCGCTGCAGGCCATCGATCGTGACCTTGCCGATGGTGAACTTGACGATGTCCAGCCGAACCGCATCGCCGACTGCCTGCGGTGGCAGCACCACGCGGTGCAGGCCGAAGCCGCGCTCCTTGAGTGCCGCTTCCAGCGCGGAGGTGGCCTTCTGCAGCGTTTCGATGGTGGCATCGTTGCGCAGGAAGGGCGCCAGGATACGCACCGTCTCGCCTTCGGGCAGCGGGTTGTCGCCCATGACGTCGAAGCCGCGGATCGTGAACACCGGCCTGGCTGGCGGATCGCTCATGGGCTGCTGGGCCGCAACGTGGGTCTGGGCCAGTACCAGCGCCATCGCCAGCATGCACAGCCGCAGCGGGCGCCGCTCCGGGTCCGATACCGTGCGCAGGAGCTGTGCCCGTGCGGATCGGCCGGCGCCGTCGGTGAACCTGGACATCGGGTGGCGCGCGGTGGTGTGGATAGGGTTCATCGACATACGTTGGCCGGGCGGTTGGTGGTCTCGCTCAGAATGCTTTGCAGCAGCGGGTTGGCGCTGTCGGGCTTCGGTGTGCGGTCGAACTCCAGGAACAGCGGCGTCAGCAGCGGACGCACCGTGGCGCCGTTCAGCGCGGCAAAGCCGGTCTCGCCCTTGCCCAGTTGCAGCGTCTCGCTGCTGGTGGTGATCTCGATGTGGCCATCGCGCACGAACACGTACAGGCCTTGTTCGTCGGCCGGCATCGCGGCGCTGGAGAACAGCTGGTCGGTGTTGACCGGAACGGTGTCGGGGCGCGGCAGGTCTTCCAGGAAGGGGGCGCTGATGGCGCGCATGCCGGTGCTGCTGACGAACAGGCCCTGCCCTGCGTTCAGCGTCTGCAGTGCCGTCTGGCCGGCCGTGCCGAAGGCGCCGGTGGGTTCGACCTCGATCGTGCCCAGCCAGGTGTAGAAGTTGCAGGCCTCGTCGCAGGACACATCCAGGCCCGTGCCCCGGATGCCGATCGTCGCCGTCGGTGTCGCAAAGCCCACGTTGCGGTTGTTGGCCTTGCCGATCAGCCCGGTCAGCGCGCGCATCGACCCGCGCAGCAGCGACATCAGGAAGCGACCTTCGGACGGGTTCTTGTCGTCGAACACGAAACTGTCGACCTTGAACCGGGTGGCGGTGCCCAGCGTCAGGCGGCTTTCGTCGCGAAACGCCAGCACGGCCTGGGCGGCGGGGCTGGTCTCCACGGTGTCGCCGGGGTAGACGGCAGCACCGTCGACCAGACGGCGCCGCTGGCCTTCGGTGTCGAGGGCGTGGATTTCGCCACGAACGCCGACCAGCTTGGCGCTGGCCTTGACCGCGTTGGCACGCGGCTGCTGCGGTACGCGCGCCGACTCGGCCGCACATTCGCCCTCGCACAGCCGCGCATCGAAATCGGTGCCGCGGATGCCGACCGTCGCGGTCTTGGTACGCAGCTTGGCGGCCTCGGGTGCGTTCTTGGAAATCAGGCCCGTGATCGCGCGCAGGCCGCCGGCGAACAGCGACAGCAGCATGTTGTTGTCGGGTGCATTCGGCCTGAAGCGGTAGCTGTCGATCACCATGTCGGTTCCCGGGCGCAGCGTCATGCGGGTGCCGTCCTGCATCCGGATGATGGCGGAACCGCCGCCGGAGGTGCTGAGCGTGTCGCCTTCGCGGAACTCCAGACCCTTGCCCAGGATGCGGGCGTTCTGGCCCGGCGACTGGGCGTAACCGACGCCACGCGCGAACTCCACCTGACCGACGGGTTCCGAAGAGGTCTGGGCCAACGTGGCCGCGCCAGTGAACAGCCCGCAGCACAGGCATGCCGCGCGGGCCACTGTGCGCCACACCGGGCCGAGGTGCCGTGCCGTGGCGCGTGGCAGCATGCGCGTGACCGGCCGTGCTGGATCGGTCGCCGTGTGTACCGGGCTCAACGGCATACTTCCTCCTCGCTCACGAGGTCGTCGAGGAACTTGCGCCGGAGATTGCCATCGGCATCGAGCTCCAGCAGATCACCGAGCTGGCCGTCGACGGCCTGCTGGAACAGATCGAGAAAGGTCACCAGAATGTCGCCCGGCGCCTGCAGTGAACTGGACAGGACGGTGGGCGGTGGCGCCACCGCCACGCCCCCGACCGTGTACAGGATGGGTGGGTTGTTGGTGATGGCCAGAGGTCCGTAGGTCATGCCGGTGCCGGCGGCTGCCGTGACGCCGTTGGCGCCGAATACGGCGAAGTTCTGCACCATCGCAGCCCCTGCCAGCAGGTCGACCATGTTGCCGGCGACCAGCGGGCCGTTGAGGGTCAGGTTGCCGGCGCTGGTGAGGTTGCTGGCGGTGAGCATGATGTCGCCGCCCGCTAACACGCCGCCAGCCCCGATGGTCAACGGGCTGTTGGCCGTGATGCTGACGTTTCCGTTCGGCGCCGTGACGGCCCCTGCGGTGCTGATGCCGCCGGTGTTGACGATATCGATGTTGCCACCGGCATTGGCGACGGTGTTGATCAGCAGGGGGCCGGTGCCCACGAACACGATGTCGCCGCTACCACTGTTGCCGGCCGTCCATGCGCCCACCTGGTTGCCGCTGCTGGTGAGGCTGGTGCCGGCCAGCGATGCGGTCACCAGCGTGCTGGCCACGATGGGCCCGCTCTGGCCGATGGCGCCGGTGGGCGCGGCCAGCGCGACCAACGGCGCATTCAGATTGGCCACGGTGAGATTGCCGCTGCTCTGGTTGATGCTGATCGTCCCCATGGAAATTGCACCACCGGTCTGCAGGAAACTGTCGCTGACACTCAAGGTGCCGGCACCGGACAGAAGGCCGCCGCTCTGGCTGTAGCTTGCGGTCTGCAGCAGGCTGCCGATCTGCAGGTTGCCGCCGGTGACGCTGATCGGGCGTGCACTGTTCAGGCTTTGCAGGCTGGTGGTGCCGGCGGCCGCGTCGAACACGACGCTGCCGGCACCCGCTGGAATCGTCACCGACTGCACGTTGCCCAGGTCCGGGACCACGCCGCCGACCCAGTTGGACGGGTTGGTCCAGGACGTGTCGGCGCTGCCGGTCCAGGTGGCGGCGGCCAATGCCGTGATGCTGCTGTTCAGGTTGTTGACGTAACTCACGCTGTAGTTGCTGCCGCTGTTGCCGTCATTGACGCTGACGCCGGCGACGCTGACCGTCTTGCCGGTACCGACGTTCTTGTCGAGGAAGTTGAAGCTGCCGCCGACCAGGCTGTCGCCGCCGAACAGGCTGCCGCTGGTCACCACCGGAGCGCCGACCGCACTGGTTGTTCCGTCATAGGACTTGCTGATGTCGCTGGTGCCGACGGTCAGGCTGGCTGGCGTGATTGTCCCGACCGCACCGGTGACCGGGCCGCCGGCGACGGCATACCCGTATACCGGCGCGCTGCCGTCCACCGCAGAGACCGAGATACCGCCGGGCGCCAGCGTGACGGTCTTGGCGGTTCCGACATGGCGCGTGTCGTAGGTTCCGGTGCTGGGGCCGGAGACCGACACCACGTCGCCGGCCAGGGCGCCGGAGACCGAGAGGTTGCCGGCGGACACGGTTGCCGTATCGGAGCCATCGTAGGTCTTGGTGATGGTGCCGCCGAGCAGTGCCGTGACGGTCGGCGCCAGTGTGTACAGGAATCCGTTTCCGGTGCCCAGTACCGTACCGCCGAATGCGACGTTGTACTGCTTGAAGTCATAGACCAGACCGCCGCGGGTATCGAGCCCGGGGTCGGTGGAGAACACCAGCCAGCGGCCGGCACCAGCCACGTTCAGCGCGCCGGCACCGGTGCTGTTGGTGAAGCTGCTGCCCGCGTCGATCTTCAGGCTGTCGCCGCTGGTGGCGCTGGCGCTGATCGAGCCCGCCTCGCCCGACGAGGTGTTGATGCTGACGCCGGAGCTGGCCTGCAGGCGCACCGTGCCGCCGATGATGCTGTTGCCCACGGTGGCGGTCGCGGCGTCGATGTTCACCGCGCCCAGGGTGCGGATCGCGGTTTCGCCCGCCGTGCCGCCGGACAGGCTGAAGTCGCCACCCGCCGTGATGCTGATATCGCCCGCAGCCGTACTGCTGAGCGGACTGCCGATGCGCGCACCGGAACCCAGGCCGCTGCCGGGGTTGAGCGAGACGTCGCCGCCCGCGACGATGGTGATGGTCGTCGGCTGGCCGCCCACGGTGTTCGAGCCCAGCGCCACGCCGGCGACGCTGCCCCCTGTCAGGGTCAGGTTGTTGCCGACGTTCAGCACCAGGTTGGTCGGACTGGGGCCACCGCTGCCGAGGCCGCCGATGCGCGAG
>Ga0116169_1003550_pt1 | contig 10297 bp, 12 predicted proteins | sample AD_UKC130_MetaG_FD_89796 | JGI IMG/M metagenome (GOLD analysis project Ga0116169, IMG submission 89796) | Active sludge microbial communities of municipal wastewater-treating anaerobic digesters from Canada - AD_UKC130_MetaG | ecosystem: Engineered > Bioreactor > Anaerobic > Digestate | place... | reverse complement strand
GCGCGAGCAGCCGCAAGATCGGCAAACGCCTCACGATGAAGGAGTACCTGGCTGCGAGCCATGTCGCCGTCTTGCCCGAGGGCCGCGAACACACCTTGGATCGGGTGCTCGAGGCGCGGGGCTACCGTCGACGCGTGGTGCTCGAGTTGTCACACTTCATGAGTCTGCTGGCCATCATGCCCGGCAGCGATCTGATCGCCACGGTGCCCGAGGACATCGCGACCGCGGTCGAACGCCATATCCCCTTGCGCCGCATCGAACTGCCGTTCAAGCCACCGGTGATCGACGTCCAGCAGTACTGGCATCGGCGCATGCAGAACGACCCGGCCAACATGTGGCTGCGTGGCTTGTTCCACGCGGTCAATCGGCGCGACGGACGTGCGCCGCTGCCGGCACCCGCCACGCAGCTCGCCTAGACGCGCCCGTCGGGTGCCGCGGCGTAGCAAGGTCTTGCCGCAGAGAGGTGGAAGAGAGGTGCCGGCCTGCGATCAGGGCGTCCGGCGTTTCGGCAAGGCGACGTGCACCGGCGCCCCGGGCTTGGAGCGCGCTGGCCGGCCTGCTGCCGCATGCTGGGGGGCTGGCGGCGGCACCAGATCGGCCAGCGTCACGCCATCGAGTTCCCGGAAGTAGGCCTGCAGCGCATGGTCGAACACCTGCTTCAGCCGACAGGACGGTGTCAGCGTGCAGGCATTGGTGGCGGGGTCGAAACACTCGACCAGCCGGAAGTCGGTTTCCGACGTCCGCACGATGTCGCCGACACGGATCTGTTCGGCACGCTGCAGCAGGCGCAGGCCGCCGCCGCGCCCACGCGTGGTCTCGATCACGCCCTGGCGCGAGAGGTCGTTGACCACCTTCATCAAATGGTTCTTCGACACCTGGTGGTGCTCGGCCAGCTCGCCGATGGTCACCAGCCGGCCCGGGTGGGCGGCGCAAAACATCAGTACCCGCAGGCTGTAGTCGGTGTATTCGGAAAGCCGCATGGATATCCTTAAAGATGCACAGAGTATATTGCTTTAAGTGTCCGCAGGCTTTAACATGCAGTTTGTGTGCATGTTAAAAAAACCCGCAGCGCGTGTCGACTGACAACGCGCCCCGACCATGAAAACGCTGATCCAACCCGTCGCCGCGCAGCCCGGCCCCGTCGCGGACCCGGGCGCAGGCTGGCCGCTGCTGCGCCTGGGCTTTCGCCCCTTCTATCTGGGCGCCGCCGTGTTCGCCTGCCTGGCGATTCCGATGTGGGTGCTGCTGTTCCTGGGCCGCACCGACAGGGCACCGGTGTTGCCCCCCTTCTTGTGGCACGCCCATGAGATGCTGTTCGGCTTTGCGGCCGCCGTCATCGTCGGATTTCTGATGACCGCCGGCAAGGCCTGGACCGGATTGCCCACACCCCGGGGCGGCGCCCTGGCCGCGCTGGTGCTGTTGTGGCTGCTGGCACGGATCGCCCCGTGGGTGGCGCCCTACCCGGTATTCGCCGCGCTGGACCTGATGCTGTTGCCGGTGGCCGCCATCGTGCTGGTGCGCCTGCTGCTGCGCGCGGACAACCGGCGCAACCTGCCATTGGCCGGTCTGCTCGGTGCACTGGCGCTGGCCAACCTGGTGTTCCATCTGTCGGTGCTCGCGTATCTGCCGCTGCCGCCGGTGCAGGCCTTGTATGCCGCCCTGGCCTTGATCGTGCTGATCGAGACCGTGATGGCCGGCCGCGTGATTCCGGCCTTTACGATGAATGCGCTTGCGGGTTTGCGCATCAAGGTCGATCCGAGACGCGAAAAGGCCACGGCCCTGGCAAGCGTTGCGGCCCTGGCGTGGTGGGTGTTCGCGCCCGCGCACGCGGCGGGCGCAGCATTGCTGGCGCTGGCCGCCGCACTGCAGGTGTCGCGGCTGGTCGCCTGGAAGCCCTGGCGAACGCGTGGTCGGCCCATTCTGTGGATCCTGCACCTGTCCTACGCCTGGATTCCGGTCGGCTTCGGCCTGCTGGCACTGAACCAGTTCGGATGGATCGGCGCCTCCGCCGGCATTCATGCGCTGGCGGTCGGCGCCACCGGCGGTCTGATCATTGGCATGGTGACCCGGACTGCGCGGGGCCATACCGGTCGCCCGCTGCTGACGACACCGCTGGAGGTAGCGGCGTACATGCTGGTCATGTGCGCCGCCTTGCTGCGGGTGCTGGTGCCCCTGGTCGCGCCCCAGGTTCTGGTGGGGTCGGTCATCCTCGCCGCGGTGGCCTGGGCTTTGGCATTCGCCTTGTATCTGGCGCAGTACACGCCGTGGCTGCTGCGTGCGCGTCTGGACGGCAAGGACGGCTGACCCTTGCCGCAGCACCCGGGACTTCCCCTGTTACTCCTGCAAACCCCATCACTTCAGAAAGCGTTCACCATGTCCACTGCGCCTGCCTCCACCATCGACGTTCGCACCGTTGCGCCGCGCGAGCGCCACCCGTTGATCTTCGGCCGCTTCGATGCGCTGCCTGCCGGCGCATCGATGCAGCTGGTCAACGACCATGACCCGCGTCCGCTGTACTACCAGTTCGAGCAGCGATACCCGGAGCAGTTCGACTGGACCTATCTGCAGTCGGGTCCCGACCTGTGGCAGGTGCGCATCACGCGCACCGCGGTGGCCACGGCCGACGCCTTCGCTGGCAGCTGCTGCTCGGGCGGCGCCTGCGGGGGCTGACACGCGGCGAAATCGACCATGACTTTTGTCGTCACCGAGTCCTGCATCAAGTGCAAGTACACCGACTGTGTCGATGTCTGTCCGGTCGATGCGTTTCGGGAAGGCCCCAACTTTCTGGTCATCGACCCCGACGACTGCATCGACTGTGCGGTCTGTGTGCCGGAGTGCCCCGTCAACGCGATCTACGCCGACGAGGATGTGCCGGCCGACCAGCAGGCCTTCACGCCGCTCAATGCCGAACTCGCCAGGCAATGGAAGCCCATCACCCGCACCAAGCTGGCGCTGCCCGACGCCGATGAATGGGCGAAGATCGCGCGCAAGCTCGATCAGCTCGAACGCTGACGCTCAGTAGACCGGGACTTCCAGCAACTCGATCGGATCGCCATACCGCGCGGCCAGCTCCACCACCTCGGGGTCGCGCAGCGCGCACAGGAAACCCTGCTCGATCAGCAGGTTCGCACCCGCCTTGACGGTGGCGTCCAGCATCACCAGGTCCATGTGGACCGGTGGCTCTTCCCAGTCGGGCATGACACGGCGGATGTAGTCGCTCGGCTTGACCAGGTCGATGCCGAAATGCAGCGCACCCGGCGCATTGGAGCCGGCCGGGTAGATCGTGTGCCGCGGCGCCTTCGGGTTGAAGCCGCAGCCGCCGCCTTCGATCATGCGTCCGCCCATCAGCATCTCGCGCAGGATGCCGGCCTCGTCCGATTCGCCTTCGACGCGCGATACATATTCCCCCTCGAAAAAGACGCCGATGCGCTCCTTGAAGGGTTCGGCGAACCCGATCGCCCATTGCGGATACAGCACGCCTGACATCTGCGTCTGGCGGCTGGTGTCGTTCTTCACCGAATTGTGGTCCCACAGATTCGGTCCGTGGGTCGGCAGGTAGTGCACGTAGGCGCCGTTTTCCTCGGCCGTCATCTGGCCGCGCCAGCGGTTGGTCGACAGCTGGTTGCGACACATCTCCGCCGTGAAATGGATGCGGAAGTCGCTGCCCCGCACATCGCTGAAATGCAGGTCGAAGTCCTGCTCCTTCGGGTAGCGCGCTGCGGTGGCGCGGCACAGCGCACCGACGATGTCGATCGGGAAGCGCGCCTGCGCGGTGTGCAGCAGGTCCAGGTCACGGAAATAGGTGATCTTGACCCAGCGCTGGCCCTTGCGCCGCAGCGCGATGCACAGCGGATCGATGATCGAGCAGAACCAGGTCGACACCACGAACGTGGCGTCCTCCAGCAACGTCTGCACGTTCTTCGGCACTTCGGTCACGCGGGTGCTGGGCTCCATGTAGATGCGCATGGAGGCGCCGCGCGACTGTGCCAGTCCATTCACTGCATCGATGACGCGCCGGTCCAGCAAGGGGTCGGCCAGGAACAGGACGCGGTCGCCGGGTCGGATCGCGAACACCCGCGTGAAGTTGTCCAGCGCCTGGAAATAGTTGCGCGTACCGACCAGTGCCGGGTTGGCCGGCGGCGGCAGGCCGACCCAGTTGCGTGCGGCGGGGGCGTGCATGGCGGTGTCCGTGGCTTGCATGCGTCAGTCGACCGAGGCGCCGGAACGTTTGACGGCTACGCCCCAGCGCTCGATCTCCTGCGCCATGAAGGTCTTGAGCTCCTGCGGGCTGCCACCCACGACGTCGGCCCCGCGGCTGGCCAGCTGGTTGCGCAGTTCCGGATCGGCAAGCGCCTTCTGGATCGCCGCGTTGACCTGGTCGACGATGGCCTTCGGCGTACCTGCAGGCGCGAAGATCGCGTCCCAGGCCCCGACGTTGAAGCCGGGCAGGCCCGACTCGGCGATGGTCGGCATGTCCGCAAAGCCCGGAACCCGCTTGGCCGTGCTCACCGCCAGTCCCTTGAGCCGGCCGCCGCGGACCTGGGGAGCGGTGTTGGGCATCACGTCGATCATGAAGTCGACCTGACCGCCGATCACGTCGGTGATCGCCGCAGCGCCGCCGCGGTAGGGGATATGGACCACCGCCAGGCCGGCCTCGGCCTTGAGGATCTCGCCTGACAGGTGCGAGGTGGTGCCGTTGCCGGCCGACGCGAAGGTGTACTTGCCCGGGTTGGCCTTGAGCAGCTGCAGCAGCTCGCCCATGGTCGCCACCGGCAGCCCGGGACGGATCACCACCATGGCGGCGATCGATGTCAGGCGGCTGACCGGCTCGAAGTCCTTCAGGGCGTCGAAGCCCGGGCGCTTGTACAGCGTCTGGTTGATCCCGTGCGTGCCATTGGTGCCGTACAGCAAGGTGTAGCCGTCGGCCGGCGCACGTGCTGCCGCGGCACTGCCGATGTTGCCGCCGGCACCGGCCAGGTTCTCGAACACGATGGGCTGGCCCAGTTCGGTGGCAACCCGGCCCATGGTCAGTCGGGCCAGGTTGTCGCCGCCACCGCCGGCAGGAAACGGCACGATGAGCTTGATCGGCTTGGACGGGTAGGCCTGTGCGCGGGCCAGGGGGCTGATGGCGCTACCGGCGAGTGCGGTCAGCAACAGGCGACGTGAGAGGGGCATGGGTTGTCTCCGGTGAACGATTGGTATGGGATGCAAAGCTGATTTCTGCATGCAATTCTAGGCATATTTTGCGTTTAATCAATGAAATTGTCTGATACTGCATGCAATAAGGCGTCCGCAACACCGGAATAGACTCCTCCCATGGCTTCCCAGATCCACCTCGTCGTCAATGAATTGCGCCGCCGCATCGTCGCCGGCGAGTTGGCGCCGGGGACCCGGCTGGTGGAGCTGGCGCTGGCCGCGCAGCTGGGGGTGTCGCGCACGCCGATCCGGCTGGCGTTCGAGGAGCTGGAGAAGCAGGGCTTGCTGGAGCGTCTGTCGACGCGCGGCTTCCGGGTCCGGGAGCTCACGGTCGACGACATTTCGGATGCGATCGATGTGCGTGGCGTGCTCGAAGGCATGGCGGTCCGGCTGGCCGCCGAACGCCCGCTGGCGGCCGAGACGCTGGCGCAATTGCAGCGCTGCGTCGCCGAAGGGCAGGCCTTGATCCGCGACGCGGCCCACAACCAGGACACGGTCGATCTGGCGCGCTGGATACCGATGAACGCCCGCTTCCATGCGTGCCTGATGGCCGCCGCCGCCAACAAGGCCCTGGTGTCGGCGCTGACCCACGTGGACAAGCTGCCGCTGGCCAGTGCCTCTGCGCTGAGTCTCGGCGGCGCGGCGCCGGCACTGGAGCTGGCCTTCCTGCAACGCGCGCAGCAGGACCATGAAGACATCGTGGATGCGCTGCAGGCGCATGAAGGCGCCCGCGCCGAGGCACTGATGCGCGAGCACGCCCGACGCAGCCGCGACAACAAGCGCGAGCTGCTGACCGGCAGCCGTCTGCATCGGCTGGCTTGATGGGAGTTGCGATGACCGATATCCGCCGAATCCTGCTGGCCCTCGCCATGTCACTGGCCGTCGCCGGCGCCTGGCTGGCGCCGATGGACCTGCCCGCGATGCAGCAGGTCGACGCCGGGCTCAAGCGGGCACTGGTCAGTTTTGCGACGGCACGTGCACTCAATGCGGCGATTTCGGTGGCCCAGGGAACCGAGTTGTCCGTGCAGCCGGCAGGGGTCGGAGCGACGTTTGCGCCGGGCCAGCTGCTCGACCCGGTCAATGACCTGGTCGAGCAGTTCTCGACCCTGATGCTGGCCGCCAGCGTGGCCTTCGGCGTGCAGAAGGTGCTGATCACCATCGGCAGCTACTGGCCCCTGTCGCTGGCCCTGACGCTGGTGGCACTGGCCTGGACCGGGCTGCGCCTGCGCCGGCGGACCGCGCCGTCCTGGCTGTCCCGCCTGCTGGTGGTCTTGCTGATGCTGCGTTTCGCGGTGCCGGTGGTGACGCTGGGCACCGACGCGGTGTGGCAGAAATTCCTGGCCCAGGACTACCAGAGCAGTCAGCAGGCAATCGAGAACGCGTCGCGTGACACGGCTGCGAAGGACCCGGATCCGCTGGCCGGGTCGGCGAATCCGGGCATCGTCGACAGGCTCAAGGGCTGGTTCTCGTCCAACACCGATCTGAGGGCCCGGTTCGCCGACCTGCAGCAGGCGGTCGAGCGCATCACCGAGCAGATGGTGCGGCTGATCGCGGTATTCGTGCTGCAGACCCTGGTCGTGCCGCTGTTGCTGCTGTGGCTGATGTTCTCGGTCCTGCGCAGCCTGCTGATCGCCGACCGGTCCTGAGTGTGCCCGCGCCCGCGGTTCAGACCGGTGGCGCCGGTGTGGCGCCCTGCGGCCCTGTCTGCAAGGCTTTGTCACGGCCCCCGGCACGGGCCACCAGTGCGTTCTGGTCGTCCTTCGCGCGCCGGTCGACCTGCTCGGGATCCAGCGTCTGTGCCAGCAGGCTCGCCATGCGTTGCAACACGTCCGCATGCGCCGGATCGGCGGCCAGGTCGTGGTGCTGGTCGGGGTCTGCGTGCACGTCGAACAGCTCGGGTGCGAAGCCCACGTAGTGGTGGTAGGCCCATGGGCCCTGGCGCAGCATGTAAGCGGCGCCTGGCGATCCGACCGCGTGGTATTCGCTGAACCCTGGCCGCTGTTCGTCATCGGGCTCGGCGGCGAGTGCGACCAGATCGCGGCCGGGCAACCCGGCCGGCACCGGCAGGCCGGTCGCGGTGAGCACGGTCGGTGCGATATCGACCAGGTTGGTGTGGGTGCTGCACACGTGGCCCCGGGGTACGCCGGGACCGCTGACGATCAGCGGCACGTTGGTCGCCTCCCGGTACAGCGTCGACTTGTTCCACATGCCGCGCGACCCTGGTTGTCGCCATGGTCGCTGGAGAACACGACCCGGGTCGAGGCACCCATGCCGCTGGCGTCGAGGGCCTGCAACACCGTGCCGATCTGTTCGTCGAGGAACGACACCAGCGCGTAGTAGCACGCCAGCGCCAGCCGGCGCCGCGCATCGGTGCCGAGCTCGGCATCGGCATTGGAGAAGTCGGCATGGCGCTGTACCCAGGGATGGCGGCGGTAGCCCCGGTCTGGATGCAAGGCGGGCAGCGGCAGGGCGTCGATATCGATCGCGTCCAGAAAGCGTTGCGGCACCACGAGCGGGAAGTGCGGAGCGACGAAACCGACGAACAGCACCCACGGTTTGTCGTCGGGCGCCTGGGCGCGTTCGGTCAACCACGCGGCGGCATCCTGCGCGCACGCCGTATCGAATACGTTGTAGGGTGACGTGCCGGCGCCAAGCTTGTCGAACAGATGCGATGCGCGCGGCGCGTCGGGCAGCGGATCGCGCACCGAACCCCAGACCTGGCCAACGCCGCCGGCCAGGTGCATGCTGCGCTGCTGGCGGGTGAAGCCGGTGTCGCACTCCCCGTTCCGGTAGTGCAGCTTGCCGATCGATTCGACGCGGTGGCCGGCGTCCTTCAGGTCGTGGCACCAGCCGCGCACGGCGCCGTCGTAACCCATGGCGTTGTCCCAGTAGCGGGCATCCTGGTGGACCCAGCGTCCGGTCGCCAGGCTGGCGCGCGCCGGCACGCAGATCGGCGATGGCGTGAATGCATTGGTGAAGCGCGTGCCCTTGGCCGCCAGCGCGTCGAGGTGCGGCGTGTGCACCCAGGGGTGGCCCGCGCAGCCGAGTGCACGGGCGTCCTGTTCGTCCGACAGCAGGATCAATACGTTGGAGGGTTTGGGCGTTGTCATGGTGTCAGATGGCCGCGGCGGCCAGCAATTCGTGTGTCAATGCTTCGGGATGGGTCACCATCAGGTCATGCCCGCCGTCGATGACGGCGGTGGTCCAGCCGGGCTGGTTCGACACGGCGGCATGGTGGGCGACGAAGCGCGGTCCCCGATGTGCGCCCGCCAGCACATAGTGCTTGCGCGGTACGTCCTGCCAGCGCCCGTGACCACCGGGGCGTCGAACATCGTCCTGATCGGATGCGGCGTGACGCAGGCGCGGGCCCAGGCCAGGTCATCGGGGTCGGTGATGCCCCAGATGGCCGGGTCCGGTGGCGGCACACGCACGCCGCCCAGGGTTTGCGCACCGCGTTGCATGGCCTGTTGCCGCTCGGGCGGAAAACCGTCCCAGCCGGGTTGGCCATGTTCAGGGATGATGGCGTCCACGTAGACCAATGCCCGCAGCACTGCGGGATTGCGATCGGCCACCTGCGTGATGATGGCTCCGCCATAACTGTGGCCCACCAGAACCACATCGCGCAGCTGCTCGAAGCGCAGCACCGCCAGCACGTCCTGCACATGGGTGTGCAGGCCGACTTCGGGCGTGAACAGGTGTTCGCGTTCGCCCATGCCGGTCAGGGTCGGTGTGAAAACGCGATGGCCGAGCGCACGCAGCCGGTCGCCAACCCGGCGCCAGCACCACCCGCCGTGCCAGCCGCCGTGGACCAGCAGGAAAACGGATTCGCTCATCCGTCGATGGCCTCGTAGTTCAATGACTTAGCGGTCTGGCCCCAGCGCGCGATGTCGGCCTGGATTCGCGTTGCAAACTCGGCGGGTGCCATGGCCTGCGGCTCCATCACCAGCGTCGCGAAGGATTTCTGCACCGACGTGCTGCCGATGGCCTTTTGCACGGCGGCATGCAGCGCGATGACCTTGTCTGCGGGTGTGCGGGCGGGCGCCAGCAGGCCGAACCACTCCATCATCGTCAGTTGCGGGAAACCAGCTTCGCGTGCGGTCTGCACGTCGGGCAACTGCGCGGAGCGCTTCTCTCCGGTGGTGACCAGCACCCGCATGCGACCGTCCTTGTGCGGCTGCACGGCGTTTGACAGCGCGGTGACGAAGGATGCGATACGTCCGCCATAGAGGTCGTTGAGGATGTCCGGCGCGCCCTTGTAGGGAACGTGCAGCATCTCGATGCCTGCCGCCTGCGCGATCTGCGCCCCCAGAAAATGCGGCCCGGAGCCGGCACCCGGTGACGCATAGGTCGCTTCCTTCGGGTTTGCCTTGCACCAGGTGATGAATTCACCGAGGGTCCTTGCGGGCACGTGATTGCCGACGACCAGCGCATTGGTTGACATGCACACCGTGCTCACCGGTGCGAAGTCCTTGACGGTGTCGTAGGGCAGCTTCCGGAACACAGCTGGTCCCAGCGTCATGATCGATGCCGGCGTCAGCAACAGCGTGTTGCCGTCCGCTTGCGCAGACTTGACCGCGGACACTGCAATGCGGCCGCCGGCACCCGGCTTGTTGTCGATGATCACGTTGCGTCCGCCCAGATGGGGCTTGAGTGCCTCGCCGAGTTCCCGTGCGATCACGTCGACGATGCCGCCGGCCGGAAAGCCGACGACGACCCGCATGACATCAGCTTGTGCGAATGCGGGAAGACCGAGTGCGGCAGCACCTGCAGCCAGGGAGAAGTTTCTGCGTTTGATCATGGGGTCCTCACATACAAAAGGAGTGGTGAGCGAAAAGGAATGGTGGGCGAGCGGTGTTTCAACCCAGCTGGAGCAGGGCTTCGGTGAACCGGGGCGGGTCCAGCAGCATCACGTCGTGGTATCCGTCCACTTCGGCGTACCGATAGCGTGGGTCTTTCTGGATGCCGGCACCGATCGCCTTGAACAGCGGGTTGGGGTTGCGTGTGCATTTGAGGAAGCTGCGCCGGACCGGGTCAGCCATCGGGTCGCCCTGCACGGTTTCGGTAAAGCTGCGTGCGGCCTGGGGCTTGATGCGTGGCGTGG